>OIID01000004.1_pt1 | contig 145759 bp, 104 predicted proteins | sample 1582991 | NCBI WGS metagenome assembly OIID01 (sample SAMN02675048, study PRJEB24791) | human gut metagenome, SKBSTL034 | isolation source: stool | host: Homo sapiens | place: USA
ACTTGCATGTGTTAAGCCTGTAGCTAGCGTTCATCCTGAGCCAGGATCAAACTCTTCATTGTAATATAATGTTTTGTTTGTTTTCTGTTTATTTGCCCAGGTTCCTGTCTATTGAATAGGAATTGACAAAAGACTTATTTTTAATTACCCAAGCACCTTATTGCTAAGTGTGCGTTGTTTGGTCTCTTGTACTTCTCTACAAATGTTTTATGTAATTCTTTCAAAGATCGATTGCTTAAGCGGTAAGCGGCGTGTGCCGTAGTTCCGTTTAGCGAGTGCAAAAGTACGGCAAGATTTTATTCCCACCAAATGTTTTCGCGAAAAAATTCTGGGAGATTCTTGGGAAATCTCCTGAAAAATGTGCGTTAACCGTTGGATATCAACACAGATAACGCAGTGAAAAAAATTCGCCCGTGGGAGAGATTTTTGCGCGGGCTATTTGCACTTGCCGACAAATGTAGAGACTTCATGTGAATGGGCGGTGAAGGAAAATGAAAAATTACGGGGTTTTATGCTGAAGAGCAGAAGATGGAAGGGGATTTATAGCGAAAAAGGGGCATTTGATCAATCAAGGGAGGTCAACTTATGGAATACACCCATCAATAGTTTAAGCAGATGTTGAGAATTAGTTTATAAGCAAGTGTGGTCATTTAGTGATGCATAAACATTGCGGATTGTATGTGCAAGCAATTAGACTGAATGAGATGGAAGCATGTTCAACACTTACTTCTATTATATATAGAGTAAGGGTGAGTCAGCTGGCCGAACCTTCCTAACAAGCCCAGAGAAAACTTTCGGTATGCTGCCGAAACACGAAAACAAAAAGATTTTAGACCTTCGGCTATTGACCGAATGTTCCAAACCAAATGGGTGGACAGCGTCGGCACTGTGCCGAACCTGCCCACCCACTTCTCTATATACATACGGTCGATAGCCGAACAATCCCAATAAGCAGAGGGAGCTATGACGGCCTTTTGCCGGACTCTTTATATGCTGCGGACTACTTCTTATGGCTTTGTGCCGACCTTATACTCCCATCACGATGGCAACCTGCGGCATACTGCCGAACAACTCAAACATGTTTATTTTAGGGGAATGGCATAGAGCCGAAGCATTCCTACAAAGAAGGGTGCTGGCTTCGGCAGGACACCAATTGTTTCAAATGACCGTGTATCTCCATTACGGCAACCCATCAACTTATCTGATCCAGCTGGCAATCGCCATTCGGCAATCAACCAAAAAATTTCGCATTGAATTGTGTCGAACTTCCCTCCCCTATGCCTAACTTTGCAAATAAAGTCGAAATGAACTAAAGAGAGAAGGCGGAAGGATGCCTCGTCTCAAAAAGAACAACTGGCAAAGCCCGAGAGAAAACCGAAGCGAAAAACACGCACAGGCACAACCACTCCCATGGGTACAAACTATTCTTACCCCAAAAGGCGGAAACTAACAGGTTGATACGTGCCCCTCTCTCTACACGCCTATTCTATATTTATCCATTAAATCACCGGCAGCCAATCAAACTGCCCTCTATACTTCAAACTTTATGGAACAAATTCAAACGATTACCTTACGCGCACTGGAAAACGACAAGCACTTCAGCTTAATGGACAGCGGTATCAGACTCTTCACCGCGATTGAAATTGACAATGAACCGTTTCAAGCCTACCTCAAGGCTTGGCAAGAAGCTTTTCAAGCGGAAGACGACGTCATGTACCTGCTCCGCAAAAGTCTGGAACTGGAAAATGCACAAATCCAACATGACCTTCGCTGCAACTGCCTGACGGCTCTTTTGGGTATCGTCCGACACCATGCCCGCTGCACATTGTCGAAATCGTACACGCAGGCCAAACGACTTTATGCTCACTTGAAGGAAGTCCGCCTCAACAAGAAGGTGGGCTTGGACAAGATGTCGAGTTCCATTCACCACATCCTGGAAATACTGAACCTGGATGAATTCAAACCTTTGATTCCTACTCTAGGTTTACAAGACATCTATGAGTCTTTGAAAACCTCACACGAGGCGGTCATCGAGTGGCAGCAACGCCGCGATGAGGTCGATGTGACCAAACAGTTAGGCAAAGGGGCTCTGTTTCATGCCCGCCAACGCACGGACGAAGCCTACAAGCAGTTTATAGCCTGTGTAAAGGCTATGTTTATCATGTTCCCGAAGGACACCGCGGCTTTGGCTGAAGCCGTGAGTCAATGGAACACGACCCTGACGCGCTATCGTCATGCACAGAAAATCAAACGGGGACTGGCGGTTACACAGAAGAAAACGGAAGGTGCCAAGGAGGAAGCAGTGAATCAAGTTGTTGAAAATCAAGAAATAGAAGTAAGAAAACATATTCACCAAACTGCCGATTCACATTCAGCCACTCACTCAAATCCTAAACCTACTCCACAATCAGCAATGTCTGCTAAACAATACGAAGATCAAGACGATCAAACTACCAACGGATTTCCTCTACCCATCCCCTTCCCTCTAAAAAAATCAGAAGCATCGGTTGGAAACAAAACCACTTAACCACCCCTGAGCATAAGCCTCATGAGAGACTCGACGACCCTACAAGCAACCATACTCTCGCCAACCGATCCTTGGCCTCCACCTCAGAAGGCCAACAGACGAATAAAACCAAGGAAAACTCCCCCTCTTTAATGAATAATACCATTTATCGTTTCCTTCATAAAAAGGACACACCCAGCCCTGTTTGCTTGATTTGTTTCAAAAAACAAATCGGACCAAGTTAAATAACTGAACATAAAACCTTTTTCAGTGTTAGGCTTCTTACTATTTAGAGAGATCGCACTTCACAATGCGCTAATACAAGACCAATATTATAAAGAATTGGTCTACTTTCGTAGTTGTCAACTATTGATATATATATAATTTTACAGCCGAAAACTTTGTATAGCTTCTTAGTTTCTTTCTATACCCTTTCATACCACAAAACAACCATTGTATAATTATAGGTTGTTTTGTCTGATTTTGAAGTAACACATACAAGGTTTTTATAAAGAAGGGCGTCTCTAATCGTTGATACCAATTCGCTTGTATCAACCTTTCTCCTTCCCTACTACTCTCGAAATCCATAAAGGATTACATTATATATAAGCCACCTACTATCCACTTATTAAAAACATTACATCACTTTGAAAACTCAAGCCCACTCCCTCCCGGATATGACCTATCAGAGAGAACATTTGAACTGTGGTAATTACATTATTAGCGAACAAACCTTCTTAGAAATCATTGAGATTACTGCAGGTGAAAGGTTTGTACGCGAGAATGTAAAACGCACCTCCCTTGTCTTTGTAATGACGGGCGAAGTTGAGGTGTCCACTGGTTCAGCAATCTGTCAACGAATCTGTGCACTACAAATGTTTTTAATTCCGGCAGGCGATAACTTTTATGGACATGCACTGACCGACACACACGTCCTACGCTGCTCAATCACGAAAGACTCGTCATTGTGCAATCAGTTTACCATTACACAGTTGCAATCCTTTCTTCGAAGTGTAAAAAACAATAATGGGGGGGGGTAATTTTAAGAATTTGTTTACACTTACAATTCACCCACTCTTACTTCATGAATTAGAATCAACGATTAAACTCCTACAAACGGGAATGGTTTGCTTGAACTTCCAAAACCATAAGAGGGAAATATTCCTGACCGTACTTCGTGCCTTTTACCAGAAAGAAGAGTTGGCCATGCTGTTTGCTCCCATTCTCAGTTCAGAAAGCGACTTTAAGGAAAAGGTCATGCAGGTTTACTCCGAAGTCAAAACGGCTCAAGAACTCATGGAGCGCCTACACATGTCACCCACAGCTTTTAAGCGTGCATTTCACAAAGCCTTCGGTATGCCGGCACGTCAATGGCTCATACAAAAGAAGAAGGAGAAAATACTTCGTGACATCATCATGACAGACATTCCCATCGCGGAGCTTGCTTATAAATATTTCTTTACGATTAACTACATGACGGCTTTCTGTCGAAAACACTATGGCAAATCGCCTACCGAACTCAGACAGGAAAGAAGAAAATAAAATAGGATATCCTTACTTAGGATACTTTGGCACATACAAAAGGGTATCTACTCTGCTTTCCAATCACCTTACTGGAAACCATAGTAGATACTTTTTTTTGCATCGCAACACAAAAATCAAGCTATAGGAAAGCTTCACCCGATAATCCTAGAGAAAAACCAATAAAGAAGACATCCGATCAATCAAGGGGAAACAGCTTCGAGGTTCATGGGGCTTTCCCAACTGTATCAAATGGGCGAACCTTTTCCTTATATTGTCGAATAAGTAGCAGCAAACCAGCCCCCGATTTTTCGAGTGAGTCCTATAAAGTCCAAGGATAAGAAAAGCACTTCACAACACACAACGCAATGAAGCTTCAGTAACATCTTAACACAACAAAAGAAATAATCAAGCGACACTATTACCATAAAAACCGACAATTGAACCAATATTAGAGTTTTCAAGTCCACTATCGTAGGTAATTCCCCATTCATTCAACTTAATTTTGCACCTAGAATTTGATAAATATACAGAAGCGTTTTGTTTTATTATATACTAGACGCTATCGAGCAAGAGGTTTCTAGCCTGCCAGTACAGTCCCATTGCATCATTCTCATAGGACAAACAACAGACTACGGAAGTACCTTTTCGACTTCTGACCAAGTGCATCCCTTCTGAACAACCTCTCCCTCCACCGTAACCACATTGAGGTTATCCTATTTCAAGAATCAACCGATCAAGTCTTTCCCGCCATGCTATCTACATCGGCAGAAAAAACTCAAAATATCAAGCACGTACTAAAAAAGAAACGTACCATCATAAACCACTACTCACCTCACGCAGAGGACTTCCGCAACGGGAATAAAAAGAGTAAAAGTCAGTAATAATCATACAAATTACTCCATTCGGATGATTAGTATCAACCTACCGAATAAATCCAAACTGATACGCCGTCAGATAAACGGAAGGATACTCCAAGGACTATCCAACCCTGCACACCGCTTTGCACTTCGAGTGATGGAATCTGTACTTGTCGTGCTTGCGCTTGGCTTACACCACCCTCTTCGCGCACAAGACATCAGCGTAAAGACCAACGGACTCTATTGGCTGACCACTTCCCTCAACGCGGGTGTAGAAATTGGAATCAGTCCCAAAATGACACTCGAACTTGCCGCCGCTTACAATCCCTGGACTTTCAAGAATGACAAGAAGATGCGCTTCTGGTTGGCGCAGCCCGAAGCCCGCTATTGGTTTTGTGAGAAATTTGAAGGCCACTTTGTCGGTGTCCACCTGCATGGAGCCCAATACTTCGGTGGCTTCAAGGACAAACGTTACGACGGCTACTTGGCAGGAGGCGGTTTTACCTACGGATACCAATGGATTCTATCCCCCCACTGGAACTTGGAAGCTGCTCTGGGCATAGGTTATGCCCGCCTGTGGTACAAGGAGAGTCCACGCATTCCCTGTCTCAAGTGTTACGAGAATAAACGTCAAAACTACTTCGGCCCTACCAAGGTTGCCATTTCCTTTATCTATCTCTTCTAAAAACGTAATTGCCCGCATGAAAAAGCAACTCTATACCGTCACACTCGCTACGGCGACACTGGGACTACTGACCGGCTGTGCCACCGGGCAACCAAAGGATAAGGCAGTCACTACACAGCCTACGCCCTGTGTGCTAACCCCGGACAGTGCCGGACAAGTGAACTTGGATGTTCGCTTCCAAATTCCCCAAAACTACTTTTCAAAACGTAGCCGTCTGGTCATCACGCCCCAGCTTTTCACAGCAGACACCCTTTATCAGGAACTGGTACCGCTCGTTCTGGATGCTCCCATCTATCAGAAGAAACGGAAGCGCAAAGTTCAACTGGAAGGCTACGTTGATCCTTATACCGGACAGGCCATTGCTGTCAATCAGCCCTCCCACGCCTTTGAGATGCCTTATCGCGAAAGCGTTCAGGTTCCGACTGAGGCCGACCATGCACGCATCGTTGGCATTGTCACGACCGACGGATGCGGGGAATGTACCGGACTTGACACCATCGACATTGCTGCCATCAGTAATCCGACGACACTTATTGACGTCAAGAAGTCACTTGACCTGGCTTGGATTGAACCTGAGTTTGTCATCCGACCCAAAATAGCTAAAGGAAAGGGTGTAGCTCACCTGCAATTCCATATCAACAAACACTACATCGATCCGGCTTTAGGCCGCAACCGTCAGGAACTGGAGCAAATGGAAGCCACTCTGGCTCCCATTCTCAACGACTCGCTGGCTACCCTCACTTCGCTCAGCATTTACGGTATGGCTTCGGCCGACGGTTCGCTGTCCTTCAACACTCCCCTGGCTCGCAACCGCGCAGAGTCTGCCCGCCGTTGGCTGATTGACCGGCTCGCCATCAACGCGCCTACACAGCGTATCATTCAGGTGGGGTCGCGCCCCGAAGGCTGGTTGCCCGTTCTCGAAGCCATGCGGGCTGACGGCAGTCCTGACACGGCGGCTGTAAAATCTATCTTGGAAAAATATGCTGAAAGCAACGACGACATACAGGAACGCTACATCCGCCGATTGCCCTGTTGGAAGGAAATCCGCGCCAAATACTTGCAGAAAGACCGCAAGGTGGAGTATGTCTATACCTACACCATCCGCAGTTTCACCACCGACGCCGAACTACTTGACATGTATGAAAAGCGTCCCGATGCTTTCAACGAAGAGGAACTGCTACGTGTAGCTTCGCTTGCCGAAACGGCTGAACGCAAGAAGCAGGTGTATCAAACCCTCATGAAGTACTTTCCGCAGTCGAAGGTAGCCGCCAACAACCTGGCCGTACTCTACCTGCGCGAGGGGAAAGAAGAAGAAGCCCGCAAAGTGCTTGACCGCCTGCAAGAACACTCGGAAGAAACGCTCAATACGCTCGCAGCCAGCTACGTTTATGCTGGAGACTATGAGCGTGCCATTGAGCTTCTCGAAGAAGTGGATTTGCCAGCAGCCCGCTACAACCTGGGCTTACTGAAAGCTAAACAACGCAAGTTGCATGAAGCTTACGAACTGTTGCACCCGTATGGCGACCTCAACAGTGCCATTGTAGCACTGAGCCTCAACCGCAACCGCGAAGCAAAAGATTTGCTCCAAAGACTCGACAACCACGAACCCAAAGCGGAATATATACGCGCACTGACAGCGGCTCGCCTAGAGGAAAATAGCGTCTTCTACCGTCACCTGCCACAAGCCTGTCAAGACGAGAAGTTACGCCAACGTGCCCGCCACGAGGCAGACTTCAGCCGATACCACGGTGAGGCACTCTTTGAATCCACGATTGGCAAACCCCAAACCCCGAAAGAATGAGCATGAAACATATTATCGCCATTCCCGCTCTTGTCCTTTCGGCAGTTCTCACGTCTTGTGTGCGGGATGAGGTACTGCCCTGTCCGCCCCTACAGGTGCAAATCACCGTCAAAGACAAGAACTACTTCAACGTAGACCGCGTGGAATTAGAAGAAAAACTTCCCGACAACCTGCCCCTGCGGAGGTATGTCCCCACGCTCCACTACCAGCTGCGCCGTCTGTTGCCCGAGGGGGCATCTGAAATCGCGGTTAGTCAAGAAAACTTTACGGTCAACTCCGACGCGCCCCACCACACGGTGACCTTCGACGAGAGCTTGCCGCACGGCACCTACGTGCTGACCGTCTGGGGCGGACTGCCTGCTGAGGTAAAGGATGTCAAAGACAACAAACTGTCCCTACACCCTCAGGGAGCAGAAGGAAGTGACGTGTACCTCTCGAACGATACGCTGGTCTACAACTACAACAGCTTCTACTATACATCCGAACTGGAGCGTACCAAGGGTAAGCTACTCATCGAAGCATGCAATCTGCCCCAACTCATCAATCAGGCAGATCACCGCGTGACGGGACTTTTCGACCAGGTACAGGCTCACGGCTTTACATACAGCGGACAAACGGAGATAAACACTTCGCACACTTGGCTTACAGAAGGAAACTGGGTCACCAAGACGCTGCTCAGTCCTTCAGTAAAGAAGGATCAATCGGTGCTGAGTATGCACTTTTACGAAGCCAATGCTCCCCACCGCCCCATCTGTGTGCCGCCCGACCTCCCCATCACCCTGCGCCGTAACGAACTGACCGTACTCCGCTATGTGTACGAGGACGGAGGGAAGTTCACCATCTATATGTTGGTCAATGACAACTGGGAAGAGGTGCACGGTATGGAACTCGACTAATTTATAACAAATCAATATTCTACTCACATTTAAAAAATTAGACAGTATGAAAAAGAGAAATCTCTTCTTGGCACTGGCTTCCGGTATGGTCATGTTTAGTGCCTGTAGCAACGATGAGGGTCTGATGGACGACGCCAACGTGAATGCTGCAAGTGATGCTCAACAGATTGTTTTGCAAGTCGCTAATACGGGTGGCGACATGAAAATGCGCGCAGGTCGTCCGATGTTGGGCGAACAGCCTGGTCAGCAGATTGACAATGTGCAGGTAATTATTTGCAACAAAGATAACAGCCAAATTTTATACACGGAAACTGTTAATAACTGGAATACAGACGGTGTTTCCGAGAAATACGCCAACGGTCGCGAAGCTGTTATCGAGATTCCTACCGCAAAGAAATTAACTCCTGGTACATACAAGGTGTATGCCTTCGGTTATAGCAATAATAGCAACTATGAAAAAGCTGCAACCGCAACTGCCGCAGAGGGTACTTTTACAGAGAATCCCATTCTGCAACTCAAGGCTAACACTGAGGTAGAAGAAATCTTCGCAGGTGAAATGGATCTTACTGTAGAACAGAACAAGAACAAGAACAAGGCCAAGGGATTCAAGAAGCCGGTTGTGCTGAACCGTCAAGTAGCTGGTGCCTATACCTATGTGAAGGATATACCGTATCTTAAGGGTGCAGCAAAACTTCGTCTGGTTGCGTCTACATGTAATACTCAATTAGTGCTCGGTGCATTCAACAGCTTTGACTTGACAGGAAATGGCGCGAATAATGATGCTAACGTCAAGTATGTAGTGAATGGTACGAAGGCTGATGCAAGCAATAAGGTATTGTACGAAATCAACTTAACAGATTGGTTCAACGAAGTCAAAGATACTGACGGCGACTTCATCATTGATGGTGGCGATAACTGGAAATGGAACACTAACAACCCCACTGGTCCCAAATATGTTAACGGCTCTGTATTCGGTGGTCGGTTTGTAATTCCTTTCCAAAAGGCTGATGCCAATTCACTCGAACTACAGCTGACCAACAACGATGGCAGCAAGGTGCTTAGAACATGGGTTATCAAGCTTACAAAGACGACGCAAACTCTCACCGCATGGAGTGACAATGCGTTTGGTCTTGTATCGAACTACCAAGAAGATGCCTACAAATACAGCGTAGTCCGTAACCACCTCTATGGCGTAGGTAAGCGTACGTTCGATGGAACCCCCACGGATCCCAATCCCGACCCCAATCCTGAAACTGAAAAGCCTGGAACGAACGAACCTGAATCATTGAACAACAAGCAGGAGCTTATCTTGCGTGTCAATGACAACTGGGAAGTTATCCACGATATGGAAATCGAATAAATCGAATCCATGGATGATATAGATAGCCGGAGCCTTTGCTCCGGCTATCCTTTCTCACATACGTCGGCTCAAGGAAGAAAAATCCTATCGACGAATGTTTTTACTTAGAAAAACCTGAGACCCAAAGGCGGAAGATGACTTCCGCGACTTCTGATTCTTCAACCGAATAGTCCCCTATCCTGAGATATGAGCAAGATACATAGATTCGTGATGTTTGTGACCGCCTTGTGTTTAGCTGTCCTGACTGCCTGCACCGATGAGCTGGCAGACAACGGGGCTAAAAACAACCTGTCCACCCAAGTCCCCCCCATGAAGGTAGAAAATCCGGGCGGTCTGATACAACAGGCAGACGGTACGTGGAAAACGCAAAACTGCCGTGTACCCATTGTAGGACCGGGTCGCGTCATCAACGAAATTTATGCTCCTACGATTAGTGCCATCTCCCTCAAAAACGACCTCACCCCAATCGTTGATACAAACATTGACAACACGGCTTCACTGCCGGTAGCTGTTGGAGCGGACGTAGGTGATCAACCTATCATTTCTGTCAAAGACCTCTACCACATCTATGCCGCCGGACAAAAGGTGGGATTCGTATATCGAGACACCAAAGAACACGGTGGGAATTTGCTGACCCTGGATGTGCTGAAAAGTCTCACCCTTACGACCTTTCTGAAGGGTAAAGAGCAAGAAAAAATACGCACGGGTAAGGAAGAATCCAATGTTCTGAATCTGGACGTACTGACCATCAATGCAGGCGAGAGCTCCGACCGCGTCATCGCAATGGATGCCACTAAGCCGTTTGATGAAATCCGCCTAAGCCTTACTGGTATTTCAGCCGATGTTGCTGCCACACTGGCCATCAAATATGCTTTCGTCGGCGAAAACCCAGAAATCAGAGCTACATCGGAAGAGCAATTCAAGGGTTACTGGAGCGCAAACCCGCCAAGTATCAATAGCAAGTATTCATTTACAGACATCACGGAGAACAATGCAAACAAAATTGTTGATAGTGACATTACCGACAACTATGGCGACATCAACTCCGGAGTTCTTGGCATAATAGCGGCAAGTCATCGCGCCACGGTCAACTTTAACAAGCCAATTCCTGCGGGGACTGAAATTGGTGTTAACTACTCGGGAGGAAGCGTGCTTAACGTTGACCTGCTAAAAGACGGAAAGCATCCTCATCTTACCACCTATGATGCCAACAACAAAGAGGTGGAAGAGATGAGACTCGGCATATCTGTGCTAAGAGTAGGATTATTGACCAGTGCCAAACATGCGTTCATCAATATGCGCACAACCAAACCCTGCTCGCAGCTAAAGATTGTGCGTCCTACGGGAGGTCTGCTGGGACTTCTTGATATCACCAATCTTCACGTCTACTACGCCTACATCCGCGAAGCCGTCAAGACCGACCCTGCCAACTATTTTACCTTCGGTGATGACAGCACCTATAACTATGTGTACACCCTGCCGAAACCCCAAGAAGGAACGGTGGAATACGTGTTGCTCGCACAACCCTATGGTAGCGATGCAAAGATTGAGAACGGAAAACTCGTTGGGCTGATGAAGGACGGTGCTTACCGCGTACAGGCACTCTATACGGCTAGTGACGGAAGACAGGTGAGCCACATCGGCACTATCTATCACCTGACGGCCACCCCTGTATCGGGTTGCAATAACTACATCACTGCCCGCAGTCACGGAGCCTACCCCACGGAAGCACTCGGTTCGAAAATCTGTCTGCTCTGCCTCTTCAATGGTACCAACAAACTAAGCAACGTGGTAGACTCGAACGATGACAACTATGCCACGGCTTTCCAGATTGCATCCATACTCGGCGAAAAGCCTGTGGCTGCCTTCCAATGGAACGAAGTGATTGAACCTGCTAAGGGAGAGAAACTTCGTACGGGCTTCATCGTACAGGCGAACAGCAAACTGCTCGACCTGACGGCACTGACCCACTATAAAATACGCCTCTACCACGGCAATCAACTTGTTTCGGAAGACCCTGCAGTAGACAAATCGAATATTAAGTTGGGTCTACTTGGCTTCAATCAGGACAAAATACAGTTATCCGTCGAAACGGAAAGACCCTTTGATCGTATCGAGCTTTGGGATAAAGGTATAGCCGGCGTGCTACCCTCCATCCGTCTTCACAACATCTTCTACGAACCAGTGAGTTGCCACGACGCTGACGGCGCTGGAGGTTGCATGGAGCTGATGACCAACCTCAAGGATAACTTGCAGGTGGACTATAAGGGAACGAAAATCGGAGGTCTACTGGATGTGGGCAAATCACTCACCGACCTCGACCTTATCTACGACGGAAGTACCCGAACGGGAACTGAAATGAACAATCTCCTTGGACTCGCCAGCGGAACAGATATCTCGCTGACATTCGACACGAAGAAAGCCAACCAGACGATTGGCATCATTCTGAAAGGAGCTGACGGACTGCTCAATGCTGGACTTCTGAAAGGGGCTAAGCTGACAGTTTACAAGGACGACACGAAGCTGACCCATGAACTCAATATGGATCTGCTCGGAGCAAACGCTCTCTCGGAAGGCGGCTATCACTACATTGAGGTAACACCCGATAAGGATTTCAACCGCATTGTATTCCACACAGGCACAGTACTCGATGCCAACCTGACTTTATTGGGCAAGAGCACTCTGTTCTGCGGTGTCTATCTCCGTCCCGACAAGGACAGCGACGGCATTCCCGACTGTGCCGACACGGAAACAGTCACCTCACAAATCACATTTGAAAATGATACTCATGCCTGCGTCGGCAATGATTTGCAAATTAAGGTAGAAAAGGCTCCAGCTGACCTGCCGCGCGTGCATGTATATTGTTGGAATGAGGATCTCAAAACGGAATACAACCGAGAGGCGACCCTTGCCAATAACACCATGACTTTAGCGGCTGAGGCTCATCTACCCGTGGGGCGCTATCTGCTCTATGTCTATTCGGAAGAGGGCAAGTTGCTCACGGCTGACTTGAAAGCAACCATTCATCCGTTGGTCAGCACCTGGAAACAACAACCCCAAAGTACCAATTGGAACATATGGGAAAACTGGGAAGAAGGAAGCCCCTGGGCTTGCACTAACGTGATTCTGCCTTCGGAAGCTACAACCTATCCCCAATTGACTGAAGAAGCGCATTGCAGCAACATCCACTTTGAACACGGAGCGGAACTGCTCGGTGCGGAATTCCTGCACTATGTCAAAGCTTCGGTAGACTTGAACTTGCAGGGTGGACGTACTTACTTGCTCTCAGCTCCGCTGCAAGGCATGGTGACGGGCGACTTCTTTCTGGCACCTGGTGCGCAGTGGAACCGCAACAAGTACTTCACGCCACTGGACAAAGACAACTATCCCGAAAGCCGAAACAAGCCCATCGTTTACCAACACGTATGGAACTGCGAGGCTCTGGAATACGATGACAAGGGACAGTCTACAGACGTTGGGAAAAAGGGAGGATGGTCAGCTGATTTCAATTCGGTCGATACGCATTACACACCCGGACAAGGCTTCCTCGTCAGAGCGGGCGGAGCGACAGACCACAACCGCTACACCTTCCGTTTTCCGAAGGAATACACGGAGTATCATTACTACGACTCGAAAGGCAACCTGCGTACACAAACGGCTACGGTGACGCGCGGTAAACAATCCACAAGTCTCTTTACCCCCAACACCCTCCACACCGTGACTCTACACAATACGAAGCAGGCCTCAGCAACCTTTGTCATGGGCAACCCGTTTATGGCACACCTTCGAGTGGCGGATTTGCTGAATAACAATCACGGCATTAAAGCAATCCGCGTCGTGAAGAACGGCATATTTGACCCCACTAAAGACGTGGAGAGTCAAACGGAAGAATACACACAAGGAACTACCCGACTGATTAAACCGATGGAAGGATTCTTTGTTATTGCGCAGCAACCGAGCAACGCACTCACCGTCAAGCTGACACCGACGATGCTGACGCAGAGGAGCCAGGCAACGCGCCATCGGTCACACCTCAAAAGAAAATAAACCATGTATACGAAGATAAGACTTGGAAAATGGCTTTGGGCAGGTCTCCTGACACTCCTCACCATCGGTTGTGCGGATCAAGAGGAGCTTACAACCGACTCGACAACGCAAGGTTCCTACGCCCTTGTCCTCACCGTGGACAGCCAATCTAGGCAGGCCACGCGCACAGAGGTGGTAGCACCTGAGAATGACAAACGAGGGAAACAGCACGTGACGCGTGTGCAGCTCTACATCTACGAAGAGACTGACGACAGAAAAGACTTCAGCTGCGTTGCAACTGAAGACATTGGCTGGCAACACCTGGAGGGGACGCTGGCAGGACTTCCCACGAAGAGCCAGCTGTACGAACCGAAATACAAAAAATTCAAACCTGGCAAACGTTACCTGTTCCTAGCCGTAGGTTTCGATGACACCTATACGGAGAAAGACGGAAAGGTGACCTTTGAAGAAAAGAATGCTGTGGAAGCCTTCGGTAAGCCCGAAACCTTGGTCCAACAGGGGGAGAGGTTCTCTACAGGATGTTTTGCCCTGCAAACGCAAAAACCGATCAAACTCCTCAACCACTCGGAACCCTTTTCCGGGATGCAAATTTATACGACGGAAGATATCCAAAAGCAAGAAGGACGGAAACGCCCCTTGGAATTACATCGACGTGTGGCTGGCTTGTTGGGCTATTTCAAAGGATTGCCTCAAACAATTGAAGTCCATGGAACACCTCACCGTATTGCTCATGTAAAGTTGACACTTTATACGGAACAGAACCAGCGGGCACCCTTGATTCCGAGATTACCCGAAGGATTTACAGGTAAGCCCAAAGATGTACCCGATGATCGTTACTGCGATTTCATCACTTCCCCAAGCGATGAAACGGCACTGGCAGTTTACACGATACCCCAGCAGGGTGAATCGAACCCCGTCTTTCGCCTCGCAGCTTACGCCCTGCCTGCGGCTGCTTCGACCGAAAAGGGAATCAGTACGCTCAACCTGACCTTCCACAATAAGGAAGGAGTGGAATTGCTGCGCCGACGGATTCTCATTCGTCCCGAAGAGCGACCGACGCGCAGCGGTACGGGCATCATCGATACGCCCCTGCCCGAAGGAGACAGTCCACGACTGCACTACCCCATCCGCGCCAATAGCTTCTACCGCATGGGGACGGAACAGAGGCCGATTGACCTGAGCGGTACAACGACTGATATTATTGTAGACATTGATACGGTATGGGACGAATACTATGGCGGTGTACTGGGGCAAGACAATCAGCCAGGTTTGGGCATTGACCCTAGTTGGGGTGATCACCCCGGGGGAGCACTTGACGGGGAACAGCCTCAGCCCACTCCACCCGTCAATCATTGATTACAATGACATCGGCTGGTATCCCCAATCAGTACTTCCTCCCCCAAAAAGACTGAATCGTTACACAACTCTCTTGACTTATGAAAAGAAAATCCTTACGAAACACGGCATTTGCCTTGTTCGCCAGTATACTGCTGACAAGTTGTGCCACTGACAACGAACTAATAGCACCGCCTGTAGTCACGACCTTCCGCCTTGGCATGGACACACAAACGCGTGCTGCGCAAGCCCTCAATCCCACACAATATCCCACGAAACTTTACCTCTACAAAGCTACAGCTGACGCTATGGGAGAAACTTACTATGCTTTCGACCATTGTACAGATATATCTTCCCAAACGGTGACGCTGGAAAACCTAGAACAAAATAACCGTTACAAGGCAGTATTCTTGAGCATTCCCGCCAAACAAACACCAGCACTACCTGAATTTACAGAAACACAACAGCCTTACGAAAAGGCGCAAGCGGAATACATCCACCAACCCGCCAACAACCAACAACCCGAGACGGACAACGACCTCTTTCGCAGCATTGTGGACTTTACGGCTTCGCCTGGAACAGGCACACAAAACGCTGTACTCACGCGGCAAAACGGAGCACTGGAGGTGCGCATCAAAGGCATTTCCAACCTATCGAAAGTAGAACTTCATCTCAAGGGGCACACCTCGCTTTTGCTTCAAGACGGTACGGGCGGTCAGGTATTAACTCAAGGAGAGCCTGTGACCTTATCTAAGGTACAAACTTTCAAGAATGCACCCACACAGGTAAGAATCCGCATCAACCTGCTACCCCAAGAGGATATAACGGACCGAAACAATGGTAATGACAACTACCTGCTTGTTACAACCGATGTACCTGGCGAAGGCACGGGAATCATCAATCAGAAAGAAACAAAATACCCCATCAGATCAGCTCATCCCTCAATCCCTATCTACCCGAATCAGGTGACTTGGCTTACCCTGGGTAAAGACAATGATAGTTCGGGAGGAAACTTTGAAGTCTCCTTTGGCGATAAAGGCAACATCGACCTCGAAGACGGAGACTGGGACGGATGGAACGACAACTACGCCAAGTAAACGAAAAGAATATGAAAAAGATATGGATAACACTCTTGTGCTGTAGCGCGATGCTCACAATGCCTATGCTAACTGCCTGCGACAACGAGCTTGAAATCACAGCGGAAGAGGGGCTGAACAATGAAGCTATTGATTCACAGGTACCAGAAGGCTACTTCCGGGCAACGTTCTTTCCTCAACCAGCAGGAACAACTTCTACTCGTGCCATCGTTAATGGTGAATCTGAGCAAATTCAGTCGCTGGTTTGCTTGATTTATCGCAAAAAGACAGATGACGCACAAAACGAATACTACGAATACGTAGATAGTAAACCTGTCATCACCTACAAAGGTACAGAAGCTACAGCTGGAAACATCACCCCCCAAACATACGTGTGGCCACTAAAGGAATCCATTAGCTTCACCCTGCCTAAAGGCGAATACAAAGCTGTTTTCGTGGGCAATGCTGACCGCAAACTCTTTGAAGGTCAGGGTAAGGAAAATGAGATTCTGACAAATATCCGTGGCAACATGGATCAGGCACGCATCAATATGCCCGACAAAGGTCCTCTCGCCTTCAACGATTACAACATGTTCTACCTCTGCACCGTTGACTTCAATGCGCTCAACCCTTCTCCCGCCGTATTGATGCAACGCGTGGTCAGCAACAATGTGTTTAGCCGGAAGGCAATTGATGCAAATGCAGCGGTCAGCACGCTGGCTCAGAATCTGGTTAATCAGATTCGTGCGAACGATTTGACAACAGAAGTAGTACAAAGCCTCCTTCATACGGCATTGCTGGAGCCTGTATCCAAGGTAACTGGATTAGACAAAGCCTCCCAAGCGTTAACAAAGCTAGTCGACCGATTGGTCAACCTCCTCCTGGGCGATGTGGTACAGATGCTCAACGACCATTTACTACAGGAACTCACCACACGCTTACAAAATTCACTCAAGGGTACTGGTGGCGTCAAGAAGGATTTGCTCGGGCTGAGCTACATCATGAATCCCTGGAGCGCGGCAGAGGCTGTCGATGTGACATACACTTCTCTGCCCCGAAGCATTGACTTTAACCGAAACTGCCGCTCGCTTTATAACGAGACAACGTTCGACAACATACCTGTCAAACACACAATGGGGCAGCATAATGACACGCTCGATGCACACTTCTCCCTCGTAACGCTCTGCGGTCCGAGCAGATTAAAGGAAATCAATATAAACTCCACAAGCCAAGGCTACACGAAACTGTTGTATCCGATACTTCAAAAACTCGACAAACAGATTATAAACGGCTTGCTGATAAACATACATGTGCCGCTCAACTACACGCAAGAGTCAAACCTGCAGTACTCCACCAGCTATGAACTTCTTAACCTCACGCTGAATGATTTTAAAAAGGTGACAGACTCGAATGCTCCTAACTACGCGACACCAGTCGGTGTGACAATCTCGCTCAAAGACATTGTAAACCTTGAAGAATTAGTAAAGCGGCTGCTGGGCGACAACATCCTGTCAACCATTGTGGGAGGACTCACCGATAAGCTATTAGAACCCTTAGTAGAGGCATTAAACCAAGTGGTTATCAAAAAGCTGGACATCCAACTTCCTGGATTAGGCTTAAGCAACATCGTCCTTGAAGGCACTTGGGATGCCACTTACGTATCAGACGGTACGGTAGCTCCAACCACAAACGATGGTTCACCTACTCCCCTGCCGAGCAAACCGAAACCAGAGCAACCCGCTGGAATGGTTAGCAGGAACTAAACAAGGAACTATGCCTAAGTGTTACTGACAATGTCAGCTATAGCACCAACGAATAACGGAGGATACGCCCTTGGGGCATACCCTCCGTTATTTACTTTCATACAATAGTGCTTCGCACAGTGCGCTTACTTTTGGAAACGCTTGGCTTTGCCACGAACACCGCGTTTGTTCTTCTTGGCCTTCTTGTTATTCTTCTTCTCGGTAACCAAGTGTTCGCGGAAGGTGGGTTCGGCTACCAGACCGTTGCCATCGTCGACCAAAGCGAAGTCGAGCTGACGGCGTTCGAGGTTGGCACGTTCCACACGGATGCGCACTTTGTCGCCCAAGCCATAACGCTTGCGGTAACGGCGGCCTACGAGGCAGAAGTTGCGTTCGTCGAATTCATAATAGTCGTCGAGCAACATACGCAGGGGGATCATGCCCTCGCACTTGTTTTCATCAACTTCTACGTAGAGTCCGAACTCTGTCACACCGCTGACTGAACCTTCAAACTCCTGTCCGAGACGATCGGCCATAAACTCTACCTGTTTGTACTTGATGCTGGCACGTTCTGCCGTAGCTGCCAACTGCTCCATGTTCGAAGCATGCTCGCAGAGGTCTTCGTACTTGGTGGCATTGACCGAACGTCCTCCGTCTTCGTAACGAGTCAGCAAACGATGAACCAAGGTGTCGGGATAACGACGAATGGGCGAAGTGAAGTGGGTATAGTATTGGAACATCAAACCGTAGTGTCCGATGTTGTGAATGCTGTAACGCGCCTTCATCATGGCACGCAAGGCTACGAGTTCGACAACCTGCTCTTCTTTCTTGCCCTTGACATCGTCCAACAAGCGGTTCAGGCTCTTCGATACCTCCGTCTTTGTTCCCTCGGTGCGAATCTTGTAACCGAAACGGGCAATGAAGGCACTGAGCTTCTCCATCTTTTCGGGATCGGGCACGTCGTGAATACGGTAGGGGAATACTTTGGGCTTGCGTCCCTTGGGTACGACTGCCATCTTGGTCGCTACGCTCTTGTTGGCCAAAAGCATAAACTCTTCGACCAGCTTGTTGGCATCCTTGGCTACCTTGACATAGGTAGAAATGGGATGTCCCTTTTCGTCTACTTCGAAACGTACTTCGGGACGGTCGAAACCAATGGAACCGTTCTTGAAACGCTTCTCACGCAAGCACTTTGCCAAGCGATTGAGCAAGAGGAGTTCGGCGGCATATTCGCCCTCCGGAACGGCCCCTTCGGGCAAGCGTTCGGGATGTTCACCGGGCTGAGCGAGGTCTTCTGCCGATGCCGCACCGTTTCGCTCAAAGATGTATTGCACCTCTTCGTACGTGAAACGGCGATTGGAACGAATGACCGTGTGGGCCAAATGCCAATCGAGCACCTCGGCGTTTTCGTTCATCTTGAAGATGGCTGAATAAGCCAGCTTCTCTTCGTCGGGACGAAGTGAACAGATGAAGTTACAGAGACGTTCGGGGAGCATCGGGATGGTGCGGTCTACCAAATAAACGCTCGTTGCACGGCGTTCGGCTTCCTTATCAATGATGTCGCCCTCCTTTACATAATGGGAAACGTCGGCAATGTGTACACCCACTTCCCAAAGTCCGTTACCCAATTCGCGTACGGACAAGGCGTCGTCGAAGTCCTTGGCATCGTGCGGGTCGATGGTAAAGGTGGTTACCTCGCGGAAGTCCTCACGACGGGCTATTTCTTCGGGTGTGATACCAGGATCGAGCTTTTCAGCTGCCTGTTCCACCCGTTCGGGGTATTTATAGGGCAAGCCGTACTGTGCCAGGATAGCATGCATTTCGGCTTCGTTCTCGCCCTGCTTACCCAAGATGTCGATGACCTTACCAATGGGGCTCTTGGAGTCAGTAGGCCACTCAACAATCTTGACCACCGCCTTGTCGCCGTTTTGTCCTCCCTTGAGCTTATCTTTGGGAATAAAGATGTCGGTAGCCAACGAACGGCTTTCGGTAATCAGGAAGCCATAACCCTGCTCGACCTGAAGCTGTCCGACAAAGGTATCGTTAGCCCGTTCGAGGATTTCGGTTACTTCGGCTTCACGGGTATGTCCGGCACGGCGGGCCAGCATGGTGACCTTCACGCGGTCGCCGTCGAGTGCATGAAGTGAATTGCGCTCACAGACTAGAATGCTCTTGCCACCGTCGTCGGGGACAAAGGAGTTGCGTCCGTTACGTTTGCGCACGAAGGTACCTTCCATTACATTGGAACGCACCGCATTGCGGTAATGACCGTTGCCATCGGTCGAAATATAGTCGTCCAGTACGAGGTCGGAGAGTGCATCGAGCACCACCATCTTCGTGGGATGATTAGCCGCCTTGAACTTCACAAAGAGGTCCTTTACGTCGAAGTCCTTCTCTGGTTCTTGATTGAACATATCGACGAGCATTTGCGCCACCGCCTTCTTCTTCAGGCGCGACGCGGCCTTGTTCTTTTCTTTTCTCGCCATAATCGTATGATTTATAAAGTGATTAAGCTGAAGCATAGAGAAGTGGAGGCTGATGATGCTCGTCCCCGACGTTAGGAAAGGGGGAACAGTCGGAATGCTCTGTCCAAATCACAAGTACATTCCCTTATAAGCACTCGCTTGTGCTCGCATCCGCTTCGTCTGCGCTCAGTCACACAGCCCGTCATCCGCTTCGACTCCCATTTCTTCAACCGGCATTCGTACAGAATGCCTCAATGGATAGAGCAAAGTAACGGCTTTTTAAAACAATGTATGGGGGTTTTACAATAAAAAACACGGGTCAAACGATTATCTTCCTACTTTTGCCCCCACTTCTACCACTTCGGTCTGAAACGTAACAGAAAAAGGGGCGAACGGGGCATTGTGTACCGTTCGGAGTTACGGCTTTCTACGTGCCCCTTTACCCGCTACATTATCCATTTCTTTAAATAGTCTCCCATCGCTATGCGTTATTTCCTCCTTCTTCTCACCTTCAACTTGCTTCCTGTACTTGGCTGGAGCCAAAAAGCAGGTAGCAAACCAGACTCCACGCAGGTGGAAGAAACAGAGGTGCCCCTTCAGACGCAGGTGGGCGAAACAACGTATAAGGGGCGCACCATTCCACACATTGTTTTTCCAACCTTGCCGAAATATGCGCCCATGGAGTTTAAGAACGAGAAGGAGCGCGAGCGTTACAACCGCCTGGTCTACAATGTCAAGAAGGTATTGCCCTGGGCAAAACTGACGAAATACACCATCCTCGAAACCTACGACTACCTAGAGACCTTGCCCGACGAGAAGGCACGCAAGGCACACATTAAAAAGGTGGAAGCGGGACTGAAGGAACAATACGGTCCGGCACTTAAGAAGCTCACTCGCTCACAGGGACGCCTCTTGCTGAAGCTCATCAACCGCGAATGTAACCAAACGGGTTACTACATTGCCAAGGCCTTTATCGGGCCCTTCAAGGCGAACCTCTACCAGGGCATCGCTGTGCTCTTCGGCAATAGCCTCAACAAGAAATATGACCCCGAAGGCGATGACCGCTACACGGAACGGGTGGTTAGAATGGTCGAAGCGGGGGTCATTTGAAGCAGTAGCTAACGGCTTAACTTCTCAAAGTTGGGCAGGCTCCCTATCCACGATATAACATCCAAAACGACTCAAGCCCTGTAGGGAAGACACGCAACCCTATCCATCACGGATTGTGGTGTCACTTCCCTACAGGGCTTGAAGCGTTCTTAAAAACGGGGGTGGGAATCATGAAGTGAATCCCTACCCTCCTTCACAGAGTAAGTTTGAAATGTCACGACATTGAAAAGAGTTCGTAATCTGCGGTCGATACTTTTGCAGTGTCAAAAAGCAATCGCATAACTATCAAAAACTTACTCATGACTTCAAAACTACTCCTCAGCACAGCTACTTGTGCCCTTTCACTCCATGGTCTTTCTGCACTTGCTACCAATGAAGTGCATGCTGCCGCTCATGGTTTACAGACGGTCAATGCGGGACAAGGCATGACCTTGCGCCAAGCGTTGCCGCAGACTCTGGCGAACACCCAAACGGCTCAGACGAACGAGGAAGGTGGAAACCTACAAGTAACGACAACGCACTTTGAGGTGGGGCAAACGGTGGAAATCACATACAACAATTTGCCCGCAAAAGCTACCATCAGTGTGTACAAGGACCAGGCACGCATCCCCCTCAAAGAGCAACTGACGCTGACGGAAAAAGCTGAGAAAGGAGTATTCACCCTGGGCGACCAGCTCGAAGCGGGTGACTACACGGTGCGTTGCACCAATGCAAAGGGTGAAGACATTACGACCCCCATCCTGTTTAGTGTCAGTGCTCAGGCTTGGACGAAGGGTCCCAAGGATATATTCGTGATGAGCGACATCCACGTGATGAGCCCGGAATTGCTGATTAAGGAAGGCAGTGCCTTTGAAAAATACTTGGCCGGCGACCGTAAGCTGTTGGCTGAGAGTAAAGATATATTCTATACCATGATTGACACCATCCTGGCACAGAAGCCTGAGTTGGTGCTCATCCCCGGCGACTTGACGAAGGATGGCGAATTGCTTAGCCACCAGTTGGTTGCCGAACAATTAAAGCGACTCAAGCAAGCGGGCATACAGACACTCGTTGTACCGGGTAATCACGATGTGAACAATCCCCACGCTTATGTGTTTGACGGCGACCAGACGCGCTATGCCGAAACGGTTAGCCTCGAGAAGTTTGCTGAAATCTACAGCGAATTTGGTTATGGTAAGGATGCCAAGCGCGACCCGCAGTCGCTCAGCTATGCCGTTGAGGCTCTGCCCGATGTGGTGGTTGTAGGTATCGATGCTTGCCGTTACGAGGACAATACCTTTGTATCACAAGGTGCGGATAAGGATGTGTGCGTCACTTCGGGCCGTATCAAACCCGAAACGCTGCAATGGATTAGCCAACAGGCGCAGGAGGCACGCGAGAAGGGCAAACAGGTGTTGGCTGTCATGCACCATAACCTTGTGGAGCACTTCAACGGACAGGCCACCATCGCTTCGCCCTATGTAGTTGAAAATGCAGCCGAAGTACGCAAGGTTTTGATGGAGGCAGGCATCCGCACGGTCTTCACAGGCCACTTCCACATTCAGGACATTGCCAAAGACTACAACGAAACGAAGACGGACTCTATCTATGACATCTCAACGGGTTCGACCGTGACCTACCCCTGCCCCTTCCGCCAAGTACGCCTCAACGAGGACAATACGGTGATGGAGTTGCGCGGCAAACTGCTCAAGAGCGTGAAACTCAACGGCCAGCTCGAAGCAAACTTCGGACACTATGCGCAGGAGAAGTTGGTCAGCGGTCTCGAACCGATGGTAGGTGGGCTGATTTCGGACTATTGGGATATGATCCAGAAGGTGGTAAGCGACGCTACGGGTAGCCTGGGTGACCTGGGAGCCGCTATCAAATTTCCCGAAACGCCCGAGGAACTGACTGCCATGCTGATGGAATGTATCGGAGAAGATGCCATCAAGGCTTACTTGACCTTCTCTGAAAGTAACGAAGACAAGAAGGCTTCGGAAGTATTGCAAAAGCGCATTGTGACCGACGGCATCAACAAATTGGTCGACAAGTTGGTGGGTCGCATTTTAGGTGTAGTGGCCAAACCCATCGTACACGAAAAGGTAGACCCCATCCTCAACACCGTGCTAGGCAGCCTTTTGGGCAACGTCACGAACAATGGTACGGACAAGGCGAATGTGACCAACGACCTTGACCTCAGCATCGACATGCCGCGCAAGGTGGTTAGCCAAATTGCAGACGTAGCGAATGCAACGGAGGCTATGCAGGTGACTCCGACCCTGACGGACGGTCCCATCCGCATTCTCTTGCCCGAACTTGCTCAGTCGGCTCGCCTCTGTATCTACGACCTCAACGGCCGCATTCTCTACACAACGGAAGTGCCGGCTGGTGCGCCCTCTGTACTCCCCTACCGCTTCCAGCAAAAGGGTGTATACCTGGTGAAGTTGATTGGTCAAGGCAATGCCGTGAAGGTAATCGTGGAATAAACGAAACTAACTTACACAGCCTTCGCTTGGGCTCGCTTGAAGCGAAGGAAGTGTTCCTTCTGGGATGTGTTTAAAAACGAATAGGAGATAAACGCTTAACACAGCGGTTTATCTCCTATTTTCGTATGTAAACCAGACTCTCAGGCCGAACGTACTTTTACTATAAAAGGTGCACACGTTATTGTGTGCACCTTTTATGATTAGAACATTACTATTTCAATCATTCACGAACTTCTTGGACTTTCCTCATTACGATAGAAGCCAAAAAAAGGACGAGTTTCCCCGCCCAAAGATGTTTTCACAACGGAATAATCCTTATTGTGATTAGCTGAACAGGGGCAAAGTTAAAATCTTTTCTTTAAAAAATCAAATAGAACGTAGAATATTTAACTTTGCAGGCAGCAAATAAGTCTGCTATTAGGTTGATAACTCTAGCATAGAATGGCTCGTAAAGCAACAACACCTATAGCAAAGGGCGAATTCTTCTGAAAAAGAATGACTAAAAAAGCAAGAAAAATAGCAGATTTGGGCTTTTGTTTTGAGTTTCAAGTGGTTGTGGCAGTTGTTGGCTTTAAGTGACGTTCGTGAGGAAATGCGAAAATAGCAGATTTGAGAAGTGGAAACGCTTTCAATTCATTACCTCAGAAAAACGCCCTAATGAGCTTTTTTAACGGTGTCGGTTCTTGTTTCTCCATTCTGCACAGGTTGTGAATTTGCCATGCAGCTCTCATAGTTTAATTTTGCACTGAACAAAAAGCAATACCCAACAGAGCCGTTTCGATTTACAGACAGGCTTCCCTTTTCCAATGTTTCGTTTTGATTGCCAACGAAATAACCGATGCCATTATTATTGGCTGTCGCCGTAACATAAGGGGTTTGCCCACTTGTACGCTCTCTTTCGTAGATGTCTTTTCCCGAAGATATTTGTGCAATTTCTTCAAGGAAGAACGCTTTCCATTTTACCCCCCCATTTTGTTCTCATTGGCGTTCAAGCGCTTCTTGAAAACCTTTAGAGTTGTTTTGAGTATATCAGCTTCTACCTCTTGCATGAACGAGGACATGAAATCGAAATCTATTTCACCCTTATCATTAATGGGGAGTAATATCTTTTCTCGCTTTATACGCTCGTCATTTATTTCTCTGTTGAAACTGTACTTCTCCGACAAACGGTTGATTATTGGCACCATGAAGAGGTAGGCATATTTATCCAATCCCTTACGTTTAAGCTGAGTAACATGGTCACTTGCCACAAACTCGTATTGATGGAAGAATGCACTACCAACACTACCACTATTGGCAATGGTTATGCAATCCTCGAACTTTCTTACGCTGCCCTCGTTGCCGACAAATCCATCCACGCCATTGTTGAGTGCTGTGGATGATACATATGGAACTGTGCCTTCTGTGTGGTCTGCTTTTTTAAGACGCTTACCACGCTGTATTTCTGTGAATACTTCTGTAAAACTAAAAGGTTTCCATTGAGAGCGGAGCAGTTTACCCCCCCCTAAAATTTCTTTGTGTATCAGTCGCTTGCATAATTTCTCTACTGCTGGTTTCAATAATAATGTTTCTTTTCGACGCATGTATTCCTCCATGAACTGCCAATCAGGATTTGTGCAATCAGCAGCAAGAGGAAGCATAATTTTAAAGGCTCTTAATCTGTTACCGTTTATTGAATACCCATGTCCAAAGCGTTCCCTTTGCTTTGTTATACACATTGAGACAAACAGCAAATGGTATTTATTCAAATCACTCTTGGGTATCAATGCGGAAACATGACTATCCAAAGCCATAGAGGTAGGTTGGTAGTAAGCTATTCCTGCACCACCATCTCCATCGTTATTCAATGTCAGAATATCACCTCGAAAGATTTTCTTTTGTTCCTTTGATACGAAGCCTTTATAACCATTGTCTGTCTTTTTGGCAGAGACCAAAGGTAAAGTTCCTGTCGTCAAAGATGCCATATTATTTTGGTTTCCCTTTTCAAAGTCAAAGAAATCTGAAAGATAGAAATCTTTCCAATCTTTATTTTTGAGTGATAGCTTATCCATTCGCCACCTCCTTTTCTTCAAACAAGTAACCTCGTCCATGAGTAATCATGTTAAACTCAAATGTCAGATAGTCAGCCATTGTCTTTTCAAAGTCTTCCTCTGATGGTATCTCTTCGTTGAAATAGTAAAACGAGTGCAGCCATTCGTCATCTGCTTCAATGGTGCTACGCACAATAAAAGAGTTTGGTGCAGTCTTGCCTTGAAACCAACAATCAAGCAGGTATTTCTTTCTCTCGGCAGCTCTATCTGTTGGCATCAATCCAACATGGGCAAAGACTTCATAACCATCATCTTTGAAATCGACAAACTTCACTAACTTATCCTTTGGGTGTGGTTGATGCGCTGTAAATACGGCTATCACAGGATTTGTTCCTACGCCATAGAACGTATCTGTATTAAGCGTTATAACACCCTCAAGCGTATGGTTATCGAGAATATACTGTTTGTCGATTTTGTCTTCTTTCGTTTTGCCGACCATTGTGCTTTGTGGAACTATGACAACACAACGAGCACCATCACCTACGCAATCCAACAAGTGACAGATGAATTTCAACTCCGTCAAGTGTGCCGTGCTTTTTGTCTTTCCTTGTGAATACGGTGGGTTCATCAAACCAACGGTAAAGCCTTTCTTGTACATGTCTTCCGATTTTTGCTTCAAGAAGTTTGCACAGATGAGATTGCTCTTTCCGTCACCACGCAGAATCATGTTGGTTGTGGCAATGGAAAACATATCGTCACGCAACTCTATACCGTGAAGATTGTTTCTTCTGATGTTTTCCTTGTCTTCCTCTTTTGCCTGTGTCAGCATTCTGTGCATGGCAGCTATCAAGAAGCCACCTGTTCCGCAGCAAGGGTCAAGCACCTTGTCGGTAGGCTTGATTTCAGCCAATTCTGTAAACAATTCGGTTATGTGCTTTGGAGTAAGAACTACGCCAAGTGTTTGCCCATCGCCACCACTATAACTGATGAACTCTCCATAGAAACGACCAAGTACGTCTTCTGGTGAGTTGTTGCAAATGGCAGTTAGAATATTTGAGTGCAAGTATTCCGCAAAGTAGCGCAAAGGGGATTTGCCCAATCGCTCATCCTTTTCAGACAACACAGGTCTATTGATGATGAGGTTAAATTGGTCTATAACCCTTTTCTTTTTCACCTGTGGCTCAACCTTTACTCTTTCCATGTGTGCGGACATGGCATCAAATATCTTTTGACCATCAGTTTTAATAGTATCCCCTGTCAGATTCTCTGTTGAGAAATCCTTTTCTTCTAATGCCAAAAGAATAGCAGATACGACCAAAGGTTTCTCGCTATCTCCGAGTTGTCCATAGTTGCGCAAATCCTCATGCAAAGTCTTTGCACGGCTAAGAATGGTTTTCAGTTCAACACGTTCAATACTTTCGTTACCGCAAATAATCTCATTGTAGTAACGCTCTATATTTTCGGTCGAGAATTGACTGAAGTCCTTGACCTTTGGAAGAATTTTGTAACCTGTAGGACTAACGTAAATAGGACGAATAACAATGCGCTTCTCGTCTGTTCCCGAACAACCAAAGGCAATGACTTTCTTGAAGTCTGTGTTTTGAATGATACTGAGCGCATAATGCAGCGCACCATTCTCCGCATACTTGGTTACGCTTGAAGTATCCATCAGCAAAGTTTCATTATCTTTCAAGTACTTTGCCTGGTCCTCAACCTTTGCCTTATCTTCTATTACGATAACAAAGTCACCCGATATTGCCAAGTATTCAGGAAAGCCTTTCTTTCCTGTACCACGTTTAGAGACCATAGCCTTGTTGATTTTTCCTCAATAGGGCATGACTCTGCGTAGTGCTCTATACTTGAAGCATCGAGCAGCTTTGATATAATGAGGTCTGTTGTCTTTTCTGTCATTTTTATACCATAGATAAGTTGTTGATTACCTTGCGAAGGTAGAAATGTTTCAGCTAATCACAACTTGCTTGAAGTAGATATCTTTGTTTCATCGGGAGGTCATGTAATATTATTACTATATTTGCACTGGCTCTTGGGCATTCACGGAGTACAGATCCGTAGATCATGCAGGTACGTAAGCTATCGATGGTCGTGCCCAAGAGCCTTTTTTTGTTTCTACTTTACAAGACTGGTTGTTGATTACCTTGCGAAGGTAAAAATCTTTCAGCTAATCACAACATCGTATCACATACACCGGGCGCACATCGGGATGAGCCTTACGCAGACGATCGCGGTACTCCTTAAGGCTGCAGTGGAAGGTTTTCTGATAGTGACGGGTCAGACCGAAGCGGGAGCCGTAGAGGGCGCGGCGGGCGATTTCTTCGACAGTGAGATCGGAATAAAGCATGAGGTGGGCGACCATCTCGTGACAATAGGTTTCCTTGAATTCCTGCCAACGAAGGCCGGTGAGGGTGAAGAGCAAACCGGAGAGGTCTTCGGTAAGCAGGCCTTTCTCGGTGCAATAGTCGAAGAGGGTGATGCCACCGTCAGCCATGCGACGCAAAAATTCGTCGAGCAAATGGATGCCCGTAGGATTTTCATTACGCTCTATGGGGATGTAGACTTCGTTGCCTTGACGGTCGTACTCTCGACGATGGGTGAAAGGGGAGATGATTAAATCTTTGACTTGATACTGTGGTTCTACACGGAGAACGGTGTGCTTACCGCGCGTGTTTTCATTTCTTCTTTTACTAGGCATAAGGATTGGATGATAGAGGGGAATGCGGAGCGGTGCGAACCCATCGCTTAGATGCGGAAAAAGAGAAGGGGCCGCGAAGAAAGGGGATGAAAAGGGTGCGAAGAGAAGAGAGAAGAAAGTTACTTCTGCTTGGGCCGCGACCGTACAACTGCTGCAACCGTACTGCAGCGGAATTTATACTGCTGCTGTGACTTATACAACTACCACGCCCCGATTACTTCCGCACAGCTTCATTCCACAGCCGCACATTCACCGTTTGACTTCACAAAGGTATCTTCTTTTCGTTAGAAACTAAGAGTTTCAGCGAGCAAATGTGTTCTCGTCGAGCTGAAGGCCACATTTTAGCGCAAAAATGTGTCCTCGTCGTTGAAGAATACACATTGTATGCCTTACAATGTGGCCTCGTAGGCTACGAGAACACATTGACAAGCACGCTATGTGTATTCCTCAACGACGAGGACACCTTGCAAAGATTACAAAAGGACGAGGAGGCGGGAGCAAAGGCTTCGTCAGCACAACAGCCGCGCCCATCGCCTTTACCACTACACGACTTCGATGACCGACGACCCGTTGCCCGGCTGCTTACGCAGGCGAATCTGCGGAGAGATTTGCGAACGAATCTGGTCGGTATGGCTGATGACACCAACTTTGCGTCCCTGGGCATTCTCCAGATTGGAGAGTGCCCCCATCACGAGGTCGAGCGACTCGCGGTCGAGATTGCCAAAGCCTTCGTCGATAAAGAGGGAGCCGATGGCCAGGCCGGTACCCGAGAAGGAGGCCAGTCCCAAGGCCAACGCGAGGCTGACGACAAAGGTCTCACCACCCGAGAGGGAATTGACAAAGCGTTTCTCGTCGAAGAGGTCGCGGTCAATGACTTCAAGGAAGAGGGAGTTGGGACGCTGTGCCAATTCGTAACGAGGCGATATCTGACGCAGGTGGTAGTTCGCATGTTCCACAAGGCAGGCAAAGGTGACACATTGTGCTGCCGTACGGAACTTCTTGCCATCGGCCGAACCAAGCAATTCGTTGAGGCGTTGCCACTCTGTCTGGTCTGCCTTGGCGCGGTTGAGCGTTTCGACAAACTGTGCCGCTTCCTGCACACAGCGTTCGTGTGCCATGAGTCGCGACTGCGATTCGCCCAAGCGACGGTTGACTTCGTTCAACTTCACGCGCTCTTCTTCCCAACGTGTCTGAAGCATGGCCAAAGCCTCTTCGCCAACTTCCTTCGGACGAAGTGGGTCTGCCTGGAGGACGCAAAGCACATCGCGTGCCTGAGTGAGGCGGGTCTGTGCCTGCATCAGGTTTTGGCGCAAGGCGTCGAGCTGTTGACGCAATGCCTTCCAATCCTGTGTCGAAGCAAAGAGCTGTTCGAGTTCGGCAAACTGAACGGGCGGATGCGAACCGTTGAAGCGGAGGATAAGCAAGTCGAGTTGCTGTTGTTTCTCCTGCAACTGCTGTTGCGCCTTGACACGTCCTTTCTCCAGGTTTTCGCGCTTACCCTCGAGTGCTTTGAGCCGTCCCTGATGTTCCTCGCAAAGTTTACGCAGTTCGGCTTCGACGCGCCGCGTCTGCAGGACGGCTTCCTTGAGTGCCGCCGCTTCCTTTTGAGGTGAACTTCCGCCAAAGAGTTGGCGCATCTCCTCCTTCATCGCCTCGAGGCGTTCGTGAAGGGCGGTACGGTTTTCGCGCAGCTCTTCCAACGAGCGGGTTGCCTCTTCCAGATGAGCGGCCGCTCCCTTGATTTCCTCACAGAGCAACTCTGAAGCCCGCTGTTTCTCCTCCAGCGTGCGGCACGTCTGGTTCCAGTCTTCGCAGAGATCGCGAAGGCGCATACGCAGGCCGTCGGCATTGTTCTTCCACTCCGTAAACCATCCCGACACGGTAATCATGCCGTCGAGGTCGATATAGAGTTGCGAACACGTGCGGTCGGACAGGCGAATGGCCTGCTGCAACTCCTCGGAGGCAGCTACCAGCACCTGAATTTCGGTGCGCAGTTTGTCAAACGCCGTGCGGTTGTTGAGCATCGCTGTGTCGAGGTTCTCAATTTGTTCATTGAGCTCGTTGATGTGGCGCTGGTGGTAGTTATAGGTGTCGAGTTCCTTCTCGGCCTCTTCAGCTACCCGGATGGTATTGTCCTTGAGCAACTGAATCATCTTGGCACGCGCCTCGCGATTGGCCGTTTCGGAACAATCCTGGAAGGAGTTGTCGAGGTAAGCATAAGTCTGCCACTCCTCGACATCAGCCTGTTGGCGACGCTCCATATTCTGCAGTTCGCGGGCGGCGGTACGGATGCGGGCATCGTCGGCGGCGATGTCTTCGCGCAAGGCGGCCAGCGTATTGCGCTTTTGCGCCAAAGCCTCTTGTGCCGCTACATATTCCTTGTTGAGGTTGGTCAGCAAGTTGCCCAACTGACGCTCCGTCTCTGTGTGGTAAGGATGGTGGGTCGCCCCACACACGGGACAGGCACTGCCCTCCTTGAGCTGTTTGCGCAACTCGACGATGTTCTCACTCTGACTCAACGTGTAGGCCGTCGCAATGCGGTTGTATGCCTCTTCTGCCGCATCGCGCTCGATTTCCAAACGCTCTGCCTGCTGACGCTTCTGTGCCAACTCGGTCTCTTCGCGTTTCTGAATGGCACGTCCTTCAGACAACGAAGTGTAACCCTCCGAGATATGGTTCCACAACACGGCGGCACGCTTGAGCGCGTCCATGCGGTTGCGCGTTTCGGTCACAGCGCGTTGCAACTTTGCCGAGTCGAGTCCCTGGATGGTCTGTTTGTGAATCATCAGGTTACTCTTGAGCGCGCTCATCTTCGCCAGGTTCTGATCTTGCTCGTGCTTCACCTTCTCGCACTGCTCCTCCAGCCCCATTTTGCGCCGTTGGGAGTCGTGCCACTTGGCGTGGCTCTCGACGTTGCGCGCGGTTTCGGTTGAGAGCAAAGAGAGCTTGTCCTTCACGAGGTCGAACTTGTCGAACATGCGGCTGTGTACTGAGAGCGACTGCTGGTGAAACTGCTTTTGCGTGATTTCCTGACGGGCTGCCTCCAGGGACTGTTGCTTGGTTGTCAGGTCCTTCTGTCGTTTACGCAACACCTCGTCGGCCTGCTTAATCTGGGCATCGGCGCGGCGAAGCTGTTCCTCGAACACGCGCATCTCGCCTTCGAGCGCATGGCCGCGATTGATGGCGGCGGCACGCTGTTCCTGCTGTTTTTCAGCCTCAGCGGTCCATTCCTCAGCCGCACTCAACTCCTGGCGCTTGGTGTCGAGCGTTTGGCGCACCTGTTCCAGGTCGGTCTGGGTCTGCGCCTCGTCGTTGCGCATCCGTTCGCGATCCTCGCGACGCATGATAATCTCCTGAAAGAGGGGTTGCATACTGAGCAAGGAGTCGTAACGTTCGAGCCGTTGCTCGTCGGCACGCGTTTCACTGCAAGCCTTGGTTGCGGCGGCAAACTTGGCTTCTTCTTCGCTGACGCGCTGGGTAGCCTGACGGTAACGGTCGGCCCATTCGAGCTGCCGCATGAGGCGTTCCAGTTCGCGCTGGGTCTGTTCACCCGTAGCGGCTAAGACCCGACGACGCTCTTCCTCTTCTGCCAAAGCCTGGGGTTCAAGACGGTTGAGCAACATGCCTTCCATGCGGTGTTCCATGCCGCTGACCACCTCGTCGGCCTGCTTTGACAGCTCATAGATTTGCTTGGAGATGGCTCCGTAGACCTCCGTTCCGGTCAGCTTCTCGAGCAAGGTGGCCTTGTCAGCCGACTTTGCCTTGAGGAAGTTGGCAAAACTGTTTTGCGCCAGGATGACGGTGCGGGTAAACTGCTCGTAGGTCAGCCCCACGGCCTCGATGATGGCATCCTGAAGTTCGGCTTTATCGAATGTATGTTTCTGCGGACTGAGTCGTACGAAGGAACGTTCGACGGGTTTGATGGTGCCCGTGCGGGCTACCCGAATGCTCCACTTGGCTTCGTAGCGTGTTCCGTCGTGGGTCGAGAAGATGACCATCGCCTTGCCCTCCTTTTTGCCCCGGCGGAGTACGCCCGCCACGTTGGTGGTCTGTATTTGTTGGGCTTTCGACTCAGCCTGTTTGAGTTCTTCGGCCGAGATTTTCTCGGCATCATCAAACCGCGGTGCGCGGTTGTAAAGTGCCAGACAGATGGCATCGAGCAAGGTAGACTTGCCCGAACCCGTATCGCCCGTTATGGCAAAAAGTCCGGCGGAACGCAGAGGCTCTGCCGTGAAGTCTATCACCTGCTCGCCTTCGAGCGCCGTGAGATTTTCGAGAATGATCTTTTCGATTTTCATTGTCTGTGCTATTCGGTGAGGGACTGTGCGGCTTCTTCGGCCTGGCGAAAACGTTGCACCAATTCCTCGGACATCGGGTTATTGTATTTTGCCTCAAAAATGCGTTGGGCCAAATCCAACGGCGCAAGCGGACGGTAGGCGGTTTCGCTACCACTCTCCTTGCCCCAGGCACTTGGTTCGTGACTCTTCTCCTCGGGACGCAAGCGTACCATGCGGCAGAAGTGAACGGCGCGGTCGGCCAGCAACTGCATGACTTCGTGCATGAGTCCAGGTTCGGGTTGGGTCTCACGCAGACGGATTTCGAGGTAAGGCCAATTGTCGACCTCTGTATCGTTCCACTCGGACGGACGTTCGGGCAACAGGGATATGGCTGCTTTCACTTCAGAGGGAGTCGCACCCTGTCCTTGCTGTCCGCTGATGACTTGCAGACGGCGCAAGGGCGTATAGGGTAAGGTACGCACCTCGGCCACTCCACTTTCGTCAAGCGTCAGACACTTGACGCCGTGCTGGTAATGCTGTTCGGAAAAGGACATGGGCAAAGCACTGCCAGCATACCACACGTTGGTTCCGCCTTTTACTTGCTGAGCCCGGTGGATATGTCCTAAGGCGGTATAGCACACTTTATCGCCGATGACGGAAGCGTCGACACAGTCTTGCCCACCAATGACTAACCGCTCGGAATGCTCTGACTCACAGACTTCAGCTCCTGCGGCATAGAAATGGGCGGCAGCAAGCAACGGGAGTTTCTTGAAATCGCTCTTGCGGAAACGCTGTTGCATCTGGGTAAAATAATAACGAAGTCCTTCGGCGGGTGTTTGACCTGCCGGATAGTCGCCTCCCCGCAGGTAAGGTAGCGCCATGCAGACGCAGACTGCCTCGGAGCTATTGCGCGTGGCCAACGGTAACAGATAGTGGTCGAAATCGGGGGTTCCGTCCTTGCCCTCTACCTCACGGATAAGGCCGCGCACATAGATATTGTGCGTCTTGAGCAGGGCGGCAGGTGCCTCCAAGCGGCTGGCACTGTCGTGGTTGCCGGCAATCAAGATGATTTGCAATCCGGGCATTTCCTCTGTTGCCTCGTGCAGGAAGTCGTACAGCAATTCTTCGGCACTGGCAGAGGGATTGGGCGAATCGAAGATGTCGCCTGCCACAATCAGCGCATCAGCCTGTTCGGCTTTGAGCATACTCAAGAGCCAGCGCAAAAAATGGCGGTGTTCGCCCAAACGGTGATGCCCATGAAAGACATTACCGAGATGCCAGTCGGCGGTATGTATGATTTTCATTGCTTGCTATTATTTTTTTGACGCGCAAAGTTACGGCAAAGTCCGTTTCGGTGTTGCGGCCTCATCGGGTTTTGTCGCAATCTACCCGAGAGGAAAAAGAGAACTACGGAAGAAACGGAAGGAACGGAAAAAGAGAGTTCCGTAAGTTCCGGGAGTTCCGTGGTCAGGAAAAGAGAGAACCACGGAAGAAACGGAAGGAACGGAAAAAGGGAATTCCGTAAGTTCCGGGAGTTCCGTGGTCAGAAAAAGAGAACCACGGAAGGAACGGAAAGAAACATCAAGCTATAAAATCCGCGTTTCCCCTTTTCAAAGAGATTCAAAAACACTCAATAGATACACAGAGCCTTATAGAAAGAACCTAAAGTGAGTTCGGGCTTTTACTAACAAAATCTTATCTGTAATTTTGTCGCCGTCAAACCATTATTCCAAACAAGATCATGACAGAACCGAAACAATCCTGGATTGAAGCCGGCTACGTTAACGAGCCGCTTCCGAAAGACATAGACCTGAAGCAAGCCATTAAAGACTTGTGCAAGGAGAAGAATGCCACTATCCTCGCGCATTACTACACGAATAGTGACGTGCAGGACATTGCCCACTTCGTAGGCGACAGTCTGGCACTCGCCGATCAGGCTAAAAATCTGCAGTCGGACATTGTCATCATGTGTGGCGTACACTTCATGGCTGAAACGGTCAATGTATTGGCTGGCGACCGCCTGGTGTTACTCCCTGACCTTAACGCGACCTGCTCACTCGCCGAAAGCTGTCCACCCGAGGAATTTGCAGCCTTCAAAGCACAACATCCCGACCATAAAGTTATCAGTTACGTCAATACTTCTGCCCAAATCAAGGCGATGAGCGATGTGCTCGTAACGTCAAGCAATGCCCGCAAGATCGTAGAATCCTACCCCAAGGACCAGAAACTGATATTCGGTCCCGACCGCAACTTGGGCGGCTACCTTAACTCTGTAACGGGACGCGATATGGTGCTTTGGCAGGGGGCTTGCCACGTACACCAACGCTTCTCGGTCGACAAGCTCATCCAACTCAAGGAAATCTATCCCGAAGCCAAAGTTCTTGTTCACCCCGAATGTAATGGTGCGGTGGTGAAGTTGGCTGACTGTGTCGGTTCGACCGCCGCCTTGCTTAACTATGCCATCCAGTCGGATGCAACCACTTTCCTCGTAGCTACCGAAAGCGGCATTCTGCACCAGATGCAGAAGCAATGCAGCGGCAAGGCCTTTATCCCCGTTCCGCCCGAGGAGGCTTCTTGCGGTTGCAACAACTGTAACTACATGCGCCTTATTACGCTTGAGAAAATCTATAATTGCTTGAAGTATGAATGGCCGAGCATCGAACTCCCTGAAGACTTGAAGGAGCAATGCAAGGCCCCAATCTTTGAAATGTATGCAAGAAACAGATAATAAGCTCGATGCGATGATGGTGATTGAGAACCGTCTGACGGCTCTCCGCCAATGGATGAAGGAACGCAATATCCTGGCTTACGTCGTTCCGACTGTCGACCCGCACAACAATGAATTTGTTCACGACCACTTCAAGTGTCGCGAATGGCTGAGTGGCTTTACGGGTTCGGCGGGTTTGCTCATTGTAACCTACAACGATGCCGCCCTTTGGGTGGACTCGCGCTATACGCTCCAGGCGCAAGAGCAAATCGGCTTTACCAGCATCAAACTGATGAAGGATGCCAAGGATGACAAGCACATCTCGCCCTGGTTCTGGATAGGACAAAAACTTGCCAATCTCCAACCTGAAGGAGTTGTGGCGCACTGCTGTGAATCGATGCTAACGCTGAGCATGATTCAGGCTGCGGCTGATTGTCGCGTGAAACTGTGCTCTGCTCCCGATGCCTTTGACACGATCTGGACAGACCGCCCGGCCATTGTTCCGCAACCTATCGAACGTATGGCCAAACGCTATACTGGCACCCCTATTAAGTCGGGACTCGACAAGGTGGCGAAGCGACTCCGTGCCATGGCGCCCGACCGCGACTACCTCTTCAACGATTTGTGCGACATTGCCTACATCCTTAACCTCCGAGGTCACGACATTCCCTATACGCCGGTTTTCTTTGCTTACCTGCTTTACCGGGCGGCAGATAACTCCTTCACGCTCTTCACACATCAGGAGACCTTGACAGAAGAGGCACGCGCCAGCCTGGACAAGAACGAAGTAAAGGTTTTGCCCTACGAAATGGCGATGGACAACGTCAGTGCCACTTGTATGTATGACCCGGACACGGTGACGCAAATGATTCTGGACCGTGCGACCAACGGTTTAGCGATACCTTCTCCGATTGTCCAACTGCGCATGATCAAGACGGACAAGGAGCAAGAAAGCATCCGCGAAGCGATGATTCTGGACGGTGTTGCGATGGTGACCTTCCTGCGTGAACTGGAACAGGCCATGCAGATTGAGGGCATGGTGCTCACGGAAATGGACATTGCGACACGCCTCACGGAATTGAGAGCGAAGAGCGATAAGTTTATCGAACCGAGCTTTACGACGATCGCTGCTTATGGTCCCAACGGGGCAGTGGTACACTACGAACCTGAAGTGGATTCGGCAGCCAAACTGCAACCTAAGGGTTTGCTGCTCCTCGACAGCGGCGGTCAGTACCAATGTGGCACCACGGATATCACACGTACCATTGCTTTAGGTCCCGTCACACGCGAAGAGAGCCAGGCTTATACGTATGCACTCAAAGCGCACTTGGCATTGGCTCGTGCCATCTTCCCCGAAGGTATCTCGGGTGTGCAACTTGATGCTATCTGCCGTCAGGAGCTTTGGAACGTAGGTTATGACTTCGGTCATGGCACCGGACACGGTGTGGGCATGCATCTCTGCGTACACGAAGGTCCGATGCAGATTCGCAAGGAAGTTCGTCCCGACACGGTGATTCCCTTCAAACCAGGTATTGTCGTTACCAACGAACCGGGTATCTACGTAGAAGGTAAATTTGGCGTGCGCATTGAAAATGTGATGGTTTGCCTTCCTTGGTCGAAAACCCCCTTTGGCGAGTTCTGCTACTTCGACCAACTGACACTTTGCCCCTACGACCTGCGTCCTGTGGACTTCTCCCTGCTGACGGATCAGGAAGTGGCACAAATCAACTACTACCACGGCCTCGTACGCGAAGTTTTGATGCCTTACCTCACGGAAACGGCTGATAAACAGTACTTGGAGTGGGCTACACAACCCATTGAATAATCTGAATGCACCGCACTCATTGCGGTGCACTTCTTCTTTTATTTTTAGCTTTATGGAAACAACCAGACAACAGAAAATATCCCGACTCATCCAAAAGGAACTGAGTGACATCTTTCAGAAGCAAACCCAAGCTACACACGGCGTCTTGGTCAGTGTGAGCGCGGTGCGCGTCAGCCCCGACTTGAGCATTGCCCGCGGCTATCTGAGCATCTTCCCTTCGGAAAAGGCACAAGAGATTTTGAGCAACATCAATGCCAATGCCCGCCAAATTCGTTACGAACTGGGCGGCCGCGTACGTCATCAGTTGCGCATCATCCCGGACTTGAAGTTCTTCATTGACGATTCATTGGATTACCTCGATCACATTGATGAACTGCTGAAGACGGACACTGCTAACTCAACGGCAGCAACAGAGACAGACGCAACCGAAGAGACGCCACATGCTTAGTCGTCTGCGCCTGCCACTCTTCATGGCGCGACGTTACCTCTTCTCGCGCAAGAAGATTGGAGCCATCAATATCATTTCCTGTATTTCGGTGGTGGGAGTGGCCTTTGGCACAGCTGCCCTACTCTGCACCATCTCGGTATTTAATGGCTTCCGCGACCTCTTCGGAAGCCTTTATACCGCTATCGACCCGCCCATTGAGGTGGTAGCGAATCAGGGAAAATTTATCGACACGCAAGACAGTGTGCTCTGCCTGCTGAAAGCACATCCTGCTGTGGAAGTGGCCTCCGAAACACTGGAGGATCACGCGCTGATACTCTTTCAAGGCCGTCCCACGGTCATCTCTTTGAAAGGAGTAGATCGTAACTTTGACAAGGTGACGGGTATCCGTTCCATCCTCTATGGAGAAGGAACGTACCGAACCGAACAAACGGGGGTGCATTACGGCATCCCAGGCATCGGACTCGCCTCTGCCATGGGGGGCATTAACTTCGGCACGTTGCAAATCTGTGCGCCGCGAAAGGGGGAAAAAATAAACTTGACCAATCCGGCTGAAAGTTTCAACGTGGGAGACTTGGCCGCATCAAATGTTTGTTTTGATGTGAACCAACGGAAGTATGACGAAACGCTGATGCTGACCTCATTGGACTTCGTACAGGAGCTCTTCGAACAGCCTCAACGCATCACGAGCCTGGAACTGAAACTGAAACCAGGTGTGGACCTCGAAGAAGTAAAAGAAGATATGCGAAAGTTGGCGGGCAACCGTTTTCGTGTACTCGACCAACTCGAACAGCAGGAAGATGTATTCAACATGATGAACATCGAAAAGCTGATGGCTTACTTCTTTCTGACGTTTATCTTGCTCATTGCCTGTTTCAATATCATCGGTTCGGTATCGATGCTAATGATTGACAAGCGTAATGACATGGAAACGCTCCGCCACCTCGGCGCTTCCAACCATTTGATATTCCGCATCTTCCTTTACGAAGGCCGATTGATTGCGCTTCTGGGTGCAGCGGCGGGTGGTCTTTTGGGCATTGGTCTTTGTTGGTTACAACAAACCTTCGGACTGATAAAACTGGGAACCTCGTCGGGTAGCTTCATCATTGACAGCTACCCCGTCAGCATTCACTTCACGGATGTGCTCCTCGTACTGTCGACCGTCCTCGTCGTAGGTTTTGTCTGCGTATGGTATTCGGTCAAATACTTGAGCAAATGGTTTCTAACTAAAGCGTAAAGACTCCACACTTCTCTCTGTAATAGTCAAAACAGGAAGCAGAACCATACACGGAACTGCTTCCTGTTTTTGTTTCGGTGGGGGAATCACAAGGAGCTACTCCTTGTCTCCTGCAACTCATAAGCCCTTATCCTCAACCTCTCAACTCTATTCTTCTATGTCGACCGTTCTCATTCTAGGTGCCAGTTCTGGATTAGGTTATGCACTGGCTCAACATTACCTGATGCGCGGATGGAAGGTAGGACTTGCCGCCCGCCGTACGGAACCGCTTGAACAATTAGCTCAACTTGCGAAACTCCCTCATCAGGTAGCTCTTGCTTGTATCGATGTGAGACAATCGGAGGCTCCGCAACAACTGGAGAATTTGCTCCAACAACTGGGAGGAAAGGTAGACCTCTACCTACACTGTGCTGGTATTGGAAAGATGACTGCAAACATCCATTACGAAGAAGAACTACCCACCTTACAGACTAACATCATGGGATGGACTGCCTGTATAGACTGGGCATACAATGTACTTTGTCGTCAAGGGTATGGACAACTGGCAGCTATCACTTCTTTTGCGGCAAACAGAGGACTCGCTCCTGCCCCAGCCTATGCCGCTACCAAGGCTTTTCAAGCCCATTACCTGGAATCACTCCGCCAACGCGTGCTTGCCAAAAAGCTCCGGCACATCACCATTACCGACCTTCGTCCAGGGTTTGTTAACACACCGTTGCTTGCTCATCCGGAACAGCTCTTCTGGGTTCTTCCCACGGAAAAAGCCGTTCATGCCCTGCTTCGCGCCATCGATCGTCGCCGTTCGATTGCCACCATAACGACCCGCTGGGCACTCTTAGCTCCGCTCCTTCGTATTGCGCCACGCTGGCTTGTAGCACGCATTCTGAGCCGTGCACTCTGAATAAGGATAGCCTACTCTTAGGCCGATAACAAAAGTCCCGAAAAAGGAAAGGTGGGAAAACAGTAGCGACACTACCGTTTTCCCACCTTCCGTGCGTTTATACGCTAAGAGAAATTAGTTGATACCTTCTGCCAATTCAGCACCGGGCTTAAACTTAATCACCTTCTTTGCAGCGATCTGAATCTTCTCCTTCGTTGCAGGGTTGATACCCGTACGAGCGGGACGTTCGCTGATAGAGAACGTACCAAAGCCAAGAAGTGCAACCTTGTCACCTTCCTTCAACGCATCTGCGATAGCGTCGAGCACAGCGTCTACTGCCTTCTTAGAGTCTACCTTGGTCAAGCCTGCAGCTGCAACGGCATTTACGAGATCGGTCTTATTCATTGTTTGAAATATTATATGTGTAACTTATTATAAAATCCTGTTGCGGATAAATGTGCGTTATTGCCTCCACTTATCAGGTTTAAAAGAGGCTCAAAAACGCGTTATTTGCAGGCAAATATAGGAGAAGGCATTCGTTCATACAAACTTTTCTTTCCTTTTTTCCTTCTCAGAACTTAAAAAAGAGTCTTCCTGCGCCAAAGATGCATAGAATCAAGCATTCTACTCCCTTTCGACCCGAATAAACACAGGTTTGGCATGAACTAAATGACCACGATTTTACCTGCGACACTCTTCTTACCATCGTGTGTTGCAACCATCACATAATAGACACCGGGAGCAACCCGACGGCCCGTAGTGGTCTGGCATACATCCCACACAAAACTACCTCCGACCGCATTGCCACGGGCTACGAGTTGCGAACCTGTACTCAGTATTTTAACTTCTGCACCTTCGGTCAAACCGGCAATCGTTACATTACCCGAATATTCTGGACGAACGGGGTTGGGAAAGATTTTGACATTGCTTTCAGCAAGCGTTTCGTGCGAACTGGTTACATTCGTGCGAAACGAACAGATACCCGCATTGGAAGCAATGAAGAGTTCACCCGTTTCTTCGTTGATGGCCATGCTATTGATTTCGTCAGAGAGCAACGGAGAGTTTGCCTCGGTGTAATGAGCCAAGACTTCGGAACCATCCGGGTTGACCAAGTAAACACCTGAACCCATCGTACCCAACCATTTACGGTTACCTCCGTCAACAGCAATAGCTGTTACATCAATTCCCGTCAGCAAATAGTCGGCATAATTCGTACCATCGTTGCGCGGCACCTTGGGTTGCGTCACCATAAAGTCACCTGAGAACCATTCATCGGGCCGTTGAATCACATAAACCCCCGAAAGGCAACCAAACCAAATTTGCCCGTTCTTATCCTCGCGTACGTCCTTTACTTCCTGCAAATCACACGTACGACCATCCTCATTGAGTACCGTACTACGGAAATTGGAGCGGTCATCATCACGCTGATTAAGTGTACCGTTTACATCCAGACCATAAAGTCCCGATGCAATCGGAGTGGTTCGACGAGAAGCAACCCACACGCGCCCCTTGCTGTCTACCAAGGTCTTATCGGGAGTAGAAGCGTAGGCAAAGGCGGGATCGTTGATTTCCACCCAATTGCCATCTTTTTTGAGGACCTTCAAGACCTTCTCCATTTCATAGTTAGTCATCCACAAATTACCATCGTGGTCGAAACTCAAGCCGTCGACAATCGTATAGTTAGGACTTCCATTTCCACCGGGAGCGATTTCGAGCGGAGAATTGGAAGAGTTGTAATGCTTTACAAACTGAAAGTCACGAAACTCCAGCAAGCCCGAGGTACACGAAACGAAATGATGCTTGCTATCTTGCGGATCAACCACTACGGACAGTACATTCTGAAAACGGGCATTGTTATTGAGCGTAAAGCCTGTTTCGGGAAAGGCTGTCCACTTGCCGTCCTCATAGCTTGCCGCCATGGGAGGATAATTTTGTCCTGTAGCATAGTCCATCTTACCACCCGCGACAAGAAGCTGATTGCTTTGGAAGCGAATCTTATTGGCTAATCCGCGATGCGGACCGATACGGGGAATAACTACCCCAGTTTCTGCCAATTCAGAAGTAGCTTCGTTGAAACGATAATTAGAAATACGACCATCCGCTTCGACAATCCAAAAGCTACCATCGTATGTACGACCAACCTCCGGGAAGAGTCGACCCACATTAACGCGGAATTCTTCCTGCAAAGGCTTTTCGGGATTGATTGTGATGAAATAACCACTTCCAGCAAACTGAATGTACTTCCCATTGACGGCCCCTTGATTCAATTGAACATAGGTGACACGTGTCAACGAACGCGAACCATCTGCCTGCTTTGGACTGATGTAGCAAAGCCCCGTTGTTTCTTCTGTAAAGCCCGCTATGTTAGGCACAATTAAATAAACCGCATCCCCAAACGAAACGAAACGACTGGCTGTTGTCAAGAAGGAGTTCTCCCATTGCGATTTGTCATAGAGATTATCTGTCAGTTTTCCCTTTAAGATCGCCCTGGCTACACTGGCAAAGACTTCATTGCCTGCCACTGTCGCATCATTCACTTTCTCATTCAAGAGATAGTAGCCCTTGATTTCCCTCCGAGAGAGATTGAGGACAACTACACCTTGTGTCGTCGCTATGCAAGCCCACTCGCCGTTGACATTGAGGTTGGTAGCCTCAATGGTCTGCTCCATGTAATTCTTTATCTGCGGAATATTGACAACATCGCCATCTGTGTAAAGCAAGTCAATATTGTTGTTCTTATACAGAATGACGAGACAGTTTTCTGTCGTGGACCATTGTATATGACTAATAGCCCGGTCAGAAAGTCCGCTTAACTTATCAAGTAAGCGAATACTCTGATCGTCCACATCATAACTCATCAGGTTGCCTTCACACAGGAAGTAATTTACATTGCCTGCCGTTACGATATGTTCTGCCTTTTGGTAAGACAGGTGATAGGTCCACAGCCCCTCAGTCGACTGAGCAGCACGAAGGGGATGTCCGACCCCAATACCAATCAGAAAGAAGAAGAATAACAGGATTCGTTTCATATTCATTGAGTAAAAGAATAAATAGCTTGACAAGGTTGGGCATAGAGACTCTGCCTTTCAAGCCCAACGCCTTTCGACCCCACGATAAAGCCCATAGGCCACCCCGAGACTACTGAATGCCATCAACCATACTCCCCAGTCTGGCAGTGACCAGACAAGAGCGAGTTGTACCAAAGGACAGTGACTGAGGTAAATGCCATAGGATAAGTTAGAACGGTTAAGGCATCGCAACGGACCATCTGATAAGAAGAGTCGAAGCACCAATGCCAACACAACTAGCCAACCTACAGTATGAGCAAAGGGGGCAGACCAGCTACTTACAAGGAAGAGAACCAATAAGCCACAACCGACCGCGCCTGTCAGACGAATGCGCGGAAGCAAAAAATAGAGTGCGACTCCCCACAAATAGTGTTGCAAATAACCAAGATAGCGAAGCCCCACAACAGGTAAGGGTAACACTTGGGTTTCGCCCAATAATAGAATGATCACGCATGCACCACCCAGTCCCCAACAGAGCCCCCGAGCAAAGGAAGCACGCCAATATGTTGGGTGTTCTCCCATCAAACGCTTCCAAGCATGGGCTAACAAAGGAAGCAGAAAGGTAAACAACACTTCGAGCTTGACAAACCACAGCGCGGGATTGACAGCTGTCACGAGATGCTGACTGAAAACACCAGGCAAGGTGGGTTCCAGGAAGTTGAGCAAAGCTAAATTAGCTCCTACATAACGCCACCACTGCGGAGAAGTAAAATAAGCTCCGGGCGAAAGGCTGGAAACACTGACCAATCCGATGGCTCCCAACAGGACTACAGCCCAATAAGCCGGAAGAAGGCGGCGCAACCGATGAACCACAAATTCGCGGAAATGGGGACGACGTAACCAACTGACCCAACCAAAATAACCACTCAACATAAAGAAGAGGGATACCACGGTGTAAGGGTCTATCCAAACGGGCCACTGGCTCCCACTCAAACTGTTGACATGATGCACCACAATCGAACAGGCAAGTAAATAGCGCAATGCACCAATTTGGTTGGATGAGGAAGGTATAAAGGATACAGAAGTATTCATCAATTGGAATAAACAGGAGAGTAGAATGTCCGCAGAAATGGTACCGAAGAGATTTCACCTACAGCAAACATGCGAGGTTCGTTTCCCCCATGGCAAATGTGTAGAACGACTTACTCTGCTAAGGGATGTTGCTGAAGATATTCTACCAACTTCTTGACAGCTCGCGCACGATGCGAAATGGTATTCTTAGCCTCAACACCCAATTCGGCAAAGGTTTTACCCGTTGCCTCGGGCATAAAGACAGGGTCGTAACCAAATCCTTCAGTACCTCGTTCCTCCGTAGCAATCTCGCCCTTCACAATGCCTTCAAAGAGGTGCTCCTCTCCGTTTACAAGAAACGCGATAACGGTACGAAATTGTGCCGTACGGTCGGTTTTATTTTCTAATTCATGCAGCAATTTCTGGGTGTTCGCCACGGGGTCGTGTCGATCGGGATAAGCGTAACGCGCTGTATGCACCCCGGGACCTCCGTTAAGCGCGGTCACCTCCAGGCCAGTATCGTCTGCAAAGCAATCGTAACCATAACGTTCCTTGACCCAGCGCGCCTTTATCAAAGCATTGCCTTCAAGGGTATCCGCCGTTTCGGGAATATCGTCGTGGCAATCGATGTCCGCCAGACTAAGTACAGTGATGGTATCTCCGAGGATGGCACGGATTTCGGAGAGCTTATGTGCGTTGTTAGTTGCAAATACTAATTTCATTGGGATGAGATAAGATGTTGAAATGTGGAGAAAAGAATAATTGAAGAGTCTGCATTTGGAGAGGAAAGGAAATGCCATTTCGTATGAAGGATTATCCCCCTGGCTCCTCGTAAAAGTACACACGTCAAGAGTCGCACAATGATTGTACGAAAGTTGCCCTACTGTATGCGGTCTCCCCTTCGTTTAAAAACATTGAGTGCCCCAAGCATCAGGAGGCTCAGGGCACTCAAGAAATCGCAGCAAAGCGATTTTTACCTTATACATATAGTCCGTGGGACTATCCTTGTGTGTTCACAGACTTGGCTTTATCGCCTTTCGTTTTTTCAGCCTTCACCTTGATGCGGTCAAAGCCCTCACCAAACACACCGATAACGCGTGATTGCGAAACGAAAGCGGCGGGGTCGATGCCTTGGATAATACGAAAGATGTTGGTACTCTCACGACGCTTGGCCAATACGACCAACACCTTGCGTGATTCCTTCGTGTACCAGCCCTGACCATCTAATACGGTCACGCCGCGGTGTGTCGCACTAATGGCAGTCGCAATGTCTTCATACTTGCGAGAGAAGATAAAGAACTGTACAGATTGTCGGCCGCGATCGACCACATAATCCAGCAACAAGTTGGTAATAATCAGCGTACAGTAACCGTAAAGCAAGCGGTCAAGACTTCCATTCGGAGTAAACAGAGACGAGGTAATGATAACCAAGTCACAAAGCATCATCATCTGGCCCAAGGTTACATCCTTGTACTTGTTGATAATCGATGCGATGATATCCGTACCACCCGTCGAACCGTTGCTCAGGAAGACCAAACCAATACCAATACCTTCAACTGCTGCACCAATGATACACGACATGAAGATATTGTTCTTCACGACAGTGGGCAAGCCACTACTAGGATTGACATAAGAGAACCATTCCGGATGCAACGTAGCGAGCTCCCGCATCACCTCCTGGGCTGCACCGAGAAGGAACGTGAGCGCAAATACAGCATAAATGGTTTTGACACAAAACTTCCAGCCGAGCACCTTCACTGCAATAATCAACAAAACGATGTTGACCAAAAAGAAGGTATACTGTACGGGAAATCCCGTGGCATAGAAGATTACGGCTCCTGCACCAGCCAGACCACCCGTGGCAATTTCGTAAGGAAGTTGGAAACAGGTAAAACCGATTGCATACATCAGGAGTCCGATTGTAATCGTCACGTAATCACGGACATCCTGCATCAAGGAGAGCTTAAAGATTTTTGCCATGATAGCTTGTTATATAACTGTGTCCCAGCGGGGCGATTTACTTCACTACGATGTTGACGATACGTCCGGGAACCACAATTATCTTCACGATTTGCTTTCCTTCGAGGTACTTCTGTGCCTGTTCCGAAGCGAGTGTAGCTTCCTGAATGGCTTCCTTCGTTGCGTCGGCATCAAAGTCGAGTGTGAAACGAGTCTTACCGTTGAACGACACGCTGAGCGTCTGGCTTGACTCCTTGAGATACTCTTCGTTGAATACCGGCCAGGGAGCATCGCAAACCGTTCCCTCATGACCGAGCGTATGCCAAAGGTCTTCGCAAATGTGCGGGGTAAAGGGAGCAAGCAATGCTACCAACTGTTCGAGTACTGCACGACTCACACACTTCTGCTGTGCCAGTTCACCGACTGCAATCATAAAGGCGGGTACGGCCGTATTGTACGAGAATTCTTCGATATCCTCAGTCACCTTCTTAATGAGCTTGTGGAGGGTCTTGAGGTTATCCTTCGTAGGCTCGGCATCAGTCACTGCCCAGTCGCCATTCTTCGGATAGAAGAGGTTCCACGTCTTACGGAGGAAGCGGAAGCAACCGTCAATACCATTTGAATCCCAAGGCTTACTCTGGTTAATCGGGCCCAAGAACATTTCGTACAAGCGGAGTGTGTCTGCACCATACTTCTCGACAATGCGATCGGGATTGACCACGTTGTACATGGACTTAGACATCTTTTCAATTGCCCAACCACATACATACTTTCCGTCTTCGAGCACAAACTCGGCATTTGCATATTCTGGACGCCAAGCCTTGAATGCCTCCAGATCAAGTACGTCGTTCTGTACAATGTTCACATCCACATGAATCGGAGTTACATCGTACTGATCCTTCAGTCCCAGGCTGACGAACGTATTGGTATCCTTGATGCGATATACGAAATTGGAACGACCTTGAATCATGCCCTGGTTGACCAACTTGCGATAAGGTTCATCCTTGCAGGACACACCGAGATCGAAAAGGAACTTGTTCCAGAAACGACTGTAAATCAAGTGACCCGTAGCGTGTTCCGAGCCACCGATATAGAGGTCTACTTGTTGCCAATACGCATTCGCTTCCTTGCCTACCAACGCGTTTTCATTGCGCGGATCCATGTAACGCAAATAATAGGCTGAAGAGCCAGCGAAACCAGGCATTGTGGAGAGTTCTAAGGGGAATACGGTCTGTTGGTCAATGCGGCTGTTTTCCGTCACACAGCGATTCACCGTGTCCCAAGCCCAGCAGGTGGCATTGCCAAGAGGAGGCTCACCTGTTTCAGTCGGAAGGAACTTGGTCACCTCGGGCAACTCCAGCGGGAGGCAGTCTTCCGGAACCATCTGCGGCATGCCGTCCTTATAATATACGGGGAAGGGTTCACCCCAATAACGTTGACGAGAGAAGATGGCATCACGCAAACGGTAATTCACCTTCACACGACCCAATCCATTCTCCGTCACAAACTGCTTCGTAGCAGCGATAGCTTCCTTTACACTCAATCCGTTGAGCGAGAAACCTTTGAGACTTTCCTTGCCTGCTGCGGGAGAATTCTGTACCGTTCCCTCCTTGGCATCAAAGCTTTCTTCGCTGACATCAGCACCTTCGATAAGCGGCACAATGGGAAGTCCAAAATGCTTGGCAAAAGCATAGTCACGTGAATCGTGCGCGGGCACTGCCATGATGGCACCTGTACCGTAACCAGCCAATACGTAGTCGCTAATCCATACCGGAATAGCTTCGCTCGTAAAGGGATTGACTGCATACGAACCACTGAAGACACCCGTCACCTTGCGGTCAGCAATGCGTTCACGTTCCGTACGCTTCTTGGTGGCTTCTACATAAGCCTGAACCTCTGCCTGCTGTGCAGGAGTTGTCAACGTAGCGACGAGTTCACTCTCGGGAGCCAAAACCATAAAGGTTACACCAAAGATGGTATCGGCACGAGTCGTAAAGATGGTAAAGGTCACATCGGAATCCTTCACGGCAAATTCCATCTCAGTACCTTCCGAACGACCAATCCAGTTGCGCTGCGTTTCCTTGATCGAGTCAGACCAGTCAATAGTTTCCAAGCCTTCGAGCAGACGCTGTGCATAAGCTGATACACGCAAGCACCACTGCATCATCTTCTTCTGCACCACGGGATAGCCACCGCGCTCACTCACACCGTCCACGACTTCATCGTTGGCCAATACCGTACCCAATTTGGGACACCAATTCACCATTGTTTCACCTAAGTAGGCAATGCGATAGTTCATCAGCACCTGTTGTTGCTTAACCGCGTCCATTTGCTTCCACTCTTCCGCCGTAAAAGCGAGTTCTTCGCCTTGAGCGACGTCGAGTCCTTCGGTTCCTTGCTGTTCGAAGTGAGCGATAAGCTCCTGAATCGGACGAGCCTTGGCCTCGGTATTCGAGTAATAGGAATTAAACATCTGCTGGAACGCCCACTGGGTCCAGTGATAATAGGATGCATCGCAAGTACGCACCTCGCGGTCCCAATCAAAGCAGAAACCTATTTTGTCAAGCTGTTCACGGTAACGGGCAATGTTCTTAACTGTTGTCACAGCCGGATGCTGTCCAGTTTGGATAGCATATTGCTCTGCGGGCAAACCGTAAGCATCGTAACCCATCGGGTTCAACACATTGTATCCACACGAACGCTTGTAACGTGCATAAATATCAGAAGCGATGTAGCCTAACGGATGCCCTACGTGCAAGCCTGCCCCTGAGGGATAGGGAAACATATTGAGCACGTAGAACTTCTCTTTCGTTGCGTCGGCTTCCACGTGGTAAGTTTTCTCAGCTGCCCACGTCTTTTGCCACTTCTGTTCGATTTCTCTGAAATTATATTCCATATTCTGTTTCACTTATTTGTGGCCGCAAAGGTACTTCAAACGGAGCGCAAACGAAAGGAAAACATCAGAAAAGGCTGTCGAACGGCTGTCTCTCCCCCAACCCAAGGAAGCCTCGTTACTTTCTCTCTCACATTTAACATGAGAAAAATGGTTTTGCCGTAGTCTGTCAATTTATCACCTTTCCTTTGCCCACAGATTTACAAACCCTCTCATCTAACAAACTCATGAACAAGAACGACATCTGCCTCAGCCAGAAGGAAAAAGACCAGCTCATGCTTTCTTTCAACCTTATCGAACGCCTCACGCTTCTTCTTGCTAAGCAGCGTTGGGTACACCTGCTTGCCAAACTGTACACTTCCCTCTTGGGTGAGAAGGTTACATCCCGACAAACAGTTTTCTTCCTCTACGCCCAACTGGCTGCCACGACTATGTTGCTTCCTTACTACGAAGACCTTGGTTGGCGTGCCTGTTGCTTCATCCTATTTTGTCTGGCTATCAGCAAAACGCGGACAGAGAAGAAGTAAAGCTCCTGCTACGAAGATTTTACCCCGTTAGAAAAGGTTGGAACACTACAACACAGAAAGTCCCCTGTCTTCCGAAGTACAAGACTTCGATTAGACAGGGGACTTTTATGTTCCACTTAGAAACTACAGCTTATTCGGCGTTAACCAATCTCGGTGTAGTATAGATTTCGCCCTTGCGAACAACAGGTGCACTACCCTTTGTCAAAGCGGGCAAACGCTTCGTTTTCAGACGAGTTCCTACTTCATAGCTCGTAGAAGAAACCTTCTTGACAGTAGCCTGTGCGGGATCGATAACAGCCGCAGGAGTTTCATAGGTATCTACCTTAATCTTACCCCACTTGTTCAAACCATTCTTGGCAACAGTCAATACGACAAACTTCGTAGAAGGATTGATTTGGAAGTCGGCTTCTACTTCATCGTAGTGGAAGTAACCTACTATGGGGAAGGGAGGATCTACCGGCAGTTCATTCTGGAAGCCTTCCGGATCTTTCTGATACAGAGAGTCTAATACAACCTGAAGACGGTAGCAGTTCGTCTGGTCATTGGGAGTAAACTTAATGAACTGGCTGGGCAACATTACTTGTTGTCCTTCAACATCCCAAGGGGTATTCTTGTATGCCCCCAGAGTGGTCGTCACAAAGGCTTCACCTTCGCCACCCTTCATCTTCGTACGAACTGCAATCGTATCACAGGGAAGGAAGACACCAAGTGTATCCCATGCCTGAAGGAATACTTCATAATCTGTACTCGGAGCAAAGTCATCCCAAGTCACTGTACGAACCGTATCAGAGGGAACACCCCAAGCTTTAATCAATTCACCGAAGTTATCTACATTCATCATCGGGCCAAACATGCCAAACTGATCCTGAACGACGCCCTTTTCACCTGCAACTACAGCATAGCCGCCCACATCCTTGTTCGGACGGAATGTTATCTTGAAAGCATCCATACCGATACTGTCAACGGTATATTCAACCTTCGGGCTACCAGCCAAGGGCTTCGCCTTGGTAGTAAAAGGAACTCTACTTACTGAGCAGGGAGTACCATAAGAGTCGTAAGCCAAAGTAACAGCTACATAATCCGTTGCAGATTTCAAATCAGCGGTAGAAACCTGACCATTGGTAAAGTCCTGCCAATACATTTGGCCACCATTGGCATGCATATAACCAGCCATAGCAACATCGCTACTGAGTCGGGATGCCTTTACCTTAGAAATGATATTAAACTTGAATGCCTCGCAGATACCATTGCGCGTAACGGAGAATGACAAAGTGTCTGCACCTACGTTCAGCAATTCGATGTCGGCCGTTGCCTGACCTTCAACCTGCACAAACTTCACGCTATCTACACGCTCAGCAAGATAACTCGTTTTCTGACCATTTGCTTCATAGACAATCATACGATCCGGGCGCTCCTGAGCAAAAGCACCACCCGCCATCAACATGGAAAGGAAGAATGTAAAAAATTTCTTCATAACTGACTGGTTTTTAGTTATAGGTTATAGCTACCGTCACGCCCCTTTATCTGAACAGGACTTAAACGGAGTAAGTTGTTTTAACGCCACAAAGGTAGATATATATTTCAACCCACAAACTTTCTCCTTACTTTTTCTTTCAAAATTCTACAATTGAACGATGAATCAAAATATAAAGAGAGAAAAATGGTATGTTTATAAACATTCTGACAAAAATCCATGTTGTAAAGCATCTTCAATCATTCGCTCTTCTTATCCATACATTTAGAACATACTAACGAGCTTACCTCAGGTACGGGGAAAGCACCTCCGCTCATCTCTATCATCCTTGCCACTGAATTCCAACGAACAAAAACAAGGCCACAAAAAAAGAATTATTGCTGTCCGATAAAAGTTTTTCCTGCCAGATAAAATTAGGACTGACACCTATTACAGGAGTCAGCCCTTTCCGGTTACTTTGATTTTGGTAATAAAGAGATATAACCGATGAGTAAAAGTTGTCATTTTAGCGGACAGTAATAATAAACAATAGGATTTGATAGCGGATAAACTCTCAAAAAGCAGAAGGGAAGCAAACCCGCAGGTCTGCTTCCCTTCTGAATAACCAAACACGAATAGAAAAGGATTTCTATCGGCGGCTAATGCGGAAAAGCTCTTTCTTTTCTTCATCGGTCAGGCTGTCGTAACCCGACTGACGAATTTTGTCGAGGATTTCGTCCATACGTGCCTCCTCTGCTTTCTGACGCATATTATATTCGTAATCCGACTCCCGCGTAGCAGTACGGTGTGCATTGCCGGGCTGCACAGAAGTACGGGTAAAGGTCTTTTGCCAACGGGCACGGAAGCGCTGGCTCCAGGTCATGCGCTGGCGGCCCGGCACTTCCCAGCCCTGCCAACCGTTCTGAACGGGAGCCTGGTGCTGATGCTTCCAGTAATAAAGCAGCAACCAGCCGAAGAGCATACCGCCCAAGTGGGCGAAATGGGCCACATTGTCATTGGAAGCATAGGCTGAGAATACCTCGATGGCGGCATAACCTGCCACAAAGTATTTGGCCTTGAGCGGAATAGGCGGCAACAAAAGCATGATGCGCTCGTTGGGATAGAGCATGCCAAAAGCCAACAAGACACCATAACAGGCACCCGAGGCTCCGATGGTGGTCCAAAAGTCGAGGAACTGCCCCATAGGCAAGATGGACTGTCCCGTATTGACTAAAGTGTATTCGTGCAGGCCCTCAATATAATATTGTCCCAGTTGCCATACTTCCTGACAGAGTCCGGCTCCAATGCCACACACGAAGAAGTAGGTAAGGAAACGCTTGAAGCCCAGAGTTCGCTCGATAATGCCTCCAAACATCCACAGAGAAAACATATTGAAAAAGAGGTGAGTAAAGCTACCGTGGAGGAACATGTAGGTCACCAGCTGATAGAGGTGGAAATGATCAGCCAAGAAGAAATGCAAACCGAGCAGGCGATTCAAGTCAATGCCCTGCCCCTGTAAGACCAACTGCAAAAGGAAGCAGATGACATTGATAAGCAACAGGTTGCGGGTAATAGGTGGGATATTGAGCATAGATAAGAAATTCAGAGCAATCGGTTCATTGCCCGTTTGAAACGTTAAGTGTTTAAGAAATCGGTTGGGGAGACAAGGGGTTGCCGCCTCAGAAGTGGTCTGCACCATATTTCGGCTACTAGACAGAGCCCCGGCCTCAGTCGTTTAGTTTTCGCTAACTTTGCGCACCCTTCAAGAACAAGAGAGCGGCGGGAGGAACATCAAACATTGGTGTAATGCCACAACGTCACTCCGTAGACGGTCTCGGCACGAAGGCTGACCCCCACAGGCATACGGGGTTCGGGAACGCCGCTGCCCAGTTCCTGTTCAGAGAGTTCCACATAGGCTTCGTTCCACAAACCTTGGTCAATAAAGCTCTGGAGCGTCTGCGGTCCGCCTTCGACCAGCAACGAATGGACTCCCTGACGATAGAGTTCGCTCAGCATGGTTTCAACATCAGCAAAGGCCTGGAAACCACCCGGCAATTCACCTTCGGCTACTCGCCCCAACACCACACGCAAAGGGTTTTCCCCCGTCCAATGACGCACGGTCAAAGTGGGACGATCCATGCGGAGAGTCTGATGGCCCACGAGAATGGCTTGATGTTCGGCCCGAAGTTTGTGCACGTGCAGGAGCGAGTGAGGAGTAGAAAGTGCGGCAGGAGCTTCTTCCGCGCTTTCACGCCATCCGTCAACAAAGCCGTCGGCCGAACGCGCCCACTTGAGGGTGATGTAAGGACGGTGAAGAGTTTGTGCGGTCATGAAACGACGGTTGAGCTTCAGGCATTCCTGCTCCAACACCCCGACAGTCACATCGATTCCCGCCTCACGCAAGATGGCAATGCCCCGTCCCTGTACCTTGGCAAAGGGGTCGACACAACCCACCACCACACGCGGTATGCCCGTCTTGACTATCAGTACAGCGCAGGGCGGTGTTCGTCCGAAATGAGCACAGGGTTCAAGACTGACATAGAGGGTGCTCTCTTTAAGGAGAGGACGGTCTTCAGGACGAACCGAACGAATAGCGTGTACCTCGGCATGAGGAGTTCCGCAACAAGCATGAAAACCTTCGCCGATGATGCGGTCTTCGTGTACTATCACCGCACCCACCATGGGATTGGGCGCAGCATGTAATCGTCCGTTGCGTGCCAAGTCAAGGCAACGCTGCATATATTGTTCGTGGGACATAAGCTATGTTTATCAAATACGTTGAGGAGTTGAAAGGTGAAGGAGCTGAGATACGAGCTGTGCCAATGTTGCAAATTGAAAGTTCAGAGAAACAAGTTAAGACATCGTTAACTTATGAGCCTCTTCAACTCTTAAACTTCTAAACCCTCAGACTCTTCAACCTTCAACTTATCAACCGATCATTAATAGAACCCGTCTTAAACTTCTCAACTCTTCAACCTGTGTATGAACACATTATTTCAAACCTTTCAGCACCGCCTCATCTCCCGTTACGGAAACGGGGAGGCACGCGCCTTGACTTTCCTTGTTTTTGAGGAGGTTTTCGGCATCAGCCGAACTGATATTTATGTCGGCAAAGGTAGACATTTTTCAGTAGATGAGACTCAGCGGCTCTGGAATATCTGTGAACGGCTGGAAGGGGGTGAACCCATACAATATATCGTAGGTGAAGCCCTCTTTTGCGACCTACGTTTTCGGGTTACACCAGCCGTACTGATTCCCCGTCCCGAAACGGAGGAACTGGTCGATTGGACCGTGCAGACGTGGGAAGAACTCCGCCCTTCAACCTCCAGCGCTCCGCACATTTGGGATGCCTGTACTGGTTCGGGGTGCATTGCCATCAGCTTGGGACATCGCTTGCCTACGGCTCAAATCACAGCTTGTGATGTGTCAGAAGAGGCTCTCACTGTGGCCCGAAGCAATGCAGAACGGTTGCAGGTAGCGGTAACATTCGAGCAACAGGACCTGCTCCAACCGGCTCCGGCTCCTGCACAACCCTACGACCTTCTGGTCAGCAATCCGCCTTACATCTGCCTGCGTGAACAAGCGGAAATGGAAGCTCATGTACTCGACCAAGAGCCTCATCTGGCTCTCTTTGTACCCGATGAAGACCCTTTACGATTCTACCGTGCCTTGGCACACCACGCCACCCACGGTGCACTAACCCGCGAAGGAGCGATGTTGGTAGAAATCAACCGTGCCTATGCCCGCGAAACCGCTGATTTATTCCACGAATATGGATTCCAACAGGTGGAAATACGCCGCGATGCCTATGGTAATGAACGAATGATTCGAGCAAGCAAACGATCCTAAAGGAAAGTAGAAGCGGAATCACGCGAAAACAATATAGACAGCCTTACCACTCTTCAACTTCTCAGCTGAAGGAAAAACTTTCATCTTCTAAATCCCTCGTCATTTTTCCCTGCCCTTTCGCCTAAACGCAAAAGAGCAGGGATTTTTTAGCATAACCATACAGCATCGCTTCATAAGTATCGTGCGATAGAAACAAAATAACTTCCACCATGGGAAAGGAGGCATCTTGAGAAAAGAACGTTGCAAGCTTGCAAAGGCTTTTCGCTAACGCGTCTCTAAGAAATATCAAACACTATGCGATAGTCGCATAGGCGTATGCCCACCTACACACTCGGTAGCGAGTGTCCGTTGATTTTGCGGTAGAGGTCTAACGCATACACATCCGTCATGCCCGAGAGGTAATCGAGCACTGCCATAAGGCGGTCACCCTTGCGCTCTGCCCGCACCTCATACTGTGCAGGAACTTGTGCCAGGAGTAAGGAGGAATATGCCTTTTCAGGAGCCATGACGGCATCGGTCATCAGTTCGAGGAGGGTATAAATGATGTGATAACCGGCCAGGTCAACATTGGTAACCTCTTTGCAACGATAAATACGAGTTGCCGCCACTTCTTCACAGCGATGATAAGCTTCTTGCAACAGTTTCGGAAGGTGACTGATAAGCGAACCCTGGAAGGTTCCTGCCAGTATTTCTTCCTCATGGTTCATAAAAACTTGTACACACGCCCGTTCGAGTGCGTTGATCACACACGAACGATAGTAAACGATTTGGTCATCCACATCGGTATCGGTCGTGTAAAGTTCCCGAAGACGTTCCCGTTCCTCGGCATCAAAAAAGCCGAGAAAGAGGTCCATGGTCTGTTCGTCGGAAAGGATACGCAGTTTGTGGGCATCCTCGATATCCATAATTTCATAACAAATGTCGTCGGCAGCCTCAACCAAATAAACCAACGGATGGCGGGCATGACGCATGGAACCGTCTGCGCCCTCATCGAGCACCTGCAAACCTAATTCGCGAGCGATGTGCAAGTAGGTGTGACGTTCGGCTTCAAAATAACCAAACTTCGGTTTGCGCGTAGCACGGTCGGAACCATACGGATACTTGACAATCGAAGCCAAAGTAGCATAGGTCATCACAAAGCCACCCCGTCGACGACCATTGAACTGGTGGGTCAGCAAACGGAAGGTATTGGCATTACCATCGAAACGAATCATGTCCTGCCACTCTGCCTCCGAGAGATCTGTGCCGTCCTCGGTGACCAAATCATGCAGTCGGTTTCCCTTTCCCTCACTAAAGTAAGTACGAATGGCGCGCTCTCCCGAATGGCCGAAAGGCGGATTTCCCATGTCGTGTGCCAGGCAAGCAGCACTGACAATAGCTCCCAAACTAGTCACTTCGGTGTCTGCCAATTCAGGATGACGCGCAATGAGTTCACGACTAACGTCAGCCCCCAGCGACCGTCCCACGCTCGAAACTTCAAGGCTGTGGGTCAGACGGTTGTGCACAAAAATGCTACCGGGAAGGGGGAATACCTGAGTCTTGTTCTGCATGCGCCGAAAGGCTGCAGAGAAAATCAAGCGGTCAAAGTCACGTTGAAACTCCGAACGTCTTTCGACTAGCGGTTTCGGTGTATTCTCCTTACCCAAACGCTTGGAGGAGATGAGTTGAGTCCAATTCATAGGAATGTGAGGGATTAAGAAAAGCGGAGGAAAAGGAGCGAAATAAGTCGTACGCTTTCCGCCTTCCTCCGAGCGATTGTTTGCCGCAAATGTACGAAAAAATGGACGCTCTGAGGTTTTCCCTTTTATGGTCGTGAGTATGTGCCTTTAATTCAGTACTTTTGCCCTTCAGTTTTACCCCCTGTACAGACCTTCTATCCGAGCAAAGCTTCCCAAACAGAAGCTGTCGGCAAGGAGTGGCACGGGGTTATCCTCCATTCTCTTTTTTCCTTTCGCCCCATGAAGATTCAAATCATCAATCATTCGCATCATCCACTTCCCCAATATGCCACCCTACAGAGTGCCGGACTTGACCTGCGTGCCAACCTGGACGCCCCGGTCACCCTTCAGCCCCTCGAACGCCGCCTTATCCCGACCGGACTCTACCTTGCGTTACCCGTTGGCTACGAAGCACAGGTGCGTCCCCGTTCGGGATTGGCCCTTAAACAAGGTATCACGGTGCTTAACTCCCCCGGAACCATTGATGCGGACTACCGAGGCGAAATTGGCATCGTGCTCATCAACCTTTCTCACACAGCCGTAACTCTCAACGATGGTGAACGCATTGCTCAGCTGGTTATCGCCCGTCACGAACAGGCGGAATGGGTCACTGTCGAAGCTCTCGACGATACAGAGCGCGGTGCAGGAGGCTTCGGCCATTCGGGTAAACAATAAAGGTTTTCTCTGACTGATGTTGCGCATCCTCCCTCTTCTTCTCACACTCTATGGTGTCTGCCTACTGGCTTCGTGCGGTTCGCAGCGCACCTCGCAGTCTTCGGTTGCTCCGTTGGGAGCCACTTCACCGAAGAAGGGATTTGTCGTGCCCATCAGTGAGGAGTTTGTACGGAGCCGCCGCTTCAACGAACTCTTCCTGGAAGCCATCCGACAAAAAGGGAAAGGCAACTACGATGCCGCCTACGAACTCCTGGCCGAAGGATTGCGCCGCCACCCCGATGCCTCAGAGGCCGTCTACGAAATGGCTGTGCTGAAACTTTCCTTTTCGACCTTTTCCGACACACTTTTCCGTCACGAAGGCGACTCTTTGCTTCGCCGCGCCGTGGCGTTGGAACCTGATAACCTCTATTACAAAGAGACCCTGGCCACCTTCTTTGCCAACCGTGCCCAATATCGGGAAGCCATTCAGCTTTACGAAGACATTGCTGAAGCTCGGCTGACATACGAAACCCTGGCAACCCTTATCTGGCTCTACAAGACCAACGGTGATTATGCCGGAGCCATCCGCACCATCGAACGTTTGGAGCGACTCGACGGAAAAAGCGAGTTGTTGAGCATGGAAAAGTTCCAGACTTACTGGGCAATGAAGGACGGGGAACATGCCTTCCAAGCCATCGAAGATTTGTGTGCGGAATATCCACTTGACTTACGTTATCGTGTGCTCTTGGGCGATATGTATGAGCAATACGGCTATCACGAACGGGCTTTAGACATTTACCGCGACGTACTCACAGCCGAACCCGATAACAGTTATGCACAAATCTCCCTCCTCGCTTATTATAAGGCAGCTGGAGCCGATTCTCTCTATACAGACTACCTCCGGCGGGTGGTGCTCAATCCGCATACACAAAGCAGCGCACGGCTGGAGGCCATGCGATCGTATGCGGTAGATAATATCAAGGCGCATGCAGACTCCATGCCGGTCATTCGCCTGTTCCACGAGGCATTGCAAGCACCGCAGGAAAACCGCGACATGGCAGAGCTCTATACCTACTACGTAGTGGAGCGGAAAATGCCGCAAGACACACTGCTGACGGCACTCAACCGCATGCTTCGCATCGAACCCGACTATACCAAGGCACGTTTACAACTGCTTCAGATGCTCATCCAACGCCGCGATATGGCTGCCGTAGCTGAAATCTGCCGCGAAGGTATTCTCTACGAACCTTCAGAAATTACCTATTATTATTACCAAGGCACGGCACTCTATCAACTAGGTCAGGATATGCAAGCCATTAAAGTGCTGCAGAAGGGGGTCGAACGTATTGACGAAAATACAGACAAACTCTTGGCTTCGGACGTTTATGCTCTGCTCGGTGACGTGCTTCACGACCATGGATTAAAGGAGGAGGCCTACCTTGCCTACGACCGCTCCCTCAATCACAATGCCACCAATGGGCTTTGCTTGAATAACTACGCCTATTTCCTGTCTCTCAGCGGACGCAACCTGGACAAGGCGGAGGAAATGAGTCGCCGTGCGGTAGATTTGCAGAGTAGCGAACCCAGTTTCCTCGATACCTATGCTTGGATTCTCTACCTCAAGAAGCAGTATGAACAGGCCCGCATCTACATTGACGAAGCGTTACGCAACTTAACCGACACACCCGAGAATGCTTCCATCTTCGACCACGCAGGTGACATTTATTATCGCTGCGGGAAGAAGACCGAAGCCCTCATGTTCTGGAAGCGCGCGCTCCGCCTCAGTGCTGACAAAGACGCTCAACGTAAGATACAACGCAAGGTGTGGCGGAAACGTCCCTAGGGAAGCAGTGCCCCGCTGCTATGCAACTCCTCCCACCAGCTTTTAACCCACACAAAAATGAAACACTTCCTCATCCTCCTGCTAGCTTGCCTCACATTGGCTAGTTGTAAGTCATCCCGCAAGGCGGAACGAACCAACTATCCCGTTCACCACACGGACAAGTCGAAAACGACGGATCTCACGGCTTCGGCACACGCGGCCTTGGCTTATGCCTCGCGTGTGGAACGCGGTAAACTGCCTACACAGTGGGTCACGGCTTCTGCCAAGGTACAAGTGACGGGCGTGGGTAAGAAACTTTCCGTCAACGGTTCGCTCCGTATGAAGCGCGACGACGTAGTGCGCCTTTCGCTCCGCTTCTTGGGAATGGAAGTAGGTATCATGGAGTTTACGCCGACGGATGTACTCATTGTCGACCGCCTCAACAAACAATATGTACGGGCCACTTACAACGAGGTGAGCTTCCTGCGTCAGGCGGGATTGGATTTCTACTCTCTCCAGGCACTCTTTTGGAACGAGCTTTTCGTACCGGGCACCCGTCAATTACAAGACAACTTGAAGCGTTTTCACCTGACGGAGAACAATGGCACCTCAGTACTCACGCTGACCGATACGCCCAAACTCGCCTATGCCTTTTACACCCAAACCTCAACGGCTCACATCGAAACTTTGACGGTGAAGGGCAAGCAAGCGACCGACCGAGGAGAATTCCGCTGGAAGTATGACCAGTTCCAGGCATTTAACGGACGTTCCTTTCCCACCTTAATGCAAATGGAGGTGACGGGAACGGGTAAGAGTGACCTCGGACTGACGCTTCAACTCTCAAACTTGAAGAATAACGACGGTTGGAACACCCGTACAACGGTTTCTTCTAAATACACGCGCCGTCAGGTCGACGAAGTACTCAAAGGACTCAAGCTCTAAGCCTTGTTCTTCCAAGCCTACACTTGACAGATTGCTACTCTAACGAATTGTTATGTTTCGATACATTCTACTCTGCTGCCTGCTCATCGGGGGACTACTCTCTCCTGCAACGGCACAGACCAACAAGAAAATACGTTCCCTGCAACGTGAACAATCCTCGCTCAAGAAGGACATTGCCAACCAGGAACAACTACTGAAGAGCACCAAAAAGGATGTCAACACGCAGTTGGCAAACTTACAGGTGCTCGGTGCCCAGATAGAAGGGCAACAAAAATATGTCAACGGGATTCACACCGAAATCAAAACGCTGAGTTCGGACATTAACCAGCTCGAAAAACAGCTGGCAGCGCTTGAACGCGACTTGACGGACTGTAAACGTAAGTACCAGCGTGCCGTCACGTACATGTTTCGCAACCGTATGCGCTTTTCCCAGTGGCAATTCATCCTTTCGGCGCATTCCTTCCGTCAGATGTACCGCCGCATGCGCTACGTAACCGAGTTTTCGCGCTACCAGCAGGCTCAAGGACGAGTTATTCAGAAGAAAGAAGCCGTCATTGAGGCTAAACGCCAGCAATTGCTCAGTGCCAAAGCCGAAAAAGACCGTCTCTATACGGAAGGGAAGGAACAAACAGCCAAACTGGAAGGTCAGCAGAAGGAACGGCAACAGGTCGTTGACGAACTGAACAAGAAACAGAAGCAACTGAATGCGTCCCTCAACAAGCAACGAAAGAAATACGCTCAACTCAATGCTCGCATTGACAAGTTGATACAAGAGGAAATTGCTGCGGCTGAACGTCGACGCAAAGCAGAGGCCGAACGCCGTCGAAAGGCGGAACTGGCCCGCCAGCGCAAGCTTCGCCAACAGCGTGAGCAGGCTGCTGCCCGACGTAAACAAACAGCTTCTTCGTCTAAAAACAAGTCTTCGCGCAAGGGCAAGAACAATTACGATGCCGAGGAAACGGCTACACCTGACTTTACGGCTTCCCACGACGTTGACCGTGCCCTCTCGGGCAGTTTTGCCGCCAACCGAGGTCGATTGCCGATGCCCATCACAGGATCGTATGCCATCACAACACATTTTGGACAATACAATGTGCCAGGCCTGCGTGGTGTACAGCTTGACAACAAGGGTATCAACATCACAGGTCGTCCGGGGGCTCAGGCTCGCTCCGTGTTCCGAGGCGAGGTGACAGCCATCTTTGCTTACAGCGGTATGTACAACATCATTGTGCGCCACGGCTCCTACATGACCGTCTACTGTAACCTTGCCTCGACCTCTGTGCGTCGTGGACAGGAAGTCAGTGCGCGCCAGGTACTTGGTTCTGTAGCCAAGGATGCTTCGGGCAATTGTACGCTTCACTTCCAACTGCGCAAAGAAACAACCAAACTCAATCCGGAAAGTTGGTTAGCTCGCTAACCGCCTTTCCCTTTAGCTCCACTCCTTCATGATCAATTCTGCCAGTCTCGCCGAAAGTATTCTCCGGCTCTTCTCGCGCCTGCCTTTGTGGATGCTCTACCGCATCTCCGATCTGCTCTTTCTGCTGGTCTACTTCGTGGTGCGTTACCGCCGCAAAGTGGTACGTGAGAATCTGTCGCGCTCCTTTCCCGACCGCAGTAAACAGGAAAGAAGACTCATCGAACGGCGTTTCTACCGTTTCTTCTGTGACTATGCAGTCGAAACCATCAAGTTGCTGACCATCTCTGAAGCAGAAATGCGCCGACGCATGAAGGTCTTCGGCTGTGAGGAGATGGATGCCGAACTCGACCGTCAACCATTCTGCTTCTTGATGCTCGGTCACTACGGCAACTGGGAGTGGCTCTCTACGATAGCCCTGTGGAGCAAACACAACTGTGGACAATTGTACACGCCGTTACACAATGCCACGTTCGACCGCGTCTTTTACGACATGCGTTCCCGCTTTGGTACCGAAAATATTTCGAAATACAATGCGCTCCGCCGCATTCTCAGCCTCAAAAGCGAAGGAATTCCCTCACACATCGGCTTTATTACCGACCAAAGTCCGCGACCGAATAGCATTCACGACTGGATGACCTTCCTGCATCAGGACACTCCCATCTTTACCGGAGCTGAGCGCATCGGAAAGAAAGTCGGAGCGGCGGCCTACTTTATCCGCGTAACCCGTCCGCGCAGAGGCTATTACGAGTGCCACCTCGAACGGCTCACTTCCGATATGCGGGAGTTTGCCGATTACGAACTGACGGAGCTATGTATGCGACGACTCGAAGCCGAAATCAATGAGGTGCCTCACCTTTGGCTTTGGACCCACCGCCGCTGGAAACATCAGCGCAACCACTGATATCATATTTCATCGAACAATCATACAAACAATCCATACAATGAAAATTGAACAAAAACTCACTGCTGCCGTAATCGAAGCTGTCAAAGCTCTTTACGGTGCCGACATTACCGCCGAACAAGTGTCTTTGCAGAAGACGAAAAAGGAGTTTGAGGGCCACCTTACACTCGTAGTCTTCCCCTTCCTGCGCATTTCCCGCAAGGGACCGGAAGACACGGCCCGCGAAATCGGTGCATGGATTCAGGAAAATACCGACTTGGTGTCTGCTTACAATGCAGTCAAGGGCTTCCTCAACCTCGTGATTGCCCCTGCACAGTGGATCAACCTTCTCAACGAGATTCACGCCAATCCCGAGTTTGGTATCGTGCGCCCCACGGAAGAAAGTCCGCTGGTCATGATCGAATACTCTTCTCCCAACACCAACAAGCCCCTTCACCTGGGTCACGTCCGCAACAACCTGCTTGGTTGGGCCTTGGCCAATGTGGTAGGTGCCAACGGCAACCGCGTAGTAAAGACCAATATTGTCAACGACCGTGGTATCCACATCTGTAAGTCGATGCTGGCCTGGTTGAAGTACGGCAATGGCGAAACACCGGAAACGTCTGGAAAGAAGGGCGACCACCTTATCGGTGACTATTACGTCGCATTCGACAAGCACTACCGTGCTGAGGTCAAGGAACTCGCAGCTCGCTTCGTTGCTGAAGGCATGGAAGCTGAAGCGGCTGAGGAACGCGCCAAGAAGGAGTCTCCCCTCATGCAAGAAGCGCACGCTATGCTCGTGAAGTGGGAAGCCAACGACCCCGAAGTGCGTGCCCTCTGGCGTAAGATGAACGAATGGGTTTATGCAGGCTTTGACGAGACTTACAAGGCACTCGGTGTAAGCTTTGACAAGATTTACTACGAAAGTGATACTTACCTCGAAGGTAAGGAGAAGGTTGACGAAGGACTGGAGAAAGGCATCTTCTTCCGCAAGGAAGACGGTTCTGTATGGGCCGACCTCACCGCTGAGGGCTTAGATGAGAAGCTTTTGCTCCGTGCCGACGGTACCAGCGTGTACATGACGCAGGATATCGGTACAGCCAAGCTCCGCTTCCAGGATTTCCCCATCGACAAAATGATTTACGTGGTAGGCAACGAGCAAAACTACCACTTCCAGGTACTTTCTATCCTGCTCGATAAGCTGGGCTTCTCTTGGGGTAAAGATTTGGTACACTTCTCTTACGGTATGGTCGAACTCCCCAACGGCAAGATGAAGAGCCGTGAGGGTACGGTTGTTGATGCTGACGATTTGGTAGCAGGCATGATTGCTCAGGCTCGTCAGACGGTTGAAGAAGCCGGTAAATTTGATGACATGACCGAAGCCGAAAAGGACGAAGTAGCCCGCATCGTGGGTATGGGTGCCTTGAAATACTTCCTGCTCAAGGTCGACGCACGCAAGAATATGCTGTTCAATCCCGAGGAAAGTATCGACTTCAACGGCAACACGGGTCCGTTCATCCAATACACCTATGCCCGTATCCGTTCGATTCTGCGCAAGGCTTCCGACGCAGGCATCCAGGTGCCCGAAGTTTTGCCTACTGGCGTAGAGTTGTCTACGAAGGAAGAAGAAATCGTGCAGCACATTGCCGACTTCGCCGCTGTGATTCGTCAGGCCGGTTCAGAATACCAACCCGCCTCGGTTGCCAATTATTGCTATGAGTTGGTCAAGGAGTACAACCAGTTCTACCACGATTTCAGCATCCTCCGCGAAGAAGATACGGCCAAGCAGGCATTCCGCCTCGTGCTCTCTCAGAACGTAGCCAAGGTGGTACGCCTCGGAATGGGCTTGCTCGGCATCGAAATGCCCGAACGTATGTAAACCACGACATCCGTCGTCATTCATAGATGAGGTTATAAGGTTAGCCGCTTTCTGACAGCCAGACGCAAAGCTTTTGAGCTTTTGTGACTGCTGCCAGCGACGGCAGGGAAAAGTTCGACAGAACCATCCAGGTGCTCTCCATTGCTCCTCAGGTTCGCCCCGTTCGTTACAGCTTTCCCCAACCTTATAACCTCATTGTTTTAATATCCTAATCATCTGGAAAACCATGAGTAAAAAGGCCAAATACTACGTGGTGTGGAACGGCAAGGAGCCGGGAGTCTACACAACGTGGGAGGAATGCCAAAAACAGGTTGTGGGGATACCCGAAGCCCTTTATAAGTCCTTCCCGAGCGAAGCAGAAGCCCAAAAGGCTTTCGCAGGCTGTCCTTCAGACTACTTCCAAGCTTCCCACCCTACTTCGAAAGCCTCTTCTGCCCCTGCCTCAAGTGTTTCTGCTCCAGCTGCTTCCCGCCTCGCCGCCTCCTCGACGATGCCCACCCCGTCACCCAGTTGCAACGGGGTGCAGAATCCGCCCGACTGGCGTCACGACACTGTGCTCCCCTTGCCTCCCGAGGTCACCGCACAAGCCTGGGCGGTCGATGCAGCTTGTTCGGGCAACCCTGGCCCGATGGAATACCGAGGTGTTGACTTGGCAACGGGAGCAGTGGTGTTTCACTACGGTCCCGTACACGGCACCAACAACATTGGCGAATTTCTGGCCATTGTCCACGCCCTTGCCTTACTCAAGCAGCAAGGCAAAGTACTGACTATCTACACCGACAGCCGCAACGCCCTGTTGTGGTTGAAGAAAAAGACCTGCCGCACCACCTTGCAGCGCACCGCTCGCACAGAAAAGCTCTTCGACCTCATAGCCCGCGCCGAAACCTGGTTGCGCACGCACGATTACAGCGACATCCCCATCCGCAAATGGGAGACCGCACGCTGGGGCGAAGTGCCTGCAGACTTTGGAAGGAAGTAATCCCTTACTTCTCTGCTTCCCATCCCCCGTAACAAATGACTTCGACCGATAAGGAAAGGGCATACCCACTCAGCCTACCTCCTTCCGCATAGAGCAATACAATATTGCTCGTACGAAGGTATTCATCTACGCCCAAGCATTTAAACCTTCAACGCCTTCATTCATCCCACATAGAACAATTTTTATAAAACTCTTTATGATTAGTTCTATGAGACATTCACTCATTCTTCTGCTTTTCGTTCTCAGCCAACTTACAGCGACTGGAGCGAGTGAAACCTTCCGTCTGCTTCAGTGGAACATCTGGCAGGAAGGTACCAGTGTCAAAGGAGGCTATGAGGCCATCGTCAACGAGATTGCCCGCCTCCGTCCCGACTTTGTCACCTTCAGCGAGGTGCGTAATTATCACCAATCAAACTTCACTGCCAAGTTGGTCAATGATTTGCGCAAACGCGGAGAAACGTATTACAGTTTTTACAGCTACGATTCGGGCCTTTTAAGCCGTTATCCACTCCATGACAGCCTGACTGTCTTTCCTTGTGAGGATGACCACGGCAGTGTGTATCGTCTTCGTTGCGAAGCCAAAGGGGTAAAATTTGCAGTTTACACCGCCCATCTCGATTATCAAGACGATACGTACTACGAAGTGAGAGGATACGATGGAAATAATTGGCGCGAAATTCCTATTCTGCGTGACAGTGCTGAAGTCCTTCGTCGTAACAACCTTTCGCAGCGTGATGAAGGCATTCAGGCTTTTCTCCGCACCGCACAACAAGATGCCGATGCAGGTTACGTGGTTGTATTGGGCGGCGACTTCAACGAGCCCTCGCATTTAGACTGGACTAAAGCCACACGCTATCTGTATGATCACCACGGACTGGTGATTCCCTGGCCCGTCACAAGCATGCTGAGCGAAGCGGGATTCACCGATATCTACCGCGCACGATGGAACAACCCTTTGACACATCCCGGATTCACATACCCTTCAGCCAATCCCGCCGTGTCGGTCAATCGACTCTCTTGGGCTCCTCTTGCCGACGAACGGGAACGCATTGATTACCTATTCTGTAAAGGAAAAGGTGTCGAAGTAACCCATGCCTGCCTATTCGGACCCGAAGAATCAATTGCTTACTTCCGTCCTCGTCCCAACCCCACCCCTGAATGTTTCATTAAGCCCTTGGATGTATGGCCTTCAGACCATAAAGGCGTATGGGGTGAAATCCGCGTCATCCGATAACCCTTTCAGCCTCTGTTTCATCTCTCTCCTATCTTGATGGTCTGTTCGCTTCAGACATCAGCATACAAAAAAAGTTGCCGCACGAATGTGACGGCAACTTTTTTATTATCTGCCACTTAACCAAGAAGCAGCAAGCGTTTTCATTTACTCCTCTCCAGCAAAAAGCGGATCCCAAGCCGGAAGAAGGGTCGGTTTCTGATCCAAGAGTTTGAGCGTAGCGGCAGGTACATACTTCTTGTCCACTACCAAACGGAACATGTATTCGTCAAACCACTGATCCGTCATGATAAGGTGACCCTGGTAGCCATTAGTAGGTCCCCAAGAGTTCTCTACCATCCATTTGCGAGGCTTGCCATCCTTATCCAAGTCAACAGCCATGAGAGTCATGGCATGGCTGGATGCAGAAGCAAACGTACTGATGCGTTCGGCCTTGTTCATGGGGAAGTCCGTGTCAAAAAGTGACTCGTAATCGTAGTTACGGAGTGACAACACACCCGTCTGGCCGTTGAGGAACTTACCCACATCGCATGAGAAATACATCATCGTAGAGTCCTTAATAGATGCGATGGCCATTTCCTTGATTTCCTCCATCGGCAAATTGAGGAAAGTCCACTGCATACCGTCGTAAGTATGGCGGTCCATGTCAATCGTATAGGTCTTATGGTACGGACGCGAAGGGTCGTTCATCAACATGACGTAGGTATTCTTCAAGTCCGTGCCCACATATTCCTTGTAGAAGGACTGCGGCGTGTAAGTCTTCGTTTCAACAGGGTTTCCCTCTGCGTCACGACGTGTCCACGTAAATTCTTTTACGGGTTCACCCAAGCAAGTAGCCAAAATGCGGTATACAGTGGTGAGCATCTCCGCCTTGCGTGCTTCGAGCTGGCTTTGCTTTTCGCCTTGAGCGGCCGCCTTACGCAAGGTCAAACCGTATTCACGGAGTTTGAGTGTCAGAATTTGCGCCATCGTAGCCGTATTATTGGCACTGAAACTCTCGGGCATTACTTCGGCAGGCACCAAACCATATTTGCTCACACCATCCACCACGCCGCAGAAGGTTCCACCGTCTGAGAGGGGATTCTTAAAGAGCCATTCCACGAGTTTATCGTCCATGGGCTTCTGAGCATTGTCAATGACAGCCTGCAAGAAGAGGTTAGACTTCTCCAACTGGTCGTAGAAGAAGTTATAACTCTGCGAGAACTGGAAAGCACCGAGGTTGTATTGCTTAATCATCTTGGCACGCATCACGTTCATACCCGTAAAGAGCCAGCAACGTCCAGAACTTTGCTGGTCTGTGATGCCCTTTGAGGGCACTCGGTGTGAAAAATGCGTGTCGTTGGCATCGGGATTATTCGCCACCGTAGCCAATTTGTTGATTGAACTACCTGCCAACGCATTGCGCAAAGCCTTTGCCGTAGCAACCTTCGGCTGCGCCTGTTCCATTTGCTCCAACATCTTGGGAGAAATGCCACCTTTACCCGCTGTCTGAGCCGAAGCTACGAGCGCAGGGGCTGAGAGGAGAAGGGAGAGAATAAGTTTTGTTCTCATAGAAGGAGAAGGGATTGATTAGAAGATTATTGATGTGAATATTTCGTGATTTACTTGTCTGCTGAGTCGATTTAAATCGAAATAGGTCGACATAAATCGATTTAAATCGACTTAGTGCAAAAGGAAGGGAAAGCTTTAACGCCAAAGCTCGCGCAATGCTTCTCATTCTTTGCAAGAGCGCGTCCCCATACATTTCGGATAATTCATACAGCTCCAAAACTCATTTCCTGCATTATGTCCTTTCTTCGCCATACGTTTAATCATTTTCTCGCCACACTTCGGACATAAGGGAACATCGGATGCGGCTTCTGCATGCTGCTTAATTGTTTCGAGACGAACTGCTGTCAGATTTTCCGTGAAGCCACCTTGCTGCTTGAAGGCTTCCAATTGATTCGAAATTTGTTTATTAAGCATACGAATAAGGCGTCCACAGAGAATTAAGAGGGAATTTGCCGCAATAAAAGGCTCCATATTCTTCGCCCAAGCAGCAAAACGCTTTTCTTGGTTTAGAATATGAACTCCAACATCATGCATTAAGTCTGCAGAATAAGCCGGTGTTTCCAAGCGCAGGTTATGAACAGCAATCCATTCCTCTGAATCTTTAGACCAAGGAGATTGTCCATTAATTAAGAGAAATGTCAAGTAATCAGTAGCCAATTCATTCAAGCTTGCCCGCGCCACATCCGTCAATTTCATTTCAGTTTCCTTGGAGGTCTGCCTGCGGGCAGCTCCTTCGGCTATGTTTGCCTGCCCAGAGCGGGCTGCCTGTGTCATTTGGTCAAAAAGGCGTCCGCAAGGATCATTCTTGACATTCAGAAAACGCTGACAGAACTTCTGCGTACTAAGCTGAATCACGTTTGCCATCACCCAAGTATCCAAATAAAAGTGACCGACTGTTGTTCCTATATGAATTCCCATAATCCAAAGAATTTTAGTAACGCGCCCAATAAACCGACCAAGGCTCCTCTGAAAAGCCGTCAGACCTTATTATGGTATAACGAACAAACCTTCTTTTCAACCAGGAGTCGATTTAAATCGATTTAAGTCGACTTCTCTCGATTTAAATCGACTCAAAACTACAAAATCAATGGGAACTAATGCAGAGGGAAAAACGAAAAGCGTTGAATATCTATGAAAATCTTTATGCCGATTCGATTTAAATCGAAATAAATCAACCTAAATCGATTTAAGTCGACTCTAGGCAACAAGGCAAGCTCCTTACTTCTTCTGATAGATTCTTAGTGAGCCGGGGCTTTATCCTCTTCTCCTTTCCCCTGGCTCCACCGTTCCCAAACCCAATTACAAAAATAATAGAACACCACTGCCGTCACCAGTCCGCCAAAGACATCGATGAGGTAATGCGCCTGAATGTAGACCGTAGCACAGCACAGGAAGAAATAGAAGGGGAAAGCCAGCAAGGCAAGGTAACGGCGGTTACGATAAAGCAAGAACATCAACACCGTACTCATACCTACGTGAGAAGACGGGAATGCTGCGGTAGGACGTTCACCGCTTTTCTGCGTAGTTTCCACCAAGTCGTGGAAAAATCCGTCGGGACCCGGCGAAGGTGCCAGTTCCGTGTGGTAACGGAAGTAGTCACCGATTTCGGGGAAGTGTCCACTCTGAATCAACTCGAAGCCTACGGCATGGAAATAATACTGCGGTCCGGCCACGGGCAAGAACAAGTAGATGGTATAATACAGAAAGAAAGCAGTCAGCACGATAAATGCCGTGGGCTGAAACAACTTCCGGTCAGTAAACAAAGGAGAAAGTACCGTGAGGGCTATCATCGGATAATAGGCGAAGTACCCCATGTGAAACAACTCACTCCACAGCTTTTCGGGCAACCAAGCCTGAAAGGCAATCGACGGCTGGCAACCAAAAAGGAAGAGATCGGCCTTGGCAAACCAATGATCCAAGTTGGGGAAACACTGACAGAACTCATACGTGTCCGGATACCAGTAACCGAGCAAGGTCAAAGGAAATAGATAACGCAGGAAGAGCGTATAACGGTTAGGACGTGCCCGATAGATGAGGTAAATCAGCCCCATGGCTGTGAGTACCATCGCACGCCCTTCCAACAAGCGGAACGGATTGTTCATGTGCGACCAAAGCAGCACAATAATGAGGGAAGTAAAGAGTGTATAGGCCAGCGTCACCCACTCAATGGGCAAGGCTTTAGGTTGAGAAAGGGAGATCATTGGGATTTTGAAGGATTCGATAATGGGCATTTCGTACAATGCCAGTTTGAAAGAACCAGCCTGACTGTATCCAGGGAGGTTCTATCAATTAGAGTTTAGAGTTAATGAGTTTAGAAGTTTATTCATCCAGGCAATGACTTTCAACCTGAACACTTCCACCTTCCACTGTTCAACTGATTATGAATAGAACCAGCCTCAAGGGGAAAACAAATCCCCTTACCACATCGGCTGACAGAAACGCACACACGGCAACAAGGCTACAGACTGCGAAGGACTGTTTCGCTTTCGTTTCAGCCCTTTCCGAAGCGAAGGAATACTTCCCTTCGCGCATCACACCCCCACCGTGCGGATCAGGTTTTAGAGCCAGCCCGCTTCCTTGTACCAGGCAACGGTTGCTTTTACGCCGCGCACGAGCGGCCACTTCGGTGTGTAGCCCAACTCCTTGCGGGCGGGTGTAATGTCACACTGCCAGTTGCGCTGACTCATGATGCGGTATTTGTCTGGGTTTAAAGTGGGCACCGTACCCCTGCGCTCGGCTATCCATGCAGCCACCCGGCACACTTGACGGAGTACCCACAGCGGTGCCGTGATGTGCAACACACCGCGCACCCCCAATTCGAGTTGCAGCAGGTCGCTGAAGGCGCGGCTCGTATAGCTCTTGCCGTCTGTCAGGAAATAAGCGCGGCCCGTACGTCCGTGGCGAAGGGCAAGGAAAGCGGCCTCAACAAGGTCCTCCACGTAAATGAACGTCAACACCTGGGGTTTGAAACCCACGGCAAAGTCTACGTGGCGCGAAATGCTCTTGGCCATCATGAAATAGTCGCGTTCGCGCGGACCGTAAACCCCCGTCGGACGCAGAATGATGTAATTCAAGTCAGGCACATCTGCCAAGGCACATTCGGCCTGAAGTTTTGACTTTCCGTAAGCCGTATCGGGCACTTTATGACTGTCCTCCGTGATGGGACGCATGTCCGATTCTCGGGATGGACCATAGACACTCAGCGAACTGATAAAGACAAAGCGGCCCTGCGGTTGCAAACAGCCCGTTTCGAGCAAGGTGTATGCCAAGCGTTCCGTACCGCGGGCATTGACACGAAAGAAATCGTCACTGCGGCGGCATTTGGTTGCTCCCGCAGCGTGAATCACGTAGTGGAACACGCCCTGCTGTTCCCGATGAGCCTCCAGTTGTTCCGTCAGGCGGTCACTGTTGCCCAAGTCGAGCTCAATAAAGCGAATACGTTCGTCCTGCAAATACTGACGATTGGTCTGCGGACGGACGGCTGCCCAGACTTCCAGGTCTTCCTTGAGCGCACGCTCCACGAGGAAACTGCCAATAAAGCCGGACGCACCGGTAATGAGAATTTTCTTTTTCATAACGATGTATTCCTAAAGGTCGGCTGTCGGAATAAGCCAACTGGCACACGGTCTCACCGCTCCGAGGGGGAGTGACCGTGCCGTCACCAGCCTGCAGTGGCTTTCGCGGCAGCACTTCCGCGCATTACAGTTGGTCGTAACAGCTTTGAAGGAATGCCTTGGCAGCATTGACGCGGAAAGTTGACGGTCGCGGGCTCTCGCGGAAGGTGCTGACGGGCTGTGTCAGCAAGTTCAAAACCGAGATACCCGTAGGATCCATATAATAGATGCCCTCGCTCCAAGTATGGACGGCAGAGGGACGAATGTACGAACGGCTTAACACGTCCCGACTAAAGACAAAGTCGTCGTGTGGCAAGCCCAACTGCCCCAAAAGGGTGGCGGGCAAGTCTGTCTGGTTACAAATCAAGGGAATGCGGCGTGCCTCGCGCACCGCACCACCCGTCCAAATCAAGGGGATGTGCGAACGGCGTTCATCCGCATCACTGATGCCCTCGGGATAATTGATGCCGTGGTCGGGAATCAACACGATGAGGGTATTTTTCCACTGTTCCGTCTGGCGGAACCGCTCAATAAACGTACCGATGCAGTCATCCAGGTAAGCCATGGCATTGGCCACCTTGTCGCCCTTGATGCGGTCATAAGGCACCTTCCACGGCTCGTGGCTCGCCAAGGTCAGGAAACCTAAGTGCCACGGACGGTTCGTCGGATAGCGGAGAATGCGGTGATAGAGGCTGTCGAAGGTAATGCGGTCGGTCACCCCCCAGTCGTGCGTGCGTCTTACTTCCAACGGGAAGGAGTTTTCGCTGTACGCACGGTCATAACCCGTAGCCAGCAGGTAGCCCTTGGTGTTGGTAAAGTTGATGTCGCCCCCGTAAAGAAACTCCGTCGTGTAGCCTGCCTGTTTCAACGTGCGGGCGAGGGAGGGAAGCTGGGCACACTTGGATGCCAGTTTCATCACACTCACGTCGGGAAACGAAGGATAGCCGCTTAGGGTGCAAACGGTGCCGCGATCGGTGCGAAACGAGTTGGCATAACAACGACTGAAGACAACTCCCTCGGCAGCCAAGCGATTCAGGTGAGGCGTCACGTTGGGGTCGGCCAGCGAATCAATGGCGTGGACGAAAGTTCCGCCGCATCCTTCCATCAAGATGAGCAACACGTTGGGACGGCGGGTGTTAAGCAGGCTGTCAACCTGTTCTGAGCGGCTGTTGTAGTGAAGCATGCTCAATATGCGCTTCCGTTCGTCTTCCTCGAAGAAGTTATACTGGTCAGCGAAGTTGCGCACCTTGGTCGAAGAAGCCACCAAGCTAAACACTGGGTTTACAGCCGCATGGTTGTGAAAGAGTTGGTCGGAATAATAAGCCGTTCCGACATTGACGGTACTCTTGCCTACCCCGCCTCGGATGCCTAGGAAGAGCAAACCGCCGATGACCACCCAACCCAGCGTCCAGGGCCAAGGACGGTCACTGCGTTCCAACGTGCGCGGCAATGCCTTGCGCAACAGGAAGAAGAGTGCGGCAAAAAGGAAGAGTACGGCGAGGCTCACGCCCAAGGCATAGAGCGGGGTCACACTCGAAAGTACGCCCTGGGGCGAGTCGAGGTAGTTCCACACCGTGCTGTCCAACTTCGTACCCCAAAATCCATACAGACAGGTATCGGCTACCAGGATGATGGCTATCACCAACGCCAACAACGCGGCATAAATGCGGTTGAAAAGGGTCAATCGGGGCATTCGCACCCAAAGTCCTACGCCCAACACCAGCCACACGAGGGCTGAACCATAGCCCGACACGGACAAGTCGAGTGGCAAACCGTGTAGCCACACGTCACAGAGATCAGCCAACGTAAAGTCTTTCCGCACACTGGCTTCCTGCATCCAAACGAAAACGGGCTTGGCCAAGAGGAATACGCACAGGAGGGTGAGGTAAAAGCGCACAAGGGCGAGGAAATGTTTCATAAAGAAGAGATGTATTAAAGGGGTGTTCTATTCATTACAGTTTAGGGGTGAGGAGTTTAAAAGTTTATTCATCAAGCCAATGACTTTCAACAGAACCCCTTCAACCTTCGACTGATTAACTGATAATTGATAGAACCAGTCTAAAAAGAACGATGGGGAAATCGTCAGTAACCTTGAGAACGATGCTTGGGGGCGAAGCCTCTAGGTCAGTCGGAATCAGGAGCATCGCCATGCGCTCCGATCCACTTTCGTTCTCCCCTTGCGAGCCAGCTGCCGCCCGTTGCGGCATTCCGACCTTCTTTCCCCTTCAAAAGAACTCCGTTCCGACGACTTCAGCACAAGTGGGGAAGTTGGCGGAACGGAGCACACAGTCACCCAAGGGGCACTGCGTTACAGTTGCTGCATATCGTTGAGTCGTTTATAGTAACCGCCCTTCTGCAGAAGCTCGTCGTGTGTACCGCGTTCGACGATGCTGCCCTCATAGAGCACACAGATTTCGTCGGCATTGCGAATGGTCGAAAGCCGGTGAGCAATGGCAATGGTCGTACGGGTTTTCATCAAGTGTTCCAACGCTTCTTGAACCAGGCGTTCGCTCTCGGTATCGAGAGCTGAAGTAGCTTCGTCCAAGATGAGGATTGCGGGATTCTTCAAAATGGCGCGGGCAATGGAGATACGCTGACGCTGACCTCCGGACAGGCGGCAACCGCGGTCTCCCACCTTCGTGTCGTAGCCGTTTTCGCTCTCCATGATAAAGTCATGGGCGTTGGCAATCTTGGCGGCCTCGATAACCTCTTCCATCGTGGCACTTTCTACACCGAAGGTGATGTTGTTATAGAAGGAATCGTTGAACAGAATGGCTTCCTGATTTACGTTACCGATAAGCGAACGCAGTTCCGAGAGTGCCAAACTCTTCACATTGACCCCGTCAATGGTGATTTCGCCTGCCGTCACGTCGTGGTAACGGGGCAACAGGTCTACGAGGGTCGACTTACCCGAACCGCTCTGTCCCACCAGGGCAATGGTCTGTCCGCGACGCACGGTAAGATTGACATCGCGCAACACCTGGGTCGTGCCGTTATACGAGAACGAAACGTGCTTGAACTCAATACGGTCGTTCAGTCCCGCAATCTGCTCTGGATGGTCCACCTCGGTGATGGTATTGGGTGCAAGGAGTATCTTGTTGACACGTTCCATAGAGGCCATACCCTTCGGGATGTTATACGAAGCCTTCGAGAGGTCCTTGAGCGGCTGAATGATGCTGTACAGGATGACCATATAGAAGATAAAGGTCGGTGCATCAATCGGTGAATGGGCTGAGAAGATGAGCGTACCGCCATACCACAGCACCAACACAATCAACACCGTGCCCAGGAACTCACTCACGGGGTGGGCAGAAGCCTGGCGGGTGGCCACACGGGCCGAAGCACTCCGATATTCGTCCGTAGCGCGGTCAAAGCGGTCGGTCATCTTGCGTTCAGCCGTAAAAGCCTTGATAATGCGCATACCCCCGAGGGTTTCTTCGAGCTGAGACATGGTGTCGCTCCATTTCGTCTGCGCATCGAGACTCTTATGCTTGAGTTTGCGGCCGATGCGTCCCATCATCCACCCCATCAAGGGCAATACGACAATGGTGAAGACGGTCAACTGCCAGGAGACGTAAATCAAGACACCAAAATAGCAAATCAAGAGAATGGGATTCTTGATCAACATCTCAAGCGAGCCGGTAATGGAGGTCTCAATCTCATTGACGTCACCACTCATACGGGCGATGATGTCCCCTTTACGCTCATCGGAGAAGAAGGAAAGAGGAAGCGAAACAATCTTGTGGTACACACGGCGGCGAATGTCACGTACAATGCCCGTACGAAGGGGAACCATGATGCCAACCGAGGCAAAATAGCATGCCGTCTTCAAGAACGTAGTGACAATCAGGAACAAACCTATCAGCAACAGGGCGGTGGCGGCTCCGTGCTGATCCATCAGCTCGGTGGTATACCAGTACATGTTGTTCACCGCGATGTCCTTCAAACTCATGCCCACAGCCGACCAGGGAATGAACTCGTAACGGTTCTGATCGATGCCGAAAAGCATCTGGAGCATCGGGATGACGGAGATGAAGGAGAACACATTGAGCACAGCCGAAAGCAGGTTGAAGAACAACGATCCGACCAGGTAGAACCGATAGGGCTTTACGTACTGACGCATCACGCTGAAAAACTCTTTCATTTGATAAGGGGAAATTTGCTGGATGGAAAATAAACAAAGAAGAAGCAAAAAGCGAACGGGGAAAATGACCCTGGAAGTCCCCACCCTTGGGGATTTTCGCAAAGGGTCGCGCTACTCACGGAGTAAACATTGGCCGAAGCCCAGCTTTCTTGTTACTTCGTCTCCGATGGTTTCTACCCGAAAAAATGACGATTTTGCGCGGCAAAAGTACGAATAAATATTCAGAGAGGAAAGCAATCCCCGTAGGGGAGACTGCGAAATGAAAAACGGAGGAAAGACGAGGAGTACAACCAAAGCCCGAAGGGAGGAATGTCGTATGGGATTGGACATCGCTAAGCATCGTAGGTGCGACATAACACAGGATAGGACGGTCGCCCTATCAATAACAGTCTACATCCCCATTCCCTTCCGCCGCTTCAAGACCGAATCAATGATCATAAACGAGGGAAGAAAAGCTCTGATATCCACTCAAAACGAACAAAAGCACAATCATGTGTTACACATTCGTTATCTTTGCGGCAGAAATCAATTTATCGATATGATGGATGTAGCAATTAAGAGACAGACCGCATTCAGACTAGACAGTGACCTGCTGGATGCTTTGAAGAAAGCTGCCAAGCGTGAGCATAGGAGCCTTAATAACTTCGTAGAGTGCATTCTAAGAGATGTTGTGTACAATATGGAGCCGAATGAGGAAACAAAAGCAGCCATTGAGGAAGCGCGTTCGGGTGCGAGTGCCGGAACACTGAATATGGATAGTTTTGAGTCATTCATGAAATCGTTAGACGAAATAGAATGAAGACAATCCATTACAGCACGAAAGCCAAGAAGGATCTGAAGAAATATCGTAACAACATTCAGCTGATGAAAGCTTTATTCGATGTTCTGAATCGGTTGAAAAAAGGAGAAAGCATTCCAAAGGAGTACAAGCCGCATGAATTAATTGGTAATTACAAGGACTGCATGGAATGTCATGTTGGTAACGACTTTCTTCTAATTTGGATAGATGCCACATCGGATGTTGTGGAAGTCGTTAGACTCGGAAGCCATTCTGAGTTGTTCGGCAAAAAGAAGGGTGCGAGGTGAACTACCGCTACATTTTTAGTTTAGCGATAGTTCACCTCGTTATTTATTAAGAATCTGCACTAAAGTTATCAGCCACAATGCTTTGTGCCTTCACCACACAAATTCTCGTAATCACCTGTCTTGGTATGAAGTTGCATGCAGCGCGTTCGCGCCTTCCCTCTAGTACTTAAAGGTACTGCCACCCAAAAATTCGCGGAGCAACGAGGTGGGAGGAAGTCCGCGCGTAGAGATGGGGTGCAAGTACGTGAGGAACTTACGCAGGCGATAGGCTTCGGAATACTCGGGAGCGTTCTCGGGAACCTGTTCGAGCAACGGGAGAGCCTGGTCACGCAGGGCGGCAAGCTCAAAGAGCAAAGCGGTATTGACCATTTCGTCGGCTTCTTCCTGGAAGGGGAAAATCCACCGCTCCTCTCCGCGTCTGACAGAGGGCCACTGACGGATGGTCTCCTGAGCCGAACGTGCACGGTACTTGTAATCACGCACAATGCGGCGCAACAGGCGGTTGTCGGTGGTCGGAATGTAGTTGTGATCGTCGAGTAGGATGGTAGTGAGTGCCGAAGCGTAAATCTTAAACTTGTGGCAGTCGGGTACCCCTTCGGTCAGCCGTGGATTAAGGGCATGAATGCCTTCAAGCACCAGGATGTCGTGCGCTCCGAGCTTGAGCCGCTTGCCACTCTTCTCGCTGTGTCCCGTTTCGAAGTTAAAGCGGGGCGTTTCGACTTCTTCTCCGCGAATCAGGGCGTTGATTTGCTCCGTCATCAAGGGAATGTTCATCGCATCAATGTGTTCGAAATCGTATTCGCCGTTTTCGTCGCGCGGGGTGTCGGGCCGGTTGACAAAGTAATCGTCGGTCGAAATGGGCACCGGACGCAGTCCGCACGCCATGAGTTGTACACTGAGTCGCTTCGAGAAGGTGGTTTTGCCGCTGGAGGACGGTCCGGCAATGAGAATTACCTTGTAATCGGGGTGGGCAGCGATGCGGTCGGCCAAACGTGATATCTTTTTCTCCTGCAACGCCTCGCTCACGTTGATCAGCTCGTTGGTATGTCCCTTGGCACACACTTCGTTGAAGTCACCGATGGTCGTCACGCCCAATATTTCGTTCCAGCGGTGCTGTTCGCGAAAGACTTCAAACATTTTGGGCTGGTCAACCATGGGGCGCAACTGGTCGGGATTGTGGGGATCGGGAATGCGCAAGAGGAGGCCGTCGCCGTAACTGATGAGGTCGAAGAGATAGAGTTGGGAAGTCTGGATGAGCAACGAACCGTAGAAGTAATCGGCCGTGTCGCCCAGTGTATAATAAGTGGTATAGAGCGAACCGAGCCCTTCGAGCAAGCGTGCCTTGCTTTCGAGTCCGTCTTGGCGGAAACGACGAATGGCTTCCTCCGTGGGACAGGTAATGCGGTGAAAGGGAAGGTCTTCCTTCACGATTTCTTCCATACGATTCTTCAACCGCGCCACGGTTTCGGCATTCACAGACTCCCCGTTGCCGAGTTCCAGCTGGCAATAATAACCGTTAGACACGGGAGTGTCGATGCGCAAGCGGGCAAAAGCTCCGTACACATCGCGCACGGCCTTGTAGAGTACAAAGAAGAGGGAACGCGTATAGGTGCGCAGCCCCGAAGGGTTGGTGATGTCGAGAAACTCCACATCTTTATCATTGAAGAACATGAAGTGCAGTCCTTCTACCTTATTATTGACCTTCGCACTGGTGGCTCCGTGAGGCATCTGAAGGTCTAACATCTCATAAACTTCTTCGAGGGTGAAACCGATGGGCACGCGGTGGCTACGACCGGTATTCTTGCAACGAATCGTGATATTCTTGCTCATAGTAATTTCGTATTAGCAGGCGAATAAGGATTTACTCGCGCAGGATTAGTTTTTTGACAGCGCCAAATATACACATTCCACCGCACGCAAGGGGAGCATGGGGAAGAAAAGGCGAATAAAGAGGAACTTTACTAGCATTTTCGTCCCGCCTGACGAACGGAAGGGAAGTTTTGCCGTTGGCATCGGGAAGGGGAGATACCGCCGGACAAGGCTTTGTTGCGACACATCCGCTATGCAACCCGCCTCCACTGCCCCTGAGCGTAACGTACCTCGGACGAAAAGAAAAATGCGCAAAAGATTGATTATCAGTTTGGTCGGACAAAATAATGTTTGTACTTTTGCAGCCGCTATCCTTACGGAAAGCACATTTAATCATTCTCTTATAATTCATTTCATCCATGTACTTAGATTCAGCTAAGAAGCAAGAGATCTTTGGCAAGTACGGACAGTCTAATTCGGATACGGGTTCTGCAGAGAGCCAGGTAGCCTTGTTTTCTTACCGTATTGCCCACTTGACGGAGCACATGAAGGCAAACCGTAAAGATCATAACACTGAACGCTCACTCGTTAAATTGGTAGGTAAGCGCCGCGCGCTCCTCAACTACCTCAAGCGCAACGACATCGAGCGTTACCGTGCCATCGTGAAGGCTCTCGGCTTGCGTAAGTAATCCCGACGCACTTCTGACAGGCACTTGCCTCAAAGAAAACACTCCGCTGTTCTTTCCGAAAGGAAGGAACGGCGGAGTTTCTTTTTGTACATAGGAGATGAACAGCTACCCGTCATTATTCTCTGCCGAAAGAAGTTACTGCTGCTAGGAGGCGAAGGGGAAGTACGGTCGCGGCATGCCGCGACCCAATAGTTCAAGTAACTTCAACATCGAAAATATTACTGCTGCTAGGAGGCGCGGCATGCCGCGACCGTACAACAAAAGCAACCCAATAGTTCAAAGAATGCTTGCTGCGAATGAAGCACGGAAGCTAGGGAAGCGAAGAGGAAGTACGGTCGCGGCATGCCGCGACTCAATAATTCAAGTAATTTTCAACATCGAAATATTACTGCTGCTATGGGTCGCGGCATGCCGCGACCGTACAACAAAAGCAACCCAATAAGCTAAGGAACTGGCAACTCCGGGAATTATGCTGCTGCTAGGAAGCGCGGCATGCCGCGACCGTACAACAAAAGCGCCCCCAATAAGCCAAGCCACTCTCAGTAAAAGTAAATTCCCCTTACCCGCCTTCCCTACTTCACGCGGCGATTGAGTTGATTATTAGCCTTTTCAGGGCGCGACTTACCCACGCGCTTACCCGTCGCCTTTTTGGTACGGTTACGTTTGTCCGCCTTATAGGCAAAGGGATTGGATGATTTTCGAGAACTGTTTCGCATCGGATGAATAACTGTTAGAAAAATCGGATAACAGTGCAAAGGTACACACAACTTTGTTGAATAAAAAAGGTGCACACTCGCTGAGTGTGCACCCCACAGTTCGTAAGGTCTTATTTATTTGCCTTCTGCTCATTGGCTGGCATCACAGGCGTGATGATACCCGATGAACCTTCTTCTCCCTTGTCCGGATTGGGTTTCGGCTGGTCTGCCGACCCTTCACCCGTACCCTCTCCCGTTGACGGATTCTTGCCAGGCTCCTGATCGGTTCCGCTACCCTGCGACCCCGTTCCCTGCGAAGCATTGCCACCGGTCTGACCTTGCGACGGCTTTCCATCCGTACCCGGCTTCTTGTCGCCGCCAGCCTGCTCCTCTTCTTTCTTCTTGGCAGCCTTGCGCGCCACTTCACGCCGACGCATGACATCTTTATAATAGACGACAATGGCGTTTAACTTGGCAGAAGCCGCTTCGTAAGGCTCACCCATGACGACTGCCAAGGACTGAGTGACCAGAGCCAAATCTTGATAGGCCACATCGACAGCCTCACGCGCATGTTGCAAAGCCTCCTTCACATAAGACACAGAGAAATCACGGCTCAGTTCACACTGCTTCGCTACCTGCTCATTGACCTGCTTCAACTTGTTGTATAGTTCCATCGCATTGCAAGCCGTCAAAGCGGTTTGACAAGACTCCTCGGCGAGGTCTTGAATCAGGTTGCGGATGTCCGTGGTTACCCCCATGACATTATCTATGGTTTCCACTTTGTAAACACTAAAGAAAGCAAGCAATTTGCTAGCCTCAGCAGCTGCCGTACAGCCGCCCATCTCAACACCTTGAAGTACGGAAAGCAAAGCACGATACACTTTGTACCGATCGGTACTCAAACGGTTTCGTTCTGCCAAGTTTGGGTCCTTCAACCCACGCTTGTACCACTTGTCTTCCACCTTAAAGGCTGCTGCAAAAGCTTCTCTCGTCGTTTTGAACTTTTCGTTCTCTACTTCCATTGCCATGACATAGTCATAACATTCAGTCATCATCGATGCATGCATCTGATTGGGCAATCTCACTAATTGAATTTTGCTAATTTCCATAGTCTTATTATTTATCCTCATTTGGTTTCCCTGTTTACTGACGGAATGAGGTTACCCGCCGACGGCGCACCGCTGTAAACAGGCGTGCAGTTCTGCAAGTCGGTACCGATTACCTATCAATCTTCTACGAACTTCCTATATACTCTGAACCCGTGAGGAGGGAACGTCTTTCTTCATGGTAGATTCCTCAATGGGCGTGTTGACTACATCTTTCGCTTCACACTATACGGGGCAAGATGCCGACAGAGAACTAATCACTAACCGACAATACCTGGCAACAACTCGCTGTAACTCTCCGCGCGAACTCACTATCTCTCTGCCGACGATAAAGAGTCATTCTCTACCGATTAAACTTCTTTCTCGGAACTGAAATGCCCTACTCGACGCATCAGATAGCCTATCCTCTACCTCAAAAAACTTGCTGACAACACGCAGAAACCCATTTAGGGAGCTAAAAGCATTTCTGACAACACGCAGAAACCCATTTAGGAAGCTAAAAGCATTTCTGACAACACGCAGAAACCCATTTGGGGAGCTAAAAGCATTTCTGACAACACGCAGAAACCCATTTAGAGAGCTAAAAGCATTTCTGACAATGCGCAGAAACCCATTTAGGGAGCTAAAAGCATTTCTGACAATGCGCAGAAACCCATTTGGGGCGAAGTCCACCCTTCCTACCGTTTGCGCAAAAGAATCATCGGACGAGGTCAGGTTAAACCCCAAAATCGTATTTCTTCTGCCACTCACGGGTACACGTCAAGACGAAACTGGAAAGCAGTTTGCAAACAAGCAAAGACTTGAACTGCTCTGATAAGGTACAGTTGCGCCCCTCAGTCATTACCCGACGGTAAAGAAGACGGTGCCGGCAGAACCGGACGGCTTCGGAGAGCTACAATGTGTGATGGAAATATGTATGCTTCGCGCCTATTTTCGGTGTGGGCATGTTCTGAAACAAACTCTCAGAGAAGAAATCGGACGGAAGCCAATCAGTCAACGATGCGGATGCATCCGCTCAAAATAGTTTATTCAGCCGCTAGATGGTTGAAGGTAAAAGTGTTGACTTGTTCCACTGAACGGTGCAAAGGAAAAAAGAAAATCTGAAACAGCAAAATATAATTGACATCTTTTTTACATATACTTGCTATAATAGTTCTCTATCAAGCAATAAACACGCCATAAAAATAGGTTCACTTTTGTCAGAAGTGAAACAAAACAAACAAACCGTTCGTTTGGAAGAAAAATCTGCAAAGATAGGATTTATCCCAGGGAAATAAAGTCTTTGAATAGCCAAACCACCTTCATTTCCGCAGGGAATAAGCTTTTCCACCCCTTTTCGAAGCAGTTTTCCCAATTGCAACTCCCGCAACCCTACGCCCACACTTGCTTGCTGCTACCTTCGCTAAAGCCTTCCCGCGATTCGCCTCACCCCTTCCCGCCCCATGCCCCCTCTTCTCCACCTTCCGACCGAACGATTTGGCACCAAACAGAACACAAAACCTGCCATGAAACACCCTTCCAAATCTTTAATTAAAGTTTTGCTATTCAGAAAGGAATGTCTACTTTCGCCACGCTAACTTTACAATCAATGAAACCATGGAAATAATCAATCAACTGGCGGAGTTTTTGGCTTCGCCCACAGGGCAGGTAGCCATCGTTGTCACCGTCTTTGCCCTTACCATCGTTGCCTTCATTGCCGACAAGGTGCGTTCGGACATTGTCGCACTCAGTTCACTGGCTTTATTGCTGGTTACGAATGTGCTCACTCCCTCGGAGGCCCTGGCGGGCTTCTCTAACTCGGCTGTCGTCATGATGATTGGTCTCTTCATTGTGGGTGGCGCCGTTTTCCAAACGGGATTGGCCAAAATCATTTCGGGTCGCTTGCTAAAATTGGCTGGTACGAGCGAAGTGAAGCTCTTCTTCCTCGTGATGCTCGTTACTTCGGTTGTCGCAGCCTTCGTAAGCAACACGGGCACCGTAGCCCTCTTGCTCCCCATCATTCTTGCCATGGCCAAGAGTGCCGGAACCAGCCCGAGCAAACTGATGATGCCTCTGGCCTTTGCCAGTTCGATGGGTGGCATCCTGACGCTCATCGGTACACCGCCCAACTTGATTGTGGACGGCTATTTGCGCGACAACAACAAGTCTGGCTTCGCGTTTTTCGACTTCCTGCCCATCGGTCTCATCTGTCTGGGGGTCGGTTTGCTTCTGCTCTACCCGCTTTGCCGCTTCTTCCTTTCGAAAAAGACGAAGGACAATGTGGAACCGGGCGAGGAAGATTCGCTGGCATCCCTGCTCCACGAGTATCACATCCATGACTTGGTGTTCCGACTCCAGGCCAAGGAGGGAACCAGTGCCCTTGAAGGGCGCACGGTCGGCGAATTGGACATTCGCCGAACTTACGGGGTGACGATTTTGGAAATTCGCCGCGCCAATCGGTCGCTCTTTAGCCCGAACATTCAGGAGACGGTGAATATTGAAACGCTCTTCCAAACGGGCGATACGCTCTACATCCTGGGCGAACGCGACAAGGTCAATGCCTTTGCAGAGGCTTACAGTCTCGCGGTCTTTGAGGACGAAGAACGCGACGGTAAGGGCAAACTCGACTTCTATGAGATTGGTTTGGCTGAGGTTTTGATTTCTCCCGACTCGGCGATGATTAACCGAACGCTGCGCAATGCGAATTTCAAAGAACGCTTCGGAGTCAATGTGCTTGCCGTCAAGCGACAAGGAAAATATATGTTCCATCACTTCCTGGACACGGAGATTAAGAACGGTGACATGTTCCTCGTGCACGGTGAGTGGAAGGGCATTGAAAGCATGGCCAAGAAGAACCGCGAATGGATTGTCATCGGTTCGCCGACCAAAGATGCCGAGAGTGTGGCACTCGACCACAAGGCACCCTTGGCAGCGTTTATTATGGTGGCGATGGTGCTCTGCATGGTCTTTGCCGACCAAATTGGCATCAAGCCCGTGGCTACAGTCATCATTGCGGGCCTGCTCATGGTGCTGACGCGCTGTGTGCGCAGCGTCGATGCGGCCTACAAAATGATTGGTTGGGAGAGTATCGTGCTGATTGCGGCGATGATGCCGATGTCTACCGCGCTTTCGAAGACGGGCATCTCGGCTTGGATTGCCCATACGCTGGTCGAGAACCTTCATGTTTACGGTCCGATTGCCGCCATGGCGGGTGTTTACCTGGTCACTTCGGTGCTCTCGACCTTCATCAGCAATTCGGCAACGGCCATTCTCGTAGCACCCATTGCCTGGGCAGCAGCGGAACAGCTCGGTGTGTCGCCGACTCCCTTCATGATGGCGGCGGCGGTAGCGGCCAGTGCTTGTTTTGCCACTCCGATTTGTACGCCTCCCAATGCAATGGTGATGAATGCGGGTCATTATAACTTTATGGATTATGTCAAGGTGGGTGTGCCTTTGCAAATCATCATGGGCATCGTGGCTATCCTGACGATTCCATTGTTCTTCCCATTCTAAAAGGAGCACATGTATCATAAACGGGAGATACGGAAGCAAGAAACGTCCCTATTTCCCGTTTATTCCATGTTTCCCTGTGGGGCAATATTCCCACGGAGCTTTCCCAAAAGCCTTGCCTTCCTCGCTTCTTTCTTGGCTTTCAAGGAAGAAGCGGTCGAACGGAAGACACGAAAAGAACAGGAAGCAAGGAAACAATAAGATTCCGTGAGTTCTGTGTGTTCCGTGGTTCAACTTTATAAACCACGGAAGAAACGGAAAAGACGGAAGGAACGGAAGTAATAAGATTCCGTAAGTTCCGTGTGTTTCGTGGTTCCACTTTAATAACCATCCGAGTAAAACAAAACTATAATAGTTCGGCTCAGTCTATGACCGAAAGCAAGAGGCAGTGGTGCGCATCGCAAAAGAGCCAGCCGATAAATAGGGGCTCACTGCAACCGCAAAACCTGTCCGCTTGCCCAATCTCATAGCCAAGCCTTTTAATCACTCTATCAATCTATTTTACAATGAAGAAAATTACTTCACTGTGCATCGCACTCCTCGTGGCACTTACCTGCGCCACCAAAGTTCAAGCTCAATCCTTTGACTGGGGTATTGTAGCCGGTTTTAACCTCACGAAACTCCACTTGAGCGGTGACGCACGCCACATGTCGGAACACACATTCAAGTCTGACAACAAGGCGGGCTGGTATGTAGGTCCGAAAATTGCCTTCAACACGCTCATTGGCGTAGGCGTAGACGCTGCTTTGCAATACTCTGAACGCGATCTCGATATCAATGGCGAGAGCGAGAAGTACCGCACGTTTGAAATTCCCATCAACCTCCGTTATAACATCGGACTGGGCAAGACGGCTGGCATTTACCTCGCCACAGGCCCGCAGTTTGGTTTCGCCTTGCAAAACATGCGCTGGAGTAACCTCGGCAACGGCTCAAACTTTGACCGCAGCAACATGAACATGACGTGGAACGTGGGTGCCGGTGTACGTTTGCTCGGCCACCTGGAGCTCGGCGTGGGTTACAACTTTGGTATTGGCAAGACGGGTAAGGCCATCTTCGAAAACTTGGGTGGCAACGCGGGCGATTCTCGCGACTGGCAGTTGCGCTACCGCACGAACACCTTCCAGGTACAGTTGGCTTACTTGTTCTAAAAACCTCTCTAAACTCTATCACACTATGCTCAGACTCAATTGTTTTTTCCAAGCCAACGAAGGCCGCTATGACGAGGCTCTTCAGGCAGCCCTGGCATTGACTGCCGCTTCACTTCAAGACGAAGGCTGTGTAGCTTACGATGTTTTTGAAAGTGCAACCCGTCCCGACGTGTTGTTGATCTGCGAAACGTGGCAAGACGAGGCTTCGCTCGAAAAGCACATGCAGGCTCCGCACTTTGCCACCTATGTGGGCGTACTCGAAGCTTGCGGACAACTGAAACTGGAGAAGTTCCCTTTCCCCGAGAAGTAAAGTCTGTGCGTAAGGTCACACCCAAACTTCGATTCGAATCCCTACTCTACGTGACGGACAAACGCTCGCGCGCATAAAAATGCCTGTCACGCAGGACATACTATGCATTTCGCCCCCTTTCGTTCCTACCAAAGAACAAAAGGGGGCGAAATTTTATATGAACTCCTCTGCCGCACCTTCCAACGAGGCTTTCTAAGCGGACAGATAGGGTATAGACATAAAAAAAGGGATACCACTGTATCCCAACCTTGTTAACCTTAAATCTAATACTATGAAAAACACGATGCAAAGGTAGGGGTTTCCTTGAAAAGGACAAGTCTCCACGCGTTTTTTTCTTGCAAACCCCTATTTTTTATCAGAATACCTCGCAAAATGCCACGTTACCTTGATAAAACATGCTACACAACATACTTTGAAATTTGGTTGAGCAAGTAAGAAGGGCTTTTCACGCGCGGGGAAGGCTGTGCGAAAGTCGGCTGACGAGGTTCCTGCCCGTAACCCACACGACTGGGAAGGAAGAAAGATTCTGCACAACCCCCGAATAGCTGTCGCACCAGAAGGACGTGCGTGTGTTTCAATTTCACTACCTTTGCAAGCAATATGAAGCACTTGTACATTGAAACATACGGCTGCCAAATGAATGTGGCAGACAGCGAGGTGGTTGCCTCGGTGATGAAGATGGCTGGCTACGAACCTTGCGAGAGCTTGGACGAAGCAGATGCGGTCTTCCTCAATACCTGTTCGATACGCGATAATGCGGAACAGAAGATTATTCACCGCCTGGAGGCGCTAACTGCTCAGCGTCGCAAGGGAAGAAAGCTTATAATCGGCGTGTTGGGCTGCATGGCGGAACGCGTCAAAGAGGGATTGCTCAACGAACACGGAGCTGACCTCGTAGCCGGACCCGATGCGTACCTGGCACTCCCCGACCTCATTGCTCAGGCGGAAGCGGGTCACAAAGCGATGAACATTGAGCTGAGTACCACGGAAACTTACCGCGACATCGTGCCGGAACGCTTCTGTGGCAGCCGCATCTCGGGCTTTGTGAGCATCATGCGTGGCTGTAACAACTTCTGCCACTACTGCATTGTGCCTTACACGCGCGGACGCGAACGTTCGCGCGACGTGGAGAGCATCCTGCGCGAAGTGCGCGACCTCGAAGCCCGTGGCTATAAGGAGGTGACGCTGTTGGGACAGAACGTGAACTCGTATGCCTGGATTCCCGAAGGAGCTGACGGTGACGCTGAGGGCGAAGCGAAGACGATTACCTTCCCCGAACTGTTGCGCACCGTTGCGCGCGCGGTTCCCACGATGCGTATCCGCTTCTCCACTTCTCACCCGAAGGATATGAGCGACGACACACTGCGCGTCATTGCAGAAGAACCCAATGTGTGCCGCCACATTCACCTGCCTGTTCAGAGTGGCTCTAATCGCATTCTGAAGCTGATGAATCGCAAATATACGCGTGAATGGTACCTGGACCGCGTGGCAGCTATCCGACGCATTATCCCGGATTGTGGTCTGACCACAGACATCTTTGCGGGCTACTCATCAGAGACTGAGGAGGATCACCAACAGTCGCTCTCGCTCATGCGTGAATGTGGCTACGACTCTTCCTTCCTCTTCAAATACAGTGAACGTCCTGGCACGTATGCTTCGAAGCATCTCCCGGACGATGTGGACGAAGAAACGAAGATCAGACGACTCGAAGAACTCATTGCCCTGCAAAACGAACTGAGCGCGGAAAGCAATCAACGCTGCATCGGACAGGTGTATGAAGTGCTGGTCGAAGGGGTCAGCAAGCGTTCGAAGGAGCAACTCTTCGGCCGTACGGAGCAAAACAAAGTGGTGGTATTCGACCGAGGTGTTCACCGACCGGGTGAATATGTGCGCGTACGCATCACGGAGGCTTCGAGTGCTACCCTCAAGGGCGAAGAGGTCGTTGAAGGCTAAGACAGGCCTTACAGTGGCCTTTACAGGGACGCTAAACGATGGGACAAGGGGTGCGATGAGTCCCGAAGAGGTGACATCGCCTCAAACCTGAGGCGGATGGCCGATAGTTTTCATCCATTCGAGGCTTTGCAAACGCCATGTTCTGCATACTACTATCAAAAAAGAGGCAAACTCCCGATTTATGGAGTTTGCCTCTTTTCTTGTTATCAGAAACAACGATGCTGCGCTTACTTCTTGGCTGCGTCGTTCTTTACCTTGAGGATTTCTACCCTAAAGATAAGTGTAGAATTGCCCGGAATGTGCTGACCCGAACCGCGCTCACCATATCCGAGTTCAGAGGGGATGTAAAGGTCTACCACCGTGCCTTCGGGCAAGAGGGTCAATGCCTCACGCCATCCCTTGATTACCTGGTCGGGACGGAAGGTGGCGGGCTGATTGCGCTTATAAGAGGAGTCGAACACGGTGCCGTCGATCAACTTACCCTCATAGTGTACCTCTACTTCGGTAGAATCGGTTGCTACGGGGCCTTTGCCTGCGGTCAGCACGCGATACTGGAGTCCGCTGGGCAACGTCTTGACACCCTTGAGCTTCTTATTGGCTTCCAACCAAGCAAGATTGGCTTGCTTGTAGACATCCTGCTGATACTGGAACTGCTTTTCAACTACCTTAGCGGCGCTGTCAGCATTCATCGCAGTCGTTTGACCCAGCAATACCTGAGCAAGCGCACGTTCGAACTCCTTCTGATCTACGTAAACGGAATCTGCCTTACCACAAGCAGCCTTGCTGATTTCAGGAAGGTTCTTCGTGTTCATTTCCGCAATCTGCAAACCGGCAGCATAAGCCTTTTGCTGCATACGCTGAGCTTCGGTGAGGTTGTCGGTCATACCCTTTACGAAATAATCGATATAGGCACTGTCGACCTTCAGTTGATATTGAAGGTACTGCTTGAGTGAAGGACCTTGAGCGATACCGAGGGCATAGCTAAAAGTCTTACCGTCGACTGCCTCTTGTTTGGGAGTAGCCTGTACGAGGGCCTTCTTAGCTTGTTTCTTGGACTTTTTCTTGTTCTTTTGTGCCGAAGCCGATACGCTGCAAGCAGCGGCAAGGGCAATGAGGAGGAAAGATTTGATCTGCATAATAAGAATGAGGTCTGTATAAGAAACCGCACGGTTGTGGCCGCGCGGTTTCTGTTATCTAATTCGAATAAAGGGCTTACTTACCTACCTTTACAAGAGTAATCTTGAAGGTAAGGGCTGAGTAGGGAGGAATGCCACGCATGGGCTGGCTTCCATAAGCCTGATCTTCGGGGATGTATACTTCCCAAGTAGAGCCAACAGGCATCTGGGGAACGGCTACTTGCCAGCCCTTGATGACGTTCTTGAGGCTCATGGTTACGCCTTCTGCATTCACGCCTTCAGAACTGTCGAATACCGTACCGTCAGCCAAGCGGCCTTCGTACTTTACCACAACGCTGTCGGTAGCACCTGAGGGAGCGGCACTGGTACCCTTGACCAACTCCTTGTAAAGAATGCCGTTAGCGAGCTTCTTCACGCCAGCTTCCTTTGCCTTTGCTGCCATAAACTGGGCAGACTCAGCCTGCTGCTTCTTGAACATATAAGCCATCACTTCGGCGTAGGCTTCTTCGCGCGTCATGGGCTTGCCGTCCTTTTCGAGCACGACATTGTCGTTAGCCAAAGCCATGAAACCAGCGAGGAAGTTCTTCACGCTGATGTGCTTGGTAGAATCGCCCTGGAAGAGCTGACCTTCGAAGTTAGGCATACCCATCTTCAACTGAAGACCGGTCTGTACACCCATGTTGTAAGCCATCTTCTTCTTGTCATCGGCGGACTTCACACCGTCCATGATGCCCTTGAAGAATTCCTGGATGTAGGCAGAGTCGCTGCCTTGCATGGAGAGCATACGCTCAAAATCTTCCTTGGAACCCGTCTGTGCCAAACCGAGGGCATAGCTGACAGTATCAACATCGGTCTTCAAACTGGCCTGGGGAGCGGAGTGTTGGCAAGAAGCCATCAACGCAGAAGTGGCAACAACGGTTGCCATCACAATATTCTTCATGTTGTATGCTAAAATGTGGTTTTACTTAACGATTTCGAGGAGTTCTACATCGAACACGAGAGCGGCGTAAGGAGGAATGGCCTGGCCGGCACCGCGCTCACCGTATGCGAGGTGGTAAGGAATGAAGAAACGATACTTAGCACCTTCGCCCATAAGCTGAACACCTTCCGTCCAGCCGGCAATCACGCCGTTGAGGGGGAATACGGCCGGTTCACCGCGACGATAAGAGCTGTCGAACACGGTGCCGTTGGTCAACGTGCCTTCGTAATGGCACTTCACACGGTCGGTAGCGAGGGGCTTGTTGCTGTTACCTTCCTTGATAACGGTATACTGGAGACCACTGGGAAGTACGACTACGCCTTCCTTTTGTGCATTCTCTGCGAGGAAACGTTCACCTTCTTCGCGAATGGCACGACCGGCCTCAGCTTCCTTCTTTTGCATGAACTCTGTCACCAGCTTCTGTGCCTCGGCATCTGCCATCTTAGGAGTGGCACCTGAAAGGATGTCATTGACGGCCTGAGCAAATTCTGCGCCGTTGAGATTGTCTACTCCCATACCTTTGAGATTGTGGCCGATGACCATACCGAGAGCGTAGCTGAGCTTTTCCATTATAACTGAGATTTTGATGTGATTATGATTGAATAAAGGCTTGTTCTACCCATACAGGTGAAAGTGTGCAGGAACGAAAGAGTTTAGTTATAAAAAGCAGGGACTACCCGTATAAACTTTTAGACCTTAAACTTCTCGACTGACAAAGGATAGAAGCCGCCTTAAGTCTATTGAAAATCGGTGGGCAAAAGTACGATTTATTTTGATGTAAAGGGTTTTGACACAGGCTTTTTTCTAACTTTGCGCATACTCATCTATCAAACTATGGCTATGAAGAAACTGGTCGTATTGACAGGAGCTGGCATGAGTGCGGAGAGTGGATTCAGCACTTTTCGCGATGCGGGCGGACTGTGGGAGCAATATCCCGTCGAAAAGGTGGCTACTCCCGAAGGCTGGGAGGAGAACCCGAAACTGGTCACGGACTTCTACAACGGCTTGCGCCAACAATTGGTAAAGGCGAAGCCTAACCGGGGGCACGAGCTGTTGGCTGAAATGGAACGCGACTATGACATCACAATCGTTACACAAAATGTGGACGACCTGCACGAACGGGCAGGCTCGTCGAAGGTGATTCACTTGCACGGGGAACTGATGAAAGTCTGTTCATCGGCCCACCCAGACGATGCACGATTCATCCAAACGCTCGACACAGACCACCTCACGGTGGCGGACGGACAACGGGCGGCGGACGGGTCATTGCTGCGCCCGTGGATTGTCTGGTTTGGCGAAGCGGTACCCAATCTGGTACCGGCGGCAGAGGTGACCGCACAGGCTGACATCTTCTGCATCATCGGTTCGTCACTCAATGTCTACCCTGCCGCCGGCTTAGTGAGCTACACAAAGCCGGGTACTCCCGTTTTCGTCATTGACCCGAAGGAGGTACACGTACCTTCGTCGCGCCGCATCGAAATCATCCAAGAGGTGGCTTCGAAGGGAGTACAGGAGCTGTGGGAAAGACTGCAAACACTCGAACGATAACCGCCCACACGGACACTCCAGGCTACTCACGAACCTACTCGAAAACCCACATAAACAAGCAACCGACCCTGAAGGGCTGACAAACGGAAACAAGCGTTTCGATGTCAACCTTTCAGGGTAGGTTGGTCTGTTAGACAGGGAAAAATATTTCGAAGTATATCAGCCTAAACTGACGCTCTCAACTTCGACGGCTTCGTGCATAAAGAGCATGGCGGACTGGTTGAACTTCTCGGTGCTTTCGGTCGTGAGGTAGTGGCATTGTCCCCGACGGCTGAGCCGTTGCTCCATCTCAGGATGGCGCACAAGGTAATCGCGCAAGGAGGCTGCTACATATTCACCCTGAGGCACGATGCGTACGCCCGGGGGAGTGTACTTCACGATTTTATTCATCAACAAGGGGTAGTGAGTACAACCGAGGATGAGGGTATCGATGAGCGGATCGAGCCGCAGAATGCCGTCGATGCGCTTTTGCACAAAGTAATCGGCTCCGGGGGAGTCGAACTCGTAGTTTTCAACCAAGGGTACCCACATGGGACAGGCTTGTCCCGTCACAGTGATGTCGGGCCAGAGTTTTTTAATCTCCATGGTGTAGGAGCCCGAGTTGACAGTGCCCGCAGTAGCTAAGAGTCCGACGTGGCGCGAGTGGGTCAACGGACCAATGGCCTCGACTGTGGGACGAATGACACCCAACACACGGCGCGAAGGGCCAAGCCGTTCCAAATCGTGCTGTTGGATGGTACGCAGGGCCTTGGCCGAAGCGGTGTTGCAGGCTAAAATAACCAATTGGCAACCTCGCTCGAAAAGGGCCTCAACAGCCTGAAGGGTGTAGCGGTAAATTACCTCGTAAGAATGGGAACCGTAAGGGGCACGGGCATTGTCGCCCAGGTAGAGGTAATCGTACTGGGGGAGCATCTGACGCATCTGTCGCAGGATGGTGAGACCTCCGTAACCAGAATCGAACACGCCAATGGGGGAAGGAGTAGCGGACATAGGCTAACGGAATAAGGAGATGAAAAAACGGAAAGGATTGCTTTCCGTTGAGAAGTCGTTAATGGGTCAATCCTAACTTGGCACGCACGTAAGGAGTAGCGTCCTCAGACACTGCGGGATGCTTGAAGGGATAGGCATTGGAGTCTGTGTTGAGAATGTAATGATAACCGCGCTCAATGCCGACAGCCTCGATAGCTACCCGGAGTTTTTCCCGAATGGGGCGCAAGAACTGACGCTCAGCCACTCGCAAGAGGGAGTCGGCCTCGTGGCGAAAGGCTAAACCCTTCTCCATTTCGTCCTGCAAATCACGCTGACGCTTCAACAGGATGTTTTGAGGAAACTCTTGCTGGCCTTGCAGGAAGTCTGCATAAAGTCGACGGAACTTCTGCTCATTATAGTTGGCCTCTGCCTCATACTTCTGACGAAGCTGTTGCATCTGATGCTGTACTTGAACATACTCGGGCATGGCGTGGAGAAGGCTGTCGTAGCTGAGGTAACCATAAGCTTTGGCATTTTGTGCCTGTATTGTGCAAACGGCAAACATGCCGAACACGAGGGAAAGTAGAATGCGCTTCATAGAGAGAAAGTGAATGGGAAGGGAGTAGCGTTTAGGCTGGTTCTATCAATGATTAGTTGATAAGTTGAAAGTTGAAGAGTTTATGGGGAGAATCATTGGCTTGATAAATCAACTTTAGACTCATCAATTCCTAAACTGTAATTGATAGCACACCGTTTATTGATAGAGGTAGTTAATGGATGCCAGTCCGCCGTTCTTCGTATGGTAACTGCAGAGTTGTACATTGCCATTTTCATCAAGGTTGTACTCAAAGTCGATGAAGTAAGCCTGAGCGGGATCGTCGGAACTGTAAGTAACACGCTTCACTAACTTCTCGGTAGGACGACCGAGCAAACCGGCATAATATAAATGCTCGAAACCAAGACAACCCATCTCCTTGGTCACAGCGGGAGGCAGAATGCCATTGAAGTTATGACGGTCGTCAGCTATAAAATTCAACGTGACCGGACGACTGTTGTTGTCAACATAGTCTATCTTGCTCAAATTGCCATTCTCGTACTCAATGGTCGCTGAACTTTTATATTGCTGGGCCTGACCAAAGTTGTTCTCAAAGATGATTTTGTACCAGCCAATCAGGCGGTCGTCGGCACCATACACGAAATTGTAGATGTCACGCCCTACGTTCATGGTCTGAATGTAGCCCTTGGGATTGAGGGTCAGCCGCACTTGGTCGCCTGTGGAGTTCTTGATCGTGACACTGTGAGCTCCATACTTGAGACTGCTCGTGTAACGATAACTGCGGTCAATCTGGGCAGAAGGATCGCGCAATTCGCCCGTGGCTTGAACCAACCGACCGTTGAGATAGGAGAAACTCCAGTCGTAAGCGGTGATTCGCTCACCGACATGGGTTACTCGGTGTACATTGCTTCTGCCATTGGCCGGAAGCGTGGGTCGCATGGGGAGAGGATCGTCGTCACAAGCAACAAACGCGCCTGCTACCAAACAAAGTAGGCTGACGCGCAAGAGGGTTGAGATATAGGATGTGATGGACTTCATATCACTGAAAAAAGGATGCTTAAAAGGGAAGTAAAAGGCCTTCCGAGAGAATAAAAACAAAAAGTTTAGGAGCCTTCGTGAGGACTTGCGAACAGGAAGAGAGGCCCCCTTCGAAGTCGACGGCAAACTTACAGAAAATAGCGCAAACGAACGAATGATTTAAGTAAATTGCGGTAGTTGGTTGAAGATGAGAATAGAACGCTTCGAGAAGAAAAAGTTTGCCGAAAAAATCATCTTGGGAAACTTTTTCTTCTCCTATACTTGGCTTATCTTTGCCCTCGATTTCGCGGGATTGCCCTTCTAAGCAACCACATTAAAGAACGGAATAGATCAACCGTTCGCCTTCCTAAGCAATGTTTCAATAAAATCTTGAAGCCATTGATATTCAACAAAAAGGAAGAAACTTACCTTTTCACATCCGCTGAAAGGATGACTCAGGCAAGCTGCCGCGCAAACACTTTCGAGACGCTCACTGAGCAAATGCTCCTTGGGAAAAACATTGTTTCCTAAATGAGACAAAATGGAAAACTTTTCCTCCTCACTTTCGAAAAAAGTTTTCCAAAACCACACTATACTTTTTTATCAATACACGCTCGGGAGCCTCTTCCGACGGCCTTGTTGCGGCCCTAAGTTTCGGATGTAAGAAGCCCCTCCCCTAACCCTCTTAACCCTTCCTCTACTCATGTGCACTGACAACTTTCAGATTACCAAACGTGACGGATCTGTTGAACCCTTCTCTATTGAAAAAATCAGAACGGCTTTACTCAAAGCCTTCCAGTCACAAGGACAATCACTCGATGCCGAAGGACTGAACCGACTGATGCAACGACTGCGCTTCTGTAACGGCATGAATGTAGAGGACATCCAAAACCAAGTGGAAGTGGCCCTCATGGCGGAACAGCACTTCCAGGTGGCCAAGGCTTTTATGCTCTACCGCAAGCAGCACGAAACGGATCGTGAAACGGCTGACAAACTGCGTTTCCTCATTAACTACTGCAATTCGACGAATCCGGCTACGGGATCGAAGTATGACGCAAACGCCAATGTGGAAAACAAGAACATTGCGACCCTTATCGGTGAGTTACCGAAGCAGGGATTCATCCGCCTCAACCGCCGTTTGCTCTGTGACCGCATCAAGGAGATGTATGGCAAGGAATTGTCGGATCGTTATCTCTACCTGCTCAATCATCACTACATCTATAAGAACGACGAAACTTCGTTGGCAAACTATTGCGCATCCATCACGATGTATCCGTGGTTGCTCAACGGCACAAAGGACATTGGCGGTAACTCAACGGCTCCGTCGAACCTCAAATCCTTCTGCGGTGGCTTCGTCAACATGGTGTTTATCGTTTCATCCATGCTCTCGGGTGCCTGCGCTACGCCTGAATTCTTGATGTACATGAGCCACTTCATCGAAATGGAGTATGGCCAAGACTATTATATGCATGCTGACCGCGTTGTCGACCTTTCCAGCCGCCAACGTACGATTGATAAGATTATTACGGACTGCTTCGAACAGATCGTTTACTCTATCAATCAGCCCACGGGAGCAAGGAACTTCCAGTCCGTATTCTGGAACATTTCGTATTACGACCAATATTACTTCGAAAGCATCTTTGGTGAGTTCCGTTTCCCCGACGGTTCACGTCCTTACTGGCCTGCCCTCTCGTGGTTGCAGAAGCGTTTCATGAAATGGTTTAACCACGAACGCACAAAGGCTGTGCTGACCTTCCCGGTTGAGACGATGGCATTGCTTTCGAAGGAGGGCGACGTGATGGACAAGGAATATGCAGACTTCACGGCTGAGATGTATGCCGAAGGCCACAGCTTCTTTACATATATGAGTGACAATGCCGACTCTTTGGCATCGTGCTGCCGCCTTCGCAACGAAATCCAAGACAACGGATTCAGCTATACACTGGGTGCCGGAGGTGTGTCTACGGGTTCGAAATCAGTGCTGACGGTCAATTTGAACCGTTGTGTACAGCAAGCTACCCGAGAAGGCCGTTCTTATGTGGAATTCCTCACGGAAATTGTTGACTTGATGCACAAGGTGCAGTTGGCTTACAACGAAAACTTGCGCAACATGCTCGACAAGGGTATGCTTCCGCTCTTTGACGCGGGCTACATCAACCTCAAGCGCCAGTACCTGACGATTGGTGTCAACGGTATGGTGGAAGCAGCCGAAAGTCTGGGTATTACCATCTCGGACAATCCGGAATACGAACACTTCGTCAGCGACATCTTGGGACTCATCGAAAAGCTGAACCGTCAGTACCGCTCGAAGGAGATTCTATTTAACTGCGAAATGATTCCTGCGGAGAATGTGGGTGTTAAACATGCCCGTTGGGACCGCGAGGACGGCTATTTCGTGCCGCGCGACTGCTACAACTCTTATTTCTATGTGGTAGAGGACGAACAAACGGACATCATTGAGAAATTCCGTCTGCACGGCCGTCGTTTCATCGAACACCTCACGGGTGGCTCGGCCTTGCACATGAACCTCGACGAACACTTGTCGGCTCCCCAATACCGTCAGTTACTCCGCGTAGCAGCTCAGGAGGGTTGCAACTACTTCACGTTCAACATTCCCAACACGCTTTGCAAACACTGCGGACACATTGACAAGCACCATTTGGGTGAATGCCCCGTATGTCATTCGACTGACTTGGATTATTTGACGCGCATCATCGGCTATCTGAAGCGTGTCTCTAACTTCTCACTCGACAGACAGAAGGAAGCTGCACGCCGCTATTATCAAAAGATTCACGCGTAACTTTATGCACTCCACGGAAGGGATTTCCCTTCCGTGATAGCTTATCCATTCCCTATGCTGAAGTATGTCAACTACGATATTGTGTTCCAGGAGTTTCCTGACGAGGTTACACTGGCAATCAACCTTTCCTGTTGCCCCAATGGTTGCATCGGTTGCCACAGTGCTTACCTGCGAGGCGATGTGGGCGAAGAACTGACTTGGGAAAGACTGCTCGCACTGACGGAATCATACGCCGGAAACATCACCTGCGTTTCACTTATGGGCGGAGACAATGACCCGGCTTCGGTATTGGAACTGTTGGCGCGACTAAAGAAGCACTATGCAGGAAAATTGAAAACGGGCTGGTACTCGGGACGCACTTGGGAACCTTCTGCCGAAAGCCTCCGCGAGTCGCTTGACTACCTGAAACTCGGTCCCTACCTTGCCGCCCTCGGTCCGCTCAACTCACGCGACACCAACCAACGCTTCTACCACGTTAACCCGAAAGGGGAACTGGAGGACGAAACATTCCGCTTCTGGAAATAAGACGTCCTTGCTCTACACAGTAGGTCTTGTTACGCCACAGGCCTTATCAAAATGCCAACGGAGAACAAGTGATACTCACTTTCCGATTCTATGAAGGAAAGACAGCCTGCGCAAACAGGAGAACCCCGGAGGGGTGGAAAGGTCTTAGCCCAGGGTGGAGCGAAGCGGAACCCTGGGTAAGGGATTGCGTCATTTAAATGGTATCGAACCCCGGAGGGGTGGAAGCAAAAACGTATTCGCATCGAAGGGCATATCCCAGTTTCCCCTTTGATGTATTCAGCTTCCACCCCTCCGGGGTTCAAATGTATTTGAACGGACGTTTGGTTACCCAGGGTTTCGCTTCGCTCCACCCTGGGCTAAGTCGCTGTCACCCCCTTCGGGGGTTCATACAAACGTGAGCGGATTCGAATGTACATCATTGGAGGCGATTATACATACGCATGTCCCCTTGTATTCCATCGTATTTATTTCCCTTGACAAACACCGCGTACAGGACCCCTCGGAGGGGTGTGAAGCGAAGCGGAACCCTGGGTAAGAGATTACGTCATTTAAATGGTATCGAACCTCAGAGGGGTGAAAGCAAAAACGTATTCGCATCGAAGGGCATAAGCCTCTTTTCCACGCCCCTCCAAAGCCGTTTGCACAGAAAACACTACCTTTGCGCTACTTTTATAAACACTCAATCTCATCGTATTTTATGGAACACTCCTTATTCCTCTATAATACGCTTTCGCGACAGAAAGAACTCTTCGTTCCCGTTCATCCTGGTCACGTAGGCATGTATGTGTGCGGTCCTACCGTCTATGGAGATGCTCACTTGGGCCATGCCCGTCCCGCTATTACCTTTGACCTCGTGTTCAGATACCTGAAACACTTGGGTTACAAGGTACGCTATGTACGCAACATCACGGATGTGGGTCACCTCGAACACGATGCCGACGAAGGTGAGGATAAGATTGCCAAGAAGGCACGTCTCGAAGCGCTCGAACCGATGGAAGTAGCTCAATACTACACCAACCGCTTCAACGGAGCGATGGCACAGCTCAATGTATTGCCTCCCAGCATCGAACCGCACGCTACGGGACACATCATCGAACAGGAACAGTTGGTACAGCAAATCATGGACAACGGATTTGCGTACGAATCGAACGGTTCAGTTTACTTTGATGTGGTTAAATACAACGAAACGCATCGTTACGGCATCCTTTCGGGCCGTAACTTGGAGGACGTTCACGATGCCAGCCGTGAATTGGACGGTGTAGGTGAGAAGCGTCACCAGGTGGACTTTGCCCTTTGGAAAAAGGCACAACCCGAGCACATCATGCGTTGGCCCTCACCCTGGAGTGAAGGCTTCCCGGGCTGGCACTGCGAATGCACGGCGATGGGACGTAAATACTTGGGTGAAAAGTTTGACATCCACGGCGGTGGTATGGACCTCGTATTCCCCCACCACGAGTGTGAAATCGCTCAGGCAGTGGCTTCACAGGGTAGCCAAATGGTGAAATACTGGATGCACAACAACATGATTACCATTGCGGGTAAGAAGATGGGTAAGAGCTACAACAACTTCATTACGTTGGATCAGTTCTTCACGGGTAATCACCCCTTGCTCGAACAGCCTTACTCCCCGATGACCATCCGTTTCTTCATCCTGCAGGCACAATACCGTTCGACGGTGGACTTCTCTAACGAAGCACTCCAGGCTTCGAAGAAGGGTTTCGACCGTCTCATGGATGCAATTGCCCAATTGGATCGCATCGAAGCAGTTGCCAACGGTACACTGACGGAGGCTTATGCTACAGAAGTGGAAACCAAGTGTTATGAGGCAATGGATGATGACTTTAACTCCCCCATCGTCATCAGTCACCTCTTTGATGCCGCACGTACCATCAACCAACTGGCTGACAAATCGCAAACGATTACGCCTGCAGGTTTGGAACAGCTCAGAAAGGTGGTCAACACCTTTGTCTTCGACATTTTGGGCTTGAAGAGTGAAGCCGCTGGCGGTAACGCCGACCGTGAAGAGGCTTACGGTAAGGCCATCGAACTGCTGCTCGAACTCCGCGCCAAGGCCAAAGCCGCTAAGGATTGGGCTACCAGTGACCAGATCCGCGATGAGCTTGCTTCCTATGGCTTCGAGGTGAAGGACACGAAGGACGGAGCTACGTGGAAGCTCAATAAGTAAGCGAGTCGGACCAGACAAATTATCTTCTTAAACACAGGGGACAGGTGAGTGACGCATCACTCACCTGTCCCCTGTGACTTCTTGTATAGAAATATAAGGATTCACCCGACATGAGCCTACGAGGTGACATACAGCAGACAAAATACTAAAAAGCCCCGATACCGGTTGTCTTACCGAGTATCGGGGCTTTGGTATTACCTTCGCTCACGAAGGAAGCGGACTGTAAGTAAGGGGGAAATAGAAGATGTTAGTCTTCCGTAGACCAGCTTTCAGAATTCCACTCGTCCTTATCATTGCTGAGGAAACCAGCCTCAGTCGTGATGGAGTTGTCGCGATCTACACCAATCGTAGAACCAGCGAGCATAGACTCAGCCTGCAAAGCCATCGTTTCCGTTTGGGGAGCAATATATGTCTTCTTCATTGTTTTTCTGATTATATATATATATGTGTAAATGAATGAATGAGAGATGAGAGATTAGCGGATGAAAACCTTCTTACCCGTGTTCGTTACGTAAACACCCTGCGTAGGATAGAGTACGCGACGACCATTGAGGTCATAATAGATCGTTTCCTTAGCATCGTCAGCTACAACACCGTCAATACCCGTAGCTTCACCACCGAAGTTGAACTGAAGCATAGAAGCTGCCTGAGAAGCTTGATCGAGAACCGTAATAAGGATGTATGCCTTGTTAGCGGGAACGTAACCCTTGCTACCCTTTGCTTCATCCTTCAAAGCATTCTTCATGAATACAGCCTTATCACCACTTACGCCCAGACCGAAGGTTTCGCCTTCAGCAAAACCAAGACGCTTACAAGTAGCACCCTTCAACAGGTTGCCCTCTACATTAGCAGCCTCTCCAGTAGTAATGGTCAAATTGTAAGTGTTTGCTGCACCCGTAAGCAAGAAACCCGTGTTAGCGGGGATGATACCCTTAACTTCGCTCAACGTAAGAACATCGTTCTTGCAATCAGTAGCAATATAAGCCGTTACACCTTCAGGAAGAGATACTGCGAAAGGAAGTGCCATAGAAGCCCAGCCCGTAGCGCCAATGGTTACAGGGATAGTAGTAACCTTCTTGAATGACCACCAGTTGCCTTTATCACCAATGTGGTTGCCATTGTAGTCTTGCAATGTGTTATTACCATCTCCCTGGTATGCGTTGATCATATGACCACCAGTCTTGAGCAGGAACTTCGTATTGAATGAAGCTACACCATTATTATCTGCATTACAAGGAACGAATTCAATATTGTAATGGCCACCATACTGCTGATTGATGGGCATGTCAATACCGCTGGCAACGTAAGAACTCCAGTTGCAACCCGTATTGGCATTGCGAATATAATAAGCTCCATCACTCTGCTTCTCAAATTTCCAAAGACGGGGAAGAAGAGGAGCTTTGGCAGTAACACGACGAACGGTACGGTCATTGTCCTCTACACCATAAACACCGTCCTTGTTGGTAATCATTTGATCCGTAGAAGGATATTTCTTACTACCTTCATTCTGATGTTCAATTAAGTAGTATGCACCTTCTTCAAAGTTCGGAGCTAATACAGATTTTACAGCAGTCTCAAACTTCACATAATCTGCATAGGAAGTCTTACCCGTTGCTTCTTGAATGGCTTGGCTCAAAGCGGACTTCTTAGCCTCATCCAAGTAACCGACAAAAGTTGCATCCGCATTTTGGTTAATCAAATCGGCTTTATTAACCTTATTCGTAAGAGTTTTGATTGCTTCTCCGAAATCCAGAGCTGTAGTCTTTTCAAGATTCCAAGCCGTACCTTCTTTATCACCTGCAGTAGAATTCCAGCGACCGACACCGCTATTATGATTGTTAGCATCTAAGCAATGAGAACCGCTTGCAACTTCAGCGTTATCACTGATTGTAACGGCACCCTCTACATGTTTGTTTACTTGTACATACCAATCTTTTCCCTCAGTAGTAAAAGAGCTTTCTGATGCTAAAGCCTTACCATTGAAGTTATAAATCTTTACTGTGTTATCCGTTGAACCCGCCATAAAGTACCAAAGACCTTCTAGTCCTGCGGCTTCAACAGTAGCGACACGCGTAATGTTGGCATTGTCACCGTTGTAACGCAAATAAATGGCTGAATTGCTGTTCGTTCTGACAGACTTGATAAAGTAATAGATAGGAGCGTCCTTACTTGTGGTCAACTCCAAACCTTGAGGCAATTGCGCCCAAAGGTTTACCCCTCCCATCATCATAAACAGGAGAGACAGTAAACTGGTAATTTTTCTCATATTATATTTTTGTTTTAAAAAATGATTTTCCTTTCTATATCAATAGTATTATGTATCCTTTTCATTTTTCAAACAGCGGCAAAGGTATACATTCTCCTTTGACTAAAGAAAAATTAGATGGGTATTTTTTAAAATATACAAGAAATAGACCAGTAATCAAGAAAAGAAAGCGAGAAGGGAAGATCTTTCGGGGCTTACATCGAAAGACTTAGCTCATGGAAATACTTCCGGCCACACGATAAGAATAGACAACTTGTACTCCGGGTCTCCATTCAGGCTCAGGAATACGCAAAGGATTGTCATGAGCACTTCCCTAACCATCTAAATCTCATCCCTTATCACCCCATGCGCTACTTCACCCCCAACTTAAACCGAATCCGGAAGTTTTCACGTTCGACATCCCAGTTGGTACCGAGAAGAATGAACTCCACTAATTCACGAGTACTCGCTACGTGTAGACCAATACAAGGGCAGAGGTCATAGTCACCGATGCGAACGAGGCGAAGCATCTCGCTGGCATCTTCGGGAAGACGGTCAAGGGAAATCCCCTCGGGTACCTCGTCTGCTTGGACATATTCATAAGTAACGGGCAAATCGGCCTGAATCAATTCATTCATCTTTTGTACAATTTGCTCCACCTGCTCAACAGAAGGTTCTTTGGGAAGATGATAACTGATTTTACTCTTCTTCCGTTCGATATGCGCATTGCGCGAACGTTCACAACCAAACATCCGTACCATGGTCTGATTGAGTAAGTGTTCAGCTGTATGCATGGGCGGAAACTCCGCCTTGTTGTGTGCATTGAGTTCGATTGTTTGTTCCATATAAATCAATAGATTAGGAGTGAAGGAGGTTCTTTACGTAATGACAAAAGTAGAAAATCTTTCCCAGGCTCCATTCTCCTCCTTCCCAAACACATCAAAAAGCCCCTGTTTCAACCATCTCCAGCCTTCACCCGTTTCCTACCTGCTATGTCCCAAATAGAAGCAACCCCATCTCCTGTAGCCTCGCGCTGGTGCCACTGTTCCACACGACGTTTCGCCCCCAAAGCTTGGCATACTGAATGAGAATCGTTAGTTTTGTCCCCGCTTGCTCACCCTAGGAACAGCACGATTCTTGGAGACACGACATCCTCCTCTCAAGAACACCAAGCCCCTAGCCACAAGTACCTTTTATTCTCATTGTTTCATCATCAAAAATCCAAGCTATGAAACTTTGTATGCGCCCTCTTTGGTTAGGCAGTCTATGCCTAGCCTCCTTCGCCCTTTCACTGCCACATACGGCCCAAGCTTCGGCTGCACCTCAACTGACTACGGAAACCACCGTCGACGACCTGCAGACCATCCAGCTTGAAGCCTTTCATAAGGTGATTATCATGGGCAACCTTCAAGTCCAGATTGTTCAGAAGAAAGGGAAGCCCAGTCTAAGCCTTCCCCCAGGCAATCACTTAAAGGAAGCACTCGAAGTCCAACTAGACCACCGAGACGGCACACTCAGCCTCAGACCCCGAAGAGGGAAGGAACAGACTTGCGAGAACCTGCCGCTCTACCTGACGGTCAACGAACTGACCGACTTGGAGATTTTGGGCGGTGGCGACGTTGACTTTCCGAAAGGAATCCAAACGAACGCACTCTGCGTCCAGGTGAAAGGTTCGGGTACTGTAGACTTCGAACAAGCTGTACAGACGCAAGGCAATCTGTCACTCCAGGTGATGGGCTCAGGACACATTGAATTGGAAAAGGGAGCTTCCTGTCTGGCTTACGAAGGACGTATCAACGGGTCGGGAACAATCAATACAGAAGGTAAGCTACGCTGTACAAGCAAACTGAATGCCGAAATGTCAGGTTCGGGCTGTATCTCCTTTGAACACATCCAGTGTATGGCTCAAAACATCAAGCTACAAGGATCGGGCAAATATTATGGAATAAAAGTAAGAGCAAGCACGACGCAAGTAAACATTCTGGGGTCGGGCAAGGTCTACCTCGCAGGAAAAACGCACCAGGCGAACTACTCCGTACAAGGTTCTGGCTACATTGACGCACTCGACTTCCAGAGCGAACAGGTTGAGGTAGACGGAAAAAATCCCAGAAGCACCATTCGTTGCCATTCCGACTTGATTATTGAAGGAAAGATCCAAAACAACTGTACGTTGGAATACACGGGTAAAGCGCATTTGAATCTCAAGGTACAGGACGGAAACGTACGCAAAATCTGACAGCGAGCCAAGCAGTCGAAGACACGACCTGAAATGACTTCCGACTCGCTCTCAGACGGAAATTGCTTCTCCTCTAATTGAGGATCGAAAGCTTGAAAAGACGAAGAGTGGATGAGGTTGAAGCCTTCAAAAACTTCTGGCCTCATCTACTCTTCTCTAAACATGTAAACTCATAGACTTTTAAACGGGCATTGGGGAATATGCCCTCTTATCCACACGACAATGAAACTTTGGGAAAAGAACGTGCAGGTCACGGACGAAATAGACCGCTTTACGGTAGGTCATGACCGCGAATTAGATCGCTACTTAGCTAAATACGATGTACTGGGCTCAATGGCTCACGTCACCATGCTTCACCACATTGGCCTGATTGCCGACGAAGAGCTACCCCTACTCCTGGCTGAACTCAAACAGATTTACCAACGGGCAGCAACGGGCGATTTCGTCATCGAAGATGATATCGAGGACGTACACTCACAGGTAGAACTCATGCTTACCCGCCGTCTGGGCGATATGGGTAAGAAAATTCACTCGGGACGCTCACGTAATGACCAAGTATTGCTCGATTTGAAACTCTTTGCCCGCGATAAACTTCGCGAGGTCGCAGAAGCCCTGCGCAGTCTCTTTGAGGAACTACAGAAACAAAGCGAACGGTATCAACAGGTCTTGATGCCGGGCTACACCCACTTGCAAGTAGCCATGCCTTCGAGTTTCGGCCTTTGGTTTGGTGCCTATGCAGAAAGCTTAGCCGATGATTTGCTACTCCTCGAAGCCGCCTACCGCTTGACCAATCGCAATCCCTTGGGATCGGCAGCGGGCTATGGCTCGTCCTTTCCCCTTGACCGCCAGTTGACAACCGACCTGCTCGGCTTTGATTCAATGAACTACAACGTGGTCTATGCCCAAATGGGACGCGGCAAGATGGAGCGCACCGTTGCTTTTGCCCTTGCCGGTATTGCTGGTACCGTGGCAAAGTTGGCTTACGATGCCTGCCTCTTCAACTCCCAAAACTTCGGTTTTGTCAAATTGCCCGATGAGTGTACAACCGGTTCTTCCATCATGCCCCACAAGAAGAACCCCGATGTATTCGAACTGATTCGTGCCCGCATGAACCGTTTGCAAGCCCTTCCTCAAGAGGTCGTACTCATTATGAACAACCTGCCCTGTGGTTATTTCCGTGACCTACAGGAACTGAAGGAAGTTTTCATCCCTGCCTTCGACCAACTCATCGACTGTCTGCACATGACGACCTATATTATTGAGAAGATGAAGGTAAACGAACACCTTCTTGACGATACCCGCTACGATCTGATGTTCTCTGTCGAGGAAGTCAACCGCCTGGCCGCCGAAGGTATGCCCTTCCGCGATGCTTATAAAAAGGTAGGACTGGACATTGAAGCGGGAAAGTTCCGTCCGGTAAAGGAAATTCACCACACCCATGCCGGAAGCATCGGCAACCTCTGTAATCAAGAAGTGGCTGAACGTATGTTACAAACCTGGCAGCGATTTGGCTTTGAGCGCGTAGCGGAAGCTGAACAAAAACTACTGCAATCTACCAGATAAGTAAGGAATAAGGTTAGGTGGTTATCTAGTTTTTCGCTATTTCGAATAACCTCACAATCCCACAACCTTATAACCCTCAACCCACACAACCGCATGAAGAATCTCCTTCCGGCCTCTCTCCTCCTCATCCTCAGCCTTTGCCTCTCCCTCGTGAACAGCTGTGCTGACGATGTGGAGGATTTATATGCCCATCACCGTGCTTTTCTACGTTTCACCCCCGTTACAGCCGTCCATCCACTCTACACGGCACTACAAAATCCGGGGATGTTCTGCCAAATTACCATTGCCCCCAAGCATTTCCTCTTTCAGAATGCACAAGGTCAAAAAGCCTCTTACCCCATGACGGCACTCGAAGCCTACGGCAGGCCCGAGTGTATTGCCGGTTTTGTGGTAGGAACGCCTTCTATTCCCGACATGAACATGCAAACTCTCCCCGTTGCTTACGACTTGGTTTGTCCCACCTGTTACGAAAGTTCCGGAAGCATTCAGCGTTCCCTTCACTTCGTAGCCAAACGTGGTGAAGAACTCACCTGTGACCGTTGCCACTGTGTCTACGACCTCAGCAACGGAGGGCTGCTCAAAGAGGGAGAAGGCTGTCCCAAACTGTACCGCTACCGGCTGACCTATGCGGGCGATGTACTGGTCGTTATGAACTGACCCACTCTTTCAACGCAATCCACTATTCCATAAACATCCCACCCACTTCTACTTCTTGGGCTTCCGCCTATGAAACAACTCCTTTCCATTTTTTGTTGGTTTACCGTCCTCCTTCTATGGGGCTGTGCGGCTACTGTCTACATCGACCCATCCGATACAAGCAAGTACATCAGCCTCATCGGCTTAGGCTTTCCCTTCTGTGTGTTGTTAGTGGTTGGCACCTTGGTGTTCTGCCTCGTTTTGCGACTGAAGCAAGCCTTCATTCCCCTGTTCGGCCTGATAGCCTGTTACGGTTCCCTTCGGGATTACTGCCCCATCAACCTCAGTTCGCCTCCTCCCAAGGGGTGCCTCAAAGTACTGTCTTACAACACCCTGTCGTTTGGCAACTTCCAAAAGAACGAACAGGGCAATGTAGCCATTGCCGACTACATTTGTGCCCAACACGCTGACATTGTCTGCCTGCAGGAAGCCGCCTTCTATGGCGAAGAAAATCAGGAAAACATTCAGTCCCTTTTCAGTAAAGAAGGTTACCATTACCAATGGCATGACTTTTGTGGTGTTATGATGGGCGTAGCCTCCCGTTACCCCATTGCCCGTTATGAAGTAATCTGTCAATCCGAAGGCAACGGTGCCTGCGCCTTTTACCTTACGCCCTCGCCCCAAGACACCCTGATTGTGGTCAATACCCACCTCGAATCCATGCACTTGTCTTCAGAGGAGCGTAGCCACTACCATCAGATTGTTAGAAACCCTGACAAGGCAGATGAAATCACAGGAAAACGTGCCGTTCTCGAAAAGATTGCCACTTCGGGCAGAGACCGCGCGCTCCAGGTCAATGACCTTACCCAATTTCTCGATCGGAATAAAGGAAGGAAACTGATCTTGATGGGCGATTTCAACGACACCCCTATCTCGTATGCCCATCACGAAATATGCAGCCGCCTCACGGATGCCTACCGAAGTACAGGCAACGGCATCGGACGTTCGTTTAACAAAGATGCCATCTACGTACGCATTGACAACATCTTTTGCTCTGAACATTGGAAACCCTTTGCCGCTCACATAGATGCTTCCATCCCGTACTCCGACCATTACCCTATTGCGGCTTATTTACAGCCACAAGAAGGCAAAGTTTCCAAAGAGGCATTCCATTAATTAGCGTTGAGGAGTTGATGCGTTGAAAGTTTATCCGTCAGGACATCGATTTTCTGTATAAACTCTTCAACCTTCAGCTTATCAACTGGTTATTAATCGAACGAGTCTAAAGAGTAAACACCGTCTTCACCCAGCTTAGCAGCACCGTTCGCCCTCGCTCATCTCCCCTTCGGGTTGCGCATTCATCCCCCGAATTGCTCCAGATGAGACTTAGGGCGAACGGTGCTTCTGTCTTTATACACCTGGCAATCACCAAGCTATATGGATAAAAAATCTTACTTTTGCGCCTAATTAGAAATCAAATTCTCACTCATAGCTATGTCAGAAAGAAAAGTTCGCGTGCGCTTCGCACCCAGTCCCACGGGACCTCTGCATATCGGCGGTGTCCGTACTGCCCTCTACAACTACCTCTTTGCCCGTCAGCACGGCGGTGACATGGTGTTCCGCATTGAGGACACCGACTCCAACCGTTTCGTACCGGGTGCTGAAGATTATATTATTGAGTCTTTCAAGTGGCTCGGCATCGAGTTTGACGAAGGGGTCAGCTTCGGAGGCGAACACGGTCCTTACCGTCAAAGTGAACGCCGTGACATCTATCGCCAATACGTCAAGCAACTGCTTGATGCAGGCAAGGCTTACATTGCCTTCGATACCCCCGAAGAACTCAACGCCAAGCGCGAAGCCGTACAAAACTTCCAGTACGATGCCCACACCCGTATGGAGATGCGCAACGCTTTGGTACTCGGTGAAGAAGAAACGCAACGTCTCATTGAGGCAGGCGAACAGTATGTTGTACGCTTCAAGGTAGAACCGGGCGAAGAAGTTCACGTCAAAGACATCATCCGCGGTGACGTACGCATTATGTCTGACATCTTGGATGACAAAGTACTTTACAAGAGTGCCGACGACCTCCCCACTTACCACCTTGCCAACATCGTAGATGACCATTTGATGGAAATCTCTCATGTCATCCGTGGTGAAGAATGGTTGCCCTCTGCTCCCCTCCACGTGTTGCTTTACCGTGCCTTCGGTTGGGCCGACACGATGCCCGAGTTTGCTCACCTGCCGTTACTTCTTAAGCCCGACGGTAAGGGTAAACTCTCCAAGCGTGACGGTGACCGTCTCGGTTTCCCCGTATTCCCGTTGGAATGGCACGACCCCAAGTCGGGTGACATTTCTTCCGGCTACCGTGAAAGCGGTTACTTGCCCGAAGCTGTCATCAACTTCCTTGCCCTCTTGGGTTGGAATCCTGGAACAGACCAGGAGATTCTCTCCATGCAGGAACTGATTGAACAATTCGACCTCTCCAAGTGCTCCAAGAGTGGTGCCAAGTTTGACTATGTCAAAGGTCAGTGGTTCAACCGCGAATACATCCTCAAGGCAGACGATGCCACCCTCGCTCCGACCCTTGACAAGATTCTCAAGGAAAACGGCATCGAAGCACCCATTGAAAAGGTGGAAGCCGTTGTGGGCATGATGAAGATGAAGAAGATCAACTTCATCAAGGAGTTGTGGCCCCTTTGCGACTTCTTCTTTGTGGCTCCTACCTACGATAAGGAGGACAAATTCACCCGCAAGAACTGGAAGGAAGGAGCTGCAGAAGACATGAAGGAGTTGGCCGATTTGCTTGCCCAACTCGATGACTTCTCTATCGAAAGCCAAAAGGCCGCTGTAGATGCTTGGGCTGAAGCTGGTGGCAAAAAGCCCTGGAACCCCTGGCGCGTGTGCCTCGTTGGTACAGGCAAGGGGCCGGACATGTACGAATTGGCAGCCTTCTTAGGAAAAGAAGAAACGCTCCGTCGTATGCATGCAGCCCTTGAAGCGTTGGCCTAAGCGATCGCTTGCCCGTTGTGAGTTGAAGAGTTGAAGAAAAGAGAGTTGAACAGACTGACACAGAAGGTCAGTCAGCTCAGGTTCCTGCCAGGTTACCTGAAGCGAAACAGAACAATTCATTTTTATGCCGTCCGTTCAATGTCTCGTTTCTTCGACTCCTCAACTCTTTTCCACTTCTACCCATCCCTACTTTCCAACTCCCCTACTGTGTATTCCTTCATTATTTATCTGATGGTCATCGGTTGCCACATCGCCTCCCTCTTCAACAAGAAGGTGCGACTGATGGTACGCGGACATCACGATACCTGGCGTATCCTGCGCCAACAGATTGGCTCCGACCGTTATGTTTGGTTTCATGCTGCCTCCCTCGGCGAATTTGAACAGGGTCGTCCGCTTATGGAGAGACTGCGTCGTAAACATCCCGAGAAGAAAATTCTGCTGACCTTCTTCTCGCCGTCGGGTTACGAAGTACGCAAGAACTACGAAGGGGCAGACGTCATCTGCTACCTTCCACTTGATACACCGCTCAATGCCAAGCGTTTCATCAAACTGGCACGCCCCGAAGCCGCTTATTTCATCAAGTACGAGTTTTGGCGCAACTACATTGATTACCTTCACCGCGAAGACATCCCCGTCTATAGTGTTTCCAGTATCTTCCGCCCCAACCAGATATTCTTTCGTTGGTACGGCAAGAACTATGCCCGCGTATTGCACCGCATGACCCACCTCTTCGTACAAAACGAAACCTCACGCGAACTGCTTGCTACGTTGGGCGTGAACCACGTGACAGTCGTTGGCGATACACGTATGGATCGCGTCATCGACATCCGCAATGCGGCCAAGCCCCTTCCCCTTGTTGAGCGTTTTGCCGGTTGCTGGAAAGTCTTGGTTGCGGGTAGTTCCTGGCAACCCGATGAAGACATCATCATCCCCTATTTCAACACTCATCCCCACCTCAAACTCGTCTTGGCTCCCCACGTCGTTTCTGAGGAGCATCTCCGACAGATTGAGTCCAAGCTTCAGCGTCCCACCGTACGTTACACCGTTGCCACTCCCAAGAGCATTGCCGAGGCCGACTGCCTCATCATTGACTGCTACGGACTTTTGTCCAGCATCTATCGTTATGCAACGATAGCCTATGTCGGTGGCGGTTTTGGAGTTGGCATCCACAACGTACCCGAAGCGGCCGTCTACGGAGTTCCCGTGATTATCGGTCCCAACAATCAGAAGTTCCGTGAAGCCCGTGCCCTCCTAGCCAATGGAGGTTGCCGCGAAATCACCGGAGCAACCGACTTCGAAAAGATTATGACACTTTTCCTTACGGATAAGGAACAACTCCAACAGGCTGGCAAAGCCGCCGACGAATACATTCGTCAAAGCGCAGGGGCAACTGACCTCATTTTGGAAACAATGGAATAGGACCGACCGATCGCTGAGCTCCCTTATCAGGAGTCGATTGGATGAATCGTATTCCTACCCGCCGTTTAAGAAAAAACGACTCTCCATCTTCCTCAGCCCCTTACCCAACGTTTACAAATACCCCTTTTCCCCCATTACTTCGACCAGCTCCATAGCCCCAACTTCCATGAAAGTATTGCTTATCAACACTTCCGACCATACGGGTGGCGCCGCCATCGCAGCCCTACGCATCCTCCAGGCCTTACAGCATCAAGGAGTAGAAGCCAAACTTCTGTGCCGCGACCGCAACTTGCCCACCTCTCGCACGGACATCATTCAGCTCCGTTCTACTCCTTGGTTGAAAATGAAGTTTTTCCTGGAACGGTTGGACATCTTTATCCGCAACGGCTTCAAGCGCGAAGGACTCTTTTCCATTGATACGGGACGTTTCGGTACAGACATCACCCGGCTTCCTGCCTTTCAAGAGGCCGACGTCATCCACTTACATTGGGTCAACCAAGCCATGCTCTCCCTTCAGGATCTCAAGAAGATTCTTCAAAGCGGCAAGCGCATTGTGTGGACCATGCACGACATGTGGCCCTTCACGGGCATCTGCCACAATGCCGCTGACTGCCTTGCCTGGAAGGATGAGTGTAAGCAGTGCCCTTTGCTTCCCAAACCGGGAGCCAAAGATCTTTCGACCCGTATCTTCCGTAAAAAGGTCAAGACCTATGCTTGCGGTAAAATGAGCTTGGTAGGCTGTAGCCAATGGCTTACCCAGTTAGCCCAACAGGCTCCGTTGCTTCAAGGTCATCAAGTCACGAGCATCCCCAATCCCATCGACACGACTTTCTATCGTCCCGGAACCAACGAGGGAGAAGATTCACAAGAACAATTACGGGAAGCCCTCGGCCTTCCCGTAGAGAAACGCCTGTTGCTCTTCACGGCCTTTAAGGTAACAGACCCCAACAAGGGCATTGACTACCTTATCGAAAGCATCACCCTGCTCTGTCAGGAACACCCCGAACTGCGTGACCACATCGCTATCGTGCTAGCGGGCAAGGAAGCTGAAACGCTAACCAATGCCTTTGCCGTTCCAGCTTACTCCATGGGCTATGTAACGGATGAAGCCAAGATGCGCAACCTCTACCAGGCTTGCGACCTGTTGCTCATGCCCACCTTGATGGACAACCTCCCCAATACCATTGTCGAAGCCATGGCTTGCGGCATTCCCTGCGTAGCCTTCCAGGTTGGCGGTGTTCCCCAGATGATTGACTCGGGAATCAATGGTTTCCTGGCCGCTTACCGCAACAGCCTCGACTTTGCCCACAACATCTACCGGGCTCTCTATTCACAAAGCTACCCGGCACTCTGTCGCAACGCCCGTTCCAAGGCGGTTGCAGCTTATTCGGAGAAAGCAGTAGCTGACAAGTATATCCAACTCTATAGGGCTGAGGGCAACCCGCATTAGGGGATCAGATTATCCGTTGAAAAGTCGAAGGTTGAAAGGTTGAAAAGTCAAGAAGTCGAGAAGTTGAGAAGTTGAAGGTCAATCAGTCGATGTTGAAAGTCATTGGCTTGTTGAATAAACTCCAAACTCCTAAACTTTAAACTCCTAAACCTATAAACTCTAAGTTCCCAAACTGATAGACTCTAAGCTCATAAACTCCTAAACTCATATACCCTCCTAACTCCCTCTCAAACACCCCTCCTCATGCCTCCGCTTAAAATTACCGTCGCCACCGTGACCTACAACGCCGGAAAACTCATCGGCCGTACCATTGAAAGTGTAGAACGCCAGACTTATCCGCACGTAGAACACCTTATTGTCGACGGAAACTCTCAAGACGACACACTCGAACACATACACCACTACCAGGAACGCAACAGCATTGCTGCCGTTCCCCACGAAATAGCCTGTATCAGCGAACCCGACGAAGGACTCTATGACGCCATGAACAAAGCCATCGACATGGCTACAGGCGACTACATTCTCTTTCTCAATGCCGGCGACTGTCTGCATGACTCCGACACGCTCGCACATATAGCCCAGGCAGTTCCCGACAACCGCAACTTACCCGCAGTTATCTACGGACATACCAATCTTGTCGACGAACAAGGCACTTTCCTGCGTCGTCGTCGATTGGCCCCACCTGCTCACCTCACTTGGCGTTCCTTCAAGAACGGTATGTTGGTATGCCACCAGGCCTTCTTTGCCCGCTTAGATTTGGCAAAGAAGATTCATTACAACCGCAATTACCGTTTTTCTGCCGACTTTGACTGGTGCATCCGCATCATGCGTGAAGGAAGCCGCCGTGCCCTCCCTTTGGTCAATGCCCATATCGTTGTAGCAGACTACCTCAACGAGGGAATGACAACCCGCAACCACAAAGCCTCGTTGCGCGAACGCTTCCACATCATGACTGTACATTACGGCCTTATCACCACCCTCTTCCGCCATGCTTGGTTTGTCGTAAGAAGTCTGACGAAGAAGTGAGAATCGTAAGGTGCAGAAATTGAGATCGTTAAAGCTGGAAGCAAAGCCCATACGCTATGGACAAAGTGTCATCCCCTTCGGGACTACTCTTTAACTCACCACACTTCAACTCATCCCATCAACGCTTCAACTCCCCCTCCCATGGACTTTTATCTTTGGGCTTCCGCCCGTTGTTCCACTCAAGAATGCTGTCCCTCCGACATCGCTTCGAAGTTGAAGACCAAAGGAGCGACCTCTGAGGAAATCGAGGACATTCTCCACCGCTTAGAAGCCGAAGGTTTCCTCAACGAAGACCGCTTTGCCCAGGCTTTTACCAATGACAAAGCCCGCTTCGATGGGTGGGGACGCATTAAAATACGCTACTCACTCCGGCAGAAAGGCATCTCCGAATCGGCTATCGACGAAGCACTCAGCAACCTCTCCGAAACGGACTACCTCAACCGCCTGCTCGACTTTATTCAGTCTAAGCGGCGCACAACCCGAGGCGACTCGCCTTATGCCATCCGGCAAAAGATAGCCCGTTCGGCCATCACCCGAGGCTACGAGCCCCCCTTAGTGTTTAAAGCATTGGAGTTGGAAGAATACGAAGACTAAGAGAGCGCTTTCTCCCGCGCCCCCTTGGCCTGCCAACAACCTTCCCTCCTGCGAACAATATCTAACCCTACTAAATCTTAACACGATGCGACATCCTTATTTACTCCTTTCTCTTTCGTTGCTCTCCCTGAGCTTCTCTTGCTCAAGCGACTTGACGGAAGAAATCACTACGCCCTCTCATCAGGTAAACACTCCGATGGCGACCCCTACAGACGAAAACCTCTTTCCTCAGGAAGATGGTTCCCCTCGTCCCTCCTACGACCCAGCAGAGGCACTGAGCCAGTTGCTAAAGAAGTTTGACCCCACCAAAGCATTGGTGATGGGTGAGACCGAAATTAAAGAGGCAGAGTTCCAGGAAATCAAGGAATTTGTCGACCAAAATCTCAAGGCCGACACGCCGCTTAATACCTACAAGAACATCTATAGTTGGATTACGAAGAACATCCGCTATGCCGGAGCCAATGAGACTGCCTACCTCAACCCCTACGAAGTCTTTAAGCACCGTGTCTGTGTTTGTCAAGGATTTGCCAATCTGCTCAAGACGATGTGTATCACGCAGGACATCCCAGCCATGGTGGTCAACGGCTGGTTGAGCGACATTGGTGGACATGCCTGGAACTATGTCTATGTGGGTAAGGAGTGGTATGTCAGCGACCCCACCAACAAGAGAGACTACCCCATGAACAACCTGAATGCCTACCGCAACTGGTTGATTCCCGCACGCACAGACCTCAACCTCTTCGAGGACGAGAAGTTCTGTTACAACTTCCAGGACAACCACCTCACTCTCTCTGAAGTGAAGCCTACGGGACAACCCGTAGTGACTGTACCCTACAGTGTGGCAGGCTATAAGATTACGTCCTTCTGTCCGCAAGTAGCTGTCGACACGGCGTTTACCCAACTCTATGTGGGCAAAAACATTGAGTGCTTCGGTAACAACCCTTCGACCGTTATCAATAACTTCCCCTCGCTCGAACGCATTGAGGTACAAAAGGGTAATCCCCGTCTCGAAGCTTTCAACAGCCTTCTTTACATAGACGGAAATGAAACTCCCTACTTTGTTCCGCCTGCTATTCGCCGCGTGGAACTCCGCCCGTTGAAGGTTCTCGAAAAGAATACACTCTACGACCTCCCCAATGTGGAGGAAATCGTGGTGGCTGACGGCACGGTACGTATTGAAAACTATGCCTTCGAGAAATGCCCCAAACTTCTCCGTATCTATGTCCCCAAATCGGTTACGTACATTGCCCGCGAGGCTATCTACAACTGTAACAAGGACGTGGAAATCATCCGTGAGCAAACGGGTATTACGGAGGTGACACGATAACCTGAGGGGGACGAGGGAATTGAGGTAGAGCTTATGGAGCATTGGAGTTACTTCTGTCGCCTTTTCATACGGCAATTCGATAAAGTCAACAGATTGACATACCAACGCATTCCTCATCGCTACCCGCCCCGTTCCTCCCCTATCCCAGTCCACTAAATTTCCCAATACATGCAAGAAAAGAAATTCTCCCGCACCCTGGTGACCGCCGCCCTGCCCTATGCCAACGGCGGTGTGCACATTGGTCACCTCGCCGGCGTTTATGTACCGGCAGACATCTATGTGCGTTACCTTCGCCTCAAAAAGCGCGAAGTACTCTTTATTTGCGGTTCTGACGAACACGGCGTGCCCGTGACCATCCGTGCCCGCAAGGAAGGATGTACTCCACAGGAAGTGGTTGACCGTTACAACAAGGTCATCAAGGAATCTTTCGAGGGCTTCGGCATCTCCTTCGATTTCTTTGGCCGCACTACTTCCGAAGTTCACCGTCAGACAGCTTCTGACTTCTTCCGCACACTCTACGACAAAGGTGAATTTGTTGAGAAAGAAAGCGAACAGTACTACGACGAGGAAGCCCACACCTTCCTGGCCGATCGTTACATCACGGGCGAATGTCCGCACTGCCATGCCGAAGGTGCCTATGGCGACCAATGCGAAAAGTGCGGTACTGCTCTCTCGCCGACCGAACTCATCAACCCGAAGAGTACCGTCAGCGGTTCACAACCCGTCCTCCGCAAGACGAAACACTGGTATTTGCCTCTCGACAAGCACCAGCAGTGGCTCGAACCCTGGATTACTGAACAGCATAAGGAGTGGCGCACCAATGTCATGGGTCAGTGCAAGAGCTGGTTTGACATGGGACTCCAGCCCCGTGCCGTCAGCCGTGACCTCGATTGGGGTATTCCCGTTCCCGTAGAGGGAGCAGACGGAAAGGTGCTCTACGTGTGGTTTGATGCCCCCATCGGCTACATTTCCAACACCAAGGAACTCCTCCCCAATGACTGGGAAAAGTGGTGGAAGAGCGACGACACGCGCCTCATCCACTTCATCGGCAAGGACAACATCGTGTTCCACTGCATCGTGTTCCCCTCGATGCTCAAGGCCGAAGGCTCTTACATCCTCCCCGACAACGTGCCTTCTAACGAGTTCCTCAACCTCGAAGACGACAAAATCTCTACGTCCCGCAACTGGGCGGTTTGGTTGGACGAATACCTCGTGGACTTCCCGGGCAAGCAGGACGTATTGCGCTATGTACTCACGGCCAATGCACCTGAGACGAAGGACAATAACTTTACGTGGAAGGACTTCCAGGCACGCAATAACAACGAACTCGTTGCCGTCTATGGCAACTTTGTCAACCGTGCCCTCCAGCTCACGCAGAAGTACTACGAAGGCGTGGTTCCCGCTGCCGGCGAACTGACGGATTACGACCGCGAAACGATTGCCGAGTTCCAGGGTGTCAAGGCTGAAGTAGAACGCTTGCTCGAAACCTTCCGTTTCCGCGACGCACAGAAGGAAGCCATGAACCTGGCTCGTATCGGTAATAAGTACCTGGCTGACTCTGAACCCTGGAAGGTCATTAAGACCGACCCCGAACGTGTCAAGACGGTGCTCAACCTCTCCCTTCAATTGGTTGCCAACCTGGCGATTGCCTTCGAACCCTTCTTGCCCTTCTCTTCCGAGAAGCTCCGTGACATGCTTCACATTGAAGAAGCTGAATGGGATCGTCTGGGCAGCACGGAACTCTTGCCTGCAGGCCATGTGCTCGGCAAGCCCGAATTGCTCTTCGAAAAGATTGAAGACGCTGTGGTCGAAGCACAGGTACAGAAGTTGCTCGACACCAAGAAGGCGAACGAAGAGGCCAACTACAAGGCTGAACCCATCCGCGAAAACATTCCCTTCGAAGATTTCGAAAAGCTCGACCTGCGTGTCGGCACAGTACTGTCGTGCGAGAAGGTCAAGAAAAGCAAGAAGTTGCTGAAGTTTGAAATTGCCGATGGCCTTGAAAACCGTACCATCGTCAGCGGCATTGCCCAGCACTATGCTCCCGAGGATTTGGTGGGTAAGCAGGTTTGCTTCGTTGCCAATCTGGCTCCCCGCACCATCAACGGCATTGAGAGCCAAGGCATGATTCTCTCGGCTGTCAACTTTGACGACTCTCTCTCTGTCATCACCGTAGACCGCAAGGTTGCTCCGGGTAGCCAAATCGGCTAACTCGCTTCGATTATATCTCGTTGAAAATTCGGAGAAGAACTCCTTCTTTCTCCATGCTCTAAGTTCTAAGCTTCCGCAGCTCTTTCCTGCGGAAGCTTTTTTTGTGCGCTCAACACGAGCGATGAATGAAAAGCATTCAACGCGAATACGTTTTTACGGTTCACCCCTTGGGCATTCGACACCTTGTATAGAACATAATCCGTTACCTAGGCTTCCGCTTCGCTCCACCCTGAGCTAAGACCCTATCACCTCTCCAGGATTTCCCTGTACGCGCTGGCTTTCAAGGAAATAATTACGATACAGGACACTGGAACACGCGCTTGTACATGCTAATCCAATGATGTACATTCGAACACGCACTTGTGTGAACCCCCGAAGGGGGTGACAGCGACTTTTCCCAGGGTGGAGCGAAGCGAAACCCTGGGAAAAGCATACAGCCATTCAAATACATTCGAACCCCGAAGGGGTGGAAGCCAATCAGCCCAGAAGGAAAACTGGATGAAACGTATTCAACGAGAATACATTTTTGCTACCACCCCTCCGGGGTTCGATACATTATATAGAACGTTATCCGTTACCTAGGGTTCCGCTTCGCTACACCCTAGGCTAAGACCCTTTCACCCCTCCGGGGTTTCCCTATACGCGCTGGCTTTCAGTGGGAATAAATACGATACGATACATTAGAACACGTACTTGTATAAGCAAGTCCTTTCCCTGTAATTTATCAAGTGAGCCCTACAAGGCAGAATGCCGTATGACCAGCCCTAAATGTTGGAGATGACTCACCCTGGAACCGTAAAAGAAGGTCTAAACACTGGGGACGACTCATACGGAACCCGTAAAAGAAGGTCTAAACACTGGGGATGACAAACACGGAACCCGTAAAAGAAGGTCTAAACACTGGGGACGACTCACACGGAACCCGTAAAAGAAGGTCTAAACACTGGGGACGACAAATACGGAACCCGTAAAGACCCATCCCCACACTGGGGACGGCAAACACGGAACCCGTAAAAGGTCATCCCAACACTTGGGACGGCAAACACGGAACCCGTAAAAGGTCATCCCAACACTGGGGACGACAAACACGGAACCCGTAAAAGGTCATCCCAACACTGGGGACGGCAAACACGGAACCCGTAAAAACTCATCCCAACACTGGGGACGACAAACACGGAACCCGTAAAGACTCATCCCAACACTGGGGACGGCAAACACGGAACCCGTAAAGACTCATCCCAACACTTGGGACGACAAACACGGAACCCGTAAAGACCCATCCCAACACTGGGGACGGCGCATACGGAAGTCTGGGAAGGTAGCTCGAAACCCTTTTCAACCAGCTATCTCCCTCCCGTTCGACTTCATCCTCTAGGATTCCTTCCGATTACGCGGCAAGCATTCCAATACCTGTTTTTTGAGAAAGCTACGATCCAGGTGGGTGTAAAGCTGGGTCGTACCGATGCGTTCGTGCCCCAACATTACCTGAATGGCCCGCAAGTTAGCCCCACCCTCTAAGAGATGGGTCGCAAAAGTGTGACGCAAGGTATGGGGAGATATTTTCTTAGTAATCCCGGCCCGTTCGGCGTACACCTGCAAATTGTGGAAGACCGTGATACGTGACAAGTGTTTTCCACGTCGGTGACTCACAAAGACATAGTCCTCTTCACCGGGTTTCGTCTCAATGTGACAACGGTCGGCATACCAGCATTCCAGTTCCTGCAAGGCACGTTCGGAGATGGGGACTAAGCGTTGCTTCGACCCTTTACCCGTCACCCGCAGGAACCCTTCCTCTGCAAAGACATCGCTTAACTTCAACATACAAAGTTCACTCACACGCAGTCCGCAACTGTACAACACCTCAATAATGGTTCGGTCACGCTGACCCTCGGCCTGTGACAAGTCTATGCAGTTCTCCAAGCGGTCTACTTCCTCCATACTCAACACTTCGGGCAAGTGTTCCGGTTTCTTGGGAGCTTCCAGCAACTCTGTCGGATCGGCCTCCAGGTAACCATCCTCCAACAGAAAACGGTAGAACGAACGAATCCCCGAAATAATGCGGGCGATGGAGGTCAACGAGATGCCCAAATCATACAGCGATGCTGCGAAACGGTGTAAATCCTCCAACTTCACCTCCAGCACCGGTTTTCCTTCCGTTGCCAAATAATCGAGCAACTTCGCCAAGTCCTGTTCGTAGGCTTGACGCGTATGCTCAGATAAGCCCTTTTCGAGCAATAAATACGTGCGATAAGCTTCGAGTAAAGAAGAAAGAGCGGTTTGTTTCATTAAAAAAAAGCGTTTTGAAAGTGCAATGATACAAATTTATGAGTCATGGCCGAACGGGTACAAGAGGGAGGTGCCACAAACCTCGCTTTTTTTACCAGCTATACCCAATAACCTTTACCCCTTTGAATCCCTCATCCACAAAAGATTTCTTATCTTTGCGGCTTCATTAAACCCGATATCCTTAGACATTATGAAACTCCTTATCATCAATGGTCCTAACCTCAACCTTTTGGGGCAACGTGAACCCGGAATTTACGGTACAGGAACCATGGAGTCCTGTTTGGAAACATTACGGGAACGTTATCCTACAGACGAATTACTCTACTATCAAAGTAATGTCGAAGGCTTTCTCATCGACCGCTTGCAACAAGCTCGGCTCGAAGGCATCGAAGGCGTTGTGCTCAATGCGGGCGCCTATACCCACACCAGCATAGCCCTTCACGACTGCATTCGTTCGCTCACGTTTCCGGTCATTGAGGTTCACATCTCCAATGTCCACCAACGGGAATCCTTCCGTCACCATTCCGTTATCTCAGCCGCCTGCCAAGGCGTCATCTGCGGATTTGGGCTCGACTCTTACCGTTTGGGCATTGAGGCACTGCACGGCTTATCTTAAGGGATAGAGAGATTATAAAGTTCCTTCTTAGGCTGATTCTATTCATTATCAGTTGATAAGTTGAAGGTTGAAGAGTTCAGGTTGAAAGTCATTGGCTTGATGAATAAACTTTAAACTCCTAAACTGTAATTTATAGAACATCCGTTTAAAGATCATGAGTCGCTCGATTACTCTCTTGAAACGGCACCAGGTCGGAATATGGAAAGGACACGATCTCGAAATCTCGACTTAAAACAACATATCCTATCTTTGCGAGCAAGGAATCAGCCGAAGTTACTTTATAACTGATAGCTCACCCCTCCCCACACTCACACCCCACCCTTCCAAAAACTAAACACCCCACTCATGTACAAAAAAACAAAGATTGTCGCCACGATTTCTGATATGCGTTGCGACGTAAGCTTGATTCAGCGTCTTTACGATGCTGGTATGAACGTTGTCCGTCTCAATACCGCCCATCAGGATGCCAAAGGCATGAAGCGCGTGATTGACAATGTGCGCGAAGTGTCCAGCCACCTCGCCATCCTTGTCGACACCAAAGGTCCCGAAGTGCGTACGACCGTTACCGAAGCTCCCATTGAATTCCACAAGGGCGAAATTGTCAGCATTGTGGGCAATCCGGAACTCATGACTACGCGTTCTACCATTGCCGTAACCTACAAGGACTTCGTAAAGGACGTACACGTTGGTGCCCATATCCTCATCGACGACGGTGACCTCGGACTCATTGTCGACGACAAAGACGGCAACAGCCTGACCTGTCACGTGGAAAACGATGCCACCTTGGGTTCACGCAAGAGTGTCAACGTGCCCGGGGTACGTATCAATCTGCCTGCCTTGACGGAAAAGGACCGCAGGAACATTGAGTTTGCTATCGACTATGATGTGGCTTTCATTGCGCACAGCTTTGTACGTAGCAAGGAAGACGTGTTTGAGGTCCGCAAGATGCTCGATGCCAAGGACAGCGACATCCGCATCATTGCTAAGATTGAGAACCAGGAAGGTGTGGACAACATTGACGAGATTCTTGAGGCTGCCGACGGTATCATGATTGCCCGTGGCGACTTGGGTATTGAAGTGGCTCAGGAACTTATTCCGGGCATCCAGCGTCGTTTGGTTGATAAAGCCATCCGTGCCCACAAGCCTGTGATTGTGGCTACGCAGATGCTCCAAAGCATGATTCACAATCCGCGTCCCACCCGTACGGAGGTAACCGACATTGCCAATGCCGTTTACTCTCATGCCGATGCCTTGATGCTTTCAGGCGAAACGGCCTACGGCGATTATCCCGAAGAGGCGGTTAAGGTCATGGCTACCGTAGCCCTCCAGGCCGAAAGAGACTCCTTCAAGGAATTTGGCGGTCTGGACATTCCTCTCTCTGAGAATCCCGATGTTACGGAGTTCTTCTCTAAGGAAGCGGTGATGGCAACCAAGCGCATGAAACTCCGCGCCATCATCATGGACTCTTACACGGGTTGCACCGCACGCTACGTGTCCTCCTTCCGTGGCCAATGCACCATCTTGGCCATTTGCTACAAGGCTAAGACCGTGCGTCACCTTGCCCTCTCCTATGGTGTCTATGCCATCTACATGCCGATGAAGAGTTACGGTCACGAGTTCTTGCTCGCTGCCCTGCGCAAACTCTTGTCTGACAACATTGTCCGTCCCGAGGACCGCATCTGTTACCTTGGTTCGCAACGCAAGGAACAACGCACGTCCTTTATGGAAATGAACATCGTAAAGAATCTCTTCGAAAACGAAGGGGAAGAAACTTATCCCAACTAACAAAAAAGGCGCGTCATGCGCCTTTTTTGTTATCGTAATCATTCGCAAAGCTCGATAATTCGAGCTGTCGGAATAACGAGAGTCAAAACTTCGAAAGATCGACATCTCGGCATCACGAAATATCGTTCTTTCGACATATCGTCCTCTTGAGATAGCGGCATCTCGCCCTCACCTCCTCCCCCGCAAAATCACGCCAAGTTTCCTCTTTCCCCAACTCCCCCCAAAAGCCCTATGCAATCCTACATTCTCTCCCACACCACACCTCCCGATCCCTATCTGCAACGACTGTACCGCGCCACCCACCTGCACCTGTTGCGTCCCCGCATGGCCTCGGGACATCTGCAAGGCCAACTGCTTCGCATGTTCATGCAGATGATTCGTCCACAAACCGTTGTTGAGATTGGCACCTACTCGGGTTATTCTGCCTTGGCCATGGCCTCAGGCATGGAAGCTGGCAGTCGGGTCATTACTTTCGAGATTAACGACGAACAGGAATGCTTCACTCGCCCGTGGTTGGAAAATGCCCCCTATCCCGCCCGCGTGGAAATGGTGGTGGGAAATATCTTTGAACTCCTGCCGCCCATGAACCTCTCGATAGATGTGGCCTTTATCGATGCCAACAAACGGGAATACGTGGAATATTACGAGTTGCTCATGCCCTATCTGCATAGCGGTTCCATCATACTGGCAGACAACACCCTGTGGGATGGTCATGTCATTGACTCGGCTTACGACAAAGACCCTCAGACCCTAGCCATCCGCCGCTTCAACGACCATGTGGCCAACGACGACCGAGTGGAACAATTGATACTTCCCGAACGCGACGGACTCTCGGTTATTCGCGTCAAATAAGACCACTACAGTCCGCTCTTTTCGCCCTTTTCCTTCCTCCCAACAAGCTCGCCTAACCGCTATCTTATCCTTTTTCGTCCTTACGAAAAGGGCTCATTTTCCGACAATTACCGCTTTTGTTACCGATTTTGCGGTAAAAACCACCCCCCCTTTCCAAGGAAAACTCAAAGGCTGCATATATTTTTCATACCTTTGTCCCCGATTTTGCCGAAGCCTCCTTACAAGGCTGTACACACACGGTAACGACTTAGCGTAAATTTATAAGGGCGGGGTCTCTATATTTTTAGAGTCACGCCTTCCTATCATTTCCCTATCTAAATGAATAAGCTCCTCCTATTCCTCCAAGCATTTATCTTGCTTGGCTGCTTTACTTCGTGCATTCAAGACGAACCGCTCAACGCCGAGTGCGACATTACGGGTGTGGACTCCGTATGGTTAGGGCAGCATAAGCAAATGATTATCGGCGAACCGATTGTCACCAACGACCATGTCTCTTTCTCCATCCAGCAAGGCACGGACCGCTCGGCCCTGGCTCCCAAATTTTACCTGACGGAAGGAGCACGCCTGACCATGACAGTCGACGGACAGGAGGTTGATGCCAACGGCGCAACCCGCGACTTTGCTTCGCCTCAGCAATACACGGTTCACTCACAAGACGGTAAATGGCACAAGACCTATACGGTGGCATTTAATTATCCGACGCCGATTAGCCTACTTAGCTTTGAACACTTCGAATTAGACCCGACCAAACGCTTTCACGTATGGTTTGAAGTCGATACAAACGACCATCAGAATCCACGCCGCGACTATTGGGCTAGTGGTAACGGAGCCTATGCCATCACTGGCATGGGTAAAAAACCGGAGTTATATCCTACCACTAATGCCGCACTGGGAGTTGAAGGAAACTGCGTAAAACTTGAAACACGTCCGACTGGATCTTTTGGCCAAGCAGCCAAATTACCCATCGCTGCCGGCAACCTCTTTATTGGCCACTTCAACGAACGAATTGCCATGCGTAAACCCAGAGAAGCTACGGCATTCGGATTGCAACTCGTTGGTGGAAAGCCTGTCAAACTGACTGGTTACTATAAATACAAAGCTGGTGAAATCTTCACCGATGCACACTACAATGTTTGTCCCGACCGCAAGGATACAGCTGATATTTACGCTGTAGTCTATGAAGTCGACCCTCAAAAGTTTGTTTCACTCAATGGTGATGATGTACTGACTTCTGACCGCATTGTCATGATGGCACGTATTGCCGACCCAGGTGAACCGGCTGAATGGAAGCGATTTGAAGAACCCTTCCGCCTCCTTCCGGGCAAAACCTTCAGCGACGAACGTCTGCGCAACGATGGCTATGCCATTACCGTTGTCTGCACTTCCAGCCGTCAGGGTGCCTACTTCGAAGGGGCTGTCGGCTCTACCCTCTATGTGGATGAACTCCGCGTAGTGTGGGAAGGCGAAGAATAAGTCATGAAACCCTATAACGGAATGACTGCCTCCCCTTCAAATAACTTCATAACCACATAACCCCTCGAGTAACCTCATAACCGATTTCTCCACAATGAAATCTCTTCTATCCCTCCTTCTCGTCCTGCTTCCCGCCTTTTCCTTTGCCCAGACTACTGAGCCGAAAAGCACCAAGGAAGCTAAGGAAACCGATATCAACTTGATCAGAGCCGCCCTCAAGGGCTGGCATGTCCGTGTCGGTGCAGGCTTTAGCATTGGTGGTAGTGCCCCGATGCCGATTCCTGCCGAAATCCGTGCCATCAACCACTACAAACCTACCCTCAGCATTCAGCTGGAAGGAGCTGCCCAAAAGAAATTTGGCGACCATTGGGGCATGATGGTCGGTGTACGATTCGAGAACAAAGGCATGGAGACCGATGCCCGTGTAAAGAACTACCACATGGAGGCAGTCAACGCAGACGGTTCGGGTAAGATTGTCGGTGCCTGGACGGGTAATGTTAAGACCGAGGTCGACCTCAATTACCTTACCTTCCCTGTTCTCGCCACCTATTCCTTCAACGACCGTTGGCAAATTGCCGTAGGTCCTTACTTGTCGTGGATGATGCGCGGTGACTTTACGGGCAAAGCCTACGATGGTTACATCCGCGATCAGGATCCTACAGGTGAAAAGACGGAAGTTACCAGTGCTTCCTACGACTTCTCCAAGGATTTGCGCCGCTTTCAATGGGGACTGCAATTGGGCGGAGAGTTTAAAGCCTACAAACACCTCAGTGTCAGTGCCAACGTGCAATGGGGCTTAAACGGAATCTTCCCTGCTGACTTCCAGAGTGTCACCTTCGACCTCTACCCCATCTACGGCACCATTGGTTTCCACTATCTCTTCTAAAAGCCACGGGGTTGAAGCAAGGTTTTTCTCCATTCTCGTTTTGACTGACAGACTGCTAAACACACTCTAATTCTTTGTAATTACTCAATTCATTGATATATGAAAAAATTTTTACTTTCTCTCTCTCTCTGCTTCATGGCCATGGTTGCCGTAGCACAGACCTACACGGAAGACCTTTCCGTTTCGATTAACGGTAATAAAACCGAACAGGGAAAGAAGGACATTCAGGTAGAACGCAACGCCGACGGTACCTGCACCTTCATTCTCCCCAACTTCATCATGGCGGACGAAACCTCTGAAGTTCCCGTCGGCACCATTCGTCTCGAAAATGTGACAGTAAAGTCTCTCTATGGTGGTGACTCCATTGCTACGAAGCAAAACATTACCATCCTGCCGGGTGACAAAGAAGGCACACAGCCGAGTGACTGGATGGGTCCGATGCTCGGTGAAGTACCCATCGACCTCAAGGGTGTAATGACTGCAGACAAGCTCTCTGCTAAGATTGACATTAACTTCGCAGCCCTCGGCATGATGATTAAGGTAGCGATTGGCGAAACCACAGAAACGGGCATTGACCAAGCTGTGACCACTCGTCCTGCTTCATCAGCTGTATATAACCTTAATGGTGTACGTGTTGCCAACAACTGGAACAACAACCTTCCGAAGGGTGTGTATGTGGTAAACGGTAAGAAGGTAATCAAGTAAATAGTGCTTGAATGATGAGTTTGTAAATCAAACTCGATACTTTCCCCGAAGGAACAACTTATTCATAGAGTCTGGTCTAAAATTGACCTTCACTCCAATAGGTAGAAAGGATACGGTGTCCCTTCGGGGATTCTTATATCCGTATTCCAAGGGAAAGGATTTATTAAATACGTTCTATATCAATCATTTTAAACTATATCTTATAATGAAAAAGATTTTACTCCTCTCTGCACTGGCAGGAGGAATCGCAACGGGTGCGCAGGCACAGTTCCAAGTTGCAAACTCTGACTTTGAACAATGGGAAGACGTTAACTACGATTCTTATAATGGTCCGGAACCTTTAAACTGGAATTCCTTCTTAACAGGTACAGGAAGTCTTAAAGGAACGGCTGGTCGCAACCAAGTCGAAAAATCTACAGAGAAGCGCCCTGGTTCTACAGGAAATTACAGTGCAAAGATTGTATCCCGTAAAGTTCTCTTCAATATTATAGCCCAAGGCAATCTAACAACTGGTTGCATCAATATGGGTAGCATGAGTGCTACAGACGCTTCAGGCAATTATAATTATACCAACAAAGATGTCGTTGGTCAAAATATGCCTTTCACGGGAAAACCTGATGCTATGAAGGTTTGGGTCAAATTTGTATCATCAAAAAATACCAACCAAGCAAAGGTTATTACAATTCTCCATACTGACGGCTACTATCAAGACCCTGTTAATGAGAAGAGAACAGAGCCTACAGCAACACTTGTCGCTACAGCAGAAAAAATGGATGTAGCGTCAAAGAATGAATGGCAAGAGTTGGTTATTCCGTTTGTATACAAGAGTACGGAATCTCCTCGATATGCTTTGGTTTCATTTGCAACCAATAATACTGCTGGTAAGGGTACTGCTAATGACTATATGCTGATTGATGACCTTTCATATGTATATCATTCAGAATTGAGTTCCTTCACCCTCAACGGCCAAGCCATCGACATCCCCGCCGCTGGCGCTACGACTGACTGCAGCCAACTGACGTATGATGAAGCACAGGCTGCATTTACTTCAAACGGTCAAGGTGCTACCATTGAGAAGGCATACGATGAGGCTTCTGCTTTGTTGACTGTTACGGTGAAGGGTAATGACTGGAGCAATGAGAACAAGAATGAACACGTGTACAAGTTCCAGTTTAAGAAGGCTGCTGCCGCTCCCGCCACACTGACAGCAGTTAGCATTGCCGGTGAAAACTTCGCAGATTTCAAGAGCGACACCTATACCTACACGCTTCCCTTAGTTTATAACCCGGGTTACGTGATTAAGGGTACAGCTGCTGAAGGTTGCACCGTAAAGGGTGACTTGGCTGTTGGCGACAATGCTACCAAGACCTTTAAGCTTGAAGTAGAAAACAGCAAGCAAGAGGTAACGACTTATACCTTCAACTTTACCGATGCAGTGACTGCTGCTGAAAGCGGTGAATACAAGGGTGGTCTCTCCGTACTGCTTACTGCACTGGATGATGCAACTACGGCCACGCCTTTGGCCAATACGACTATTGCCTTGTCAAAGAACAGCAATAACACCTACAACTTGGCACTGAACAACTTCTCATTTGCAGGTATGCTTGTCGGCGACATCTTCGTTCCGAATGTTGCTCTTCAGAACAATAAGCTGGAAGCAACGCGTACGATTGTGATGACTTCCTCTACCCCAGGTGCAATGGGTAATTGGTTGGGTGAGCTTCCCGTAAAAGTATCGGTAGACTTGCTGAACACCACGGACAAGAAGGCTGCTGCTTCCATTGATATTATCCTCGACGGTTCATCCCTCGCCATGTCGTTCAAGGGTATCCATGTAGATTTTACTGCTTACACAGTAGATGAGAAGGAGCCTCTTACTGATGGTTGGGGCGGTCCTGCTTATTATCCCTTTATTAAGGCAGAAGGTCTTGTTACAAAGAATACGGCAAAATTCCTTCAGCTCAACAACCACTATGTAGACCAAGATGGCAAAGAACATAATCAGCCCATGACCTACATCGACCTCACCAAGGCTGACGTTGCAGATGACGTGACGCTCGCTGACATTATGGCTGGTGCACCTCAGGCCAACAACACGTTGGTTTATCTCCCTGCAGGCTCGAAGATTACGGGTGACAATGTCATCGTAGACGGTCAAGTAGCTTCACTCAAACTCACGGAAGCTCAGCCCTTCAACGCTCCGACTGCTTTCACTGCTACTACGGTTAACTACGACCGCGTATTCAGCACGGAAGCCAAGTATATTTCCAGCTTCGTTCTCCCCTACAGCATGAATGTAAGTGATGTACAAGGTGAAGTTTACGAATTTGCCAGTGTAGAAGCTAACATGATTAACTTCAAGAAGGCTACTATGGTTGAAGCCAACAAGCCTTACCTCATCGTAGCTACTGCAGCTAATCCTTTCAAGGCTACCAATGTAAAGGTTGAAGCTACTCCTGCTGCAATGGAAACCGTTAACGGTGACTACGCTCACGTAGGTACTTACACCAAACAGGAGGTAGCCTCTGACGCTACGACTACTTACTATGGCTATGCTAACGGTCAGTTTGTCAAGGCTAACACGGGTACGCTCAACCCCTTCCGCACGATGATTAAGGCTACGAATACTGCCGCTCCCGCTACGCTCAGCCTCAAGCTCGATGGCGAAGTAACAGGTATCGTAGGCGTAAACAGCGAACTCGGCAAAGTGAACGTATACAACCTCGAAGGTAAGTTGGTTCGCAGCCAGGTGGCTGCAGCTACTGCACTCCAAGGCTTGGCTAAGGGTGTATATGTCATCAACGGAAAGAAGGTCGTAAAATAAATTGTATATTCACACACTCATATCGTAAGACAATGAAACAAATCAATTATATCGCTCCTCACGCGGAAGTTATCCGCCTTCAAGCTGAACTTCCCCTCGCACTGAATACGGTTACCGGTGATCTTGGTGCCAAAGGTCAAGACAATGTAACCTTTGAAGGTAACAGCAAAGACAGTTGGGACAGCGAAAGCTGGAACGACACGGAAGAATAATCTTCTGCAACAATAGACTATCAAGCCCCGACAGACAAGTGCTGTCGGGGCTTGATGCTTACCCATGCGGACGATGCAAGCAGAATACTTGAAAAAAAAAATTGCACATCCGTGCAAGGTTCTCCTTGTCTTCCTATTTAAGAGGGTGTAATCACTCCTCTATGAAGTAAATCACTCAATAGTTTATATCTCTGTCTACCCCGTTTTTCACACGCTATTTTAATAGGGGAAACAGTTTGCCCCGCGACTTTACAGGCAGTCGCGGGGCTTTTTTGATGAATCGTTCTCAAAAAAACAGGAACGTTAAGAAGCAACGGTCTTTGCTACGTACGAGCCTTGCAGTAACTTTGCACTCAATTTCAATAGGAAACAGAAATCAAAATCTGTTGAGGAGTGGAGATGTTGAGGAAGTGAAGAGGTTACGATTGGCCGTCCTCAAAACTCTTATGTGATAAGACTCATCCTCCCTAAACGTCAAAGTCCTTGGACTTGGTATCTCCTCAACTCGCACTACTTGTACACTCTTAAACTGGCATTCTTAGAAATGCCCTTTATATTTTTCTTATGCAAGACATTCGTAACATTGCAATCATTGCCCACGTAGACCATGGTAAGACGACACTCGTGGACAAGATGCTCCTTGCCGGTAACCTCTTTCGCAAGAACCAAAATGCCGGTGAACTCATTCTGGACAACAACGACCTCGAACGCGAGCGCGGCATCACCATCCTCTCTAAAAACGTTTCGATCCGCTACAAGGACACGAAAATCAATATCATTGATACTCCGGGTCACTCGGACTTCGGCGGTGAGGTGGAACGTGTGCTGAACATGGCGGACGGCTGCATCCTCTTGGTGGATGCTTTCGAAGGTCCGATGCCTCAGACTCGATTTGTCTTGCAGAAGGCTCTCGAAATCGGTCTGAAACCTATCGTTGTGGTGAACAAGGTGGATAAACCCAACTGCCGCCCCGAGGAGGTTTACGAAATGGTATTTGACCTGATGTGTGACCTCAATGCTACGGAGGACCAGTTGGACTTCCCCGTTGTCTATGGTTCTGCCAAGAATAACTGGATGGGTGAGGACTATAATACGCCGACGGACAACATTCACTACTTGCTCGACAAGATTGTGGAAATAATTCCAGCTCCGAAACAACTGGAGGGTACACCGCAGATGTTGATTACCTCACTCGACTACTCGAACTATACGGGACGTATCGCTGTGGGTCGTGTACACCGTGGTACTATCACGGAAGGTATGAAGTGTACCATCGTACACCGTGACGGCTCAATGGAAAAGACGCAAATCAAGGAGGTACATACCTTTGAGGGGATGGCACGCCAAAAGACGGATGCTGTTTCTTCGGGTGATATCTGTGCGGTAGTTGGTCTGGAGAACTTTGAAATCGGTGACTCTATCTGTGACCTTGAAAATCCGGAACCGCTGCCGACGATTGCTATTGACGAACCGACCATGTCCATGCTCTTTGCCATCAACGATTCGCCTTTCTTCGGTAAGGAAGGTAAGTTCTGTACTTCTCGCCACATCAACGACCGTCTGGAAAAGGAACTGGAGAAGGACTTGGCTTTGCGTGTGACGCGTAACGATACGGGTGATAGCTGGATTGTGAGCGGTCGCGGTGTGCTTCACCTCTCTATTTTGGTAGAAACCATGCGCCGTGAGGGGTATGAACTCCAGGTGGGTCAGCCGCAGGTTATCTACAAGGAAATCGATGGTGTGAAGTGTGAGCCGATTGAGGAATTGACTATCAATGTTCCCGAAGAGTTTGCCTCGAAGATGATTGACATGGTGACACGCCGCAAGGGTGAAATGACTTCCATGCAAAACTTGGGCGAACGTGTGGATATTGAGTTTGATATTCCTTCACGCGGTATCATCGGTTTGCGTACCAATGTGTTGACGGCTTCGCAGGGTGAGGCTATCATGGCTCACCGCTTCAAGGATTACCAGCCCTACAAGGGAGATATCCAACGCCGCTCAAACGGTTCGATGATTTCACTCGAATCGGGTACGGCTTTTGCTTATGCCATTGACCACCTGCAGGATCGTGGTCGCTTCTTTATCAACCCGCAGGATGAGGTATATGCTGGTCAGGTAGTCGGTGAACATGTTCACGACAACGACTTGGTCATCAATGTGACGAAGGCAAAGCAGTTGACCAATATGCGTGCTTCGGGTGCTGACGAAAAGGCACGTATTATCCCGCCTATCATCTTCTCTCTTGAAGAGGCTTTGGAATATATCAAGGAGGATGAATACGTAGAAGTTACGCCGAAATCGATGCGTATGCGTAAGATTATTCTCGACCACTTGGCACGTAAACGTGCGGGAAGAGAGTAATAGGTCAAGATTTCGTTGAGACATTAGGTAACGTTATATCGATATAACGACCGAATGATTCTTCCAAACAAAAAAGGCTGTCATCGCAATGGATGACAGCCTTTTTTGTATTCTATTGTCTGTAAGGTTTACGCCTTCTGCTCTTCGTTACGGCGCAGCCCTTTAAACAGGGCTACGGCGAAGAGAAGCAGAATCAGACCTAAGGCGGCATAAGCTACGGTATTGGTAGTGGTCACTGAAACGGGTCGGAACTCCATTACTACTTCATGCTTACCAGCAGGGACACGAAGCGCACGGAGTACATAATTAACCCGACCTAATTCGGCGGGCTTGCCGTCGATGGTCACAGTCCAATCGGGATAGTAGATTTCAGAGAAAACAACTACACCTCCCTTATCGGATGAAACACTGTACTTCAAGAGGTTGGTATCATAGTGGGTCAATGCCACTGTACCCGAGTCGAGAGCTGAACCGTCAAGCTGGGCCTTGAAGCGTGCGTCGGCTACTGCGGCATGCTTCGTGTCAAGTCCCGTAAGACCTGCCATTTCTGCATCAGCATTGGGCACAAAGTCGAGCTTGGAAACGAACCAACCACAGCCGTTGGCATAAGGATTGAGTACGGCCATCGAACGGTCGCCTTGACCAAAGATCGCATACTTCGTATTGAGCATATTGAGCACAGGCGTAATGGAATCACCGGTCACGGCTCCCTTTGCCTGAGTCAGATCACCACCCGATGCTGTCACAGCATTGACGAAACGGTTGATTTCACCCATAAGCTGACGGTCGATGAGGTCCTGGTAACGATGGAGCTTTGCTGCATGGTATCCACCAATTGAATGATGGTAGTAAGCGGTCGCATTGGTTGTCTCGTTAAACGGATTGCCTGCCCCGAGATTCATCACACGGTAGTAAGTCGTATCCTGCAATATCTGTACATCGGCGGGGGTCTTGGCAAAACCTGACTCCATCACACTGGGTTCGGTAAAGCTGTCGTCGTTGAGGTAACGCTTATCAATATGCCAGAGATCGAGCAAAGATAGGAGGGCAAGCAATACGCAAACCATCCAACCCTTGATTTTGCCTTCTGCATAAGCCCATAAGAGCAAGATGCCAACGAGAATCAGTAAAGCAGAACGGAGGGCATCAGCCGAAAGAATAGCATGGTGCATGGAAGTCAAAGCACCTTGGTAACGGCTGATGAAATCGGCGGGCATACCTGCTTCCGTAAGGGCACGGAAGGTCTGTACATCACTGGCCGAAAGACAGTTGCCGGCAACGGAAGGTATCAGCCATACGAGCAGGCAGAAACCTAAGGTGAGGGCAGCCGCTACGGGTAAACCGATGCGTTTACGCCAAGAAGCATGAGCCCAGGAGGTTAACTGGAAGAGTTCCTTCTGCTGCATAATCTGGTAAAGGCAGAGTATGGCAAGCAATGGGATGGTAAATTCAACAATAACTAAAGCTGAACTTACGGTACGGAACTTGGAATAAAGGGGAAGATGGTCAATAAAGAAGTTAGTCAACTCGGGACTATTCTTACCCCAGGCAAAGAGCAGGCTGACTACGGTCGAAGCTAACAGGGCCCACTTCATGGGACCACGTACGTAGAAGATACCCAACACAAAGAGGAAGCATACGAAAGCACCGACATAAACGGGACCTACCGTAAACGGTTGATCACCCCAATAGAGTTGCAATCCGGGAGGATAAGCTTGCATACCGCTTTGCTGCATCATGGACTGGGTCTGTCCGGCAGACTCATAAAAGTCGGAATAACCGGGAAGGTCTTCTACGCCTTCACGGTCGAGAATGGAAGAGGAACCACCACCCTTATAATCGGGAATAAGAAGGGTCAATGTCTCATCTATGCCGTAGCTCCACTGGGTGATATAGTCACGGTCAAGACCGCTGGTAGCATTACCTGCCTTTTTAGCCTCAGCAGGAAGCGGTGTGAGCTCTGCCTTACCACGCATGGAGTGTTCGGTATAAGCGTACGTATGGTAAAGGTTAGGCAAGTTAGCCGCTACACCTAAGAGACCAGCAAAGATGATCACGAGTGTGCCCTTTAACCAGGCACCTAATTCCTTCTTGCGAAGTGCATCCACGGCATAGGCTACCACAAGGAAGAACATCACGAAGAGGAAATAATAGGTCATCTGTAAGTGGTTGCTCACTACCTGGAAAGCGGTGAACAAGGCGGTCACCGCTCCACCCCAAAGGTATTTGCGACGATAACAGAGCACTAAGCCACCAATCGTGGGGGGAATGAAGGCCAGGGTCATGACTTTCCAAATATGACCCGCAGAGATAATTATCAGGAAGTAGGAGGAGAATGCCCACAACACAGAACCTAATGCGGCCAAATAGGGCTTGAAGTTGAAGGCACGCAATAGGATGTAAAAGCCTAACAGATAAAGAAATAGGTAACTGATGGCTGGAAACAAATGACTGGTTCCCAAACCATAAATGCGAGAGAGTTGAGACAAGGTGCTGGTGGCACTGTACGATGGAGCTGTCTGGTAGGTAGGCATACCGCTAAACACGGCATTGGACCACCGTGTGACTTCACCGTCGTGATTCGCCATAAACTCATGCTGCTCTTGGCCAAGACCTACGGAGGCGATGCTGTCATGGCCACCTAAGACGAGGTCCTCACTAAAGGGCTTCAGAAAATAGAACATACTGACCAAAAGAAAGGCCAGTACGACGAGCGCATCGGGCGCTGCTTTCTTCAGAAGGTTGGAGAAATTCATAAAGAGGTTGATTACTTAGATTATTTGCTATGATTTTGAGGAGGGCAAAGGTAACGAATTCAAACGGGATATGGTCGGACAGGAACGAAAGGAAAGGAGGGAATGCCTTTCGAGAAAGCTCCTCAGGGCATTGAGTCCAACTTCAACGCTTCGCACTCGCTTCAGGGAGTTTTATCATGGAAATACTACCACGATACACCATGTCACAAGGCTCATGAAGCGATTTTCATAGACATATAAAAAACGAACCGCTTCACTCCTTATCGGAGGAAACGGCTCGTCTCATCAAATATATCCGTCTTGTCTATGAATAAAAGCCTACATGGGGATAGACATACCCAGTGAAACACTGGCATTGGTATTCTTCATGGGAATACCTTGCTTGCTGAGTTTACCAAAGAAGCGATCGGTACCAAGGAAGAAGTTAAAGTGCTTAGCATGGAAGTCGAGCACCAAACCACTCGTTACACCTGTTGAAGTAGCGGCCACATTCCAAGAAGCTTCAAACCACTTAACGGGACGCACAGTTGCTGCCAACATACCTTGATGCCAAGAATACTTACCTGCGATGCGACTCGTATAGAGGAAACCGAAACGAAGGTTGCGGTAATAGGGCAAGGTGTATTCGGCACCGAGATTAATCGTAGCGGCAAGCGCACGCGTATCGGTCTTCTTCGGAGTGGCATCCTCGTAAAGAGGAAGAAGATTTTCGAGGTCATCGGTCAAGGCATCCATCTGGTCGTCGAGTTTATTATTGCCCGTATCGGTACCACCACAGTAAATAGGGTTCTTGAAACCATCGAATGTCCAAGACTCTGCATTGGAAGCCTGGTAGGCGTCAAACCAACTGATAAAGCCCAAATCGGTCAAAGAGGCACTCACCTTCAAATCAGGCATCACCTGGTAGGTAGCACCAAGGTCGAAGGCAAGACCAAAACCTGAAAGGCCGGGCTTGAACTCATCAATACCACTGATACGACGACGAACCTGCTGCGTAGTGGGGTCGACATAATTCTTATCCGCATCCTCATATTCCAATTCGGACTTCATCAAAGCTGCAGAAAGGCGAATGTCACCATCAACGGCCCATTTCTCATCATTGAGATGAAGATTCAAGCGTTCAGCATAAAGGTCAGAATAAGCAGCACCAATGAGGAATTTCACTTTTGCACCAACGGTCAACTTATCCGTAATCTGATGTGAATGACCTAAGCCCAATTCGAGATAATTCTCTGTACGAAGGCCCAGATTGTCAATCTTATAATCTTCACGCGCACCCGTAGTCTTCATAAACTCGAAGAGGGTCTTCGGAAGTGTGAGCATGGTGTTCGAACGAAGATTAAGCTCTACGAGGTTCGTTCCACCCAATCCCTTGAAGGCTACGCTGGCCAGATTATACTTCAAATAAAGAGCCAAACGGTTCTTGTCACCCAGTCCGTCAAGGAATTGACCTGCATCGACATTGGGGTGCATGAAGGTCGTCAACGTATTGCCATCAACTCCATAACCCTGCCAGCCGGGTTGCATTTTATAGACATATTTCTCTAAACCCATGTTACCCGTCAATCCCAGGTTAAGGTTACCGAGTACCAAAGGCACACCAATATAGGCAGAGTCAAGCAACGCCGGATTCATCTCGTGACGATAATTTGATGTCTGCATAAAATAAGTGGTACGCAATTCCTGTGCGGCAGCAGGCATTACCGTCATCGCCGCCAAGGCAAGGCTTAATATCTTGTGTTTCATTGTTCCTTGTTTTTAGTGGTTGGCTTAATTAAAATCGGCAATGACCTGTCCCTTGAGGTAGAGCTTGATGTCATTCATTTCGAGGTACTGCGTAGAATAGAGCTTGTGAGCCTTTCCACTCTCCTTACCTGAAGCCTTGATATGGAAGAAAAAGCGATCGATCTTCTTCAAATCATTCGGATTCTTAAGCGTAGCTTCCAATACAACCGGAGTTTCTACAGCATTTGCACCATCTTTGCTAGGGGCAATAGTGGCTTGAGTAAAGACAACATCCTTCAACTCCTGATTGTTTGCATCTACAGCTGTGATAGAGGCAATGAGTTCGAGAGGAATAACGTTGGAAGCCGTAGCCTTAACAATAACACCATCTGCAGCATAATCTTCTAAATCATCGTTCATGCTGTCGGTAGAGTCATTATAAACAATCGTCAGTCCTTCATTAAATTCGAAGGGAACATATACATTGTAATCAGCCTTTGCACGGTAAGTGTTGCCCAGGGCGACAGTATATTCCTTATTTTGTACATTGATGCGACCCTCTTTCATATCGACCTTCACTTGGTCAGGAATAATCTCAAAGAGATCGCTAATGTTAGCTACTTGCTGAGTCTGTGCACCAGCCACCACACCATTCGGATCGTAGGGAGTTTCTCCTTGGTAGTAATAAGCTACAGTCTGCTTTTTCTCCTGCATTGCCATCGTTGGCAAGTTTACTGTTTTAGTAAATCCATCAGCACCTGCTTTTTCAGCCAAAAGATTCGCACTGAAGTTTACACCAACAGGAATATTGGAGAGATTGGCATCAAACTTAATAGTCGGATTATTGGCCTTGATGCGGACATCTTCATCATCTAAGAAATCGGGAAGTGAAGAACGAATATCGATAGGATCAATTTCGGGGTCGATGACTGGATTGAACACACCCGTTGCTTCATTGACAAAGATGCGGTCTCCCTGACTAAGCTGCAAAGCAAACTGTACGTCGGCATAATCGTTAGGATGCATCGTAAATGCCTGAGGAGTACGGAAATGCACCGTTCCGTTTACGCTTGTCTCAGTCTTGCTATCACTGAGCTTGATAATACCATTCTCAGGTACACCCTCTTCACCAAATTCTGCAACAGATACAATAAACTCACAGATGTGGTTATTCAAGTGTTCTTGGCTGGCAGTATGCAACACATTATTCTCGTCAATCGTCCATCCCGGGGTTAACGTACCAGCCTTTACACGAAGGAACTTGGGAAGCTGAATCGAGAAATCAGAAATCTTGTCGATTTCAAACTTCACAGCAGGAGTCTTAACCAGGGTCATAGTCAGAATCACAGGAGTTTCCTGCAATGCAACTTGACGAATACTTACAATATCCTCGGGTACATCGACTTCAAACTTAACATGTGATTTACCTTCAGCCAAACCATTCGGATTGAAGTCTGTATTGATAGGCAACTGAGTAGTACCTGCGGGAAGACCTGCCTGCTGAAGGGCATCATCAAATGAAAGTACACGTTGAGAGGTTTCTATCACAGACTTTTCAAACTTCGCATCGACGTTATCAACCTTCACATCAATATCAGTAGAACCATCCTCTACCAAGTAATAAAGATTGCTTTCATCTGTTTGAACCGAACTATTAGCATCAATCTCTAGAATATCTTCTAGCTTGATTTTCTCTGTCTTACCCAACTTGACACCAAGACCGTCACTGCCCAGTCCCATCGTCATGTCGATGTTGTTCAAGTCCCAATCACTAGCACAACCCGTCATAAAGAAAACGGAACCTGTACACATTGCACCCATGAACAACCATTGCTTAAGGGGGAAATTTGCCATAATGCTTGCTATTATAATTATATAGTAAAATTCATTTCTGTGTCACCTATCATCGTCTAATACTTAATATATCGAGCAACGCAATTAAAAAGTGCTGCAAAGATAAATATTTCATCGCATAGGAAACACAACACTCTGTTACATTTTTTAGAAGCAAACGAAAAAACTGCCACCTTGTTTGACCTCCAAAATTCTGACAACCTTGCAGAAATAAGAAAAGGTTTCCAAATGCCAGTCTCAAAACAGACTGTACACTTGGAAACCTTAGATAGACAAGTAAATTAATCAGCTTATATTAAGCTTCTTCAGACTTGGCCTCGATACGATTTCTACCCAATACCTTGAAAGCAATCGGAGCTGCAAGGAAAATAGAAGAAAGCGTGCCGAATACAACACCCAAAATCATAGCGAAAGCAAATGAACGGATGCTGTCACCACCGAGGAAGAAGATACAAAGCAATACCAACAACGTCGTGGCTGAGGTCATTACCGTACGGGTCAACGTGCTGTTCAACGAATCGTTGAAGAGACGGAACGTATCGCGCGTAGGATAGAGACCGATGTTCTCACGCATACGGTCGAAGACTACCACCTTATCGTTGATAGAATAACCGATAGCGGTCAACACGGCACCAATAAAGGTCTGGTCAACCTCAAGTGAGAAGGGTACCCAACCCCAGCAGATGGAGTACATACCGAGGATAAAGAGCGTATCGAACACCAAAGCTACCGTAGAACCTACAGAGAAGGCTACATTGCGGAAGCGAATAAGGATGTAGATAAAGATAGCAATCAAAGAGAGCATCACAGAAACAATAGCACCCTTTGCCATATCGGCAGCCACCGTAGGACCTACCTTCTGGGCAGAAATAATAGAACCGCCTGCGTGGTTATCACGGTCGATGAAGGTTGCATAGTCAGCCTTAATCAACTTCGCATCGTGCAATGCGTCAAAGATAAAGCGTTCTACTTCCTGGTCGATGTTTTCGTTGTCATCATCAATACGATAGTTGGTCGTCAAACGAACGGCCTCATTGCTCGTAGTCGTAATAGCAATGGCACTTACCATCGCATTGGGATCCTTTGCATGAACCTTGGCAGCAACAGCCTCACGAACCTGTTCGGGAGTTACACCCTTCTGTTCAAATTCGATGACATAGTTGCGACCACCGGTAAAGTCAATACCCTTAGAGAGGCCACGCGTTGCCAAGAAACCGACAGAAACAACAGCACCAACAATAAAGATTATAAAGGAAGCCTTTGCCTTACCCATGAAGTTCACCTTCATGTTAGTCAAGAAGTTACGGCTAATACCCGTTACGAAGGTCAGACCCAACCACTTATCCTTATTGAGGAAGTGTTCGTAAACCATACGGGTTACCCATACGGCGGTAAAGAACGAAGCACAAATACCGATACCCAACGTCATAGCGAAACCACGGATAGGTCCTGTACCAAAGTTGTAGAGGATAATGGCCGTGATGATAGAAGTCAAGTTTGAGTCGAAGATGGCAGAGAAAGCATTGCCATAACCATCAGTCAAGGCGGTCTTGATATTTTTACCTGCACGGAGTTCTTCCTTCGTACGTTCGTAAATCAATACGTTCGCATCGACTGCCATACCGAGTGAAAGCACCATACCGGCAATACCACTCATGGTCAATGCAGCCTGGAAGGAAACGAGTACACCAAAGGTGAAGAAGAAGTTGAGCAAGAGAGCAATGTTTGCCACCATGCCCGGAATCAAGCCGTAGAACAAGCACATGAAGATCATCAAGAGCACGAAGGCTACGATACAAGCCGTGAAACCAGCCTCAATAGAAGCAGCACCGAGGCTCGGGCCTACTGTTTCTTCCTGTACAATCTTAGTCGGTGCCGGCATCTTACCACTCTTCAATACGTTTGCCAAGTCGCGCGTATCGTCTGTCGTGAAGTTACCAGAGATTTGAGAAACACCACCCGTAATCTCAGACTGGATAACCGGAGCACTATATACAAAGCCGTCAAGTACAATCGCAACCGGACGCTTCAAGTTCTTCTTGGTGATAGATGCCCATTCACGACCACCATTCGTCGTCATCGTCATCGAAACGATAGGATTGTGTGTTTGGTCGAAGTCGTCCTTGGCATCTTCAATAACGTCACCTTCCAAAGCAGGCTTACCATTTACCTTACGGAGTGCATACAACTCGAAGATATTGCCCTTCATTTCAGGAGCACTCTTGACACCCCAAGCAAGCTGAAGGTCAATAGGGAGTACAGACTTAGCCGCTTCACTCTGAAGCATGCTGTTGATAGCAGCCGTATCAGCAGCCGCAGCAAAACCTACGACACATCCGTTGGGAGCCATTCCCTGGATTTGTACCAACTTAGCAAATAAAGGATGCTGTGATTCAATACCTGACGCCGGAGTTGCCTTTACAGAATCCGTAGCAACTGAATCAGTTGCGGTTGAATCTGCTACAGCAACATCACCCTTTGCCAAACGAGAATCCAAAGACTGCAAAGCGGGGAAGACTTCTGCAAGAGTATAAGTCTCCCAGAATTCCAAATTGGCAGAACCCTGAAGCAACTTACGTACACGCTCAGGTTCCTTGATACCAGGCATCTCGACCATAATTTGGCCAATCTGTCCCTTACCACGCAATACCTGGATATTGGGCTGTGCTACACCGAAACGGTCAATACGTGAACGAACTACCTTATTAGAGTTCTCAACGGCCACGTTGACTTCCTCATTGAGCACCTTCTCAATGTCCTTGTCTGAAGAAGTATAAGTGATGTTCTTAGCCTTCAACTTGGAAGCAAAGATACCACCCAACTTGTTTTCACCGTTTTGCTGGGCATAAGTACTTACGAAAGCATGAACGAAGTCCAGGTTTTCGCTCTTAGCCAACTTCTGCGCATCCACGTACGCTTTCTTGAACTTGGGGTCGTTTGCGCTTTCGCCAGCGAGGTTCTTCACCACGTCGGGTACGCTCACCTCAAGCACTACATTCATACCGCCTTTCAGGTCGAGACCCAGGCCGATTTGCAGTTCCTCACACTCCTTGAGCGTCTTCCAGTTCAAATAAACCTTCTCATTACGCATAGAGTCAAGGTAAGCTGCTCCGTCTTTGCCTTGTGCCGTCATTTCTTCCGCCTTCTTCTCATAGCTACTTGTCACAAATGAAAAGGACAAGTAGAAAAGGCAAATCAAAGTCAGCAACACTGCAATTACTTTAACAAATCCTTTGTTTTGCATTGTGTGATTGTGTGATTATTATTTTTGATTATTGTTTTTCGGCTTAGCACAAAAAACGGGTACAAATCCTGCATGTACCCAATTTTGAACGTGCAAATATACGCGAAAATTCCGAAACCCTATGTTTTACACCTCTTTTTTGGGATTCACAAAGGCTATACAAAATGCCTCCTAAGAAATACCTACCCTCCCATTCTTTTAAAAGTTGGGATGAAAGCAGATTCGACTTATCTTTGCACCGATTCTATGTATTAACACTTCCACTATGAAGCATATTTCTCTCCTTACTCTACTCTTCCTTTTATGGAACTCATTTACGGTCACTTCCGCTCAAAGCCTTCAGCTGCCCGCTCCCTTCAGCGATGGGATGGTGCTCCAACGCAACCAACCACTAACGATTAAGGGTAAAACGGAAGCTGGTACGGCTGTCAAGGTAAAACTGGATAAACAAACACAATCTACGACGGCAGACACCCAAGGGAACTTTACGGTGACACTCGCCCCCTTACCTGCCGGCGGTCCTTACGAATTGACCTTTGAGACACCCCAAATCAGCCGCACTTTCCACAATGTGTGGATGGGTGAAGTATGGCTCTGTTCCGGGCAGTCTAATATGGAAATGCGCCTACGCGATATCGCTACAGCCCAACAAGATCTGAAAATAGCTGAGAAAATGCCTCGCGTACACCTTTATAACATGGAAAGTGCGTTCCCTGTCTATGCCCAAATTTGGGAGGAAGACCGCATGAAGGCGATTGACCAAGGTAATTTTATACGTCCCGCTCAATGGAAGGTTTGTACCCCGGAGGACGCGGCACGTTTTTCTGCCATCGGATTTCACTTTGCCCGCCTACTAGCTGACAGCTTAGGGTGTCATGTCGGTATTATTTCCAATGCAGTAGGCGGTTCTACGACCGAAGGTTGGATAGATAGCACTTCATTAAGCACGACGGTTCCCGAAATGTTGCAAGGTGATTGGCGCAAGAACCCTAACATCATGAAATGGGCACGCGACCGAGCAGACTACAACTTGCAAAAAGACAAACAACGTAAACACACTCACCCGTATGCACCAGGCTACCTCTATTATGCCGCTATCCGCCCTATTGCGGGTTATCCCTTACGAGGTGTTCTTTGGTATCAAGGAGAATCAAATGCGGACTTAGTTCAAATGCATGAACGATTATTTCCACTCTTAGAAAAGTCATGGCGAAGCACCTGGAATAAATCAGACCTCCCCTTCTATTTCGTACAGCTTTCGAGCATCTCAACTCGCCCTACTTGGCCCGAATTCCGAAACAGTCAACGCTTATTGGCAGACAGCCTTCCCCTGACCTATATGACCGTTTCGAGCGATGTAGGTGATTCCTTAGACGTTCATCCCAAAAACAAACGCATTGTAGGACAACGCTTGGCACATGCTGCGTTACACCATACTTATGGCAACACTCAGCTTGTACCCTGTGGGCCTCAACCAGTCAAAGCCACTTATACTAAAGTCGGTGAAGTACGCATCGAGTTTACTCATGCCCAAGGGTTGCGATTTGCTGGAGTCCCCGATCCAGCCTTTTTTGAAGTAGCTGGAAAGAACGGAATATTCGTTCCAGCCCGACAAATTAAAATCGAAGGTAACAACCTCATCATACGCTCCAACCGAATTACCCATCCGGTGCAAATTCGATATGGCTGGAAACCCTTCACACGAGCTAGCCTCATCAACAGAGCAGGCTTTCCCTGTTCAACCTTCCGCTTAGAAGTAGAAAACTAACAGGAAGTTAGAAGTAACCAAAATTAAACGCCACAAGAAAGGGTCTCTACACGAAGTTTCGTATATTTGCGCCCGTAATCAACAACATTATAATCCACTTAAAAACATATACTATTATGGCATTCTTAACAGACGAGAAACTCGTTATCGTAGGTGCAGCCGGTATGATCGGCTCCAATATGGTTCAGACCGCTTTGATGATGGGTCTTACTAGCAATATCTGTCTTTATGACGTATTCTCTGCTGAAGGTGTAGCAGAAGAAATGCGCCAGAGCGGTTTCGGCGATGTAAACATCGTAGCTACTACGGACAAGGCTGAAGCTTTCAAGGACGCAAAATACATCATTTCTTCAGGTGGTGCTCCCCGTAAGGAAGGCATGACACGTGAGGACTTGCTCAAGGGTAACTGCGAAATCGCTGAACAACTCGGTAAAGACATCAAGACTTACTGCCCCGATGTAAAGCACGTAGTAATCATCTTCAACCCTGCTGACCTCACGGGTCTCGTAACCCTCCTTTATAGCGGTTTGAAGCCTTCTCAGGTTACAACGCTTGCTGCTCTTGACTCCACTCGTTTGCAAAGCGCCCTCGCTAAGAAGTTCGGCGTAATGCAGAGCGAAGTTAAGGGTTGCGCTACTTACGGTGGCCACGGCGAACAAATGGCTGTATTCGGTAGCCAGGTAACGGTTGCTGGTCGCAAGCTGACTGACCTCATCGGTACGCCCGAATTTACAGACGAAGAATGGGCACAGATGCGTAAGGACGTTATCCAGGGTGGTGCTAAGATTATCGAGCTCCGTCGTCGTTCTTCTTTCCAGAGCCCCGCATACCTCTCTGTTGAAATGATTCGTTCCGTTATGGGTGGCGAAACCTTCCGTTTCCCCGCTGGTACGTTCGTTAACAACGAGAAGTACAACCACATCATGATGGCTATGAACACGACGCTCGACCAGACGGGTTGCCACTACACAATGCCCGAAGGTACGGCTGAAGAATTGGCTTCTCTCGATGCTTCTTACGCTCACCTCTGCAAGATGCGTGACGAACTCGTTACGTTGAATATCGTTCCCGAAATTGCAAAGTGGGGCGAAATCAACCCGAACTTGAAGTAAATAACTTCAACATTAGTTTCATAAGCAATGGAAAGAAGGTGTGTCGCAATACACGGCACACCTTCTTTTTGTTTTACCATTAAACCACAATCGTCAGTTTATCTCTTTTCAAACTACGACATTTTGAAAAAAGCTTGAGATGAGAGAGAACACAGACACTCATTTTCCCACTAACACGGGATAAAATATACTATGAAGATAGGAGGCTAAATGTAGCCTTGAACCTTTTCAAACTTGAAAATCGAAACGAATTGGTAGGCATCTACTCCTTCCTTACGACTAAGAGTTTTGCTTTTGAACGGAAAGACCTTTAAGATTTATCCAATTTGTCCAAAACATCTATCTTTGTGTTTTTGATACTGCATTTCTTCATTCAGCAACCAATACTTGTACTTGGCACTCTACTTTTGAAAAGTCTTATTGTTTTATACTGAAACCATGAAAATAAAATTCATCACCTCTCTCATCTTTGCGTTCGTTGTCCTGACAGGGCAGGCACAAACTTTCACAGCACACCTTGAAGACAGCATCGACTTCATTATTAGCGGTACCACCACCAGTCAACACGACAGTGTGGCGGCCTTCCCGTGTGCTCCACATGGAGAAATTAAAAAATTCCCCATTGTTGATGGGGCATTCACGGTGACGGGACGATTGCCACGCCACACATTCTTACAAATTGGCGACAATATCGGCAATGATCTTTATTTCATTATCAACGAAACCCCAACCAAAGTCAACTTGGTAACAGGCGAAATAAAGGGCAGTGCCTTGCAGGAAGAATTCATACGGATTCAGTTGCACGAACGTGACATTGAAGCTGATCTAATGACTTGGTGGTATCAAATCAGTGATAACGAAAAAGCTCGCCTCTACGATATGTATGAGGGAGAACTGGATGATGCTACGCCCGAGGACTCCGCCCGTTTCAAAAAATTCAAGGCTACGATGGACAAAAGGATGGAATTCGTGCGACAAATTGTTCGTGACAATCAAGACAATGTCATCCCTGCCTGGTATCTCTTTGTCAATCACAACAACCTCAGTTACGAAGAAATGCAGGAATTTATCCGTGATGACGCGCCTTATGCCCGACACCCTGCCATGGAATTTCCTTGGAGATCTTATTGGCAACAAACAAAACAGATGCGTCTCACTGGCAACCATGCTCCCGACTTCGAAGCCATAGCTCCTGATGGAACTCGACATAAACTCTCAGAATATCTCGGCAAGAAACAATATGTCCTTATTGATTTTTGGACTTCATGGTGTGGTCCTTGTATTGGTTCCTTTCCCTTTCTCAAGAAGTTATATTCTCAATACCACGACCGAGGACTTTGTATGATAGGTGTTTCTGGAGACAAGGAACGCAACGCCTGGCTTAATGCGCTCGAACGTCACCAACTGCCGTGGATCTCACTTCTAAGTTCGGACAAGGCTGAGAATGATGCCTTGAAACTGTATAGCGTAGAAAAAATTCCTACCACCATTCTCATCAGTCCTGAAGGAAAGATAATAGCAACTGATATCAGCAATCACGACCTAAAAAGATTGCTTCAACAACTCCTCGGAGATATGCCTAACAGTAAATAAATGCACCATAATAGCATAAAATGAACCTTTGATAAAAGAATGCGTGAACTTTGGCACACCTTCTTATTTTTATCGGACAGCAATAAATCGCAATAGCCACGATCTGCAACGACTACAGAATGAGGTGAAACGGGGATATCCCAAGCCCCCTATTGTCACCGCATTTGCCATCGGTCGTGTTTACGAATTCAGGAAGAAGACTGTCATCATCAAGTAATGTGTGCATCTTCACCGCGCCTTTCTTTGTTGTGTAATGTGCCCATTCGTAGAGCGACATGGTCAGCGTGATGGTAGATGAGTCCAGCAATTTGATTCGCATCTTGAAACGGAACCTGGTGCGTTGCCATATCGTCTGCTGTCCAAAATGAGCAAGCAGTGCATAGAATATCCGTCGGAACACGCCACTGTTCCTTTTTG
>OIID01000017.1_pt1 | contig 87949 bp, 90 predicted proteins | sample 1582991 | NCBI WGS metagenome assembly OIID01 (sample SAMN02675048, study PRJEB24791) | human gut metagenome, SKBSTL034 | isolation source: stool | host: Homo sapiens | place: USA
TTATTAATTGTTTAGACTAATGCCCAACATAATTCTATGTCAGACATTAATGATTTTATGTTGAACTCAACATAATATCATCATCTCGGCGAAGAGGTCCAGTGCCTTATCCTCGCTGTTCGGTCCTTCCGCATGATGTTTCTTGTAAGCTGCCATATCCGTTACTGTTGATGGTTATCCGCTTCTGGAACATACGGTGCGAGTTCTGTCACCCGGCAGGAGATGTCCGGCTTCCCGTTATGCACCGAAACCGTCAGTTCGCCTTTGGCTTCTACCTTGACACCCGGTTGCAACCATTCCTCGCGTTGCCTGTCGAAGCAGAAGAAGCGCACCCACTGGTATTCGAAATTCTCATCGACCTTCTCGGTGCTGAACGCCGAGAACATCGTATAGGACTTATCCTTTTTGTCCTTCCGTTCCTCGATGTTCTTGCCCACCTTGCCGCGAAACAAAAGTTCGCCCTTGATGGAATCGGTAATTTCCGCCGCCGGACCGATACGGTCGGCAAAGAGGTTGAAATAGAGCTTTTCTCCCCGGCGTTTCAGAAGAAGCGTTCCCGTGATCTCGACACGCGAACCGTTCCGGTAGCCGGAGGCCTTCTTTTGGCTGCCTTCCTTACTGACACTGATTTCGACCGTCTCGTTTCGTCCGTCCTTATCTTGTAACAGGACACGAAGCGGAAAGGACAGGAACGTTTTCTCTTCCTTGGTCGTGCGCATCGAAGCGTCGCGGCCGATGGTGCCGCACACCGTAACATTACATTTAATCATCTTTTTTTGTCTTTTAGTGATACATAATCCACCGGGCAAATCGGGGTATTTGAAGTTGAACACATTGAAACCGCTTCCTAATCGGGAGCACGTATTCTCATATAGATGATCCAGCCCGCAATCCCCAGTTGTGCGCCCACGATGACAAACGTCGCCGTCCAACCGAAGAGTCGGGAACAGAACAGGATATGCAGGGCGCAGGCGGACAACCCGGACAAACACCCGCAAAGTCGTATCATCACGCGTTTTATCATGACCTTCGGGATTATCTTTTCAAGTTTTCCGTTTGTGCCCGTTGTTCGGACATTCCCTGTTCGAAGTTCTGCGAGGCCGCTTCCGAGAGGATGACCGTGTTCAGCAGTCCCGTCACGCGTAACCGCTTGGCTTCCTCCGAAAGCGAGCCATCGTTCAGCGTCGCCGACAGGCGGCTTAGCTCGGCGGAAGTAAGCTCCCGTGACACCTGAATGCTTCCGTTGTCCGCCCGCAGTACAGCCCGCCCGTTTTCCCCGACTGTGAGGTCGCAGGTCTTCATGTCCGGCAGCAGCGTTTTCAGGTCGATACGCCGGCGGTCCATCGCTTCGGAAATGACGGCCTTTTGTTCTTCCTCGTTCTTGCTGTCGATTTGCGATGCCAGCAACATCAGGGAAGTAAAAGCGGTCATGGCCATTTCTACAACCGGGTCGCCGCACCCCGACAGTCCTACGCCGCTGTCCTCCGAGGAAAGTAGTTTTTTCATCCATGCGTCGGGCGAAAGGCTTTTGCCGGTGGTATTCCCTTCGCTTCCCTTATACCGGGCGAGCAAGTCGTTGCCGTTATGCAGCACTTGTTGCTTGATAGGACCTTTTTGAGCGATTTCAGCCAGATAAGCCGCCGGATCGACGTCCCGCTGCGTCCCGTCCGCATAAATCTGTTTGACACCGAAATGCAGGTGTTCCCCGGTTGTCCGTGTTCCCGTGTTGCCGGGTCGGCCGAGCTTCTGGCCCGCCTGTACCGTATCGCCTGCCTTTACGGAAATTTCGCCGAGGTGCATGTAGGTGCATTGTACCTTGCTGCCGTCCGGGCGGGTGTATTCCACGGTCAGCGACTTGCCGCCGGGTGTATTGCTTTTGCCGTTGACGGCAATGACCTTTCCGTCTTTCTCCGTGGCCAAGACCGCATCACCGTCGCACCGGATGTCGATACCCTTGTGCATACGTTCCTTGCCGTCTGTCGGATCTTGCCGCATACCGAACGGTGAGGTGACGAATAGAAAATCTTTCCGTTCCACCGGGAACGAATACTCCGCCGCATTTCCGGCTTCCCGGAGCGGGTTCTCTTCCACGCCGAACCGCTTTCCCTGCGCTTCCATCTCCTGCATGACCTGACGGTCGTACTTCTGCAGCCCGTTCTGCTCGATGATACGTTGCAGGCTGTCGGCATAATGCCCGCCGGTGGCATATCCCGCCTTTTCAAGCCCCTGTGCCCAGCCTTTGTAGTCATCGGGAGAAAGCGAGAAACAGCGGGCATAGCGGCTGTTCTCTTTCAGGAAACGGGAGTGGTGCTCATACGAATCTCCCACGCTGTCGTAACTGCAGAACTTCTCGTTCGGCTTGTCATCGGAATACAGGCCGTACCGGCCACCTTCGGCAATCCATTCGGGCGTGGCCTTGATGCCGAAATGGTTGTTTTCATTCACGGCCAGACGACTTTGGCCGTTGGAGCTTTCCAGTATGCCCTGTGCCAGCGTCACGGAGGCCGGAATGCCATACCTCCGCATCTGTGCCATCGCATAATCTGCGTATTGTTCCGTATATTCTTGATTCTTGTTTGCCATATCTTTACCTCCTCATGGTTGGACGTTGTTCGTTCTCGTTCTGTTCGTCGGTCGCCTCTGCAGGCCCGTTTTGCTGCGCCTTGGACATACTGCCACAATCCATCACGTATGCCCGCAGCGCATGGATTTGCTGCCTTGTTTCTTCATTGCTGTGTTCAAATACCAATATGATTTTGTCCGCATCATACGGAATGCGTTCTTTGTCCGGAGGCATGTTCAGCTCGTTCGCTATGGTCTCCGCATCATACATGGAAGCGTAATACTTGTTCTCATGTTTGAAAAGGATGACCGCTTCCGGTTGTTCCTCTTTGATTTTCTTGTATTTGTCATACAGTTGTTCCGGTATATCTTTTATGGACAACTCTTTCAGGGATGAAGCAGTTTTGGGGGATTCCTCATTGGCTTGTTTGGGGTGCTTGTCTTTATCCTGCTGTAGGGTATCCTCTTCTCCTTGTTTCTTTCCGGCAGTCTCTTCCTGCGTCTGTCCTTTACGCAGGACATCGGCAAAAAGCGTGGCTGCCAGATGACGTTTATATTCGGCACGGTCCTCGGCCAGCCACATGCGCTGCCACTGTTGCCGTGTGACGCTCCGGGGCTGCAGTTTCTTCCCGTCGATGGTCGCCACGCACAGAGTTCCTTCTTGTTTGGTCTTGAATACGGACACACGCTGAATCCGGTTCAGGTCGATGTCCTGCGCCCCACTGCTGAACAGGTCCACTTTCAGGTCTGGCTGTGTTTCCGCCAGTACATAATACTTGTGCGCCAGTTCCATGCGTACCTTGTCGATGTTGTCCATCGCCTGTTTGAGCGTGGAGAAAAAACGGTTCACGTCCTCTTTGTCTGGATAGATACTGTACCCGTTCTGATGTTCGGGCTTCAGATACAGCGCCCAGCGGTTCTTGTCGTCCTGGATCATCTGTACCTGGTCGAAACCGATTTCGTCCGCCCGTTTGACCGCAGGCGTCACGTCCAGTGTGGAAAGCATTTCCAGTGCCCAGTTCTTCAGTCGGGCCAGTGATACCTGTTTCTTGGCGAAATAGGCATCGTCAGGTCTGTACCCCCATGCGCCATCGGGATTGAAGAAACGCACATTCTCAATACCTTCCCTTCGTAAAGCCCTGCCGATACGGGCCTTGTTCATGCCCGGCACCTCGTTGTCCACCTCCGGCGACGCACCGGCAGGGAGTATCACATCCGCCGATTTCGAGGACGGGTCGATGACGATGACAATGGTTTTGTCCTCCTTGTTCGGGTGTTTCCGGATCTCATCGGCTACATAGAAATGCTTGGGTAACTGCTCCTGCATATCCGAAGTCTGCCGGCGGTTACGCAGTGTGGCATATTCGATTTTCTCGCCCCGTTCCGCCTTGTGGATTACTTCGAGGGCGTTGTTCACGTCGCTTTCGAGGGCATCCATCAGGTTGGGGTTCTCTTTGAGTTCCCGGTTCCAGTAGTCCACCAGTCCAAGGCTTTTGTCGGACAGACGGGCAGGCAGTCCCAGTTCCAGCATTTTGATGCCCGAAGCCACCTCCACGATCAGCCGTTCCTGTTTGAGGGCATCTTCCGAAGGACCCATGCCGTTTTTCATTACCATGCCTTCACGGGCCAGCCGTTGTTGGTGTCCCGTGGCGCTCACGATTTGCCGCAAGGCTTCCTGAACGTAGTCGTTATAATGCTCGAAGTCCCGTTGGCGCGGCATATAGACCGCATCGCGGTCCGTCTCGTAATGGGGCATTCCGCTGCCGTCCGAACGCACGGGCACGAGATTGTCCCGCATTTTCAGCAGGAAGTCGTTGAAGCGGATATGCAGCCGCCGTTCATCGGCTTCGGAGTAGCCACGCTCCACGGCACTCCCGTCTTTCAGCAATACCGCATCGTAAGTCTCCTTATCCACGTAGGGCAGTGTCGTCTGGTCGATGTTGAAAAGTGTGCGGATCTCCCTGTTATGTATGCCCTTGTACTGTTTCTGCACCTCCTCGTCCAGTTTCAGATAAGCGTCCCGGCTGATGATGTCCTCCGGATTATTGCGGTGGACGTACTTGTTCCAGTTATAGAACAGGAACGGAACGCCTTGCTCGTGCTCGCGCACCGATGTGCCGCGTGCCTTGGCATCGCTGTAAAGGGTGAACAGGTTGGTCTTGCACCCGTTCCGATCCGAATGCAAGGCCATGAACAGGCCGTTGAACGGGCTGACGGCAACACCTTTCGGGTAAAATTTCGGAAAGCCCTTGCCCGTAGCGTTGAGCCAGTGTCCTCCGGCATTCGACGCTTCGTTCAAAGCCGTGGAGAGCAACTCTATCTGACGCTCCTCGGCATTCTTTTCTATTTGCGATTTTTCTTTCATATTCCCATATTTTTATCGGTTACAGGATTACTGAATGCCCCGTGTCCGCACGATGGTCTCCTGTTGTCCGTTGTCGTAGTTCTGCGAAGCTATCTGGCGGAGACGGTCGCTTTGGGCGAGCACGGCATTGGCCAGCGTGTTCAGCGGCAGGGCGCCGGCACGGTAGGCATCCGCCACCGTGGAGTTGAGCTGCACCGTGCAGGGCACATGGTCTATCGTGGCAATGAGGGTGTTGCCTTGCAGCACCGGATTCACGATACGCGGATTGAGCGGCTCGTCGGGATAGCGTCTGTACTGTACCTCTCTGTCGGTCGGAGGCACATTTCTGTTTCTCTCCGTTCTTTCACCCAATGCTTCGTGTCCCGCCTTGTTCAGCAGGTTCGCTCCGCCCAAGCCGATAAGCAACATCTTCAGCATCGGATTCTTGACGAATATGCCCGCCACGATACTCGCTATCGGCAGCAGGTTCTCTTTCAGCCCCAGCGATTGTGTCTTGCCCGTAAATATCCCCAGTAGCATGTCGGGAAGCATGGCCAGCACACTGCCCGGATTGCTCATGACTTCGCCCAGGCCTTCCAGTCCGAGGAAACGGGTCAGCCCGTCCCAACCGTTTTCGTTGGTCTGTGCGGCATGCGGCTCTTGTCCGGACGGTTCTTCCCGTACCGTCTTCTCGGTGGAGACCGTGGCAGTCTGCCTTTCTTTCTCCTCTTTTTCCCTCTGTTCGGATTCCTGCCCTGCCTGTTCTTCCGTTCCGGTTTTCCTCCTTTCCAGATCTTGCAGGTAGGCTTCCTCCTGTCCGGGAGCGACTACTATCGGTACATCCTTGTATCGTTCCGCCCGCTTCCGTTCTGCTCCGGCGATTTCTTCCCGCCACGGCATATTTCCATTGTCCGTTTTCCACCAGTCCATAAAATCGAATGTTATAATCGGTATCTTTTTCTGCAACTCCCCGTTGGCTTCCGTCAAGAGCGTGTTCTCTTTGGGTGGAATCGAGGCGGCTTCCTTACGGAATCCCTCGAACACGTTGCTTTCGCTGCCGAACACGCCTTTGCTGATACACTCCTCCGCAGAGAGCGTCCGTGTCTCTTCTGCCTCGAAGTGGTCGGCAATGGCCGAGATGGCTGTATCCGCACCGATGAACCGTGCAAGGCTCGCCCATGAACCTGCGCCGCCCAACATGACGGTATCGGCTGAAGCTCCCAACACCCAACCTGCGCCTTTCTCAAACTTGCTCGGACGATAAGCGGCCTCTCCGCGCTTCTCTATCTCTTCGGCCAGCGGCGAGCGGCTCAACGCCTGCGGCAACCCCAACAGGCTCGATTCAGCCGCTTTGCGGATGATGTAGTCCGCCGAGGACTTGGGCATACGTTCCTTTACCAGATGGTCTATCATCAGTTGCTTCACGCGGTAGTCCACGAAGGCGTAGGCGAGGTCGCAGCCCAATTCCTGCGACAGTTCATCGTAACGCCCGCGTCCGACTTCCTGCACGACGGCATCGCGCCACTCGCCGGCCATGTAGGCAAGGTCGTGCTGTATCTCCTCCGACGAGAGAACCCGTTCCTTGCACATCCCGATGTAGTCCTCGGTCGTCTTGGAGTTCCATTCTCCCGTTACCTTGAGTGTCTGGTACGGGTCGGCAAGCGGCTGGCCCGCCGATGCCATCATGCTGAGTATGCCGCCTACGGAGGTGGAATATTCTTTCATCTCTTCGCCCTGCTTTTCGGTCAGGTAGGCCCGTGTCTGCGACATGACGGGGACGAGATGATGGCGGAAATAACTGCCCATGAGGGTCTCTATTTCCGCAAACCTCCTGCTATGTTTGATTCCGTCCATATAATCAATGTCTTTTTATATCATATTGACCTGTTTCAACAGTTGTTCCTTCGTTTGTTCGATAGCGTTGTGGTACACTTCCATCTGTTTGGGGAAGAACTCTTCGAGCCACGCATCCTTTTCGATGCAGTCTTGAATGAAGCGAACCGCCTGTTCCCGTTCGATTTCCACCGAGGCTTCCCCTTCCTCCCGGTTGTTGAACCATGCCTTTGTCCACCAGCGGACTCCGGCCCGGTCGGGATAGACCGAGACGATCCTCGGTATGTCGAAGCTCTGGATGTCGATGTCCAGTTCCGCCAGCGGGTCGATGATTCCGCTGCCCGCTACGGCTTCGTCATGAAGTTTTTTTTTACGCCGCCGCCCATCGTGGAGAGGTACACCTCATGCCGCAGGGCAAGGTAGTTCAGGAAATCCGCTATCAGCAGGTTCTGTACCTTGCAGGCCAGCGGCATGGCTTTGCGCCCCAGTCCGAGGGGATTAGCCATGCTCGGCATCTGCTCGTAGAAATACTCTTTCATCGCGCCCATCGTGAAGATGTGGCGTAGCGACTGCTCCGTATGCGCGGGAACTGTGTATGCTCCCCGCTGCAAATCCTCCATGTAAAGCGGCAGGAAATGGAGCATCAGTTCCTCTATTTCCCTCTGATCCTTCTCATAATCGGTTTTTATCCCCGCTTCCGCATCGTAAAAACCTGCCGGGCCGTTATCCCCGGCTTCCTGCAAGGCCCGGATGTTGCCGTACAGCATGGTCAGGAACTCTATCGGGTTCAGTTCCTCGTCCTTGAATTTGACTTCTATATGCAGCCGTTCGCCGCTCAAAGCCACCGTTTGCCCGGCTTTCACTCGCTGTCCGAACTGGGCGAACACATTCGACAGATGACCGTATGTCACCTCGTACCCGCCGTGACGTATCGTCTGGCAGATGCCGTGTACCGGGTCGTTGCCCACGCCGGACACGATACCGTCAGCCACGGCCGCCAGCATGTAGTACCGCACGTTGAAGTCTGTCCCGTGATGAAAGAACTTTTCTCCCGTCGTCGGGTGTACCTGCTCGCCATAGCCGAGCGACAGTTCCACGTCTTTTCCCTGCGGCTCTTCGAACGGCATACAGTAGCCGCTGTCCGAGTGCAGGATCATTTCTTCCGTATATTTCATTGTGATATATATTTTTTCGTGTTCCTACCTTCTCATTCCTCCGCTTTGCGCTTGTTCCTCCGGAGAGAGTGTCGGCGTCTGCGTCCTCGACACCGTTTCCGGGGAAGCGGCACGGACGATACCTGTGTTGTTGCCGATAAGCATCATGCCCAGGAACAGACCGGCAATCTTGCCTAACCAGCCGAAACGTCCGAACACGAGGTACGCCGCCGCAATCAGCCCCGCAATGTTCAATCCCGACACGTTGCCCCCTCCGAGGTTTCGCAGAAAGCCGCCGAGCATGTTGAACAGCCCGCCGCCGGAGGTTTCCCGCAGGAAATTCGACACCCCGTTCAGCTTCGAGTCCACGCCTCCCACAGCCTCGCTTATGGCAGAGACCGTCTCTCCGGCTTTGTCTTTCAGTTCTTTCATGTCTTCGGGCGTTCCCGCCAGTGCGTTTGTGGCGGATTCACCGATAGCAGTCTCGCTGACAATCCGTGCGACACTTTTGTCGGTGGTCAGTTTCTGCCAGCCTACATAGCCGAACGCACCGCCCACAGTAGCGGTCTTGACCGCATGACCTGCACCCCGAAGGGTCTGCGAGGGGTGTAGCACCGCCTCTCCGGCACTCTTTCCCGTCGCGTTGGCGGCTTTGCCCATGCCTTTCATGGCCTTTCCGCCGTATTTCAATATCGTATCCCAAGCTCCCATGTCTTTATTCTTTTTTAGGGTCTAACATTTCTTCCATTTTGCCGCCATCGCCGTTGGGCGGCCTTCACGATGTCGTACTTGTCGGCGACAGGACGTGCTCCCTCGTCGATTTCCCGCCAGATGTCGCCCAGTGTGGTATATTTCACCGCCTTGGTCAGCCGTTGCAGCGTCCGGTTCATCGACCGGAGTTTCGGGCGTATGCCGAACACGATCTCCATGCGTTCCCTCTCCGTCATCTTGTTGTCCGACAGGCAGGCCGTGCGGATGTCGTTCACGATTTCCACGCTGTTCAATATCATCTCCCGGTAAATCCGATTACGCTGTGCGGACAAGGCGACGGCCAGCGCACCTGTCGAATGGCGTCCCAGTTGCTCGGTAAAGTCGCCCATGTTGTCCGTCAGCCGCGATATTTCATGATAGAAACCGTAAATCTGCGCCGCATAGCAGACAATCGAACGGAACGAGTTCAGGTAGTTGTTGAACTCCCGTTGCAAGTCCGTCGTGCCTTCCACTTCCTCCTTCGTCCACACATGCCCCGTGGTCTGCATCAGCATGACCTTCTCCTGGTTCTTCAATTCCTTCTCGGCCTTGTTGGTATAGACCAGAATCATTCCCGCAAGGGTCGCATCGTTCTGCGCCTGTACCTTGGAGATACCGGCGCATAGCAACAGAATCCATATCGAGATTATCCGCTTCATCGTTTTCCGTTTTTTATTTCCCTTCTTATCAACGGGCGGTGGCTGCCGCCCTGCGCCAGCGGGACATGGCCAGACGGGCCACCTCGCCGTTGCTGCGGTCAATCATGCCCGCCGTTATGTTGTTCCACACGTCATTCAGCGTATAATAGCGCAGGCTCAAGTAGAGCAGGTGCAGTTTCCGGCTGAATGCCGCGAGCTGGTCGTTCAAAGCCCACAGCGTTTTGCTCCGTTCCGCTCCCGTAAGCATGTTTTCCGTTCCGCCTTTGGCCACGGCGTCGTTTAGCAGCGTGAACACGGAGACCAGTTCCGTCGCCGTCTCGATATAGAGGTTGTTCATGTTCATGCTGGCGACGATGCCCTGCGGGTTGTTCCGTATCGCCTTGCCCAGTTTTCCCAGCGTGAGGAAAATCCGCACGCCGTCATTATAGAGGTGCGTGCAGGCTTTCAGCGACGAGGCATAGCCGCTCGCCGTCTTGAGGTAGCTGTTGTACTGTTTCTCCCACTCGTGTATGCGGTTGAACTCCGCTGCGATGCTGTTCTGCAGCAGGGCGGTCTGCGTCTGTCCTTTGATCTGTTTCTCGATCTGGCCGTTTATCAGCTCGTTGCCCTCGGCCAACGCTGCCCATTCCAGCGGGTTCGAGGCAGCAAGCTGCGCTTTGGCCGATTGCGGAAGCAGACCGGCAAGTATCAAGACCGCCCATATACTAATGATTCGTAATCTCATAGATTCCCTTTTTTCGTTTATTGATTTCCACACGTTCACGGATAATCGCCACGATGTCGTTTCCGCATCGGACGCCGATAAGGTCGAGCTTCGGGGTGTTCCGGTCCATCGAAAGGATAATGACCGTTTTCAGGCCGCAGAGTTGCTGCAGGAGGCTCTGGTGCTCCTGAAAGTCCACGATACGGTACAGTTCCATGTAGTCCACCCTGCGTATGAAAATACCGTGTTCGCTGACAAGCTGTTCTTCGCCGACCCTGTAACGTATCCGGCGCAGGTAGATGAAGCGATACAGCAGTACGAGGAACAAAAACAAGGCAATGACCGCCGCCATACTGCCCAGCGGCATACCTTCCATGCCGCCATACACCATCCCCGTCATGCAGATGCATATCAGCGGCAGTTCGTCAATGACGAATTGCCCGGCGTGCGGTCGCAGGATGATATTCCGGACATCTTGTATGGAGTATGGTGTGGTCATCGGCGAAAATGTGTTTGTCGTTCCTGTTCGGCATTATCCTCTCGTTCCTGATTCTGTCCGACGGATTCTTCCTGTTTTTGCCCGGCCAGAAGCTGTCCGTTCCAGTCCTTGTACGGATAGACGGGCTGTTCGCGGACAAAGGAGGTGTCATTCCTTTTATCCAGTCCAAGGAACTCCCGCAAGCCCTCACGGAACTCTTTGTAATGCTTGTTTACAATATCCACTTGGGCCTGTATATCGTCCGTATGGCACAGGCCGCTCGAACGCATTGATCTGGCTTCTATCCATGCCGATTCGTATTTCCCATACTTGCTTAGCACATCCTTGGGCAGCAGTTCCACCTCTCCACAGTCCAGATTTTCACCATCCGGAACAGAGTCGAGATAAGGCTTACGTTCGGAGGTCGCCTCAATGGTGGAACACACCGCACGGTACATCTCTTGTTGGAGATTTTCAGCATACTCGATTCCTGCAAGGTCGGTATCGAAACAGATATGCTGACGGGCGGGAAGAGCGGCAGAAAACACGCCCTGCATCTGTGCTACGGTCGGAGAGCCACCCGTAGAGACAAACACCGCCTTTCGTAGCTCTTGGTTTTGCGCCTGATGGAGCTGGTAATAGGCCATCGCATCGTAGGCACTCTCAAACCAATAGATATGTCCGGCTTCGGCAAGGGGCGTTCCGGAAGGACTGGCAATCCACAGCCCTTCGTTCGCGTTGCCTTCCTTGGCCTTGTCTTGGTAGCTGCCTCTTCCGTCCATGCGCACGCAGTCCCGTCCCTCGAAGCCTACGACCGTACCGCCGTCTTTGGGCAAGGTCAGCGGAAAAGCGAGACAGGTATATGCCGCACCGTCTGCGCCGTGTTTTGTCGCCAGACAGAAGTGGCGGTGGAAAGCAGACTGCGTGCAGAGGTCGATACCCCGGTTCTTAAAATAGGGATAAAATGTCTTCTGCGTTTCCCGGTCCTGCGGACTGAATGGGCGCAGGTCGTAATCCGCGATGTCGAACGGCCGTAGGTCCTGCTTGTCTTCGACGGGAATGTTCAGCAGGCGGCTGCATACGAGGTTCACCAGTCGGTTCGGGTCTATTCCCTCCCGGTATTCCGCAAATAACGCCGGGTGCTCCTTGATGAACGAAACGACGTTGTATTCCTTCTGCCGGGGTGGTTGGCAACAGCACTTTCCATGCTGTGTGATGACGAACTTGTCGCCTCGGATACGCTTTCCCTCGCTGTCCGTGCGGATAAACGAGGAGAGACGCAGACCGAAGCGTCGGTTCTGGCGATAACCGGCATCGAGCAGTACATCCCGGATGTCGATCCTTTGCAAAAAATCGTCCTGTGTAAATTCCTTGTCATTCATTGTTTTCTCCTTTATTGTTTCATGTGGGGTGTGCCGTGTTGTCATCGGTGGAAACGTACTTGCCGTTCCTGTTCGGGTTCTTCTCTTCTGGCCGGCTCTTCGTGAACTGATTCTTGCAGCTTGGCCTTTGCCAAGAGCTGTTCGTTCCAGTCCTTATAGCCTTTTTCAGCAGGATCGTACACAATAAGGTCGGTGCTGTCCTCGCCGGGAGCGGGAAGATTACGGATCGCATCCTCTATAGCCATGATATTTTGTCTCATGCCCTCCAGTGTTTCCTCACTGGCCGAACCCTCGGCAAGAGCCATCTCGTACTCGTCTTGGCACACCATGCTCATCTCCTGCAAATATCCGTCGCCGATTGTCCGATAGTCAAGCGTACCATCTTCCCGATAGATTTCTTTGGGACGTAAAAGCGTACCGACTATCCTGTGAAAGTCGAAGGGTTCGAGTTTTATTTCGTAGTTCTGGTTCTCCTCGCCGCTGATACGGACTTGCAGTTTGTCGTCTTTCGTCACGTTGCTGGTGAATGTCTTGCCCGCCTGGGTGAGCGCGAAGTTGATGGCGAAGATCTGTCCGGCACGGTCCCGGTCGAAGCAGAGATGGTGGTAAGCGCGTGGAGCGGCCTCTATCATGGCTTTGAACTGCTGTTGGCTCGGTGCCCCGCCGGTAGAGACGAACACTCCCTTTCTTAGTTCCTTGTCCCATTTCTGGTTAAGCTGGTAATAAGCCATCGCATCGTAGGCACTCTCGAACCAATAGATACGCTTGGCTTCCGCAAGTGGGGTCTTGGCAGGGCTGGCAATCCACAGCCCCTCGCTCGAATTGCTGCCCTCGGCCTTGCCTTTGTAGCTGCCGCTTCCGTCCATTCTTGCACATCCCCGTTCCTCGAAGCCCACGACCGTGCCGTCGCCTTTGGGCAAGGTCAGCGGAAAAGCGAGATTGGTGTATGCCGCACCGTCCTCACGGTGTTTCGTTGCCAGACAGAAGTGGCGGTGGAAGGCATATTGCGTGTAGAGGTCGATACCCCGGTTCTTGAAATAAGGATAGAACTTCTTCTGTGTCTCCCGGTCCTGCGGGTTGAACTTGTGCAGGTCGTAGTTTGCGATGTCGAACGGGCGGATGTCCCGCTTGGGCTGTATAATCCGCGTTGTCCGGTCCTCGATGGGATGGTTCAGCAGCCGGTTGCACACGAGGTTCACCAACCGGTCGGGGGACATGCCCACACGGTATTCCGTGAAGAACTGCGGGTGCTCCTTGATGAACGAAATGATATTATAGACTTTCTGCTGCTGGGCTTGGAAGCAGCATTTTCCCTGTTGCGTCACGATGAACTTGTCGCCGCGGATACGCCGCCCATCGCTGTCCAGACGGACATACGAGGGATAGCGCAGGCCGTCGCGCCGGTTCAGGTGGTAGCCCGCGTCAATCAGTACGTCCTGAATGTTCAGCCTTTGCAGGAAGTCGTCGTAGGTAAGGTCTCCTTCTCTCATAATTATCTTCCTCTCCTCATATCGTTAATATCCTGATTCATCTGTGCCTCGAAGTTGCGTATGGCCACGTTCCTCGGCGTATCGACGCCGGGTTTGAAATACGTGTGCGGTCCGTCGAAACGCTCGCCGTAGAACTCCGGACCGTGGGGATGGTGGCATTTCAAGCCGTGGATAACCCCCGCCGTGACGACCGTGCCCGCCGTGAGGGCGGCAAAAATCTTCACGCCGAGACCACGCTGCGCTTCCGGACGCATCTTCATGTCCACCTCGCTGAATATCTTCGAAAAGAGCTTCATGCGATGGTAGTCGTCCACTGCAAGAAACTTGTCGTAATCCTTCTGGCTGATCTCGTGGCTGACGACCTGCCCGTCGATGACAGCCGTCATCTTGAACTTGCCCTCTGTAGGGGACGGATGTACGGCAATCTCGCCGACCTCGACCTCCCTGCCGTGCCGTTCTTCCCGGTACCAGCCTTTGCGTTCGTCAAGCACGGAAATATCCCGTCCATCGACGGTTGCGGTCGCGCCATACGGCATTTCCTGCCGGAGTCGGGCTTCCAGCGGGGAGAGGATTTCCTGCTCCTGTTGCTGTCGTTGCGTCAGCTCCTCCTGCACTTCGGGGTGCAAGGCCAGCGCAATACGTTGCTTGCTGTCGAGGTCTGCCATCGTTACCTTGTCGGCGAAATCCGCCTTGATAACCCCGTTCAGGACTTCCAACCGTTTCTCGACCGGTTGTTCCTCGATGGAGTTGGAGGTCAGGACGGCCGTTTCTTCTTCCGTCAGGTCATAGACCATATCGGCGGCCACCTTTTCGGACTGTACGGTCAGTGTCCGTGCCTCCTTATCGACGATAAGGCCGTGCGAGGCGAGGCATTCCTGCCATTTCTCGTTGGAAAAATAGACCGGGGAGGCAATCAGCTCCTTGTAGGTACGGGCCGGTTCTGTGCTGCGCGGACGGCTGACTATCGGCGTGATGACCGTTTGCAGGTCCTGCAGGACATCGGTCTGTTGTACGGCCGGCATCGACTGTCCATCCTTGTACTTGTAATAGAAGCCGTAGCCGCCCGACTGCAATTCGCCCGGCTTCATGCGTCCGTCCCACCGTTCAAGAACAATGGGCGGTCCCGGATAGAACAGTTGACCGCCGACCCGCCGCAGATGGAAGCCCCACTGGTGGCGTGGCGTCCAGCCGAGAAACGGGGGCGGCATACCCAACCGTCCCACACGCCCGTATTCGCCGATACCGATACGGTAGCCGTGCAGCCCCATAGCGACACGACCGTTGGCATTGCGGGCATGGACGAAGTTCTTGGGCATGTAAAAATCTTTTCCTACAATGCTCGTGAACACGTTGTAGGCTTTCTTGTTGGCCGAATTTGTTCCCCAGTCCGTCAGGGCCAACATCTGACGCTCGGTAAGGTCGTAGGTCAGCAGTGGCGAATCGTGTCCCTGCACCACGAGCCGGTAGCCCGTGCCGTCACTGACCACGTGGGCCTGCATACCGTTACGCCTCAATATGTCCTGCATTTCGGGTTGCAGGTCCATCATTCGGGGGTTGGTATTCTTTCGTATCGCCATAATCCGTTGTTAAAAAGGTTTTCCGTTATGCATCTCCGCTCTCCATCGCCGCCTCCAGTTGCTCGTCCTTGTAGTGGACAAACTCGGCGGCGGATTCGTTGCCCACCATGAGGCTGTGCTCCTTGCAATAGCGGGCATATTCCTCCTGCCATTCGGGCGAGAAATGATTCACATAGTCGAGCCAGCCGTATTCGCCGCGCTCCATCTTCTCGATAAGTACCTCTTCGGGATAATATTGGTGTTCTGCCATATTCGCTGGATGTTAAGATGTTATTTGTGAAGTCCCGCCGCACGGTTACGCTCGGCGCTTTTCTTCTGTTCGTTCCACAGTTCCTCGGTATATTCCTCTTCGGGAACGTAGTCGAGATTGCCGTCGTCGTCCATCACCCAGCAGCCGTACACGCCGAAAGTGTACTTGTCCCACTCGCGTTTGGGCTGTTCTTTCCATTTCTGGCTGTCGCCCGAACAGAAGCGGATACCGGTCTTGTCATGCAGGTCGATACCCACCGTGACGGGTTCATCGTCCACGACCAGTGTCAGCGGTTCGCCGTTCTGCATACCGTTTACCTCCATTGTACCGAGGTGCATTATGTCGGCCAGCACTTGCAGGTTGCGCCCGATAATCGGCGTGGGGATATACATCACCTGCTTCGTTTCCTCGTCTATCTGCACGAATGCCTTGCTGTGCCGCCCGTCTGCCGTTTCCACGTCCGCAATGATGGCCTTGCCGTCGAGCAACTGTTTCTGTTGCGCCTCGTCGTAGCGTTCCAGTGGCGAGGATTCCAGAACGGGATAAAATACCACGTCCGACAGACCGTCATCTCTGCGGACAAGAGCGAAGCGGCTGCGGCTTTCAATCAGTTCTCCCTTCTCGTCACGGACACGGACCGGAAGCACGGGAGAGTGTCTGCCGTCGCAAATCTCATCGAGGACACGCATCGGCAAGTCCTCGATCATCTCCTGTGTAAGCCCGAATCGGGCCAGTGTCGGATAGGGTAATTCAATTAGTTCAAATCGTACTATATTCATATTTATTTTTGTATTTTAAATTACACTTTGCAAAGATAGATTCTTTTCATTCCTTTGTATATAATAGAATAATATTAGTGTATTAAGAGAGTTTATTTTTATGTTCAGAGTATGATTTTATGCATAAATTCATACTCTGGATGCTTTTTTTGTTGTACTTTGGTCGAAAAAGGCCGTGGAAACGGGACATCTTGGGCAAGGCTGGTTATATTTGCCGCATGAGAAAGAAACTACTGGTTTTGATGGCGGGTGCTGCAAGTATCGCAGGCCCCGTTCAAGCACAATTCAATACGGTCTCGACCGTGCCGTCCCGATATAGGGTTGAAGTCGTTTCTGCCGGTAGGGATAATGCGGCGACCTTGCCCGGATACACGCTTTCCGTCCAAGACACCTTACCGTCGGCAGGAGACGTTGCCCCGGCATTACCCGCCGACACCTGCAAGCACGTATGGATAGAGCGTTACCTTAGCGTAAGCTATCCGCTGCACCGGATGAAAATCAACTCGCTTTATGGGTATCGGAAAGATCCTTTTACCGGAAAAAAGAAGTTTCACAACGGAATCGACCTCCACGCACAGGGCGACGAGGTGATGGCTATGATGGCGGGAGTGGTAGTGAAAGTCGGGCAGGACAAATCCTCCGGCAAGTATGTGACCTTACGGCATGGAGACTACACGGTCAGCTATTGCCACCTGTCACGTATCCTTACCCGGAAAGGGGCTGCTGTCGGGCCGAGGGATGTCGTCGGCATTACCGGTTCTACAGGACGCAGCACCGGCGAACATCTGCATATCACCTGTAAACTCGACGGTAAGAATGTCGATCCGTTAATGGTACTGGATTACATCAAGTCCATACGCGAAGAGTGCGTGGCGGCACTGGCCGAACTATAGTTGTCCATGATTTTATTCTTCTTACCTTATCTGTTTCTATGAAACGGGAACAAGAATATCATTTTTTGTCAAATAGGCACAGTCTTTGGGCAAAATTTATAGCTTCAGCAGAATTATTTGCTTTTAACTTTTGCAATATGTTTTGCCTATGACTATTTACAGTGTTAATGCTAATTTGCAGGGTATCTGCAATTTCCTTGCTTAACAAACCTTGCTTCATCAAACGTAAGACTTCCAATTCTCTATTTGTCAAAGGCTCATTCAATGTATCAGATAAATCTATAAAAATCTGGTCTCCTGTTTTTAAGTTATACAGATGGCTTTTGGTTATTTCCAGTTCTTGGTTTGCATCAATGTCAATAACTGACAGCATAAGCCAAATATTTCCCGATTTATCCAACTCAAGAACTTGTTCCTGTTCTATTATGCGGATATATTCACCTCGGACATTTCTTATCCTCATTTCATGAATGGCTTTATAGTTCATCTTTTCTGCATCGGAGAATGAACGTAATATCGAATAGATTTTCTTTCTTACAAGTAATCCATAATCTATATCGTCCGGATGTATAAGTTCTATAACCGGCCGGTGTCCATCAACAAACAACCTGCGGGAATCAACTCCATATAATTTAGGAATATTGTCAGAAACAAAAACAAATTTATTAGTGTAGCAATCAAACACCAATACAATGCTATGCGTAATTTCTGAAAGTTTAATCCAGTCTTCTTTCCTTTTTTCAAGAATGGAATAATCAATTTCATCAAACATAGTGTTTGATGTTGGAAGTATATTTATGATTTTCTTTTCTATTTCATCAATCATCATGCTTGCTACAACATTTATTATTAAACAGTTAAACTGTACTCATTATAAATGACTATTGCCCTTGGAGTATATAGCATCTATCTTTGCACAAAGATACGCAAAAGAGTATAAGTATAAGATAAATAGATGTTTAATGTTTTAATTGTTTCTGTATGATAAAAAAGATTTGTTTAACGACACGGGACGGCAAAAGAGTTGTAGGTTGCAAAATTGTAGTAACATCAGTATTTGAAACTGACATTGAAAATATTTGGTGTAAGATTCAAGATATTGATACTTTAAGGGAGATTTGTAAACCCAAAGCAAGTTTTATATCCTATGACGATGTTCCTTCCGTCTGGAAAGAGGGAGAGACATTTTGCTTCAAATTGTTCCTTCATAGATTTATCCCTATTGGAAAACATACAATAAGCATAATTAAGATAGACAAAAAGTCAAGAGAGATAGTTTCAAATGAGTATAATAAAAGAGTAACTATATGGAATCATTATATTCAAATGGAAAAGATTGCAGAAAATGTTACAAGATATACTGATAATGTTGAATTGTATGCGGGTTATTTAACTCAGTTTGCAGCTTGGTGGTCTCTCAAATTTTATAAGCATAGGCAAAAAAAGTGGCAGGAAATTATAATACAAGCCTAAAAACTATTTACAGAACTTTGGCGGTTATGCTGTTTGCCCGATATGCGGAAGCCTTTCAGCAAATAGCGTAACCTCTTCTTTCCCATTCTATTTGTTCTTTCATATTGCTGGTTTCAACAATTATTTTCAACCAGTTTTAATGTAGCCGCCCCAGACCGCAGCCTTTACCAGTAACATCGGCGGTACGCTGACGGTCTTGCCATAGAAAATGGCCGCCACCACCTTACCGCCGCACCGCTCTATCTCCTTCTTGTAGTCGATCATACTCTGTCCGCTTGTCAGCACGTCATCAACGATGACAACTTTTTTGCCTTTTATATCCCCCGTAATCCGGTAATTCCTTTCGAGAATGCGGTCTTCGCCACCCTTTGCCTCGTGCAGGCTGTCGCGTGGCTCGAACACATCGACATCGTACAGTCCCGAAGTCCGTCCCTTCCGGTGGGTTCTAATGTACCAGTCAAGACGCTTGAACCTCCGGACATACTTGAACTCATCACTGCACGGCATGAACATGATGTGGTAAGGGGCATCGTCCAGCTTCAAGACGGACAGACATGCCTTGAAAAAGCCGATACCGTGATTCTCGCCCTCCTTGAACTGGTAGAGGGAACGGCAGAACGCACGTTGTTCATCGTTGAGCAGGTCGGTGTACCGCGAAGGGTAGTAATACCCATAGAAAGCAACCTTTATCCCGTGCGATTTGAACGGTTCAAGTGGCCGGTGGTCCTCGAAAAGTCCGAACGGGCGAAACAGAACATCTTGCAGGCTTCCCTATGGCCCGCCATGACAGCCAAACGGCAATAACGGTCGCGTTCCTCGGCAGTAGCGGCTGTCCGTGCGGCAGCGAATGCCGCCTCTCCGGTCTTCCGTTTCCAGAAGCCGATGACATATAGGAGAAGAGCCACGACACTACACAAAAGAATAAACCAAAGTTTCGCTTCCATAATTGGCCGGATTAAATACGTCTATATCGTTTAGGTTGATTGACGGCATCTTTTGTCTCCTTCGAAATCAATCCAGCACATTGTCCAGATGTGTGTAATTCAAGAGTTTGATTTCTCCTGCGGTGTTTTCGAGCGTGCCTGCATAGATCACCGCCTTGCCCTCTACAGGACCTTTGACCCAGCCGTCCATCTGTTTTAATGCCTTTTCAAAATCAGCATGGTAAGTCATTGCCGACTTGATTTCGATACCGTAAAATTCCGAACCTTTTTTCAACAACAAATCGACCTCGTTCTGGTTCGAATCCCGGTAGAAATAGAGGTTGCTCTCCTTACCTTGGTTGTATCTCCGTTTCAATGCTTCCGTTACGATGAAATTTTCGAACAACGCCCCCCGCATTTTATCCCTTGCAAGCTGTTCCGGCGATTCGATGCCGAGCAAATGGCAGGCAAGCCCCGTGTCAGTGAAGTAGAGTTTGGGCGTTTTGGTCAGCCGTTTGCGCGTATTTTCGAAATATGGTGGCAGTAGGGCCACGATATAGGATGCCTGCAATACAGACAGCCACGCTGTAACCGTATGGGAACTGATGCCGATTTCGTTCGCCAGCTCGGAGGCTTTGAACAGCGAGCCGATACGCCCGGCACATAACCGGATAAACGTGTGGAACTGCATCATGTCCTTGATTTGCAACAAATCGCGCACGTCCTTGTCCAGATAGGTTTTCATGTACGCCGGATAGAGGAATTTGGGTACGTTGCGCCCTGAATAAATGGCGGGATAGAACCCGTTAAACAACAGATGGTCGAGCGGCGTATCGGCAGCTATCTCCCGTATCTCGGAGTAGGACATGGGCAGCAGCTCGAATACAGCGGTACGTCCCGCCAAGGACTGAGTAACCTTTTTCAGCATGGCGAACTGCGAACTGCCCGAAAGGATGAAGCGTCGGTCTGCATCAGCGTCCACCATACCTTGGATATACGACAAAAGGTTCGGGGCATTATGCACTTCGTCGAGAATCATGCCCTCCGTGTGCTGGTTCAGAAAAGCGACCGGGTCGTTTTCGGCAAAGCTCCGCACGTCGAGGTTCTCCAAAGAGTAGTACGGCAGGTGCGGAAACAGATTACGGATCAGCGTCGTCTTGCCGGACTGTCGGGGCCCGGTAACGGTTATGACCGAAAAGTAACGGTACGCCTCTTCTATCACGGCGGATAATTCCCTGCGTATATATTTTGTCTCCATATTTGTTTATGCAATTTTGAAATACGACTGCAAAATTACATAAATCCTGTTGCAGCGCAAATTTTTCGGGGTAGTTTCTCCTGCCTGTCGCCGTTTTTTTTCTGTTGTATCGGCAATTTTCTCTCTCACGTTGGCGGATCTGCCTTTCTCTTTTTGTCGGCGAATGTAGGACAAAGCGCATAAACGCCAAGCCGCATTCCATTCGGATGGCGAAAACAGACCATTGCATAGTCGGTTTTCTATCCGGGTTTGGCTCATTATGCCGATGCTTTATCCTCTCTCTGCCTTAAAAAGTCGAAAAACAGACCTGCACCGCAAGGCGAAAGCAGGGAAAGAAAAAACGGCTTTCAATGTTTAACGAACTCTTAAAAACAAAACGAGTATGACAGATGAAATCAGACAGGACGGCAAAGTGGTGCTGTCGAGCGAGGACGGGTTTTCTATCCCGATGTTCTTCAACAACCTATGTGGCAAGAACTTTTCCGGCGAAAAATACCGGGATTATATCAAGTATGTAGCCCTCGGCGAGATGGGCTTCAAGCCCGGTATTATCGAGTTCTATCGGGACGGGGTACTGCAAAGAACGGGCGAAATCCCGAAGCCCTGAACCGCAAGCCCCGAAAATTCAACAACGAGAAAAACAGAACTTAATGATTTGCAGATATGGAAGCATTTACTATTCACCCGGCGGAAGCCTATCTCCGCAACGAACAAAACCCTCCGTCATTGTATGTAAAGATTGAGGGGAAACGCAGGCGTTTGTTTATCAACCGTAACGAAAATGTCATCGGCATTGTCGCACCGGGGAAACGGAAAAGAGGCTATATTTTTACGAACTGGGCAAGTATCGAGGAGATATATTACCCGTCCCAAGAGCAGGAGCAGGCAGTGGACACGGACAGGAAAATGATTTTGAAATACCAGAAACTTGCCCGGCTCGCCACATACGCGAATGACTGGCTGCGTAAAATCGCCAATGCCGATTTGGAAAAATCCCTTTACGAGAACCGCATTACGACCGGCACACGCATAGACGGCCAGTGTATCCGGCTTTCCACAATCGAAAAATATTGCGGTAGTGTGGATATGCACCTTTTCAGGGAAGCCGTGAAACAGGGTAAACAGTTTTCTACCGTGCGTTTCGACTTTCGCGGATATGACGGTACGCTATGGTGCGAGCCGCGAGAAAACGGCGATGTGATGGCTGGTTTTAGCAAGGAATATCGCGGCTGTCTGAACGGTTACTATTACTTGCTTATCAACGATGAATACATGATAGGTTACGACATCGACTGATTGTACAATGAAACTATAATCCGTATCGGGTAAGGCTCGATACGGGTTTTGTATTTCGGTCTGCCGACGGCACGATGCCCTGTTATACGATGATTTTCTCCTTTTCTATGCCCGTTTCGTCCTGTTGCCCTTGTACCCATTCTCATACCTCCCTCTTTTAGCTGTCGGTTTCCGTGCCCAGCCTTGCAGCGACCTGCGGGGTATTATTTTTCCGCAAAGGTATCCGGCAGTTCCAATCCTGCCAATGCCGGCTACGCCGCGAGTGAGGCGTAAAAATCTTCCTCTCCGTTGTCGAGCGTATTTTTTCGCTTCAGCCTTGTCCGATTGTCCCTGCCACCTTCAAAGGGCAGAAAAATAATCCCTGCGGTCGCAAACAGGCCGAACAGAGGGAAACAAAAACAAGGTTAAATTATGAGTTACAACAAATTAAAATCACTGGAGGCAAACGTGGAAGCCATTGCAACGGCAATGAAAATCCGTATCGACAACAGACAAGCCACAGACGAAGAGAAAGAGGTATTATCCCGATATTCCGGTTTCGGGGGTATTAAAGAGGTATTGAACATAGGAACGGAACACATTGTCAGCGATGATGTGGCCGAGCCTATCCGCAAGCTGCAAGACCTTATAGACACATATCCCTATTACGACGACACCATGCGGCAATCCGTTATCGACAGCATAAAGGCCTCTGTCCTGACTGCTTTTTACACACCGAAATTCCTCGTGGATGCAGTAGCCCGGCAGGTACACGCCACATTCAAGGACAACGGGCTGCAAATGAGCACCTTTCTCGAACCCAGTACGGGAATCGGCGGCTTCCTGCCCGTCGCCATGCCCGGCACTCGCAGTTATGCTTTTGAAAAAGATTGCCTTACAGGGCTTATCCTGTCACTTCTGTACGACAAGGCGGACACGGTAACGGCAGGTTTCGAGACGATTGCCGACCAACATCTGGAGCATGGGAGCTTCGATGTTATCGCCTCGAATATCCCGTTCGGCAATTTCCGGGTATTCGATGCGGAAATGTGGAAGAAAGGCGGCATGTACGAACAGTCAGCCAAGACCATACACAACTACTTTTTTGTCAAGGCAATGGAGCTGCTGAACGAGGGCGGACTACTGGCGTTCGTTGCGCCGAGAGGAATTGCCGACACGCCGGGCAACAAGTTCGTGCGCGAGTACCTCGTCAATCATGCCGACCTCATAACGGCCCTACGGCTGCCCGATACCCTTTTCATGCAGACAAGTGGCATAGAAGTAGGAAGCGACCTCTTGATATTCCAGAAACACAGCCGCAAGGCGACGCTCTCGTTACGGGAGAAGATGTTTTTGCAGGTCTCCAAGGAAAAGGCCGACACGGCAGGAACAATGACCGACTATGCAAATAAAATCTTTACCCTCCCCAAGACCGCCCTTGCCACGGACAGCCGCATTGCGCTGAACCAGTTCGGAAAGTACGTCCGCAAATACCAGTGGTTAGGCGATGAAAACGCCATGTCCCAATACCTTTCCGCATTGCTCAAATACGATTTCGAGCGCTATTTTCGCAAGGCTCTTTTCGGCGGTCACGGCCAAGACAACGCTCCCGTGCAGATGTTCCTTTTCGGCGAGTCGCAGACGGCCAAAGGCATACGTGCCTACACGGAGGACATGGAAACATGGATGAAGAACGGCGCAATGGTCGTTTTCGAGGGGCAGGTAGGTACGCTCCGGTTCCGCAAGTCGAGCCGTTACACGGAGACAGCCGTCGATTTCGTGCCGGTGGACGAGGGCAAAGTAAATACGGACAGGGCCGCCGACTATTTCCCCATACGCAAGGCGTATTTCGAGCTGTCCGGCAGGGAACGGGAAGAACAAAAGGACTACCCGGAGCTGCGTAAACAACTCAACGCCTTATACGATGCCTTTGTTGCCAAATGGGGATTCTTCCACGATAACGACAACAAGGAGTTTATCATGCTCGACAGTCTCGGTACGGAGGTGTTCACGATAGAAATGCAGGTCGGCAGGGACATCTTCAAAGCCGACATCATGCGTGAACCCGTTGCTTTCAAAAAGATAAACGACACGGAAACGCTCACACCAATAGAAGCTCTGGCAAGCAGTCTGAACTTTTACGGCAAGGTCGATATGGACTACATGGCACAAGCCACGGATAAGGGGGAAGAAGAAATCATCGAAGCTCTGCAAGGGGAAATCTTCTACAATCCGGCAGCCGGAGAATGGGAGCACAAAGGGAAGTTCCTTGCCGGAAATGTCATAGCCAAGCAGCAAGAGACACTTTCATTTCTCCCTGACCTCGCCGGAAAGGAGAAAGAATGGGCCGAAGCGTCTGCAAAGGCACTGGAGAACGCCATACCCGAACCGATACCCTATGAAGAACTCGACATCAACATGGGCGAGCGGTGGATAGATACGAAACTATACGCCGATTTTGCTTCCGAACTCTTCGGAGTGGGTGCGAACGTGATGTATTTCGATGTGAACGACACTTACTTGATTCGGTTGCAGGGATATTCGCCCGTGGCATACAATACCTATTCCGTGCGCAGCTACAACGGCGAGGACTTGTTTGTACACGCCCTGCACGATACCGTTCCCGAAATAACGAGAGAGGAATACCGGGATGGCAGCAAGGTACGAGTACCGGACGAGGAAGCCATGCAGGAGGCCGCCGCCAAGATACAGGAAATCAGAGAACGTTTCAACCAGTGGCTCGACAACGAGCCTTTGGAAGTCCGGGACGAACTGGTAAGGACATACAACGAGCGTTTCAACTGTTACGTGCGTCCGCACTACGACGGCTCGGCGCAGACATTCCCCGGCCTCTCTTTCGAGCAGTTCTCCTACGACAGCCTCTATCCGTCGCAAAAGGACGCCATTTGGATGATAAAGCAGAACGGCGGCGGTATCTGTTGGCACGAGGTCGGCACGGGCAAGACAATGATTATGTGCGTGGCCGCTTATGAGTTGAAACGTCTCGGAATGGTTCAGAAGCCTCTCATTATCGGACTGAAAGCCAACGTGCACGAGATTGCCGACACGTTCCGCAAGGCATACCCCGCAGCCAAGGTGCTCTATCCGGGCAAGGAAGATTTCACCCCTGCCAACCGCAAAGAGGTGTTTTCAAAAATCAAGAACAACAACTGGGACTGCATTATCCTGACACACGACCAGTTCAGCAAGATTCCGCAGTCCGAAGAAACCATGTACGACATATTCTCGGAAGAACTGGCCGACGTGGAGCACAGCCTCGAAGTGTTGGAACAGTCCACCATGCGCTACCGGAGCGGCAGGATACAGAAAGGACTGGAAACCCGGAAACAGAACCTTAAAGCCAAGCTCGCCGAACTGCAGATGAAGATAGACCGCCGGAAAGATGATACCGTTGATTTCCGCTTGATGGGCATAGACCACATATTTGTGGACGAATGCCACTGCTATAAAAATCTGATGTTCCAGACACGCCACACGAGGGTAGCGGGCATCGGCAACGCACAAGGCTCGCAAAGGGCGATGAACCTTTTGTTTGCCATTCGGGACATTCAACGCCGCACGGGAAAGGACTTGGGGGCTACGTTCCTTTCCGGTACGGTGGTCGTAAATGCGCTGACCGAACTGTACGTAATGTTCAAATACCTGCGTCCGAGGGAACTCAAACGGCAACAAGTAAGCTGTTTCGACGCTTGGGCGGCGATATTCACGAAAAAGACCGCCGATTACGAGTTGAACGTAACGGGTACGATAAAGCGCAAAGAGCGTTTCCGTACTTATATCAAAGTGCCGGAACTGGCGATGTTCCTGCGGGAGATTACCGACTATCGTACTGCCGACATGATAAATCTCGACGTGCCGGACAAAAACGTGCGTTTCCTTTCCAGTGCGCCCACTATCCAACAAGAGGAAATGATCGGGCGGCTCGTCGCCTTTGCACACAGCGGACAATGGGAAGATTTGGGGTTGGATATTCCGCAGCCGGACAATCTCGACAAGGCAAAAATGCTTGTCGCTACCAACGTGGCACGCAAGATGTCCCTCGATATACGCTTGTTGGGCGACAAGTTCGGCGACGACGGGAACAACAAGGCTTCTATCTGCGCACGGACAATCTACGACTACTACGTGCGTTCGACCGCCAACCGGGGTACACAGTTCGTCTTCAGCGACCTTTCCACCTACAAGCCGAACGAGTGGAACATCTACAGCGACATCAAGGACAAACTGGTGGCTATGGGGATTCCTGCCGATGAAATTCAGTTTATCCAGTGCGCCAAGACCGAACGGGCGAGAAAGAAACTCTTTGCTGACATGAACAGTGGCAAGGTACGGGTGTTGTTCGGCTCTACCTCGATGTTGGGAACGGGAGTGAACGCACAAGAAAGGGCCGTGGCAGTGCATCATTTGGAGATACCTTGGCGCCCCGCTGACATGGAACAGCGCAACGGCAGGGCGGTACGCAAGGGCAACACCGTCAAGCTCTGGGGAAACAACACTGTGGACGTGGTGATTTATGGCACTGAAAAGACACTCGACGCTTACAAGTTTAACCTGTTGAAGAACAAGCAGATGTTCATTAACCAAATCAACAACGGCACGATTGCCGTGCGCCGTATCGACGAGGACGCTATGGACGAGGACAACGGCATGAACTTCGCCGAGTTCGTGGCTCTCCTGTCGGGAAATACCGACCTGTTGGAGAAAACAAAACTCGACAACAAGATTATGCAGCTCGAAAAGGAACAGGCCATTTTCAAGAAAGACCGTATCAGGGCCGAACGCAAGATAGCCGCCAATCAGGAAGATATGATAAAGGCCGAGAGTGCGGCAGAACGCATGACACAGGACTGGGAGTATATCACCTCTTACACCGGAGACCGGACGACCCGGTTGCTGAACCTCGCACAAGCTACGGCGGAAGAGACCGGACGGGAACTGCACCGCATTTCCAAAACCTACCGCAACGGAGCAATCAGCACGATAGGCACGTATGCCGGATTGAACCTGTCGGTGTACAGTGAGTATGACATGGGCGGAACGTTCTACCGAAATACGTTCCTCGTCGAGGGCGTAAGCGGGCTGAAATACCGTTGCGGCATATCGGGTGCATTGCCTCTGGGCTTCGTGGAATCGTCCCGATACCCGCAGGTCGCCCTTGAAAAGCTGCCCGGCATGATTGAGGAACAACGGCAGAAGATAGCCAAGCTGGAGAGCGAGCTACCTGCCTTGCAGGGAATCATAGCCCGCAAGTGGAGCAAGGCGGACGAACTGGCAAGGCTCAAACAAGAGTGCAACGCTTTACAGCACCGGATTGACGAAAGCATGAAAGAGGCGGAACGCACACAGCCCGCCCTTTCCGAACACGAGGCCAACGACAAAGCGGCCTGACCGTAATTCATAGATTTAACCTTTTCCCTCTGTTCGGTTACAACGACCGGACAGGGGGATTTTTTCACCTTCCGGTCTGCCGACAGCCATACCCGGTTGTAACGGAATCTTCCCCCTTGTACCTCCGGTCACTCCTTTTATACCGTACACCTTGTCTTTTATAGGCAGGTTTCCGCTTCCTCCTCTTGTAGATTGAGATGCCATCACGAACCGATGACCGTAAAGCCCGACACTTTTTTCCGCAAAGTTGATTGCATCTCAAAGCTTTGCCTCAAGACCCATCTTCGATTTTCCTGATGAAAAATCTTCCTTCTCACTTCGTTCCAAGTGTATTTTTCATGGAATCCTTGCCGCAAACCCCGTGATGCAAAGACGAAGCAGAAAAAAGAATCAAACTTTCCGGTAATCGCTCGAACCGGAGGGAAATAAAAAACTTAAAAAAAATTGAAACATGAAAAGAAATTCGCTTTTTGACAACTGGTTCGTTTTCAACTATCAGAGATTGCGTAGCATATTTGGACGTTACTTGCACGAGGACGCCTTTCACGACGCCTATTTGGCAATGAAACGGGAAGTCGTAATTTCGGAAATACCTGTCGAGAGTTTCGAGCCTTATTTTTTCGGCGTGTACAAGAAATGCAAGCTGAAATGTATTCACAAGGATAGCTGTTACTGTTTCCCCGGCAACGAACATTTCTTTTTGCTCATGCAGGAAGAAGAAACACCGTCCGTCGAGGTGCTGGCAGCTTCCGACAAGCTGGTGTATGACATACTGCTGTTCGTGAAGAAGAAATATCCCCAAACGGACTACGAGCTTTTCAGGCTGAAAGAGTACGAGGCGAAATGTTCATACAGACACCTTTCCGCCTATGTAGGCATTTCCGCAAGTGCGATACACCGGAGAATAAGCGATATAGCCGACACAATCCGTAACCACGAAGGATTTTCCAAAAGGTACGCCCACGTAAGTATGTAATTTATATAACCTGTAAATAATTCAAGAAAATGAAATTTGTAATTTACAACGTCGAGAACTGCCGGACAAGAGAAAACCGTGTAGGTAAAAGAAGCATAAGGTTCAACAGCGTTACTGGCAACATGTATCTATCCACCAAATTGGCAAAAGAAATGAATATCACGATGAATGACCGACTGGAGTTTGGCTGTGATGAAAACAATCCGAAAGAGTGGTTTCTGCACAAAACCACTGACAAGCGAGGTTTCCCTCTGCAGTTCAACAGGGGAGGAACACGCTTGAGAAATAAGTACATCTGTAAGACCATTTTGGATATAGCGAAAGTCAAGGAGAGCGCAACATTCTTGGTGTCGAAAGACCCGGTAAAGACCGAACTGGGGTCATTTTACAGAATAATACTCTCTTGCCCCATTCTCCCGAAGAACAAGTCCAAATTATAAGCCGATAACCTCTGTGGTCTGTCCGATGGGCGAAAGCCCTCCGGACGGATTGCGGGGCAGCCGATACCTTTTATAGTACGATTACTCCTTTTTTACCTTCAGGCTGTTTCCTCCATTATATACCGGCTTTCCCAACCCCGTGAAACAGTGGAAGGTCTGTGCCGTAACAAGTCGTCAGGGAAAGGTACGGGAGACCGTTCAAAACCGGCGGCAGCCCGGATCGTGCCGTTCCATGCCGGAGCTTCGACCTGTCGAAACAACACGGTATTCCACAGCCCGGCCGGTCTTTATGCCGCTGGTTTCGGACTTTCCGCCTCTGTTCCGTATCTTTCCCTTGTGACCTGCCACGTCAAGGGCAAACGGCGATACTTCTTATCCGCCCCGCGCTTTCATTCCGCCCGGTCGAAATTCTGGCGTGGAGCGGATAGGGAGAATCCCTTTCATGTTTGCCCTGGCAGACCCTTGCCTGACCCGCCCAAGCCGGACCCTTTTTTACTTCGCTTCCCCTGCATTTATACAGGCAAGGCCGTACTCCCTTTTTACCGTCATATTTACCGGTCTGTTCCGGTCTCCTCTCTGCCAGTGTCATCCGGTTTTCCAGATGCAAAGGTCGGCTGCCATGCTTGATCCGGCGGCTTGAAGTGCATTCCCCGCAAATTCTTCCTTTCCATGAAAGAGTAATTGGCCGGGAAACCCGCCGTATGAAGCCCTGCCGACAGTCGTATTCCGCATCTGTAAAATCCCGGAACGGTTCAGACAGAGAGAAGAATCGAAAAAAGGGTAAAAAACAGATGTTTCACATAAAAGACAAGTGATGGACAAGAAAAATTGCAAAACAGGCAAACGCATGAAAAGGCAGGTTGAAAAAATCCTGATGGTTATCAATGTCAAATGGGAAATCATAGATATTCTTCAAATAACCAATCGGCGTTTTATGTACAATCCGCAAACGGGAACTTTAATTTTAGGAGACGAAATATACGGCAAAAGCATTTGCAGTTCCCATTCGCAAGAATTCCATGCGTCAAGAGCAGAAGGGTCTTTCGATGATTATTCGCGCGGGTGGATTGGCACATCGAAAAGCTACCCTCACGGGATTATCCATTTTGCCCCCGCCGTCATCATGGAACAGTTCGACTGTGGATTTGACGCGTTGCAAATGTTCACCAGACTTGAAGGTGTAAACGGAGATACTATCGTTCGGGGATTTTGCACTATGCCGGAACAGAGGATGGGGGATTTGCTGCCTTTCTCTCTTTGAGATACCGGCCCGGTCAAAACAGGCTATAAACGGGAATCGTGCCTATGTCAACACCATTGGCGGAGGGCACGATACCCGTTTGTAAATACCGCAACTCCGTTGGCGGCTTCCTTTTATACCTCTCTCTTTCCCTCTGCTCTTATACTTTGGCGAAGCCCTCTTCCTTTTATATCAGTTATAGGTATAATCTCTACGGTCTCCTCTCTGCCGTCGCCGTCCGGTTTTTCAGATGCAAAGGTCGGCTGCCGCGCTTGATCCGGCGGCTTGAAGTGCATTTCTTGCAAATTCTTCCTTCTACGAAGAGTAATTGGCAAGAAAAGCCGTCGCATAAAGCTCTACCGGCAGCCATGTACCGCATCTATAAAATCCCGGAACGGTTCAGGCAGAGAAAGGAACCGAAAGAAGGGAAAAAATAAACAGTTAGGTAACGGCAGGACCAACCACCTTGCCACAAACAATTTTCTATTATGTTACATGTTCACACTATCGGACGCATCGGCAAAGACTGCCAGGTTATTTCAGGAGTACACGGCTCATTCATGGCTATGGACATAGCCGTTGACGATTATTCAAGAGGACAAAACACTACCACTTGGATAAGGGTACGCAGCAACAAGGACAACCATATCCATTTGTCCGAATATCTGACGAAAGGAAGACTCATACTCGTTGACGGTACGCTGTCATCTTCCCTGTGGAAAGACAAGAACGGCGAGAGCCAGATACAGCTCTCCATCACGGCAGAAAGCATTGCCTTTATCAATACCGGAAAACGCGAGGATGCGGCAGCCGGAGCGGACAACGATGTAAACGGTACAGACAGCGCATCCGTTCCTCCCGCCGATTTCCCGCAGGATGAAAAGGAGGATTTGCCCTTCTGATAAGACAGCAATCCTCTGAAAACAAGCAAATACTAAATGTAGTATATCCTATATGTAGTAAATTAGTAAACCTCCCGGCTACGAATGTAGGATATACTACTTTTAGTCAAACTTCATGTTAGTATAGTAGTAAATACTAAAATACTACATTACTAAAATGATATTTTTTAGTAAAATAGTATATACTAATTTTAGTATTTACTAAGAATAGTATTATCTTTGCCGGGTGTAATAAAAGAGTGAAGCGATGACAAAAATAATTGCGGTTCTAAACCATAAAGGCGGGGTCGGAAAGACGACCACCACCATCAATCTGGCTGCGGCCTTGCAGCAGAAGAAAAAGCGCGTGCTGGCTATCGACATGGATGGTCAGGCAAATCTCACGGAATCCTTCGGCCTCTCCATTGAGGAGGAACAGACCGTGTACGGGGCGATGAAAGGCAAATACCCCTTGCCGTTAGTTGAAACGGCAGGAGGTGTTACCGTCGTACCGTCCTGTCTCGATCTCTCGGCTGCCGAGGCCGAACTCATCAACGAGCCGGGACGGGAACTGATATTGAGCGGGCTGATAGCCAAATCGCTCGATCACCGGAAATTCGATTATATCCTTATCGACTGTCCGCCCTCGCTGGGATTGCTGACACTGAATGCTCTTACTGCGGCAGACTACCTGATTATCCCGGTACAGGCACAGTTCCTCGCCATGCGCGGCATGGCCAAGATCATGAATGTGATTGCCACCGTCCAGGAACGCCTGAACCCGAAACTCGCCATTGGCGGTATCGTCATTACGCAGTTTGACAAACGCAAGACGCTGAACAAGAGCGTGGCCGAACTCGTCAAGGATTCATTCTGCGACAAGGTGTTCAAGACCGTTATACGGGACAATGTATCTTTGGCCGAAGCGCCCATAAAGGGCAAGAACATCTTCGAGTACAGCAAGAACAGCAACGGGGCTAAGGACTACATGGCTCTGGCGCAAGAGGTACTGAAATTAAAATAACCCCGATATGAGCAAGAGCGATTTACTGAAAGACAGCATGAAGGGCGGACTGGACGGGTTGCTGTCGCCCACGAAAAAATCTACCGGCGGAAAACAGCCGGTAGCAGCCCCCACAGAAAAAGAAACGGCGGTCCATTGCAACTTTATCATCAACAAGAGCATCCATAACCGCATGAAATTTCTCGCCATCAAGAAGAACATGTCGCTGAAAGACATCGTGAACGAAGCGATGAAAGAGTATCTGGAAAAGAACGAACAGTAAAAAGATCATGGCTGCAGCGTCTCCCCGCCAAGGAGACGGCAGCCATGCGTCCTTTTCTATCCGCCCACTGTTTCCATAGGGCGCATTCCTCCTTTATACTCTTACCGTCTTTTCTTTTTTACCTGCCTGCAAGCGCAGGCACGCTGCCCGTTTTATCCCCTTTCTAACCCTGACGGGCATATTCCTTTTCTACCGATTCCTTTACCGCTTTCCCGGTCTCATTCTCTGCCGTCACCGTTGTGTTTTATCAGATGCAAAGGTCCGCTGTCGCGCTTGATACGGCGGCTTGAAGTGCATTTCCTGCAAATTCTTCCTTCTACGAAGAGTAATTGGCAGGAAAAGCCGTCGTATGAAGCTGTACCGACAGCCGTGTACCGCATCCGTAAAACCTCAAAGCGGTTCAGGCAGAGAAAGGAACCGAAAGGAGGGAAAGAAAAAAACAACGTAAAATTGACAGCGATATGGATAAAATCAAATTGGTAGTTTACAACGAGTACGCACTGGGTTATATCATGCCCGAACAACCCGACAAAGTTTGCACGCTGGTAGACAGGGTAACGCTCGGCGCACCGTTTCGGACAATGTTTGAACCCTATTTCATCAGAGAAAACGATACCGTCAGACTGGCAGGCAGAAAAGATTTCGACACATTCCGGCTATCGTTCGAGGGGTACGACAATCCGCAGATGTACGAGTATGACACCACCCGATAACAAACGGCAGTAATCAAACAATCAATTAATAACGAACAAATTAAAATTTATGAATTATGGAAACAGCGAACATTCAATCAGTAGTAGAGAACAACATCGTATCGGTTGCATTGATGAATATTCAGCCGAGCAGTTATAACCCACGTAAGCACTTTGACGAGGCGAGCCTTGCCGAACTGGCCGAGAGTATTCGTCAGCAGGGAGTATTGCAACCTATCGGCGTGCGCCCCATTGCGGACACCGACCGTATGGAGATAGTTTTCGGCGAACGCAGGTATCGTGCAGCCCTCATGGCAGAACAGGCCGAAATCCCGGCTGTCATTTTGCATGTTTCGGACGAGACCGCCGCCGAAATGGCTGTAACGGAGAACCTGCAACGCAAGGACGTTACGCCCATAGAAGAAGCCAACGCTTACCAAAAACTTATGGAGAGCGGTCGCTATGATGTGCAGTCGTTGGCCGTGCAGTTCGGCAAGAACGAAAACTATATCCGTACCCGTTTGAAATTCGTCTCACTGATACCCGAAATCGCCGAACTTTTGGAAAAGGACGAAATTACAATCAGCGTGGCGAGTGAGATTTGCCGATACGGTACGGATATTCAGAAAGAGGTGTACGACAAGCATTTGAAAGCAGGTTCTTACAACAGTTGGCGAGGACTGAAAGCCGCCGAGGTGGCAAAGTTTATCGAACGGGATTTCACGACAGACCTTAGCCGTTACGCATTCGACAAGACCCTATGCGCCTCATGCCCACACAATACCAACAATATGATGTTGTTCTGCGAGGGTGGTTGCGGAAATTGCGCCAACCGGAGTTGTCTGGCCGAAATGAACGCCTCCTATCTTGTGGAGAAAGCCTTGCAGTTTGTGGAACAATACCCCTCCGTATCGTTGGGCTACCAAGATTTCAACAATAACATGGTTGCGGTGGAACGCCTTACCGCTATGGGGTACGAGGTCGAGCACCTCAATACCTATGCCACGGCATACCCCGAAACGCCGGTAGCACCCGAAAAGGAAGAATACGACACTACCGAAGAATATGAGCAGGCATACAAGGAGTACGAGCAGGATTTCAGCAACTATATGGAAAAATGCAGGTCAATTCATGAACGAATCGATACGGGCGAACTCACGTTTTATATCTGCATCGGGCAGAAAGAAATTACGTTGTGCTATAGGGCAAGTGCTGCCGCCAATACGGACATGGCTACCGAAAAACAGCTCTCCCCGGTGGAAAAACTGGAGAAGCAGGACGAGCGCAACAAGGAAATAGCCGTCGAGAAAACCGTTGCAGACGCTAAGAAACAGATTTTGGATGTCGATATGTCCGAAAGCAAATTCACGCAGGACGAGGAAAAGATGATATATTTCTTCCTACTGTCGTCTCTCCGCAGGGAACACTTCGGGATATTCGGTATCGGGGAGAAAGAAGTTTATCAACATCTTACGGACGAAGAAAAAATGGACATCATCGCCAACCTCACGGCCAAGCAGAAAACCGTTATCCGCAGGGATTTCTTGATAGACAACTTCAAAGGCGCATACGGCAGTAACGCTGCCGCCACCCTCTTACTCGATTTTGCCCGTAAGCACATGCCCGACACGCTCGCCGGAATTGAAAGTGAATATAATGAGGTGTATGAGAAACGCCATAAACGTATCGAGGAACGCAAAGCCGCCTTATTGGCAAAGGAACAGCAGACGAAGCCCGAAGAAGCCGCCGAGACCGAAGAAACACAGGTCACGGCAGAAGCGCAACCCGAAGCACTACCACAGCCCGAAGAAACGGCAGCTTGACCATAATTCAGAAGCAGGGCGGAGAAATCCGTCCTGCTGATTTGCATATTACCTCCCAAATGAGGTAACCATAACTGTAAGGGCTGCATACGTGACATCGGTACGGCAATGCCCGAAGCCGGGCTATGTCATGTAGTGCAGGCACGGCTGTCTTTTTTAGCACTTGCCACCGGCAGATCTCCCTTTTTACCCCTTCGTTTTCCTTTTGTATGGAAATCCCTTCGCCGACGGCTCTGCCCGTCGGGATATGCTTTTTCCGGTGCAAAGGTATTGCCTTGGAGGAACATTCAAGTACCGCTACGCTATTTGAACACAATTTTTCAGCAGCTTTCCCGATTTTCAATCGTCCATATTTCACGGACGCTCAATACCGCAACTATAAAATTCTGTCCAAATTCCTTGCCTGTTTCCCCCTGAAAGGCAATCTTTGATGCACGTAAAAATCAAATCCCGACGGGAGAAGCCTGAAGGCTTCCGAAAGGAGGGAAAAAATAAACAGATTGTTCAACTGATTAATGTTAAGATTTTATGGAAATTCAATTTGCTATCGTGCGTTCCGAAAACAGAGACTATTTGTGCTACAAAGCAGGTGAAGCGTATGTAGATGCCAGCAACCCTATGATTGCCTTTACCGCAGGCGAAGATGAATTTGAAATCGTAGAGCCGGACAGCTCTTTCAGACAGAAAGAATACGAGTTCAGAGGCGAACGGTATTACCTCGTACCACGGTTTTATCGCAATGGCTGGTTGGCTCTTATCTTGGTAATGGTGGAAGATGAAGACGAATATATCGTGCTTTCCGTTAATTTGGAGAAAATGGACGCACTCGGTCTGCCGGACCGTACCTTTATCGACGTGAACAATTACCCGGATGCGTTGGACTTTTTGGTAGAAAACAGATTGGCGACCGATTCCGGCTACAAACGCAGGAGCGGCTTCGTGGAATATCCGATGGCTATGCTGAACCTGCCGCTTCTTTATCAGCATAACCCGCAAATTTTCCAAAAAGCGAACATCGAGCCATTCGGAGAAGAATGTTTTTGAAAAAGGATTGTTCCACGAATAGAAAAGCATCGGGTTCCGAAAAATTGAATGTACAAGATGGCGTACTGATAACACAATCGGTGCGCTATCTCCTTTGTCTTTATCGCCCGCCTTCGTCCTTTTATAGTCAGCCTCCCGGATACCCCGCCACCGCCCGTTTCCTCTTATAATTGCATTCTTTCCCTTTTGTAGCGGCACAAGTCGCCTGTTTCTCCCGTCCGGCTTTCCTGTCCCTCACCGCACGGGTTTTATCCGATGCGAAAGTCGGTCGTCGCGCTTGATTCTCCGGCTTGAAGTGCACTTCTTGCAAATTCTTCCTTCCCAAGCGAAGCGTAATTGGCAAGAAGAGCCGTCGTATGAAGCCGTGCCGACGACCGTGCACTGCATCAGTAAAACCCCGAAGCGGTTCCGAAGGAAAGGAATCGAAAAAAGGGAAATAAATAATCAATAACTCACAAGACAATGGGAAAATACGATTTTATCAAGACCGGGAATCTGCTTTATTGGCATGACTCGGACAACGGTTTGTCCGACGGGGCTTACCGAGTGATTTCTGCACCGGAAAACATGGAAGACGACAGCATTATTCTGATTTCGTCCGGTACTTCGGAAGCGGAGGTTTTGCCTTCGGAATTATCACCGATAAGCACGGGCAGAAGTCACAAAGAGGATTTTTTGCGCTGGAAAGCGGAACGTGAGGCCGAAGGTATGGAGTTTTACAATCGCCTTTCCGAAGTCATGGAAACGGAGGACGATTTGGCCGTAGGCGACATAGTGGCATTTACAAACGATTATGGAGTAGTATTCGGCCCCCAAGAGGTATTAGCTTTCAGGAAGCCTTGGAACGGTGACAGATGTGTGTATCTTGACAGCGACGCCTATTGGTTTCCCGACCGTCCCAACCAGTTAACCCTCCTAAGCAAGAAAGGGGCGGAATGACAACGACAAACCCACCTGCCACAAAAGCGGGTGGGTTCATTTCTCCTGCATGAAATCCCATGCTCTATTTTAATCGGCCCGCACGTACTCCACTCGTGCGGCGATTTCCTTTTCTATCGTTCCTATCCATTCCTCTCCGACACCGGCCTCCCGGCCGTATTCCGGGTAACGCGAAACGATGCCTATGGCCTTTTCTATGAACGGTTCTGCGGCCTTTATATTGTACTGGTAGTCGAAACGCTTGGTCAGGAATCATGTTAATATATCACTATTTATATGTAAATATGGCTATAATTATCTATATATAGATAGATAAATTCTCTTTTGGGGTTTTCACTCGTCCTTTTCTACCGTTTTCAGGTCTTCATATTCTCCCCCGGCTGACTTTCCCGTCCCTCACCGCATCGGTTTTTATCGGTGCAAATATGGGCTGTCGCGCCTGATTCCGTCGTTTTGAAGTGCATTTCTTGCAAATTCTTCCTTCTGCGAAGCGTAATTGGCAAGAAAAAACGTCGAAAAGGGCTTTATCGCCAGCCCCGGAAAGCACTGTAAAACCCGAAGCGGCTTCGGTAACAGAGAAGCCGAACAGAGGGAAGAAAAGATAAAATGAATAATAAAAATTAGTGGACTATGGTACAACAAATTTTAGATGACATGCGGACGTATTTCGAGGCAAAGAGCACGATGACGCCAGAAGAGCAGGCTCTCCTGCAACGGTTGAACGACGATTTCTTTCCTATTACATCGGTCAGTAGGAAAGATTTGAAAGCCTACGGCTTCGACACACGTTCCGTTACAGACGCCCAGATGTGCAGATTGGCTCAAAAAATGGCAAATGATTACTGTGAACAGCTTTTCTGGTCAAGCATGGAAATTATCGCCGAAGGGTTGGAGTTTTCGCGTTACCCTGAATGTCCGGTTTGCGCCAGCCGACATGTTTGCCTCGATGAGCAAAAAGAAACGCTCCGTTGTGAAGGTTGCGGGCAGGAGTGGCATGAACATTTGTATGTTCTGGTCGAGTTTCCTGATGACACGTCCTTCTTCGAAGAAGAATATATCGGCTATCCTTCGTTTGGCAGCAGGGACAACGGCGCACGCTATGTTTCGGAATACGATTACATCGCCCATTTCAAGAAAAAACCGGAGGCAGACAGATATTTCAAGCCGCTCCGTTGGCCGGAATCGCAGCCGTATCTTTTCCCCGACGAGCCCAACGACGCTCTCGATAGCCTAAACGAGCCGATTCAAGACCAGTGCGGCATCGAGGATTTCGGGGAGAATGCGGTATGGGTTCCGCTCTGCAACCTCAAGGAATGATGACACAAGGCAACTCCGGAAAGGGTGTCGTATGAACGGGAAGAGGGCGGATTTTCCGTCCTCTCTCTTTATGTCGCATGTTTCCGGTTAGCTTGTTTCACTTGGTACGGCTGTCTCGCACACATTCCACACGTGCGACGATTTCCTTTTCTATCGTTTTTATCCATTCCTCTCCGACACCGGCCTCCCGGCCGTATTTCGGGTAACGCGAGACGATGCCTATGACCTTTTCTATGAACGGCTCTGCGGCCTTTATACCGTACCGGCGGGCTACTTCCAGCAGGTCTGCCGCAGTAATGCCCTCTGTCCGGTTGTTGACTGTCATGCTGTGGCGGTTTACATAGTACGGCGCGTCCGGATCGACCGAGAACGTGTAGTCGTAGGCCGGAGCCACGTGCCAACGCCCGTCGTCACCCATCAGGAAGCTGAAATTCTTGTTATGGTCATCGACGTTCCCGCCCAGCACGTTCAGCACCATCGAGCGGAACAGTTGCCGGAGTTCCCCCGGCGGCACGCCGATACGGCAGGCCGCCTCAAACAGTGCTTCGTAAGAATCTGCCGAAGGGTTCATGGCAGCCAATGTCTGGATATGCACCTTCTTGCCGTTCCGGCGGTCGAAACGCTCGGTCAGGAAGTGCGCTGTCTGTTCGCCTTCCAGCAGGCGGCTCGGCATCATCTGAAGCCCGGCGTCTACGGCCATCAGGTAATAACTGTATTCTATCCGTGTCGTCGGCATCTTCTGGTGTTCGTCGAACTTGACGATCATCGGCGTGTAGCCCGGATAAGGGGCCGCCACCTGTCCGGAGTAACATTGTCCTTCCTCGAAATTGACGTTGACCACCGCTTTGGGCCGTCGTCCTCCTGCGGACGTTCCTACCTTGAACAGGCTTTCGACCATCAGGTTGCCTGATACCGGGACGTTGAACCGTCCGGCTTCCTCGAAAGCCTGCCGGGCCAGTTGGTAGAGGTCGGCGATCTCCACCTTGAACGGTGTCTCCAGTTCCTCGGCAGTGGGCGGGATGAACTCCAATGCCCCCATGCCGCGTCGTCCGATATAGGCGAGACGGTCGAGGGCGGACAAGTCCCTCATACGGATATGATGCACTTTGGCCCACTCGTTGAACACGGTATTTCCCCAGTGGTCGGGCAGCGAATCGGCTATGAACGACGGCAGGCCGCCGAAAAGCCGCTCTTCATCGGGATAGACCGGCAGGCCGCGCTGTGCGGCAACCCCTTTTATCGGCGCACGGAGCGGGGCAATGTCATAGCCGTCGCGTACATAATCGCTGTCGAAGTAGAAACAGGCTTTGCTGCGGTGTCCTTTCCGGTTGGCGACAAGCGTACCGACCTTTTTATCCCATAGTATCACATCAAGGCTCTCTATCATTTCTTGCTCCTCCTTACTCGTTTAGGTATCAGTTTTTCGATTTCCCGAAGCGCCATCGGTGGCATGGGCAGTTCCGGCAGAATTTCCGCGAGTCGCTCTTCCTGACCGAGCGCACGCAGCAGGGAGATGAAATTGGCCAAGGTCAGGTTACGGTTGACTCCCTGTTCGAAATGGCTGATCGTTGTCTGGCTCACGCCCGACTGTTCGGCCAGCTCCTTCTGACTCATGCGGGCGGCCAGACGGTACTCCTTGACCCGCTGCGCCAGAAGCGTCAGCATATCGCTGTTTGTGGTATAGTTCGTTGCTTTCATAATGTCAATATATCACTATTTATATGCAAATATAATAACAATTATCCATATATAGATATATAAATTCTCTTTTTTAGCTTCCAGCCGTCCTTTTTTACAGCTTTCAGGTCTCCGTATTCTCTCCCGTCTGGCTTTCCCGTTCGTCACCGCACCGGTTTTTATCGGTGCAAATATGGGCTGTCGCGCCTGATTCCGTCGTTTTGAAGTGCATTTCTTGCAAATTCTTCCTTCTGCGAAGCGTAATTGGCAAGAAAAAACGTCGGAAAGGGCTTTTTCGCCAGCCCTGAAAAGCACCATAAAACCCGAAGCGGCTCCGGCAACAAGGAAGCCGAACAGAGGGAAAGAAAAACAATCATTAAAAATTTAACAAATGAAGACATTAGAAGAATTATTGCAAGAACTGGGGTGCGAAGGTAACGCATTCGACAGCTCCGGAGAATTTACAAAAGCGGGAGAAAAGGCGTATGACCGCTTGGAGCATTTGCTGTATGACATAGAAAGGCTTACAGGCAAAGAGGTGACACCCATAATTAGGGAACTTGACAGAATATGTAACGAGAACTATTAAAATTCAAGAATATGGACATTAGAGAAAGCAAAGAGTACCGCCTCGCCAAAGACTGGGAAATGGCGGTGAACAGTTTCAGTTTCAACCCCGAACGGTTTGCGGCAGCAATCCCCGACATGCACCCGACAAATCAGCAAAGCCTCTATCGCCTGATTAAGGCGTGTATCAAGGTCATGGCGGACGAAACACGCCGTTACGATGACCGGAACCGGGCATCGCACGAGGAAGCGAAGCATATCATGGAATACCTCAATGAACACGGAAAAAATGTACCATTAATATAAAAACGACGATATGAAAACAACTAAGATTCAATTCAACGGCAGGTCTTATTACTCCCGCATTGTGGAATCCGCCGATGGCGAAGAACTGCTTATCGGTTCGACAATCCTGCTTGATGCCTTGCAGCCCGGCAGTTTCAATGACGAGAACGAAGGTTTTGCCAGTAAAGAAGCCGAAAGGATTTATGACGAGATTTTCTTCTTTACCGACGAGAGAACGCTTCAGCTTCCCGAAAACGAGTTGATAGCCGAACTCAAAAAGGATAACCCCGATTGGTTCGAGTAAATCATTGAATAATAATTTATAAACTTAGAGTTATGGAAAAAGAATATGTAATGCAGGTCGCACAGACCATTAAGGAACAGTTAGTAGCGTTAACCCCCATGACCGTTCTCATGTCGTGGGGTATCAAAGAGTTTGCCGCCACCCTATACAGGGATTTGCCGGCACTCCGCATTAAGGTGAACGGACGGCTGCACGCAGGGTACGTCATCGTCGCACTCAACGGATCGGATTATTACGAAGTCTATCTTGTGAAAGGAATGGACGTGGAATGTGTGAACGAAGAGGTTTGTTTCGACGAGTTGGGAGACGTTATCGACCGGGCTATCGAGAGCGGCACGGACAAAGCCGAGTACGACAAATTCTGCGAACAGGAGCGACAGAATTTATATGTAACTGTTGTCACTGTCTGATTCCTCTTTTTGGGGGATGAAAGCCGTGCCTTTCGGAAAACGAACAGGGTACGGCTTTTCTGTGCATGATACGACGGAAATGGATAAAAATCTGCCGTTCGTAAATGATTTCGGTCGTTCATAAAACGGATTGTCTGTGGCTGCCTGCTCCCCTTATATTTGCGGTGCAGGTTCACAAAATAATAACGGGCGGAATCTGAAAAGCCCTTCAAAGAGTAGGAAAATAATCATATTTATATTATGAGACATGAAATTTATATCCATGGAACAACAGATAAAAACGCTGTGACAAAAGAATATGGTCATATCCAAGGAAGATATAACTGTTCTAAAGAATTTTAATGCCGCTATAATCAATTCAATAGCAATAGACGACTGGTATCTCTTGTATTTTTCGTATATTTGTTTCCGATTTACAGTCAGATATGGAACAATTAGCAAATTCAATACAAAGTATATCTTTTGAGCAGTTGGCTCAAAAGATTATAACCATCGATGATTCAGTGCGTGGGGTAGCGGTTAAAACCATTAATCAGGCGGTCACGTTACGAAATTGGATGATCGGGTGTTATATCGTCGAATATGAGCAGAATGGCAGCGATAGGGCCAAATATGGAGACAATCTGCTGAAAAGTCTGGAAAAACGTATCGAGCAAAAGGGGCTGAATGTCACCCTTTTCCAACTCTCACGATTGTTTTATAGAGATTATCCGCATATCGGCACACTGGTTTCCACAAATTATGCGACAACGTTGCATAATTTGCCGTTATCAGAGATTTATGCGACAGTGTCGCACAAATTGTCGGAAATTGACAATCTCGCTGTTAATAAGAAAAATGTAAACAAGCCCTCCGAACAGTTTAATACTCCCCCTGAAAAATTGGTATCAGCACTTTCCTTTTCGCATATCAGAGAGTTGCTTACGATAGAAGACCCGTTGGTACGTTTTTTTTATGAAACGGAATGTATTCGGGGAACATGGAGTGTGCGCGAATTACGTCGTCAGATTGTTTCCAACCTTCACATTCGCATCGGACTGTCGGAGGATAAGATGAATGCGATGATACTTGCAAACAGTGAGGCAGAGCGATATTCGCCGCTTCTTCAAATACGCGACCCCTATACGTTCGAGTTCCTTGGTCTGCAAGCCAAAGATGTCGTTACGGAAAGTGATATTGAAGAAGCCCTGCTCGGACATCTGCAGGAGTTCTTGTTGGAGCTCGGAAAAGGCTTCTGTTTCGAGGCGCGTCAGAAACGTATCATCATAGATGGAGAGTATTATTTTGCCGACCTCATTTTTTACAATCGCTTGCTCCATTGTAACGTCATTGTAGAGTTGAAAAACGACGAGTTCCGCCATGAACACATAGGGCAGTTAAATGCCTATGTCAGCTATTACGCCGAGAATGAAATGCAGCCGGGCGACAATCCGCCGGTTGGTATTTTGCTTTGTACCCGTAAAGGGAAAAAGATGGTGGAATACGCTCTCGGCAATATGGATAATAAGCTCTTTGTTTCGACATATCAATTACAGTTGCCTGACCGTCGGCAATTAGAACAGTTCCTGATAGACGAATGTCATAACCAATCTCCGGAAGAGTGAAAAACAGATAGAAAGACAGTTGTATTTTCTGCAAGTGGAAATACCGGCAACCGCCATTACAGATTTCTTATGAATTGTAATGGCGGTTTCATTTACAGCTATTTCGCCCCCCGTTTGTTCAGAACGTCCTTTATCATTTCTTTCACCTCCATTCCCACATTCACGAAATTCCGGTAAAGGATGCGTTCCCGTTCCTCCCTCGACTTGAACGTGTAGAACTTCGGCAGCGGCACATACGCCGCTTCCTCCTTCTTGATTTCCCTCATGTCGAAGTCCGTCTTGCAGAAGAACTTCGAGGTCTTGAACTCTTCCGCTTCCTGCACGTTCATCGAGCCGCCTATGCCGGTTTTTGTTTGGATGAAATCCCGTGCCGTCTGGCCGCAGATCCAGCCTGTCGGCATATCCGATATTTTCGAGGCGGGAACGAGGCTGTCCATATTTTCGTTCAGGTTGATGGAAGTTTTGTCCCGGTCTATCGTGACACCCTTCTTGATTTGCACCACCTTGCCGAAGATGTCGCTCGACAGCCATTCCAGCGTCTCCTTGGCACGGGCTGAACCGCTCACCACGTTACCCACCGTTGTGATGATTTTCTGCATACCCACTTTCCCGTAATCCGCTTCGAGCTGCGGCAGTTCTTGGAAGCCGAGCGTCACGCTCACCTTGTTGCTTCGCGCTGTACCGATCAGGCGGTCTATCTTGTGGAAATACAGCGTCGGCAGCTCGTCCACAATGATGCTCACGGGAATGTTCTTGCCTTGCCCGGTGTTCACACGGGTCACAAGGCGGTTCAGGATAAGGGCGTTCAGTGCCCCGATAATGCTCTCCATCTCCGGGTCGTTCGCTATCAGCAGGTAGCTCGGATTTTTCGGGTCACTCACCTTCAGGTCGAAGTCGTCGCCGTCACGGTGGAATATCCAGTAGCTCTCCTTGGTCGCCAGACGAGACGTATAGACGCGCAATGTGCCGATCATACCTTCCAGCTGTTCCATCGCCTTGTTCTTGAAAGCCGTCTGGAACGGGCCGAGCAGAGGTGCGACCTCGTTGTCCGTTTCCAGTACCTCGAAGATGGTCTGATAGCTCTCGTTCAGGAATGACAGGATATGCGGCATGTCCGAGTATTTCCCCAGCCAGTAGGCAGGTTCAACGATTTCCCCGCCCTCTTTGTCGCGTACCACACCCGTCGGCTTCCAGAACTTCGTTTCGGGGTCCTGCCGCTTCTCGGCGTACAGCTTGTTCCCTTTGGCATCGTAGGGCTCGCGTTCATAGTTCACGAAGAAATAGATACAGGCGGCAAGGAAGTTCACGGCCGAAGTCTGGAAAAACTGGTCGCTGCCACCGCCTCCCTCTTTCTTGCCCTTCTGCAGGGATTCCAACAGCGTTTCTGCCGTTTCGCTCGCCGCAGCGAGGTTGTTGATGTATTTCGCCTGAATGGGATTTACCCGGCGGCTGTACTCCACGTCCACGAAGTTAATCATGTTGAATTGACAGCCTTGTGGCACCTTTCCGAGCTTCTGGTTTTTCTTGTAGTGGTAGTACAGCTTCGTGGCCAGCGTCGGGAACTTGTAGTCATAGACCACCATCGCGAATCCCTTGGCCGAGTGCTGTCGGATAAACGGCTCGATGATACTGAATGTCTTGCCCGACCCCGGTGTTCCGACTACCCATGTTCCACGAAAACAGTTGGTTATATTGGTCCAGCCTTTACGGAACTTGCCCTTGTAGTAATACCGCATGGGGATATTCACGCTGTACGGAGTCTCTATCAGTTCCTCGCATTGCTCGAAACTTTCATTCTCGAAATTGAAACGGTCCTTCATCAGTCCCTCTTTGAGGAACTTGGAGATGTTATCCAGTGCGACATGCACGAGGATAACCCCCGTGAGCGATACCGCCATATAGAGAATAATGTTCAGCGGCAGCGTGTAGAACCGCGTCTCCATCGGATGACCGAACAGCCATACGGACAGCACTAACAGGGCAAAGCCGCTCACGAGCGGGTACAAGACCTGCCGCCGGGCGTTGAACTCCAAATGTTTCTTGGCTCTGGTGCCGATACAGGTAATACAGATCAGCAGCACCGTGGCGACCTTGCTGTACACGAGGTTGCCGTCGTTATAGATGGCCCACCGTTTGATACGTCCGTGAATGTCGCAGAGTATGCCGCCCCAGTGGTCCAGCATGGCCGGGTCAATGGCATACTCGAAAAACTCCATCAGTACGGAGACATACACCACCGCACGGAATATCCGGTAAAATCCCTGTAATTCCTTGCTCTCTTCCATTGCTATGTCAATTCTTTTTAATGCCCCAGAGGACGTGGATGTGAGGCCATTGCATACGGTTATCAGCGGAAAGCTGGCAGACATGGGAAACTGCATATAGAGGTTTAAGCCCGTCATATATTGCAGAAGCCCGTACTTCCGCTGTAAACTTCTCAAGGAAAATCCGGATGGCATCGTCAGAGCCACAAGTCATAAAATCAATGAAACCTTCAATCAATTCTTCATTGACATAGCAGAGTTGACCTTGGAAAATATCATGGTAACGGCTGATACGGCCGTTCCATTCTGCCCGGATTTCTTCCCTGCGATTCTTTACGGAGGGAAACCTCTTGTAGCAGTCTATTCCATCGTCGAGGAATATGAAATTACCGGAAACGTCCTCTTGTTTAGGACATTTGCATCTTAACAGATATCCGAAGAATCCTTTGTCCGGATGTACTATATCCACATACTGTGGTGCTTGAAAATCTTTAATTCCGTTCATAATCATAAATTCAGTTGTTGATGGTTATAATGGGACGCACTTTATGCGCCTGCGTCTTGGGTGTTTCCTGGATAGCTCCGCTGCCTGTCGAGTAGAGCCATGCCTTGGCCGTCTGCTGTCCTTCCACCTCCGTCGATGTCCAGTACCAGCACTCGTCTGCTTCCGTCGGCAACGGGTCGCCGCCGCACTTCTCGATGACCGGATTGATGATGGTCCGTGCCGAATACAACAGACGCATCTGTGCCACCGAGGGAACATAGGCGCTCTGCCCGTATTTCCACAAGGCAAAAACGGCTTCAGCCATCGGCGAGGCCGTTTCTTCCGTTTCGTACAAGGCAAATGTGTTCGTGTTCCCGTCGTTTGCCGTGATGTCTGCCGACGTACCCTGCTCGACACCGAGGCTGTCGGCAAAAGCCTTCGGCGTCATGTCCCACAAATAGACGGCATAGCCGTTACCCTCCGTTTCCCCGTCGGAATAGGTATGGAAGACGACGGCAATCGCCTGTTTTCCGGAATGTTCGTATTCGTTGTACGGCACGGCCTTGCCGTCCACACAGAGGACATGTCCGGGACGTACCGTCTTGTCGGGTTCTTCTATATGCGCGTCGCAGGCAGCCAACGCACCAGCCATAAGGACAGTCAGCAGAGCATGGTTTGCTTTTCTGATAATGTTCTGTTTCATCTTTCCCTTATTTTATAGGTAGTTTAATACCGAGGGCAACCCCTGTACGCAGCACATCGGCCCCCTTTATCATCACGTCTCCCTTGACTTGCCAGAAAAACGTCCAGCCCGACCGCAGCACGTAGTTGTGTTCGTAGCCGAAGTGTAGTCCGGCAAGGAATTTATTCGTGTCGCTTCCGCCCGAAGCTCCGATACGGAGGCTTCCGTAATGGTTGCGTCCTCTCGTGACACAAGGCTTGTAAGCCACGCCGAAACCGTAGGTGCGGTAGTTCCGCCAGAAGGATTCCGGGCAGACATGCTTGCAGGACTCGCACTCCGTCCATTGTAAATAGCCGTTCATGAAGAACTCCCACGCATGGCGGTAGTTCATCTCGTGTTCGTAAGCCAGCGTCACGTCCAGCCCGTTCTTGTACAGCAGCCCCGCACCGAGCGAGAGGCGGCCGCTGCCCCGTTGTGCATTCGCTCCTACGGCGAGGCACATGCAGGCAATCGTCAGGATAATCGTCTTTCTCATCGTCATTCCTCCTCCAGCAATGACGCGCTGAACGAATCGGTCGACAGCACGTCCTCATAGTCGATATTCAGGCTGATAGTACGCCCGCTGATCTGTTTCTCCGTCATCTCGATGGTCAGCACCTTGTCGTTCGGGAACGTCATTTTCCTAACAACAATCACATTCCGGTAGCCGTGCCGGAACGTCTTGCCCGTCTCCAGCACCAGTGCTGGGGTCAGTTCGATGACCTGCGCGTTGGTCGCCTTGGTCAGTTTCTTGTCTGCCAGTTTCACCCGTATTTCATCGATGTCGAAGCGGATGTTCGTCCGGTTCTCTATCGAGAAGTCGATGAAGAAATACTCGCCCACGGCGTAGATGTTGTTCAGCCGCATCACCATGCGGTGCGCCTTGGTGGCGACGTTGCGGATCTTCGCGGGCGAGTTCCAGATACGCCGGGCGAAGCGTGTCATCTCCACGGTAGACATCGAGACCGCCGGATTGTGGTAGGCGTTCCGTTCCTGCAACTGGATTTCCTTGTCTGTTACCGCCTCCCGTACCCGTGTGGTGTAGAGCAGCGCGTATTGCGTGCGGTAGCGTTCCGTTACGATGGTCACGATGGCCAGCACTTCGCCGTCCTCGTGTCCGCCCTCTTTCGGTTTCAGGCGGACGATGTTGTCTATCGGTTGGTCGCCGACGACTTTATCGGTGGAGATGTCCACGAAGCGCACCGGCTCCGAGGCTGTGATGACCGTCGTTACCTCTTCATTCACTGTCAGTCGCTCCATTTCCTCGTAAGTCGTTTGCGCCTTTGCTTCCGGCAAAATGAAAATGCCTGCCAGAAGCATGATGCCAAGTAGATTCCTTTTCATTGAAGTTCAGAATTATAATTAATACATGATTGTCTTATTCTCCTGCGGACCGGTATCCGTCCGTATCAGGCAAGTCTTCCTGCATACGGCTCGGCGACTTGTCCGCAATATACATCTGCTCGAATATGATGGGCTTCGGAAGTATCCTATGGCAGAAGTAGCTGCTGTTGAACGGCACGTTTTTCCCTTCCCCGAACTGAATGCGCTTGTCGAACATAAGCAATTCCAGTTCGGTATTCAGGAAAAGCCGGCATGGTGCTACGTTGTTCAGCCAGTAGTTCGACATCAGCAAGGCGAACGGTTTTCCAAGTTTCAGGCAACGGTCGAAAACGTCCACTTTCCGACTGAAAGGGGGATTGGATACGAGTACGTCCCATTGAGGCGGCTCGTATTCGAAGAAGTCCTGCCCCTTGCAGATATGTGAGTACACAACCTCGAATCCGGCAGCCTTAAATTTCAGCACAAATTCGCTATGCTCCGTATCGAACGGACACCAGATGATTTTGCTTTCGGGTATATACTTGATGATGGGTAACACGCCATACCCCGGCGTGTATTTTTCATCCGTTGGATTTCTATATAGCTCTTTTAAGTAATTTGAAGGTTTCATAAGCGTATGATTGATAAGATTATATTCAATCAGTTTTTCCTTTTTTCTCTTCAGTCCTGTCCCTGCGTTCCAGTTCCTCCCGAATCCGCCGCTCGGCAATCTCGCAGTACGCCTGTTCGATTTCAAATCCGATGTAGTGCCGTCCCGAATGGATGGCCGCCACGGCGGTTGTCCCCGAACCGATACAGTTATCCAGTACGACATCGCCCTCGTCGGTGTAGGTCCGTATCAGGTACTCCATCAACGCCACGGGTTTTTGTGTCGGGTGGTAGAACGCACCTTTCTTGTGCTCCTTCGGCATGAAAATGACCGAGGTCGGATATTTGTCGTCGGCCATGCGTACCGGTGAGAGTTTCATCGTTCCGTAACAGCGGTTGGTAAACTCCTCCGTTTTACGTCTCCCGTGATTTCTTCGCTCCGGGGGACACGGTATCATCTGCGGGTGATAGACCGGTTGTCGTTTGTAGAAGACAAGGATGTCTTCATGCTGCCGGAGTGGCATACGTTTGGCATTGAGATGTCCCGTTACGCGGTCTTTCTGCCACACGAGGTTGTACCGCCACAGCCGGGGTTGCGACAGCATGAGCCATGCGGAGAAAAGCCCCTGCCCGAACAGGATAATGGGGCTGTCCGGCTTGGTAATCCGCCGGTATTGCTCCCACAAGGCCGCAAACGGTATCTGGCGGTCCCAGTTCGCCGACGGATTGCTGCGGTTCAACACCCCGTAAGGCAGGTCGGCGATTACGGCGTCCACGCTTCCGTCCGCCATCTGTTTCATGCCCTCCATGCAATCCATAAGGTAAATGTGATCCGTCTCTATCATATCGCATCGGTTTTCGGTACCACAATCTGCCGGGCGCTCATCCAGGTACAGCGTCCTGTCCGGGTTTCCCGGATTTCACACTCCCAGAGGGTATTCTTCTCCACGTGTTTGAAATTGACAGCCCCGTCTCTCGGCCCGTAAAAACCGGTATGCTTCTGGAAGGCGAACAAGGCAATCCTCCGCCCGTCCGCTGCCTGAAAGTTGCATATCAGGGCGAACCGTACCCCTTTATACCACCATTCGGTACTCACGAGTTTCCCGACGAATGTTTCGGCCTTATCGGGAGCGATGTAGTCCTCGTAATAGAAGCCGTCCGTTCCCTTATGGAGTTTTAATACATCTGTTTCCATTGTCACCGGCCTTTTAGTTCCTGTTTTCCCTGCCGTTCACCAGATACACGAATGTCCCGTATTTCAGCTTCACTTTGTTCTTTTTGATAGCCTTGCTGATGGCGTTGCTCGTCTTCTGATAGGCATTGTTCACCGCCTGCATACCCCATTGGGCGAGGCTGTTCCCGTAACTCCCCGTATTCATGCTCATGCTGCCCGACATGGCGCCGCTCGCCACGTCCTTGCTCGTCTCCCTGAACTGGCTGTTCGGCACGTACAACCCTTCCAGCCCATCCGTGTCATAGAGCGACAGGCTGACCTTGACCAGTTCGTCCTCCACCAATATGCTGTTGATATTTCCTTTTACACGTCCGGATGAGAAACCGCTGACCGTGGCATACAAGTAAGTACCACGCCTGACCACGCTCTCGTTGATCTCGATGTCGTCCAGCAGGCGCAGCCGCACACGCGACCCGTCCACAGCCTTGATATCTTCGTCGATGATCGCCTTGATAAGTTTCGGTTCCCGTGCGTCCTTCGCCAGTGTGTTGAAGTAGTCCGAAGCGGTCTTTACCTTCTTCACCACTTCGCTCGCCTTGTCCGTCTCGGAAGGAGCTTTGACCGAACGGCTCTCCTCGTCGATGGTTCCCTTGACCTGCACTATCGTGTCCGGTGGAGCCGCTGTTGCGGTGCTGTCCGTTTCGGACGGCATGACTTCCCGTTGTCCTCTCAACCTCGCTTCGGCGAGTGCTTTTTCCAGTTCTGCGAGAGCCTCCTGTTCCCGCCTTTTGGCGTCGGCCGTTTCCGCTGCCAGATCTTTCTCCTTTTCCTGCCGGTCAAGCAGGGCGATGTCCTCTTCGGTGTATTGTGATTCATATTCCTCTTGGTTATTGTCCGCTTCGTTCCGCTCGATGTTGTCCACGGCGGAATAATCCTGTATCTTGCCCCACGATTTGGCCATGTTCTCGTACTTGCTGCCGATACCGTCGCCGCCCTTGATTTGGGCATCCGGCAGTTCGGGATTCAGGAACTCGGTCGTCTGGAGCGTCTTGTCCTGTACCTCGGCCTTCTCGGTATGGAACAGGTCGAAAAAGAAGTACGACGTGCCGAGAAGGGGAATATAGAGGATAGCCGGAAGCATATACTTCGGCTGCCTGAAATTGATTCTCTTGAAGATATTGTCCATTGTTTCCCTTTAATTGAGTTGCACATACTTACTTATAGTTCTCTCAAACGGCATATTCAGAAACCTGCCGCTCTATTCCGGCCTTTCCGTACTGCTTTCCTTCGTATCGAATCTTCGTACATGCGGTGCGGAAAGCATCTTATGCCGTTCCCGGAGCACGGAATCCTGCATCTCCGTGGCCGTCCGGCGGGTCGGATGGTGGCGGTACACCACCGTCAGGCGGTAAATATTCCATGTCAGCCCGCAGATGGCGAAGCCGAACACGATGACGAGAAACAGCGTCCGGTGCACGTTGGCGAAGCCCTGCACCTTGGCCGCTGCCCGGTCGATGCGTGTCGCCTTGGCGAAGCGTCGTCCGGCGTCCACGTCGCGTTCATAGCGTTCCTTGTACTTCGGGTCGTTCCTGTCCGGCATCTTCTCGCCGAACAGCATACGTCTGAATCCTTTAATATTCATAGGGCTGATGGTGTTAATAGTTGCTTTTTGTCTTTTGCTCGATGTCCTTGTTCAGCAGTGTGCGCCAGTTCACGATGAGCAGCCCGTGCGGGTTGTTCTCCGTCCGGGGTACACGCTTGAGCTGTCCCGCCGTAACCAGTTCGCGCATCAGGATATTGCTGCGCCGTTCGATACGCTGCCTCCCGTAGTAGGTAAACTCCATCTTCTCCTTGTTGAAGGCGATACTGTCGCAGAAAATCGAAAAGACGGCGCTCGTTCCCAAGATGTTCGAGTAGAAACCTTTTTCCTTGAGCGTGTTGTACTGTGCCAAGCCCGTTTCGTCCACTAAGTACATCGCTTTCTCCATCGTGTAGCGGATGTACTTGTCGTCAGGGGCAAGCGTGAAAAAGTAGTGGTGGAACATCTCGACATGGCTCTTGGCTTCCACGTCGAGCGTTTCCTCCATCGTCGTGCGGCGTACCAGTATGGGCACGTTGCCGTCCAGCACATACACCTTCTTTTGAGCGTCCGTAACCATCATGCGGGCCGTCCAGATACTCGACACGCTGATGATGACGCACCCCACGAGAAAGGCGGTGCAGATAATTCCGACCAGTTTGATTTTGTTCTCTAAATTCTTGATGACCATTTTGTTTGAATATTTATCGTTACTTTGTTATCTCATTACCGTACCCATTGCGCCCGTCGCCGTCATTTTGGCCTGCTGCGCCACACCCTCGCCGAAGTTTCGGGTCGAGAACGCCGTATCGCCCTCCGGTATCATCCATGCCGCAAGGTCGGGGACGAGGTTCAGGCATTTCAGGGCCACAATGCTTGCCGCCATCAGATAGCCGGCGGAGAAGAAGCTGTTTTGCAGGTAAGCCGCCATCGTCTGCTCGCTCGCCGTTATGGCTGTCAGGTTCTCCACCTGTATGCACAGCACGATGTCGAACAGCAGCAACACGTAGAAACCCACGAAGTAGAGCATCGCCCCGTAGAAATGCACCGTCAGATACCTCGTGAGCCACTTCGCCCATGCACCTTCCCATTTGGGCAGGAGCGAGAACGCCCACTGTATAGGCCCGAAGATGGTGAGCATTCCCAAAAGAATTTGCTGACAATAGATGGTTGCCCACTATCCACCATTTATATTCAGTGAAATCTTGTTTTATATATAATCTTTGTATATCAGTTATTTGCAGGTGTTTTCATTTGGTTTGAAAACTCACGAAATTCCACGGTTTTAGAAATTATTGGTACTATTTGATACTATATTTCGGGATATATTTTGTACCTTTGCACCATGTAACCAAAGGATATATCGCGTATGGATTTCATCTTCATCAAATCATCCAAGGCAGGGAAAGAAGACTTCGGTTCTATCTATGCCCGTGTGCGTACAGGCAAGGCTAACATTAAAGTCGTGACCGGATTCACCATCAAGCAGCTTGAATGGGAAAAGTACCGTTCCCTGCAATACGCCTCTTCAGCCCTGATGTCGAGCATCGGGATAAAGTACGGGCAGTTCGCCCAAGTCCTCGCAAGAGTAAAGGCGGCGTTTGAGGCAGACGACTTCAACCCCAAGGAAGCCAAGAACATCATCGAGAGCGTGAAACATGATGTACTTAACGGGATGATGCAGATTGTGGAGGTCAAGCCCAAAGGCAAGATGCTATTCGAGGATTTCCTTACCTCTTATATAGAAGATATGGAAACAGGACGGCGCACCAAGAAAGGACGTACCGTTAAAGTTTCGGCAGCTTACCTGAAAGGTCTGCGCTTGATTTTAGGCCAAATCCGCAATTTCCAAAAGGAAATCCATCGCAAACTCGGATTGGATGACATGACGATGGAAACACGCAACAGCCTTGTCGGTTACTGGAAAGAACGGGGTCTGATGCCTAACGCCATCAATTCGTACATGACAGATGTACGCACGGTGGCAAAGGCAGCCTACGAGGACAAGCTGACCAAATGCGATGATTTCCGACATTCGGATTTCGTGCCGAAAAAGGAGGAAGTGGATAATATCTACCTTACACCGGGGCAGATACAGGAAATGCTTGAACTCGACCTTTCCTCCAAAGAATCGGTTATAGAGAAATGGAAGTCTCTGGATATAGACGAAGATGAAAAGCAGTTGCAGATTTCCAAATGCCGCATCACGCATATCAGGACATTGGAACATGTAAGGGATGTGTTCATTGTGGGTTGTTTGACCGGGCAGCGTGTTTCCGACTATTCAAGGATATGCGAGGACATGATAACGGAAATCGGTGGCACGGAGTTCATACTCATAACCCAACAGAAAACGGAAAAGAAGGTCTATATCCCGGTTGACAGACGGGTGAGAGCCATTCTTGACAAATATGACGGCAAGTTGCCACCGATTCATCCCAATGAAATGAACAAGTTGATAAAAGCCATAGGTCTGTTGCTTGGCTGGACTCACGATTGCGGCTTTGACGAGAAACGTCTCAATCCCAAACGTGGACGGAGGTTCTGTGACATGCTCCTTTCACATACAGCCCGAAGAAGCTTTGCCACCAACGCATACAAGGCAGGTGTTCCATTGCCTTCCATTCAAGCCATCACGGGACACAGCAGCGAAGCGCAACTGCGCCGCTACCTGAAATTGGATGCGGAGGAAAAAGCAGTCATAGCGTTAAAGGACTTCAAAGGTATTATTGAATTATAAGGAGGGTGTTATGGAAAAATCAAGATTCGATGCCATCAGCGACCTGTTCAAGCTGTCAAACATCATCAGTGACAGCCTGAAACTTGCGGAATCGCTTGCAGGCAGGAGTTTCGATAATGGCGAAACGGACAACAAGGAAATTTGCAGGAACATCAAATATGGTCTGAAGACCCTGCCTTTTCTTTTGGACGGCATCAGGGAATATATAGCCGAACACGAGGACAAGGGGCTGGCGCAAAAATTCGTCGGGCTGCACGGCGACACGAAGCGGCTTCACGACCTTTGTTCAAAATATGATGACTTGAACAAGGCGGCTTTCCGTACAGGTGTAGCCTACCTGAGCATGGAAGCCATAGGGCAATACTTCTTCCCCGAAAATGAACTGTCGGAAGCGTCCAATGCCATTGGTTCTGTTCCCAAGCCAATGACACGCTCCGAAGCCACCGATTGCATCGACATTATCAATGCCGCCATACGGAAATGTGCGGAGGCTACGGACGAGAACAAAGGGAAAGAAATGTTTGCCATGCTTGCCAAAGTGGATAGAGAAAAAATCCGGTCTGTCAAAGACTATATCGTCAATGCCAACGACAAGGATTTGGCAAAGCTCTTTACGGAACACTTTGCAGAAGCCGTCCGTCTTTCCATGCTGCCCCAAAATGCGAATATCAAAGCGCAGTCAGCCGGAATAAAGATGTTCCATATCGCTTTGACGATGGGATATGTCAAAAGAAATGTGCTGCATGAAGGCACATCCAAGCCAACAGGCCCTTGTAAGGAAGATGTATCATCCGGTTTTACCGCCACCGATACGGTGCACGGCGGAGCGTTCCATACGACCGCCCAAGTTCCTGTTATGAGGCTGTATTGCTTCCTCGCCACCTTTACCGTGCAGAGCGGGCCCGACAAGGGCAAGCCCGTACTGGACGGCAATGCCGTTTCCGACAGGGATTTCATCCATGCCGTCATGCGTGGCGACTATTCCAAGATATACGGCAACTGCGTGAGAGGCAAGATGCGCTGTGTCGCCACCCTGCTCTCCAAAGCCTATTTCAAGGACTGGAAAGGATACAGGTCTGCCGCAGCCTGTTCTATGGGGCTGACCCCCGAAAGCCTCGCCAAGTATAACGTGGAGAAAGCCTTTATAGCGAAGCTCAAGGAGTTGCTTCCCATGATAAAATAGTGACATAATCCACAGGTGGGTACAACTCACCACAACCCACCGCCTTGCACAAGCCGTTAAGCACCAGTTGTTTGACGGCTCTTTTTATGCCCTTTCATTTCACAGAATCCCACAAATTCACGGGCTACATTCCTGCCGTACCTTTGCCTCCACAAACTTAAAATCAACGGATTATGGCAGATAAGACAGAAATGGTACTGGTATCGCGCGATGAGCTGCAACAGCTTATCGGTGCAAGCGTGAGGTGCGCGTTTGAGGAATACCAGCAGGTACAGGCACCACAGGACACATCGGAGTATTACACCATCCGGCAACTGGCTGAGAAATGGGGCGTGAGCATAGCGACCATCTGGAGGCACGAGAAACTGGGTCACATCAAGGGGCAGCGTATCGGGCGGCGCGTCCTGTTTCCAAAAGAGCAGATAGGCCGCATCAAGAGCCTGAAAGCCACCAGCAGGGATGCGGATAAAAATACCAAAGGATAATTTGTAGAACGCACAACAAAAATCATTCGGGATTATGAAGAATTTGAAACAGCTTGTTTTGCCGTGCTACAAATTGGAAATGGCAATGACGGTGGAAGCATGGTACTTCCTGCACGGCAGTACGGACGGAGTATGCAACCTGACCTTTTTTATTTCCCTCCTGTCAAAGATGACGGTTTCGGAAGTGGTGAATACCAAACGGGGATTGAGCTATGCCCTCCATCCCGGACAAGCGGACAGCTCCATGCTGGTACTGGCCAAGGAATGGGGCATCGGGCGCAAGGCGGTTTCCCGTCTGTTGGAGGACTTTTCGGAACGCGGGCTTATCCGTGTTGATTCCAATCCTGTAACATCCATTATAGATATGGTGTGCGTGAAGTCGTGGATGATTGCCGGGCGGCTCATCGAGAATCCAACACACCATCAGACGGTCAAGGCATACGAAGGGGTCAGGATATTCCTGTTTAACGGTCAAAGACTGGAGACATTGCGCCGCAGTTCACCGAGGAAGAGAAAGGGGAAGCCGTCAGGGGAAACGGAAACAGCAGCCCCTACAATAATAACGGCTACCGAGTGCGTTACGGAAAACACAGCTACAGATGCCGACGGCACACCTGTTTTAGAGGATGGCAATGCCTTACCCGACTCGCAGGACTGGAAACAGGAACAGGAATAAAGCGGCAGGAACGATACGCGACAGCGTTTTAGGAGAGATATTTTTTAGGGCTGGCAAGTTAATGTTTTCGTCCACGAAAACCACGCCACCAACGGCGAACCCACCGCACGGGAAACGGCAAGCACGGATTACAAGCCCTAAAAAACAGAACATTAACAGATAAAATAAAAACGGATATGACATATCAGGAAAACAGGAACAAGGGAGGCCGCCCTAAGGCGGTAAAGGGCAAGGCGCGGACTAAGACCATTTCCACGAGGCTCACGCTTGCCGAATGGAAGGCGGTCATGCGGAGGATAACCGATGCCGGGAAGAAGCCGTCACACTTCTTGCGCGAACTGTTGCTGTACGGCAAGGTTGTGGCGGCAAGGACACAGGAGGACAGGCAGCAGATAAGGATGCTGGAGGGAGGGTGCAACAACCTGAACCAGTTGGCGAAGATGGCACATCAGCAAGGCTTCCCCGGAACGAAAAGCAAAATCATGGCTTTGCTGGACGAGTTCAACAAAATCATCACGAGGATATGATGGGCGATTTGAAAAAACGGGCGAGTTTCGCACGATTGGTAAACTATGTAAACAACCCGAAGAAGGCACGGCTCATCGACAGCAAGGATGTGAGGCTTGACGACAACGCTGCCATTGCAAGAAGTATGCAGGGACAGGCGGATGACAAGCCGGGGCGCAGGCTGAAAAATCCCGTGTACCACATATCACTGGACTTCGCCCACGAGGACACACCCAGGCTTACGGACGACATGATGGCTGAAATCGCCCGTGAATATATGCGGCGTATGGGGATAACGGACACCCAATATATCGTGTGCCGTCATACCGATAAGGAACACCAGCACCTGCACATCGTGGCCAACAGGGTGGACAATAACGGGAACACCATCAGCGACCGTAACGATGCCGTGCGGAACGTGGCTGTATGCAAAACCCTCACAAGGGAGTACGGCCTGCACTTCGCCAAAGGAAAGGAAAAAGTGAAGCGTGACCGTCTGCGTGGTAAGGACAAGGTGAAATACCAGATATATGATACCGTCAAAGCGGCTATACCCCGTTGTAACAGTTGGGCGGATTTGTGCGACAGACTGGCAGGACAAGGTATCGGGGTGCGTTTCAAATATGACAAAAGTAAAGGCGAAATCGTTGGCGTATCGTTTACCAAGGACGGAGTCTCATTCAGTGGCTCACGGATAGACCGGAGTATGGGCTTTTATAGGTTGGACAAACAGCTCAGAAGCCGTATTGCCGAGGGAATGAAATGGCAACCACGTTTACCGGACAATGGTGTTGATGAACGGTTGCAGCCAACCCTGCAGGATATGGCAATAGGCAATCATGCAGCGCACACTCTTATAGGGCAACCGTCACCAATCGGAACGGAAGCAGACAGCAGCGGTGATAGTCCTATTGAATCCGGTTCTGACATCGTACAAGTAACCATTGCTGCACTCATGGAGCTGTGCGTACAGCCACATCAAGCCAAGGTTTCATCCGGTGGCGGAGGTGGAGGAAACGAAAGCGGCTGGGGAGAGAGCGATAACGAAAAAGACAAACTTAAACCAAGAAGGAGAAGAAGATGAACGACAAACAGAATATAGCCGACCTTATAGGGGCTTTGGCGGAAGACATCGAGGAAATCAAGAAGAAACTGGATGTAAAGAATGGCTCAGACAAGGACGAGGCACTAAAAAGACTGGCTGTAAAGCTGGAGCCTGTTATACGTTTCTTTGGTGGCAATGCACCTGAAAACATAAGCGGAATTTTCGGCAGCAAGGAAGCCATAGAGAAATCCAAGAAATCACTGTGTGATGGAGTGATTACAAGTCTGGAGGTATTTACAGATACCACCAACGAGGATATGCGTAAGCGCGGTATTCCTACTATCAAGGATTTGCTTCATAAGATATTGGAAATGCAGGCGGAACTTTTGAAGAATAGTAAGCAATCTTCGGAAAAGTTGCAGCCAAACCAAGGCTGTATACCGAAACTTTGGCTGGCTATTTGTCCGGGCAAGATACTACACGCAATAAGGCGGCTATGGGGCAAAGTCCCTGATGGCTGGCACAAGAATCCTTATACGTGGACTGGCATCGGTTGTACGCTCGTATTCTTTACCCTGTTTACCGTCAGTTGGGTACGATGGCATGAATACTGGGATGAAAACAGACGGCTGAAAACGGTTGCCGACAAGTACCAAGTTACTTTGGTTATGCTCAATGAATTACATCCGAAATTAGCGATAACTGTTGGAGCATACGAAAAGCTGGTTGAAACAGTCGGAGTGGATTCCACGCTGGCCGTCTTCAACCGACAGGTCAAGACAGTGAAAGAAAAGGAGAAAAAATCCGAGCAGAGATAAAAGTTATTGAGGGTGTATCACAGTGAATGATGCACCCTCAATAATGTTGTAATCAAACGTTACTGATTTTCGTCATCCGAATCCGCATAAAGTTCACATTGGCGAATAACTGTTTCAAGTGCAGCTTCCTGTTCTTCGGGTGGGTATTTATACTTTTTGAGTAGTCGCTTCACCATGGAACGCATCTTGGCACGAGCCGATTCTTTCTGTCGCCAATCAATTGTTTTACTACTACGCAGGGCTTCGGTCAGTTCTTTGGCCATAGCTACCAGTTGGTCGTTTTCGTAGAAGTCACGGACGGCTTGCGGTTTCGTCAAGGCATCGTAAAACGCTTGTTCTTCCTCGTTCAGCCCCAATTCAGACGCTTGTTCCGCATTGGTCCTCAATTCCTCCGCCATTTTCAGCAATTCTTTAATTACTTCCTCGTTGGAAATCAAGCCGCGCAAGTATTCGGCAAGTCGAGCATCGAGCATTTCGCTGAATTTCTCGGCTTCGACCATTCTCTTTTTAGCGTGCTTCTTGATATGTTCTTCGAGTAGCCGTTTGAGTAGTTCGAGGGCGAAGTTTTTCTCTTTCATTTCGGCTATCTCTTTTAAGAAGTTCTCATCGAAAAGAGAAAACTCAGAGCCTTTGGTGTTGAGTATTTCTATCACACCGTCTGCCTTGATTGCCACTTTGAGCAACTGCGTAATGCGCTCGTCTATGATTTTTCGGGTAATCTTCTTATTGCCCGACAGACGCAAGAGCAATGTCCTCACCGCTTCAAAATAGGCTTCTTCGTAGCGTTCAGCAGGAGTCAGCAAACTGCGACAAAGCGAAGCGGCTTGCGCCAAGCGTTTGCTTTCTTCCATGAAGACTTTCTGCGCTTCGGCTGGAACGGCATCCACTAAAATGATGTTGCCGTTTTCGTCGGTTTGTGTGGTAGATTCTGATGAAACAAGGTTATTTTTGTCGAGCAACACGTTGACACCGCCTCTGATGAGGTTCGCACGTTGCAAGTTGGAACAATCGGAAAAGGCGGAATAATCGTAACCGTCCATACATTCACGGCAACGATTGAGGGCAGCGACAAATTGCTGGTATGCGGTGGTCTTGATATTCGGGTCGCCAAAGCGTTTCTTGTCGCGCCCGGTATAGTCGTGCATGGCTTTTTTCAGAGCCTTGGCAATGCCGATGTAATCCACCACCAAACCGCCGCTCTTTTCGGGGAATACACGGTTTACTCGTGCAATGGCTTGCATGAGGTTATGCCCCTTCATCGGTTTGTAAACGTACATGGTGGCAAGTGAGGGCACATCAAAGCCAGTGAGCCACATATCCACCACAATAGCGATTTTGAGCGGTGAGTTGTTGTCCTTGAATTGGCGAGCCAACTCCTCTTTTCGTGCGCCCGACCCGATGATGTCGTTCCATTCCACGGGGTCTTGGTTGCCTTGGGTCATCACCACTCCGATAATGTCTTTCCACTGGGGGCGAAGCTCTACCAGCTTTTTGTAGATGTCTATGCCCGTGGCACGGTCTATCGCCACAATCATAGCCTTACCTGTAAGCAGGTCGGCGCGGTTGTTTTCGTAGTGGTCGATGATGTCCCGGCAAAGCGTGTCGATAGTCTGCGGAGCTGACAGCAGGGCATGAAGCCGTGCGTTTTCATCTTTGGAGCGTTTGATGTCTTGTTCTTCCGCTCCTTCTTCCGCCAGTTTGTCGTACTCGTCATCAAGCAAACGGAGTGTATTTTCGTCCAAATCCAATTTCACCAGACGGCTCTCGTAATAGACGGGCACGGTTGCACCGTCTTCAACAGCTTGGGTCATGTCATAGATGTCGATGTAGTTGCCGAAAACCTCCCTCGTGTCGTTGTCGTCTTGTTCGATAGGCGTACCTGTAAAACCGATGAACGCCGCATTGGGCAGAAGTTTACGCACGATAGCCGCAAAGCCGAGTTTTAGCTCACCCGTTTCCGTGTCAACCTTAGTTTTGGTGTTTGATTGTGTGCGGTGGGCTTCATCGCTAATCACAATCACATCGGAGCGGTTGGTGATAAGTTGTTCGCGGTCTTTGAACTTTTGGATATTGGCAAAGATGATGCCGTGGCTCTTGCGCTTTTCAAGTAGTTCGTAAAGGTGTTCGCCATCGGTAGCCTTGACGGGCTTTTGGCGCAGGTAGTCGCTGCAAGCGGCAAAGGTACTGTGCAGCTGGTCATTCAGGTCAAGGCGGTCGGTCAGCACAAGCAGGGTTGCACTCAACAAATTCTTCAGGAGTTGGTGAGCATAGAACACCATCGAAAGGCTTTTGCCCGAACCTTGCGTGTGCCAGAACACACCGATTTTGCCGTCATTGCGTTGCAGGGCTTTCTTAGTGCAGTCGAGGGCTTTCTTTACGGCAAAATATTGGTGGTAGCCAGCCAGTATGCGTGCCTTTTTATCCACACCCATAGTAAGGGTAAAGTCGGCGATAATATCTATAAACCGATGCTTGGCGAAGATGCCGTTGAAAAAAGTTTCAAAGTCGGCAAATGCCGTACTCTCATAACTTCCGTCCGTGGTTTTCCACTCCATATATCGGTCGAGTGGAGCGGTAATAGTGCCTACACGGGTGTCTGCCATATCGCTTATCACAAGCATTTGACAAGCGGTAAAGAGTTGCGGAACGATGCGCATATAGTTCTGCAACTGCTGGTGGGCTTCCTCTGAGTTGGTGATTTCGCGCGAGGGCGATTTCAGCTCGATAACAGAGACGGGCAGACCGTTAAGGAATACCACGATGTCAGCTCGTTTGGTGGATTTTCCATTAACTACCGTCCACTGGTTCACTACCATAAATCGGTTGTTGTCAATGTTGGCGGTGTCCATTATCTTGATATGGTCGCTGCGAAGCGTGCCTTGGGTGGTCTTGAACGTAACGTCCAACCCGTTTTGCAGCCAGTCGGTAAAAGTAACATTTGCGCTTACTAACGGCTGACTGAACAACTCGCGTATTTGGCGGATTGCTTCATCTACGGCAGCGGTTTTATCAGCTCCGTTGATAGCCAACATTGCTTTGCGCAATACTCCCGGTATGGTAGCATCGGTAAGCTCTCGCCCGGTGTCGGCTTCAAGGTCAGGACCATAATGATATTCATAGCCCATCTCCTTGAACAAAGAGATTATCGATTGCTCGTATGAATCTTCTGTAAAATGGAATGTATTAAGCATAATAGGTTGGGATTAAATTATCATTTATCCGGCGGTTCAGCTCGATTTTGGAGTCGAGAGAGGAAAGAACGGAGGCTATGGCTTTTTGAGTATCAATCTTAGGATAGTCGATTAGGATTTCTTTCAGTTCTGACTGCTTGATACCAGTTACTGTTGTACCAGTTTCTCTCGCTTTCAGCCTATTTTGTCCGATATTTGACAAAAAGAAATATTTTAGATATGTATTATCCAAAACTCCTTCTTTACCTCGTAGGCAGACTATTCTTTGTGCTAAAGCTATTTTCTCATCCGTTAATTGTGCGACTTCGCCTAATGGAGCTTCTGTCGTAAGAACAACGTCTCCCACCTGCGGAAACCCTCTAACCATCCAACCATTATAATCTTCTGTCGGAAGAAATTCAGTAGGAGTATCTATTCTTCCATTTTTGACTATTTTAGCTGTAATTAAAGGGATACCACAATCAACTTTATTGGGTGTCTTACCACGATAATCAATCAAGGTATCTAAAATATCTATAAGTCTATCCTGTCTCCACTGTTCCATAAAAATATATCTAACTATGTGTTAAAAAGATATTGTTCTGTAAACTTAATATAGATTTCAAATTGTTTTGCATCGTCATTATTTATAAACGAGATTGTTCGATACTCTATATCTTCTATGTTACTTAGAACATAATTTTGTTTGTCTTCATTATTTCTTGTTCCAGCACCGTGTGGCTTAGGTAATAACGATGTCATCCTATATGCCAAATGTTTACTGGTTCCAAATAAAACATATCTATTAGTTTTCTTGTTCCTAAGCTGATACACTCCGCTTCCCAATGGGGCATTTATGTATTCTCCTTTTCTCGGGTCTGGAAAAGATTTCCAATCACTCCATCCAGTATTATATGTTTCTTTCCATTGTTCCATAAATGAGAATTTAGCTGTTTGTTTGACCATCTAATTTAGCCTCTATTTCCTTAATAGACGGCATTGTACCTTCAACTTTCTCTGGATAGAGCTTTTCAAGCTCAAATTCGGATATTCCCAATGGGAGATTACTGCCCTCCAAAGCATATTGCGCAAGAAGAGAATCCTTTTGTCGGCAGATGAGCAAACCAATTGTAGGATTGTCTCTTCCCTCTTTTTTAAGGATATGGTTACAAGCCACAACATAACCGCTCAACTGCCCAAGGTCTTGAAAGTCAAACTCACCGATTTTTACTTCAATCACCACATAACACGACAGTTTCAGATTGTAGAAAAGCAAATCGATGAACTTCTCTTTTTGCCCTATCTGAAGCCGAAACTCTTTGCCCACGTATGCGAAACCTGTACCCAGTTCCAATAAGAATTGGGAAATGTTGCCAAGTAGCGCATCTTTGAGTAGCTGCTCATTATACTGACCTTTTATACCTGTAAAGGCAAAGTTGTATGGATCTTTGGTCAGTTCTTGTGCGAGGTCGCTCGTTTCATCAGGCAATGTACGTGTGAAATTTGTCAATGCCTTACCCTCACGCTCATACATGCCTGAATCCAAAAAATTGAGCATCACATCGCGACTCCAGCCTTCTTGTATGGTCTTTCTCACATAATATATAGCCTTTGCAGGTTCTTTGCTGCATTTATCTATTAAGTAGCGGTGATGCCCCCAAGGTATTGAGAACAAATCAGAATATAAATCTTCCACAAGTTGTGGAAGATTTACATTTTCAGATTCTTCCACAACCTGTGGAAGAATTGCTATATATTGACTATAAAGGACATAAAATCGTTTCGCATAGCGGATTGATGTCTCAGAAAGTCCTTCGACATCAGGCATTTCATGGCGCAAGTCACGGCTTAGTGTAGCGTAGAACTTGCTGCCGTATTTGTTGTCTGCTTGTTGCTCTTCAATGTCTTTACCGAGTTCCCAATAATAGCGAAGCAATTCTTTGTTCACTTTTATTGCAGCTTTGATTTGGCTACCACGATAACGCTTTACAAGTTCTTTGACCCATAAAGTATAATCTCTATCCAATATGCCGATTGATTTATCCATAATTATTTCTCTGTTTCTATTTCACTATTTTTTAATTCGCCTGACATTAGCTTCGGAAGAAGTGTGTCTCGAAGAGAAGCCAAACGTGAGACCTCAATACCATTTGCTTGTTTCGTTGAAAGAAGATCAGATACAACTGAATTAAATTTTGATACAACTTCTTTCGTAGGAATAACAAATGATTCTCTCTCAATCAAACTATTGACGTTAAGATTCTTTAGTCCATTTGAACCATTCTCATAAATAAACATTACCCTTAAATCATAAAGGTATTGCCACAAAAGATAAAAGAACATTGAATAATCCTCTTTTATCTCCAATGACTTACAAAAGTTTGTACATATCAAGGCATTGCCACAGTCTGCAACAAAAGCCCTATCAACTAACACAATACGACCTGTCGATTGTGTGGGCGAGCCTCCTGAAATTTCCACAACAACATTTCCATCGCAAAGGGATTTATCGTTAAAATTCTTTTCTAAAATGTAACGGATTGGCATTTTACCTTTATTACCTTCTTTTATGTCTGGGAAATCTGCGCCTCGCATACAAAATGTTTTCTTTGTGTAGTTTCCTGTTGGCTCATCTTTACCCCAATCGCCAGACTTAACCTTTTCAACAAGGTATTCCAATGGTTTTATTTTCCAAGCTTTCGGTATCATTCCAAGCTCAGAATCCACAAATTCACCATCCTTGAACGGCTCAAAATCCACGAACCACGCCTTGAACAACGCCTGTACCTGCTGCTCTAAATTATCATTTATACGGCGGTTCAGCTCGATTTTATTGTCGAGGGAAGAAAGAATAGAAACTATCCTATTTTGTACATCAACGTTAGGAATGTCAATTTCAAATTTACTGAGAGCATCTATCGTTAATGCTTTTTGAGTTGAACCAATAGCCTTTGCGTCTATTGCGTTTTTTGCCATAGGAGACAAAAACCAATAGTATAAGAATTTACTATTGAGTCCCTTAAAGTTACCAAACCATGTTAGGTTTCCATCCTTAAAATAAAAGGTTTCATCTTTAACGACATACGGAACGCCTAATGTTCCAACAGACGTTAAGAGCATATCCCCTTCTTCTGGAACTCCGAATTTGTTTTTGATTTCATTATATCTTGCTTCTGAAATATAAAGCTCAGTAGAAACATTTTCTCCTTTCTGCTTTTCAATAACCTCTTTGCCTCTATAAAAAGGAATTCCTGAAGTTTGATATTCTTTCGCAAAAATCCTTTTGCTTGATGAAATCGAGCAAAGGTCACCTATTTTATATTGTTTCCATTGTTCCATAAATGAGAATTTAGCTGTTTAAATCGTTCGTTTTTACTTCCCAAAAGCCGTTCCTTTTGCCGTTTTTACGCTCAATGATGCCTTTTTCGGTCAAATTTACGGTAATGGTCTTAACTGTTCTCTCAGATTTGCCTATATGCGCAGCGATTTCTTTTTGCGTAGCTTTAGGCTGTTCTCGCAAGAAGTTCAGCACGGCAATTTCTTCTAAAGTGCAACTCAAAGTGCAAATATTGCACTTTGGAGAGGTTTCTTTTGTCGTGTTTGCACTTTGAGTGTCTTGGGCAGAAAGTTCTTGCACAAGCATTGCTCGGTTCTTCAGTTCGTTATGCTCGGAAAGAATGAGGTTTCTAAAGAACGCTTCAATATATTCGGTAGTAGCATAAATTCCTTTGCTTAAGTTGTTATAATTTGCTCGAACCAAAGCGTTGCGGAAATACCAAGAATGATTGGCAAACGCCTCATTACTGATGTCGAAGCCAAACGTGCGCAGATATTTGATTGTAAACACAGCCGTTGTACGGGTATTCCCCTCTCCGAAAGCGTGAATCTGCCAAACCCCGGAAATAAACTTGGCGATGTGTGTGATAGCATCGTTGATGTTCAAATCCTTGTAGCTAAAATTCTTTTCCTGCATAAAATCGTAATCGAGCGTTTCTCGTATGCTGTCAGCACTGGCATAAAGTACGGTTTCGCCTTTCAGCACCCATTCCTTTTTGGTGATATTATAATCTCTGACCTTTCCTGCAAATTTATAGATGCCTTGGAATAGGCGGCGATGAATGGTGATATACTCAACAGGCGAAAATGTAAAAGTTTTCTCTGATAGTATTTCGGCAATACGAGCTGAAACTTTATCGGCTTCTTCCGTTCTGTCTTCAATGTCAGCCCTAATGGTTTTTGATTGATAATAACTATCTATAAGTTGTTTGGCTTCTTCAATAGTTATATCGCCCTCAATATGCTGGCGTGCCGTTTGTATCAGATACTCTGAAGGCTTCAAATCGTCCACCGCCTGCAATCCGATGGCTGTTTGCCAAGCATAGCCTTTTTCTCTTTTCTGAGGCTCACCTTGTCTTATATATTCTTCAAAGTCATTCATCATTCAATGCTTTTAGCTGTTTAAATCGTTGATTTTCAGTTCGCCCGACATTAGTTTCGGAAGAAGTGTATCGCGAAGGCTAATAAGCCTGTCATTTTCTTGTAATAACTCTGCCATCCGCTTATAATAAGAGGCAAGTACCTCATCCATCATTTTTGATTCAGAATCGGACGGTTTTCTTATCTCAAAATCAGGCAATGCTTTCTTGCTAAGATGAAGTACGGTCGTTCCGTTTACATACCCAAGGCTATGCCCCTTAAATAGCTTATTTCTTAGCATTGCTGCAAGTAAAAACCTATAAGGGAATGTTTCTTTGGGTAGGACTTTTACCAAGTCCATTGAGAAGATAATGCTATCATATTTACCACAAGTAAGTAATAATTCAGCATTACCAATCACATCTGCATTTTGGGTAAGGTCGGTATGCGCAACTAAAATATCGAATAAATTAGCATAATGGCATTCTTTAAGTTTTGCAGACGGATTAATTCCCTTAAAACCATCAGCTTTAAAGCCACCATTTCGCCCAAAGTTTTTTATGGTTGCCATGGCTATATTTGAGCAATCGGTCAATTCTTCGCCTGTATATGAATATCCACCAACGAAAGAAGCCACTTCTGACAATGACGTTTCTTCCAAATTAGGATTGGAATTATCCACGAACCACGACTTGAACAACGCTTGCGCCTGCTGCTCTAAATTATCATTTCCGCGCTTGATTTTTGGGAAATATATGCTTCTGCCATATGACGAACAAACCCACATACTAATTGATGAATTTGCGGTGAGAGAGTTTAACATTGTTTTGATTCACCATAGCATAGTGCATGGTGGTGTCAATCTTGACATGACCGAGCAACCGTTGCACTTGTTCCACAGGCATACCTTTGTCGATAGCCATAGTAGCCAACGTGCGGCGGAACTTATGAGGATGAACACGCACAATCTTTGCTATGCGACCGATTTTGCGCAACCGGGTTTCCACACCCGATATTTCCAAGCGTTTATGAGGTTTTGCCAATGAGACAAAAAGAGCCTTGTTGCGGTCTTTGCGAGAAGCTAAGTATTGCTGCAAGTGAATCTTTGCACGGGCATTGAAGTAAACGATACGTTCCTTGTTACCCTTACCGAAAACAATACATTCTCGCTCGGTGAAGTTAATGTCTTCACGGTTGAGTTTCACTAATTCGCCCACACGCATACCAGTAGATGCAAGCAAATCAATAATGGCAAGGTCACGGATTTGAGTGCAGTTGTCACGAAGCTGCTCAATGTTTTCATCACTCAACACTTCCTTGACTTGCGTTCCGGTCTTTACCTTGTGAATCCTACGGACGGGACTTTTCACGATGTAGTCTTCTTCTTCAAGCCAAGCGAAAAACGAAGAAAATATCCGGCGGATATTATCAATTGTAACTTTGCTCGATTTATTTTTCCGTTGAAATACGGCAAGGTAGGCTCTGATGTCCTCGGTGGTGTAATCGGTTACCTTTTTAGGCATCTTCTTGAACAACTGCCGGATAGTAGAACCGTAGTATTTGATTGTAGGAGTGGTGCAGCCCTCCACTTGCTTTGCAGACAAGAAGATGTCAAGCAAACGGTCGTTAGACGCTGCGTTTTCGTGCAGGGTCTCGCCGTCTTCGGTAATAGTGTAGCCGCTCACAATCTGGAGCAATACACTATTAAGGTGAGCTACTTGTTCAAAACTTAACACTTCTGCCATTGCGGTGCTGATTTCTTGGATTAATTTTTCTTTCATATTCTTCGTTATTTAGAGTGAATCTAACGAAGAGTAGAAGTTTTTTACTTGATGGTAAAACCTATACTTGCCAACTGTTTGCGGATTTCATCTTCAAGAGTATGTGATTGGGCGAACAAGTCCGAAAGCTCGGAAGTGAGGCGTTCCATCTTTTCTTGGAATGGTTCACCATCATCCTCCACCTCTGCGATGCCTACGTAGCGTCCGGGGGTAAGGATGAAGTCTTGTTTTGCTATATCCTCAATAGAGGCAATAGCAGAGAATCCTTTTTCTGTTTCAAGCGCTCCGGCACGGAACTTCTCAAAAGTTTCTGCAATGCGTGCAATATCGTTGCCGTGGTCTTCGGCTTCCTCACCACAGGAAAGTTCGCGATGTGTGCGGTCTTTCATATAGCCCATATTGCGAGCATCAATGAAAAGAGTCTTGCCCGGTTGTGCCTTCTGTTTCGTCAAAAACCAAAGACAACAAGGTATCTGCACGTTGTAGAACAACTGCGAAGGCATGGCAATGATACCTTCCACGAGGTCGGCATTTACTATATTTTTACGAATATCCCCCTCTGTGCCTTGCTGTGAGGAAAGCGAACCATTAGCAAGAACAAGCCCGATATGCCCGTCATCTGCCAAGTGATAGAGCATGTGCTGCATCCATGCGAAGTTGGCGTTGCCTTCGGGTGGTATGCCGTATTGCCAACGTGGGTCATCACGGAGTTGGTCGCCGCCCCATTTGGAAATGTTAAACGGAGGATTTGCCATTACAAAGTCCGCTTTGAGAAAAGGGTGTTTGTCATCGTGGAAAGAATCACCGAAGCTGTCACCGAAGTTGGCTTCAATGCCGCAAATGGCAAGGTTCATCTGTGCCAATCTCCATGTGTTGCTGTTCAGTTCCTGCCCGTAAACGGATATTTTGTTGATATTACCTTGGTGGCGTTCAATAAACTTACTACTCTGCACAAACATACCGCCCGAACCACAAGCAGGGTCAAAGATTTTACCCTTGTAAGGCTGGATAACTTCGACTATGGTACGAACCACGCAAGAGGGCGTGTAGAACTCACCACCTTTCTTGCCTTCTTCGCGAGCAAATTCTCCAAGGAAATATTCATATACACGTCCGAGTACATCACGAGCTTCCGTTCCTGTGAAATGTAGGTTGTTCTCAAAAATATCAATCACATTACCAAGACGGCGTTTGTCAAGTTCAGGGCGAGCATAGTTTTTAGGGAGAATACCTTTGAGTTGCTTGTTCTCTTTCTCCAACGCTTCCATTGCCGCATCCACGACAACTCCAATTTCAGCAGTCAGTGAGGCTTTCACCACTTTATCCCAACGGGCGTCAGCAGGAACGAAGAAAATGTTGTCACCGATATATTCATCCGGATCTTCTTCAAAACCATCGCCCTCTGCCACAAGTTCATCGTGCTTGACTTTGAAGCAGTCATTGATATATTTTAGAAATACCAGACCGAGTACAACACTTTTGTACTCGGCTGCATCAAGATTGCCACGCAGCTCGTTTGCTGAATCCCACAGTGTTTGCTCAATGGTTTTCTTTGTTGCTTCCTTTGCTTTCGCCTTTTTCGCCATAATCTATATTAAAACAAAACTCCTACGCTATCCCTGCGAGGCTGACCAAAGCCTATAAGACAGCGAAGGAGTTTCGGATATTGTTCTATTATTTATTCTTCAGGTCATTAGCGCAGTTGCGTTTAGAGTACAAAGGTAATGCTTTTTCTTGGATTTTCTTGCGTAATCCAAGAAAAAGTATATAAGCACACGGAAGCTAAAGTTTAAACAGATTGAACATTGACTACAGATGTGACATTTTGGCAGCAGCTTGGCTAAATTACGCTCTTGGTATGGTGTTTGCCTTATGTGAAACAGTAATTTAAAACGAACAAAAATGAATAAAAGAGTTTATATTAGTGCAGATTATGATGAGGGTAGCGGTGATAGAAATGTAGTTGAGGAACTTAATAAATGGGGCACTGACAATTATCACAAAGTTGATTTTGTTGATATGGCAAAGGTTGTGTCTGGTAGTGTATCTGAAAATTCCGATTGTCGAAAATGTGATTTGAAATCTGAATTTAACAGCCAAATTAATGCTTCTTCAGCAGTTATTTTCGTCATAGGTGACAAAACAGCAAGTCGTACTGCTGGATCTGGATGCGAAAGAATGTACAAGGAGTGGTTTCAATGCAGTTGTGCTCCATACAAGCATAATTCCAGCGGCTTAAAAAGCTGCAAACATATAAGCACATCCCCTTCGGATCCAAATGGCGATTTTGGTTGTATTAATTCATGTTCATATCTTCGCCATGAATTTGAACAGGCGAAAAAACGATGCAAAAAGATTATAGTGGTCTATAATTCAGTATATAAGAAAGAGAATTGGTTGCCAGGTTATATGTACGGATATAAAGATGTTGCAGTGCCGTTCTGGATATATGATAGTTGTGGAAACAAGATTGGAAACTATCAATTTATAAAGGAACAACTCGGATATGAATAAAGATTGGCGGCAAATTTGTTCATATACATTTGCCATAACTACTGGCTGTTTCTCTTTTATTCCAGAAAAATTTTTCTCAGATGTTTATTCTTGGGCTTTTCTTTCTGAGTATTGGAGCGATGCAATTAACCGGATTCTATTCTTATTGTTGGTTGGCATCCTAACAGGAGGAATCGTATTTGTATGGAAACGTTGTCGTAAAAAAATCACAATTAGTGGTTCGAATTACAAAATAAATGTAGAGTATGGGGATGTTTTTGAACAAACACAATGCAAGAAGGTAATCAATTTCGATGAATGTTACACCACAGAAATAGGTGATGCTATCCATCAAATTAAGCCAACCTCATTATGCGGACAGTTTTTGCAGAAGCATACAGTAGACATATCATCTTTGTTATCCAACAATTGTTTGAAACCAGCAAGGAAACGCTCGGAATATAATGGAAAAATGTGCTATGAATCTGGAACTTTACTACCTTATGGAAAGTTCTTACTTATGGCTTTTGGAAAGTTAGATAAAAATGGTCGTGCTGTTATGAGCAGAGAAGATTATTTGTCTTGTTTAAATACTTTTTGGAAAGAAATAGATAAATATTACGCACAAACTGATGTGGCAATTCCTATTCTTGGGGCAGGATTGACACGTTTTGAGGGAGAAATGCTTTCGCAACAACAATTGGTAGACATAATAATTTCTTCATATAAATTGACCCCATATAAGATAAAATCACCCAATGCGCTTCGTATTATCTGTAGAAAGAGTGATGATTTTTCTTTGGATAAAATTGGAGAAAACCTATAAATTTGCATGAGAAGAAAATGTAAAATTCATAATTACATTTTCTCCTCATGGCATAATTTCCACAACCGAAAGTGTCATTTTCAATTAGATGATATATTTAATGGAATATGAGCCTGATTTCAGATTCTTTATCACAGAAACAAAATAGTGATACTAAAATGGTACTAAATTACAAATTGACTCTTACAATGTTGTCATAAATTGTATATTATCAGATTATTGCACAATTATATATCTTGTCGCCCACCAACCGATACGGAACACCACCAAGGCGATAAGCATGATGATTTTGTCTATACCCACGATGACACCCGATGTCAGCGAGGTAAACCACAGCTTTGCCGCGTCCTTCTCCATGTTCGTTACCTCGTCCACACCCGTCTGTTCCATCGTAGCCTCGATAAGGTTTGGGTCCGACGTACCCGTATGGGCGACATCGGCCTGTGCCTGCAGGGCTGTGTACATCGTGTCGCGCACGTAAATCAATTCCTGCACCTCCTCGAACTTGTCCGAGATTTGCGAGGCTTCGGCCTCGTACAGGTCATGGGTGTAACTGCCGACACAGTTCGGTATGTAGGAGAGGAAGTCCAGAAAGCACCAGTTGCTCCCACTGTTTGCCATGCCCGTATCTGCCGGAGGATACCACCAGCAGAGGATAAGCGACACGGCCAACGGCTTGAAGAGTTTCATCACGTCCAGCGGCTCGTGCTTGACCATCATCTTGTACGCCATGCTTGCCGCCATGATGATGGCGAATAGGGCAGCCAGTGCCATGCACATTTGAAGAATCCACCAGAATGGACCTTGCGAGCCGGTAAAGGTCGCATCGGTCAGGAACTCGTTGGTCTGAAAAATCACGTCGTCGATTTCCTCTTCCAAGAGGTCGATACCGAAATCCGAAAGAATATTTCCGTCTGCCATACGTTGTGTGTTTTTAGTTCTTTCTGTTTACCGTCTCGTCTCCGTCTCCCGTATCAGTTTCGCCGCCCGATTGCGCCCCTCGCACGGCGGAACGTGATTCGTTCCACCGGCCCATCGCCTCGCGGACGATACCGCCCTTGTCCAGTCTCCGGTCGGCGGTTGCATTCAGCAGCCCGTTTGCGACCGTGGCGTTCTGTCTTCGGGCAAGGTAGCCGACCAGAATCTCGTTCTGCCGTACTACGTCCTCGTAGATTCGCAGGTACTCTTTCTTCCGTTGTGCGTTGGGCATGTAGGCGTCCTTCGTAGCGTCAATGGCGCACTGGTAGACGTGGTAGTATTCCGTCCACCGCTCCCTGTCGTCCGTTGTGCCCCCGGCAAGGAGGATGCGGTCGATGTTGCGCTGAAGCCGTTCCATTTGAGCGTTTATCTTATCGCCCTCGGCCAGCCACGCGAGGTCAATCTGCCGGTCGGCTACATTCAGTGCCTCGATTTCGGCCCGCTTGACTAGTGCCGAGTCGATGGCTTCCGCCTCGTCCGTCTGGTTGTACAGGTTCACACCCGCCAGCGTGCGGAACGACAGTTTGTTCTTGCTTGCCGCCGACTTCTTGTAATTGTTGTGCAGCAGCGTGTAATAGAGGTCGGGCGAGAGTGCGCCCGTGCCGGTCTCCATGACCGTAATCTGGTTCTGTTTCGGCGAATCATGGTTATAAGTGACCGACTGCGCCTTGACACCGCTCGTTGCAGCAGTTGCGACTGCCATGAGTAAGAGTATTCTGTTCATATTAATTTCCGGTTATTCGTTATTTTACAGTTATTTGTATCGTATAGTCATACTTTTCTTGAGCTTCCTTTCCAGTCATAAATACTGGTATTCATTCCTGACCCGTTTCTCTCCCAGCGAGAAATGTGTCTCGTCTTTTTCAATGCAAATACATTTTCTATTCGTATAGATACAGGCGATTGCGGTGCTCATGCTCCCCGATGCAAAATCAAGGACCGTATCTCCTTCCTTTGTGTATGTTTTTATCAGATACTCCAATAATGCAATCGGCTTTTGGTTAACATGAATCGTTTTGCCTTCCGATTCCGCTGTTTTGAAGTATATCACACTTCGTGGATATCTTGTCCCTTTGTTTTCATGCCTGAATGTAGGGTTGGGTACATTGTTTATCCCTGTCCAATTGCTTCCTCTCTTCGTGCGGTTCCCGTAAGGCTCACCTTCCTCCATGATTGGATAATAAGGGGTTCTGCCTTTGCCAAAGACACTTATTAGCTCATGTGCTTTTAGAGGTTGTTTTTTAGCGAGAAGAAAATTGCTTGCTTTTGACTTTTCCCAAACCCAGTCATATTTAAATTCATCTAAATTGCCGCAGCGTAGAAAGCTGCTGAACGGTTCGCTGCCAAATAAGACCGTAGGTGCATTTTCTTTCCTGACTCTCCTGATCTCTTTCCACATTTCCGGGAATGGTATTATTTTATCCCACTGTGAAGCTGTAATTCCAAAAGGGGGATCGCATAAAACCAAATCAATGCTTGATTCCGGAAGAAAAGGCATTACTTCAAGGCAATCGGCTTTATATAACGTAATGTCTTTCGCAAAAACAATCTTTTCCATTGCATCAATCTAAATGTCTATTTATCCATTGGTTATAATCCCAATATGCTTGTTCGTACTATAAATTTCTTCTCTGTTTTTATTTCCCGATGTCGATGGCATGGAAGTCAAACTTGTAGACAGTCTGCCTTCTTTCCCTTTTATCGTTCGTTAATAATCCAGCCGTCCCGCTTTGCGCCATCGTCCGAAAGCCCCGTCGATAATCTCCTTGACCTTGGGACGGTAAATCTTCGCTTTCCAGTAACCGATACGCACCTGTATGTACCGCCACGTCTCGATATACGCCCGGTTCAGGTGCCGTTCGATGTCGTCCAGCGACGTGTTCACCGCTTCCAGCACCATCAGCAGGTCAGAGGTTGAGCAGGCCGCTGCCCCGGTGGCATACAGCACGAGGTCGCTCACCGACTTGTATAGCTGTTCCCCGTCATCGGCGATGTCCCGTATCGCTTTCTCGTTGATGGCCAGTATCACTGCGTCACCGGGGTCGATGCGCCCCCGTTTCACGATTCTCTCGTTGAAGTCCTCCAACAGTTTCTTGTAGTCACCGATACGGTCGCTCACCGCGGTATAGGTGCTTTTCACGTTCAGCACCGTCCGCAAGGACTGGTACATCACGTCGATGACGTCGAAGGCGCGGGTGTAGCGGTCCAAGTCCACATTCAGTTCCTTGTACTCGCCGACCTCTTTACGGCTGTATTCGTGCAGCAGCTTGTTGCTGTATTCCAGTGTACTGCGGGTCAGCAGCAGGCTGCGCTGTTTCTTGTGGTCGTTGATGTAGGCTTCTACCGACACGATGTCGAACGTCCATTGCGCCTTGGCAATGCCGGGCAGGAGAGCCAGCAGCACGACTGCCATCAGCAGGATACGTTTCATGACCGCACCTCCTTTCCGCTGTCTTTACCGTTCCTGCCGTTTCCGCTCCGCAGGTTTCGTGCATTCTCCACCCAGCGTTCGTGGCATTCCTCCACGAGCGTCAGCCTGCGTCCCTCGTCCATATCCAATTCTGGCAGCACGTCCTTCAGCACGTCGATGATGCTCCGTTTGTAGTGCATCATCTTCTCCAGCGACACGAGGTCGGCATATATCATCGTAATCCGGGAATCCACTTCCCGTGCGATTTCGAGCCGGTCGCTCGACCACAGCAGGTGGTACACTTCTCCCGTAGGGGTTTCTTCCAACGGTGGGGTACGGGCATATTCCGTCGTGATCTTGCACGAAGGATGCTCCCGTGCAATTTCCGCAATCCGGTCGTTCACCAGTTTCGTCTTCTCCGCGTCCGACAGGTTCGGGTCGAGCGTCAGCACGTCGGCCACATACGTGTCGGTATATTCCGTGGTCAGTTCCCAACTGATCTGCACGATGGCACGGTGTATCTTTATACCAAGGAAAAATTTCGGTTTGCGGGCTATCGAGACCGTCGCCTTGAACGTGATGACCCCGTTGATATTCGGCATGGTCGCCTTACGGACATAGGTGTAACCGTTCCACGCCCCGCCGTCCTGCCATGTGAGGCTGTAAGCCGTCTTGCAGTCCTGCATGATGGCCGGTATGCGGTAGTAGTCGTCTGTCGCCACATCGTTATCGCCAGCCGCCTCGTTTTTCGCGTCGGTGTATTCCCGTTGTTTCTTCTGCCATTCGGACAGCTCGCTTTTCAGGCGGTCTATCTGTGCCTTGTTCGCGTTGTACTGCTGCCGGTACACCGCCGCATCTTCCACGCTCGCTTCGGCGATTTTTTTCAGCAGGTCGCCATTCTCGCTTTCCAACGCGTTGATTTGCGACTGAAGGGCGGCCACCTGGTTCTCCGCCTCCTGCAGCATGGCGTCCAGCTCGGACAAGTCCAGTTCGTTCTCCGTGACCGTGGTCTGCATGGCGCACTCCTTCGAGTGGGCATTCAGGGATTTGCCGCACGTTCGGCACTTGTACTGCGTCGTGCCCTGACCGAGCGTAGCCCCATCCGAACAGGTTACGCTGATGGTCACGCTTTCGCAGCCCTGTAATTTGGCGGCATCCGTTGCCTGATAGTAGTTCCGTGCGTCGGAAGCTATATAATAGGTATAACCCTCCTCGTTATCGTTGAACTCCGAGAGTCGGGCGTTAAGCCCGGCTTTGAATGTGTTAAGGTCCATCGAGTAGGAATCGAACACCTCTTCATAGACGACCTCTTCCCGATTCCAGCTTTTCTTCACATGGATTTCGTAGGCGTATGCTTTCTTCGTCTGTTTGCCGCCCCGGCTGATGATATAGCCGTTCTGCCAGTAGTTGATACTATAGGTATAGCCGTCGTTCTGGTTGTTGAGCTGCTGTACCCGGTTTCTCGACCACCCGGCGTACCGTTCCGAATTGGCAAGCGCCTGCTCCCGTTGCGAAGCATTGGGATAGAAGCCGGGGTCGGTCGTCTCGAAGCGCGTCCACTCGCCGCCGTTCAGTATGCTGTTGTCGTCCGTCGGGGGATAGTAGTCGCACAGCGACACGCTGCCTTGTTCGCGCCTTGCGATATACCACCGTTGCGTGTAGTAGTTCCCTGCCGTTTCGTCCAGATAGTCCGTCATCCACGAGGTCAGGTCGTAGTTGCTGAAATCGAACAGTCCCGCCACGTTGTCCTCACCGCCCACCATTTCAATCAGCAGGCCGCCGAGGTCATGTTCCGCCTGCTCGAAGAGCGCACCGTAATGGTCATACAGGTCGATGATCTTGCTGACCCTGCCGCCCATCAGTTCATGGAACGAACTGGTCTGCAGCAGGGCGTCGCCGATATTCCCGATACCTGCCGAGGCGAGACCGACACCCATGTTGTAGAGGTTGTCGATGTCGTGTTGCAGGTTCTCCTTGGTGAAATTGCCCGGCACGCCGGCGATGTCGTCCAGCATGTGCTGCCAGTCGATGTCGCCTACTTCCGAGAGTTTCAACAGAGGGGCGATGTCCCGGTTGATTTCCAGAAACACGATGTCCGAAAAGCCCAACGTGCTGTTCGTCACTACACTCTCGAACTGCATACACAGGCTTTTCGTCTCGTCGCAGATTTTCATCAGGTAGCTGCCCCAGTAGATAGCCGTTTGCGGCGAGCGGAGCATCAGTTTCGCCACCACCCATATCTTGGGTATGATCTTCTCCGAGACCATGCGGTAAATGCGGCGGTAGTAGTAGTTCTCCGTACTGCTGTTCCAGATACCGAGGTCGGAAAAGGCTTTATGTTCCAGGAACTTGGAGGCAAAAATTCCTGCCGTGGCCACTTCCGCCGCATTGTAATGCTTGAGAATGTCATCGACCTGCTCCCGGTAATAGCTTTCCGCCACGGCTTCCGTACCGAAAGCGGTAGCCATTGCCGCCACGGTACGCGCGTCGTAGTTCACGCTGTAATACTGCGCGTGAACGTGCTGTACGACGGCGAGTGACAGGAGCATAAGGATAAGTGATAGCCGTTTCATCATGGATTCCTCCCGGTTAAAAACAGACATCCGTCAACGGCGCGTCATGCCTCTTAGTGCACGTATCAGTCCGTCGGCCTCATATACGGCGGAATTTGCCACCAGCCGGTGATGTATGAATACCTCTTTGGCAATCTCGTACCTGCGTTGTTCCCACTTCGCCTCTTCTTCCTCGTCCTGCACGGAATTTCCGATACCGGCGTATTCGTCCAGTTCCTTACCGAGCATCCCCAACCGGAGATTGTACCTTTCCAGAACATCCTCTATTTCCTTGATGCTTTTTCTTCCCATGTCGCGTACCCTTACCAAGTCCTTTCCGGGCCATTGGCACAAATCCCGGATGGTTTTGATGTCGAACTCACGGAATATCCGTTGGATACGGGCTTCATATTTGCTCCCGAACTCAAGTGTCTTCACACTTTGGCTGATGTCTATCTTTTCCATTTTCTGTAATTGATGATTTGATTCTTATTGTTTTACATGAAGGTTCAATACCCGCCCGGCCTCGTTGACCTTTTGGGCGAACGGTAGGGACTTCCCGATACCGCTGGCGTTCCAGTCGCGGCAATACGCCTCGATAGCCTCCTGATGGCTGCACCGCAATTCCCGTTTGTAGAGTTTTAGGGCTTCTTTCTCCGCCCGCTCGGTGGTGTAGGTCATGTAGCACTCTCTTGGTTCTTCCACGCCGTACACGCCGCTGGTCGTCCCCCGGCGGATGAACACCTCTCGGAAGAAGCTGCGCCCTTCCTTGTTTTCCAGTCGGTTGATGGTGAATATCTTCTTGCAGTCCACGTCGGTAAGTCCGAGGATAGCCTTGATTTCATCGAACCGCTCGCGGAACTTGCTCTGGTCAAGCAGCATCACCACGTCGGAGTTGTTGATGATGGCTTCCTTGACGATAGGGCTGCCGATGATGTCCTGTATCTCCTGCGTCACCACGCCGACCGAGGCCCAGAACTTACGGGCCGTCTTGTACATGAACTTGATGTATTCGGCCATGAGCGGACTGGCAATGGCCTTCCACGCTTCCTCTATGACCAGGACTTTGCGGTTCTTCTTGATACGCATCTTCTGTAAGAATACGTCCATGATAATCAGTGTGACAAGAGGGAACAGGAGAGGATCATCTTTTATACTGTCGATTTCGAAGACGATGAACGTCTCGTCAAACAGCGAGCTGTCCATGTTCTCGTTCAGCGTCTTTTCATGGTTGCCGCCCCGGTAGAAGTCCTTCATCATATAGCGGTAGGTCGAGATGTCAATGCCTGAAATGTGGTTCTCGGCACAGATGTCGGGGATGCGCTGCACGGAAAACTCATAGAACGAGTTGAACGACAGTTCTTCCACTTTCAGTTCCTTACGCCGATATTCCATTTCGTTGATCATGCGCTCGATACGCCCGGCACGCTCTCTTTCGTCCTCGTCCCGCTTCTCGGTATGGTTACGGTCGTCGATGAGCAGGCTCTTTCGCAAGTCCTCCCGTTGTAGCGGCGTGAAGCCGTCGAACCCGTTAAAGTAGGTGTCGTAATACTCCGTGATGACCTGTTCTATCAGGCGGTCCTCCGTCTTTGTGACCGTACCCTGCGAGCCTTTCCATATCAGCAGCACGAGGTTTTTCAGGAAGCCCGTTTTCTCCACGTTCATCTCCGCCCGGTTGATGCGGAACGGATTCATCGTGATAGGCCGCTCCTCCGTGTAGCTGATGTATTTGCCGCCCAGATACTCGCAAAGCCCCTCGTAGCTGTTACCCGTATCGACCATCACCACGTCCGTGCCCTGCTCGTAAAGCTGGCGCACAACGGAGTTCATGTGGAAGCTCTTGCCGCTGCCCGAAGGACCGAGACAGAAGAAATTCGAGTTGTCCGTCAGCTTGTTTTTTCCCTCCTTTCCCGTGATGTCGATAGCCACCGGCACGCCTTGGCGGTCCGTGTAGTAGATTTTCAGCGGCGTCTCCTCACTGTGCTGTATGTGTTCCTTGTACATCAGGCACATTGCCGCATCACCCAGCGTCAGGAAGCGGTCGTAATCCTCGTTCATGCCGTAGCAGTTGCCCGGAAACGAGTTCACGAACAGTTCCAGTTGGTTGTACGCCCTCTTGGAGATATGGATGCCCATACGCCCGAAAGCATTCTCCAAATGGTTCGTGCATTTCTGCAAATCCGTGTCCGCCGGTACGGCGACAATCAGGTTGAAATGGGTGTATACGAGCAGCTTGCTCTCCCGTGCAATGACTTCCTGCACCCGCTTGATGTCCTCGACGGCCATCTGGTTGCTCGGATTGGGAATACTGGCGTGCCGGTTCTTCTTTTTGTCCAGCAGGGCCAGTTCCCGTTTCTGGTTGGGCAGGAAGACAATCTGGTTATAGACGACAGTCTCCGCATTCGGTATGCTGTCGATGGCAGCCAGCAGGTCCACGGGCATATCCGTGTTATTGACCTCTATATTGGTATAAGGCCGTATCAGCGAAGGCAGTGCGGCGCAGTCCACATCGACAAGGCTATATATCTTACAGCGTTTGTCGCCCATCGAGACCGTCTCGTCGTCCGCCTTGAAGTTGGTCATCGACACGATCCGGTCCTTGAAGTTCATGGCGAAATAGCGGTCCACGTATTCGTTCGCCTCGGCTTTGTTCAGGAACTTGGCCTGCACCCCGGCATCGTGCAGCTGGTCATGCACTTTGCGTATCTTGACCAGAAAGTCGCGCCACTTCTTGTTGTCGAACGAGAACAGGCGGCTCTTCTTCGCCTCCTGCGTGATGGTCAGGTAACACACGCTGTCCGTATAGTTACGCCCCTTGAAGTAACGGAAGTAGGCCGACGAGAGGAACTCGTGTTTGTCGCCCTTCCCGTTTTCGAACTGTTTCCGGATGAAGATGTCCTGTTTGTGCAGGGCATATCCTTCGCCGAGCGTCTGTGCGAGGGCGGTGAAAAGGTGCGTGAACTCGTAGTAGCTGTCGATGTTCGCACAGTATTTCTGCACGGGATTCTCTATTTTCAGGATGGCTGAATATTCGCCCGTCTTGGTGTACAGCACGCCCACGCCGTTCGTCTCTTCCACGGAGAAATAGATGTCCTGGAAGATACGCTTACGCTTGCCCCCGGTACCGAACGCATAGACCGACAGAGCCATGCCGGCACACAAGGTGATAAAAAGTAGAATGATGTACAAGGTCATTTCAAAATACGATAAAAAAGGCCGGGTCGCCCGGATTTCAGGCGGCCGGCCCGCGTTCAACATTCAACAAGACCACACGTTGCCCGTGATGGTTTTTCTTTTCTTCTCACAGTTTCTTCGAGTGGGCGTAGATATACACTCCGCGGCCGTCTTTCTTGGTATGCAGCCCTTTCCGCTGTTTGAGCATGATAAGCGCAATACCCGTCGAGACGACCGCAACCAGCACGACCAGTCCGGCCACGAAACCCACAAGGCAGTAGGCGATGATAAAGCCGACGATGGCTCCGCCGGCAACGCCCGCCGCCCAGTAGATGTAGCGTCCCTGGATGCCCATGAACTCCAAAGGCCGTTGAAGGCCCTTGAACAGCGGGTAGTCGGGATAGCGTTCGTCTTTGCCTTTCATCGTGCGGTAGGTTTATGCGCTGATACCGAAGAACATCGGAAGTGCCTGTGCGGCAGCGATTAGGAAAATACATGCGCCAACGACCATCATAATCTTCTTCTTCACGTCCTGTTCCTCGTTGTTCATGGCGATGTACACCGAGATGGCACCTACGATAGCCACTACACCGGCAATGGCGTAACACAGTTTGACCATGATGGGGACGTACTTGGCGATTTCCTCGGTCACGGTCGCCAGTGCGGTCGTACCGGCGGAGTAATCGCCTGCGGAGTTTTGGGCCATGACGGCCGTCGTGCCACACAGCAACATCAGTGTGAGCATCTGCATCTTTTTCGCAGAAAACATTCTTTTCATTTGTCTTTTGGTTTTTTGAAACATGATTATTTATTTTTAGGGTAAGTATTGCAGTTCTTTCGAATCGTTGTGGTGGTACATCATTCCGGCCTCCCGTTCCTATATGCGATAGCCGAAAAAGGCAGGAAAGACGAGGAACGCACCGATCAGGAACAGACATGCGCCGACAAGCGTTATGATGGACTTGGTGATGCCGTCCTCGCCCGTGTTCATCTTGACGTAAATCTGGAATCCGGACACAATCACGCAAATCGCGGCGATGGCACAACAGAGAGCCTGGACGTAGAACATCATCGTTACCACGTAGTCGTGCATCGTCGCCAGCGCGTCCGCCCCCCAACTGTAATTCACGCTGCCGCTTTTCGCCAGAGCCGAACAGGGGATGATGGAACAGAGTGCACATAGTATCTTCTTCGTTCTCGACATCTTACAGCTTATCTTTGACCGGTCTCCATTTCAGGCTGGGACGGTTGTCCAAGCGTCCTTTGGAAATCATTGCCTTATACATCTCTTCGTCGGTAAAACCGTCGGACAGGTAGGGAGCGGTCTTTTCCATTTGCGCCTCTGCCTTGGCTTTCAACCGTTCGAGCCGTTCCTTAGCAGCAGCCTCCTTTTTCTCCGCATCGCCGTTTTGTGCTGCAGGCGGGGTGGCTACGGCTTCCGTGTCGTATGTCTCATTTCCGATACTGAATCCGGTCTCGTTCTCCGAGACCACAACACTCGCTTCCGTGGCATCCACCGGACCGAGGTCGAAAATCTCCTCGTCAGTCTTCTCCGTTCCCTTCTTTCCATACAGGTCACGGGCGATATTGACCGCGTAATAGACGATATACAACACCGTCAGTACAAGAGCGAATATAAAGTATGAACCCATTTGTTTTTAAGTATGAAATTAAACTTTAATTAAACTTTAAAAGTACAGTTGCAAAGAAAAGTATTATATTTGATGCAACAAAAACTCTTTATATCAAATAGTATTTTATTACATAGAAATAAGTGTGAAATGTAAGAATTGAACTTTGATTTCATACTTTGAGGTGTCGAAACAGAAAAACAGGCATAAAAAAAGCCCTCCGGGAGGAGAGCTTTCAAAGGAGAGGGTAACGATGATGCCTTACCGTTTCTTTCCGCGCAGGTAATCATTCAGGTCCTTGTATTCGCGATAACGGGGTACTTCGTTGCGTACCCGCCCGCCATACATGCCGACGATGGTCTCTGTCGTTTTCTGTCCGGCGAGATCATTGTCGAGATAACAGTGTATTTCCTCGTACACCTGCAAGTGTTCCAATGCCTTTTTCAGGTTGTTCACCGAGTTCATCACGAGATAATCGCAAGATGCGTCGATGCAGACCGTATCATCACCCGCTTGTTTCAGCGTCAGGTAAGAGAGGAAATCCATGAAGCCCTCGAACACGCAAACCCGGTTCTGTGCTTCACCATGAGAATGCCTGATGACGGAAATATCCTTACATCGGATACAACCTTTATAATAAGGATTGCGTACCTCGTACCCGCCTGCCATGTTGCCGAAGGCAAGGGCGAAGTAGCGCCGTTTACGCAATTCATAATGGACCTCCCGGCAGAACATACGGCCGATATCCCCGTCGATTCCACGGGATTGGAGGTACGAGAGCAGTGCGTGGTGCTGTAACGGCACGACGAGTACGTCTTTCATGTCGGCTTCAACGGGCCGGGGTGTTGTCCCCGGAATCCGCACCCTCTGTATCGGGGCAGCGTTCTCGTGCTTCCCGATACAGGCAAGCACTTCGCTCACGCTGTTCGTCTGGTACAGGTATTTGCCCAATTCCACCAGATCGCCGCCCGTCGCCGCGCCGAAATCATACCATTCGTTGAGCCGGTCGTTGACCTTGAACGACGGAGTGCGTTCATCGCGCAGCGGTGACAGGTACCAGTATTGTTTCGATGTCACACTCTGGGGATGGTAGCCGAGACTGGCGAGATAGTCTACGATACGCAGTTGTTTTGCTTCCGCTATGGTCATGTCATTTTCTTTTCACTTGTTTTCAAAAAACGGTTTACTTTGGTTTTTCTCCTATATATACCCGGACCAAAGTAAACTAAATTATTTTTCACCTTCCGCGTCCTCGCATTCTTCATCGAAAAGCAAGGCTTCGGTCGGGGTCACATCGTAATAAAAGAGCTTGTCCCGTTTGACGATCAGCTTCAGGTTTTCCGTCAGGTATTGCAGCAGTTTTATCATGACGCTGCGTCCCCGTTTGAACCCGATAGCCTCATAGGAAGCCATGAGAGCCTGCAGCACGTTCTCGAAACCTTTGATGGGCCTGTCCCCGAAAGCAGCGGAAAGTGCCTCCCGGTGCTGTTCGATGGACAAATCCATGAAGCTGCTCCGGGCTTTCGGTCTTACGCTGCCGTCAAACGAATAGTTATCCACCATGACCGGCAGCCCTTCGTCATCAACGGAAAAGGCGAACGGTTTGAACTCCTTCTCGCGGATATGCAGCGCATGAACTTCGCTGATAACTGGATTCTCCGCACTTTTGGTGATGACCAGCACCGTTTCCGCCTTATTGCTCATTTCCGTACCGATATGCCCGCGCACATTGTTGTCGCCCTTGTTCAGGTGCAGCACACAATGGATATGCAGGTCGTATTTCGACGACCACTCCATCATCTTGTTGATGACCTCCACCGATTCGCTGGTGCTGTTGATGTCGAGCATCAGGTCGCGGATGCCGTCTATAATGACCAGCCCGTACCCCTTGTTCTGGCGCAGGGCATAGTCGATAACCCCGATACGGACGGCCGGCGTGTATTCCCGCAGGCAAATGAAATCAAGATTCTCGTTGTCCGTCGTGGTGGGCAGCCCCGCCAGGCGGAGAATGCGTTCCAATACGTTGTGGCAATGGAAACGGCTCTGTTCGGTGTCCACGTACAAGATCCTGCGTTTGCCTTCGGGCAGGTGTGCCCGGTAGTTCAAGACCTGCCGGCCCGCCAGCGATGCGGCGACGATGGCCGAGACGTTGAACGTCTTTTTCGCTTTCGCCTTACCCGTCGAAGCGCTGAAATTGCCGAGCGTCGCTATGGTGGAGTTGTCGATCCATATAATCTGGGGCGGAGTCTCGTAGGTGTCCGTGGCCTTTATCTGCGACGCCGTGAGGATATCCGACAGGCGGTTCTCGTCCAGCTCCGCCCACGAGTTACGGTCAGTTCTTTTTTCGTTTTCCATAGCGCTTCTGGTTAAAGAACGGTTGGGTTGCGGATACTTCCGTTGCCATACGCATGGCATCGTCCACCGTAGGTTCGTAGTTTTGTAAGAGCCACGCGTCCAGCTCTTCCTTCGCAAAGTAAAGCATCTTGCCGCGAGGCTTGTAGTGCGGGATTTCCTTATTCGATGTGAGTTTGTACAACATACTTTCGGACACGCCGATATACATGCACGCCTCTTGAAAAGTGAAGACCTTCTTGGTCGTGTAAATGGTATTTTCCAGCAAAGCCACACGCTCCAACAGACCTTCCACCGGCTCCAACTTCTTGAGAACCGCTTCTATGGCGGTCAGCCGTTCGCTCAACCGCTCCATGAATGTTGTTCTGTTTTGCATAAAAAATATGTTAAAATTAGACAATGGAGAGTTACCTCCGTTATGCAGCGCGCTAACGGAGGTCAAAGTTATGTGATGTGAACCGGACAGTCGGAAATACCGGCGTGATACTATGCACGTATCACGGCAACTGTCACTGTTTTATCTTTCACATACTTGTTTTTTTGGCACTTCGTGTCATATTTTCAGCCGGCTGATGGCTTTTCGTATGCCGAGGTTTACCGATGTAATGTTGTTCCTCGCCGCAGACAGGGCGGACGAGAGGCTCGAAGCGGTAATGTATCTTGTGCCGTCTTTGGATAACAGGAACCGCCCCTTGTCGAGAACCGACTGCCAGTGAGGCAGGATGAAGGTGTTTTCGAGCAACGCATCGAACAGGACCGCCACATGGCGGATATTGTTCACACGTATACAGAAGTCCTCCTTGCAAGCAAAAAGCGCTTCCATGTCCTCGATGCGGAGTGTAGAAACGCAAAACAGATGATAAGCGTTGGCGCAAGCCACAATACCAATCATCTGTTCACGGGAAAAATTACAACCGAAGGAGAAAGGAGGATCGTTTCTGGAATCTTCTATACGTGAAGAGCCGAACCACACTCCGGCAATGTCGTACTTTCGTTTCAAGGCCATGCATTCCTCGAAAGAAAATGTTTCTGCGGTAAAGAGGCTTTTGACGAGACTTGTACAATCGAGCAACAGCCCTCTGATGATATGAATGTTCATTTCATGGCAATTCCTGCAAACTGCACTGTTGCAGTCGATGTACCGGTGACTGTTTATAAAGTCATCCACGTAGCGACCATACCGTTTGCCGCCTGCCATGACATCTTGAAGATAAAGCTCCCTCGCTTCGGAGAGCAACTCGTAAAATTCTTCTGCTACATCCTGTTCCGTAGCGAAGTGGTGCAGATGTGGTCTCCCTTCAAAAAAAGAGAGGACCTGTTGTTTTGTCCTTTCATGTCGAATTGTTTTTATGGGTTTATACTTATTATAATAGTGGCATTACTTCGACCATTTGAAAAGTCGGAGAAAAGCCGGAAATATTTACCTGTAAATTGAATTTGACATGTATAACTACATCAGTCGAATAGACCGTTAACCAAATTGACTGCTTCGTCTTTTTTCTGGTTGATGATTTTGGCGTACACCTGTGTCATTCTCACGGAGGTATGGCCAAGCAGCTTCGATACGGTATAGAGATCCGCACCAAGCGTCAGCATCATGGTCGCGAATGTGTGTCGGGCCGTGTGAAAAGTAAAACGCTTGGTGATTCCGGCCGCTTCGGCCCACGGCTTGAGATATTGATTGATGTTTGAAGGCAAGCTGAACACATGGTCATCCGCCGCTTTGTCCTCACGCTCCGGCATCCACTTCAACGCCTCGTTGGAGAGTGGCAGGTAAATCGGTTCTTTGGTCTTCTGCATAGCCACCGCCAGACGGTATTGGCCGTTATCGACAAAGACATTCTTCCATTTCAGGCCGACAATATCGCTAATACGCAGTCCGCAGAAGCAGGAGAACAGATAGGCGTTTTTAACCCTCCCGTCCTGTACCGGAGTAGCAATCAACGCTCGTACCTCTTCGATGGTCATATATGACCGCACGCTCTCCGGCATTTTGGGCTTCTCCGATTTTTCCATTTCATTAAACGGATTTCTCAACAACCGTTTAGCCCGAACGGCAGCGTTCAGAGCACCGTTGAATATCTGATAATAGGTGTTGCGTGTAGACGCTGCTATCGGCTTTCCTTTGGGGCGGAAAGTCGTCAGCATGTAGTCGATATAGCCTTGGCAAAAAGCGAGGTCAACCCGATCCAATATAAACCTTTCCCCTGCATATTCTTTCAGGATATGGGTAACGGCTTTGATTTGACCAATGCCCTTCTTGTCGCGTTTCTCTTGGTACTCCAGATAGGTTTGCATCCAGTCCAGCAGATAAACCTTATCTGTATGGTTCACGATACCGGCTTCGCCGCTGGTCAGTTCGATAATGCGTTTCGACTTGATGGCATTTGCAGCAGCCATTGTTATTTCATTTTGCCGACGGGTATTGCTGTCTGTTCCCGGAATAAGATACAGCTTCAGATACTCGTATGTCCGCTTGCCATTACGGTATATATCCAGATACAGACTTTTGCTGCCATCAGACAAATCCTTCATCCGAAGACGGATTGGTTCTTTTACTTTTTTAGGCTTCTTTATTCGTGGCATAATCGTATTCTTTCATTCGTTATTTTTCGTATGCAAATGTACGAATTAAAACTGAAATCAAGAAACAAACAAGGAACAAAAATGTACCTAAAAAGAACCAATTAACAGAAAATAGTGAAAACAACTGAAAGAAAGAATATCTTTATAAAATACTGATATAAAGCCTATTTACTTGTACTTATTTGGATTTTATTTTCATCTTTAATATGCTTGTTTGTTTATTGGCTATATCATACGCTTCACCTGCTATGTCCTTTGCTTTCTTTTCTGCTTCAGAAATCATAAGGACAGAGTGTCTACTGGCATCTTCACGAACCTTTTCAGCTTCCTCCTTTGCTTTTTGAATCAAATCACGGTTTCCTTTTTTTATTATATTAATTTGTTCAGTAACATCTTCAAGTTCCTTATTCGTTTTTTCTATAATTTCTTCTGCTTTTTGATTAGCTTCCATTATTATGGAATCTACTTTTTCCTGAGCTTCAGTTATTAAAAACTCAGATTGTTCTTTAGCAGACTCCAAACGTCCTAATGCCTCTTTATCCGCATCAAAAGCACCTTCATATACAGACAACTCACGAACTCTCATTTGTAACGAAGAAATTTCTTGTAGCAGAGAGTGATTTTTCTTACTCAATAAAGCATTTTCTACTTCTTTACTTTTCTTTAAAGACAACAGCTTACTCCATAGTACAATAAGTACAATTAATAGAATAACAGAAATTCCAATCCATAAAATATCCATAGTAATTTATATTTTTATAATTTGGTTTTGAGATAAACAATAGAATTATTACATATTGGCAACAATTGATTTTCAAGCACTTCCATAGTATAAAAAACATCTCCTCATATCGTGCGCCAACCGGAACCACCCGGAACCCGATTTTACGGGTTACACGATATGAGGAGATGCAAATCGGTTTTTATTTGGCAATGCCAAAGTTAGGAATTCTTTTGTGATTGACAAACGAAAAAAAAGAGAAAAATCCCGTCAAGAAAAACTTTATTTATTCTTCTCCATCTGTAGCATTCATATCTTTAGGCTTTAAAGTATTTTGCTCACAAGCATCATCCCCCTTCACCTCAATAGTATTATTTGTCAACAAATCTATTTCTTTATCAAACAGTTTAAATATTCTTTTAGTAATCATCAAAAGATTAAGCATTATATGCACTATACCACCATAAAACAATGTTCCTATAATAGTATATATCAATCGATGATAGCTTATTGAAATATGTAAGCATTCGGCCTCGTGCGTGTTTTTTTCCCCTCTTTTCCTTCCTACCTTTGT
>OIID01000043.1_pt1 | contig 53983 bp, 40 predicted proteins | sample 1582991 | NCBI WGS metagenome assembly OIID01 (sample SAMN02675048, study PRJEB24791) | human gut metagenome, SKBSTL034 | isolation source: stool | host: Homo sapiens | place: USA
ACAAGTTTTTCTCTTCATCAATCTGAACATATTCATAGCTCATTTGCTGAAGAGTCGCGATAAGTCCATTTTCGAGTGCTGCTTCACTTTGTAACGGCATATACTGATATTCTTTATTTCATTAAACCATACGGGTTCGTTGTAGGTATCAAACTGCAAAATTCCTGTTCCTTTATTCTCGGAGCATGATTTTGACGACTATTCTTGAATGGGTAAACCAAGGCAGTTCGCCTAGTTCTGCTATTGCAGTTGCATTTCTAGCAGAAATGGTTATTTCCTTGATTATCTTAGATGTATTTCGCATCGTTATCTGTTTTTCTAGGCAGAAGACTACTGCCTACAAAGATAGTATTTTTTACTAATAAGACACAACAGCAGGGGCGTTTTCCTGCTTGAACATATCTAACCCTTAATTTTCCTGCGTTTGGCTTCCAGTTTGGTCTTTCTTTTCTCGGTAGCTTCAGTTTCTGTAGTTTCCTGCTTTGAAGTTGTTCTTGAAGATAAGACCTTCGGACTATCCTGTTTCTCAGTGTGAACTGGCGGAACTCCACTTGTTAATAACCTGTTCCCCAAGTCGTTGCTGTACTATCTTTGGTTGAATTGCTTGCGATATCACCTACAAAGACTGTAAACGAAGGTCTCAACACTCGGTCTGTCTCATACCAAAACCGTCATCTTTGATTAAAGTGCATGCGATGTCATCTGCTAAGACTATGAACGAACCTCTCAACACTCGGGATGCTTCCTACGGGAGCCGTAAGGGTAGGTCTCAACACTTGGGACGGCTCACACGGGAGCCGTAAAAGGTCATCCCAACACTCGTAAAGCTCCACGTGAGCATCATAAATAATGCTAGTAAGCTGTTGAGAGAATCGATTCAGTGCCCGCATGATTCTTTCCGCTAATAAGTAACCTTATCATCTGTTCTCCTATCCCAAAAATCTTCACTCCCCACAGCCCCCTAACGTTTTTCCTTCCCCAAGAATCAACGGATTGAAATTTATTTCTAACTTCGCACGGGCTTGAAAAGCCAAGCCATAAAATGCATAAACAACCAATCATCCAACATTTACTAAAGTAACATAGCTATGGAAAAGATTATCACTGATGCCAACATTGCTGAAATCATGGCAACTGGTTTACCCGTCGTTATCGACTTCTCTGCCACTTGGTGTGGTCCCTGCAAGAAAATTGCACCCATCATCGAAGAACTCGCTGGTGAATACGAAGGTCGCGTAGTGATTGGCAAGTGTGACGTAGACGAAAACGATGAGCTTACTGCAAAGTATGGTATCCGCAACGTGCCTACGGTCCTCTTCATCAAGGGCGGCGAAGTAGTTGACAAGCACGTAGGTGCTGCTGCTAAGAGCGACTTCGTACAGAAAGTTGAAGCACTCCTCTAATATTCCTTCTAACCCGATGGCAGCAATGCCTTCACACAACGTTCCGACTATGAATATTGACGAAGAACTCCTGCTCGACGCTCAGGAAGACGCACAGGCTGTGGCCTACATCAAGTCACACTTGCCCCAAGAGCTTCAGGAAAAGTACACCGAAGAAGAGCTTTATTACTTCCTCGATCTCATCTACGATTACTATGCCACGAGCGGCATCCTCGACAAGACGGCTGACAAGGACGGCTACATCGAAATCGATGCAGAAGTTATTGCTGACTACATCGCCCAAAAGGCCAAGAAAGAAGGAATGGGCGATTTTGCTGCCGAAGACCTTCTCTTTGTGGTAGAAGCTCACATGGACATGGAAGAGGACATGGAGGAATAACCTCTTTTCTCTCCTATAAAATCCTTATACGTTTCCGACAAGGCTGTTGTTAGGGTTCATCCCAACAACAACTTGGCGGAAACGTTTTTTTATGCCTTTTACTTGCAACCTGCCAAAAGTTCATCACAGTTGGGTTTAACTCGGCTTGTCGGATAAGTGAATCACTCGATAAAGCCAGGGGGAGGTGCTGGTTCATTGGCTATGGTATTAGGTGGGCACCATAACCCCCGAAGGGGTGACAGCAAATTACCACAGAAGGGAAATAGGGATATTTCGTTCGATGTGGATTCGTTTGAGCTGCCACCCCTCCGGGGTTCGATACTTATTAAAGGTCGTTATCCTTTACCTAGGGTTCCGCTTTGCTCCACCCTAGGCTAAGTCCCTGCCACCCCTTCGGGGTTCTTTTCTACGCTCTGGTTATCAAGGAAGTGAATACGTTGAGATACATTTAAAAGACTGTTTCCGTATATAAGAGAAGAAGGTGCATCGTGTAATACGACACACCTTCTTCTCTTGTGTTGGGGCTTTCGGTTGAAAAGCAGAACGATTGTGATTAATTGATTTTGTACTCCAGAGCATTTTCGCTATCCAGGAAGTCGAGCAAGCTTCGTTCCACATTCAGTTTGAATGTACGTGTTTGGAGCAGTAGGCTGACTTGCTTGGTGTGGTCGATGACCTGGAAGTAAACCTCCGTTTGACCTTGATTGCGTTCGAAGACGGAGAGCATCTCGCTGGCCAGTTGGTCTGTCAAGGCGTCTAAGCGGATGGAGATGGTAATTGACTTAATCTTTTGGTCTTTGACATCGGTGAGAAACTCCACGCGCCCGACTGATAAATCATAAGTGCCTTCCTTCCAGCGACGTTGTTCCACCTTGGCTGTGATAAAGAGCGAATTGCCCACCGAGAAGTAACCTCGGAGGCGCGCCCAGTCTTCACCAAAGAGCGGCAGCTCACCGGCACCGCTGTAGTCCTCAATCTTGACAATACCAAAAGGTTTGCCGTTGCGGGCTTGCCCCTCACGAATGTCGGTCACAATGCCACCGAAAGTAATGTCGCGGTTGGCCAGTGCGTTGAGGTCAGCCAATTCAATCATGCGCGTCGTGCAGACCTTGTCGATGATAATCTTGAAGGGGTCGAGCGGATGGCCCGAGATGTAAATACCGATGAGGTCGCGTTCGCGGTTAAGACGTTCGAGGTGCGACCATTCGGGGCAGTTGGCAGGGGGTTGAGGCTTGGCAATCTCAATGGTTTCCATCGGACCAAAGAGTGACATGGTCGTTTCGGCTTTGTCCTGTTGGTAACGGTTGCCATAGCGCACAATTTCGTCGAGGAATGTTTCGTTAGCGTCTCCCTTCGTTACATATTGTTCGCGCTTAATGTTGCCGAGGCTGTCGAAGGCACCTGCCAAGGCAAGGCTTTCGAGTGACTTCTTATTGCAGGCCGAAAGGTTGACACGTTCCACAAAGTCATAGATTGACTTGTAGACACCGTTCTGTTCGCGTTCCCTCAGAATTTCTTGTACTGCCGCTTCGCCGACCCCCTTGACTGCTCCCATACCAAAACGAATGTCGCCTTGGTGTGTCACACTGAACTTCAGCAAACTCTCGTTGACATCGGGACCCAAGGTGTGGATGCCCATGCTCTTGCATTCGTCCATCAGTTTGGAAATGGTCGAAATGTCTGCCAAGCTTCGGCTCATCACACCTGCCATGTACTGTGAGGGGAAGTTGGCCTTGAGGTAAGCTGTTTGGTAAGCAACCCACGAGTAGCACGTAGCGTGACTCTTATTAAAGGCATAGGAGGCAAAGGCTCGCCAGTCTTCCCAAATCTTTTCGAGTGCCTTCGGGTCGTGTCCGTTCTTGGTACCTCCCGCGATAAACTTCGGGTACATGTGGTTTAGTTTGTCAATGAGCTTTTTACCCATTGCCTTACGCAGGGCATCGCTCTCACCACGGGTGAAGTCTGCAATTTCGCGGGAGAGGAGCATGACTTGCTCCTGGTAGACGGTGATGCCGTAGGTGTCCTTGAGGTACTTCTCCATACACGGCAAGTCGTATGTAATCGGTTCGTCGCCGTGCTTACGTGCAATGAAGGAGGGGATGTACTGCATCGGGCCCGGACGGTAGAGGGCATTCATGGCGATGAGGTCCTCGAAGGTGGAGGGTTGGAGTTCGCGCAAGTATTTCTGCATACCCGTACTTTCGAACTGGAACGTACCGATGGTGCGGCCGTCGCAGTAGAGCTGGTAAGTCGCCGGGTCCTCGATGCTGATGTTGTCGATGTCGATGGTAACGCCCAGTGAAATGCGGATGTTCTCGATGGCCTCCTTGATGATAGAAAGTGTCTTCAGTCCGAGGAAGTCCATCTTGATGAGTCCTGTTTCCTCGATGACCTTACCTTCGTATTGTGTACAGTGAAGCTCCTCGCCTGTTTCCTTATCTTTGGCAGTCGAGACGGGCACCCAGTCGGAGATGTTGTCACGGCAGATGATGAAGCCACAGGCATGCACTCCCGTATTGCGGACATTGCCTTCAAGCATCTTGGCGTAGCGGATGGTGTCGCGCATGAGCGGGTCTGCTGAAGTTTCGGCTTCGCGCAATTCGGGAATGGCGGCAATGGCATTGTTGAGGTTCATCTTGGGCACCTTGCCGTCAGGTCCTTCGGGAAGTTTGTCGGGGATGAGCTTACAGAGGGCGTTGGAGGTCGAAATGGGGAGTTTCTGTACGCGTGCCACGTCCTTGATGGCCAGCTTCGTAGCCATCGTGCCGTAGGTGATGATGTGTGCCACATTGTCTGCTCCGTATTTTTGCGTCACCCAGTTCAATACGCGGCCACGACCATCATCGTCGAAGTCGACGTCGATATCGGGGAGTGAGATACGGTCTGGGTTCAAGAAACGCTCAAAAAGCAAGTCGTACTTGATGGGGTCGACCTGCGTAATGCCCAAGCAGTAGGCTACGGCACTACCTGCTGCCGATCCACGACCCGGCCCCACACTGACATCAAGCTCCTCGCGGGCTGCACGGATGTAGTCTTGCACAATGAGGAAGTAGCCCGGGAAACCCATGGTCTTCATGATGTGCAATTCAAACTTGATACGCTCTGCCACTTCGTCGGAGAGGGGATTGCCGTAACGCTTGTAGGCACCTTCGTAGGAAATCTTGGCAAGGTAGTCGGCTTCGAGTTTGATACGATAGAGCTTATCGAAACCGCCGAGCTTCTTAATCTTGTCCATGCCTTCCTCATCGCTGATTACCACATTGCCGTTTTCGTCGCGGGTAAACTCCTCAAAGAGGTCTTGCTCCGTAAACTTCTTCCGGTATTCCTCCTCCGTACCAAAGTCTTCGGGGATGGCGAAGTTGGGCATAATCGGTGCATGGTCGATGGAGTAGGTTTCGATTTTGTTACAGATGTCGCAGGTATTGGCTAACGCTTCTGGCAGGTCAGCAAAGACCTCGTTCATCTCTGCCTGCGTCTTAAACCATTCTTGCTTGGTATAAAGCATACGGTTGGGGTCATCGAGGTCACGGCCCGTCGAGAGGCAGATGAGGCGGTCGTGGGCTTCGGCATTCTCCTCGTCAACAAAGTGACAGTCGTTCGAGCAGATGTATTTTACCCCCGTCTTCTGAGCCAGTTCGAGAATGTGCTCATTGACTTCGACCTGGATGGGGTAGGTCTCTCGGTTTGCGCGGATGGCTGGGTCCTTCACCTCGTGGCGTTGCAATTCAAGGTAATAGTCGTCGCCAAAGACGCGCTTGAACCACAGGATGGCTTCTTCTGCCTCCTGCAATTGTCCCTTCATAATCTTCTGCGGTACCTCTCCACCCAAACAGGCAGAACAGACAATGAGTCCTTCGTGGAACTCCTCCAAGTCCTTGTGGTCGGTACGCGGACGCATGTAGAAACCATCGACCCACGAACGCGAAACCAATTTGATGAGGTTGTGGTAGCCCTGTTCGTTTTTAGCTAGTACGACCAAGTGCCAACCCGATTGGTCTACACGTTCCTTTTTCAGATTTTTATCCCTTCGGCGTGATACATACATCTCGCAACCGAAGATAGGCTTGAAGCGTGCAGCCGGTCCGTGCTTTAGCAGTGTGGCCTCACAGTCAGCAATCAGTTCGTCGATCGTCTTGCCCTCATCGGGATTGTTGCCTTCTTTATCCAACTTGGGTTGGTACGTACCGTCTTTAAGGGCGGTCAGTTTAGCTTGCGCCTCTTTGACCGCCTTTTTGGCTTTTCCGCATACCTTGTTGGTGTAGTTAAAGAATTCCTTGATGCCCATCATGTTGCCGTGGTCAGTAATCGCCATACCAGGCATACCGTCACGAATGGCTTTATCGACCAGGTTGGGGATGGACGCTTGTCCGTCAAGGATGGAGTATTGCGTGTGGACGTGCAGATGAACGTAGGGTTGCATAGGAATAATTAGAAAGAGAAGATTGAGAGAAAAAAGGGGAGGAACCAAGAGGTGAATTCGAAGGAAAGCAGGAATATCCCTACCGCTACTTTCCGGTTTCAGTCCCCCTGTTAGTCAGGTAAGACTCGCTGTGGGGAGGGTTCCGACCCGAGCAAAACTACAAAAACTAGCATAGACGGGAAAGCGTTTCTTTCTTAAAACTCCCAATCGCGAAAGAAAAGGCTGATTCCTTTGGATAGTAAGGCAAGTTTCTCTACTTTTGCAATCAGTCATTTACAAACATATTTTTATTCATAATAAATTTCTAACATCATGAGAGTTATCATCGAACCTGATTACGAGAAGTTGTCTCAATGGGCTGCTAACTACGTAGTAGACCGCATCAATGCAGCAAACCCCACGGCTGAAAAGCCCTTCGTACTTGGTTTGCCTACGGGTTCTTCTCCGCTGGGTATGTACAAGGCCCTGATTCAGGCTTACAAGGACGGTCGCGTGAGCTTCAAGAACGTGATGACCTTCAACATGGACGAGTATGTAGGTCTGCCCGAGTCTCATCCCGAGAGCTACCACTCTTTCATGGCCAATAACTTCTTCAACCATATCGACTGCCCGAAGGAAAATATCCACATCCTCAATGGTAACGCTGAAGACCTCGTAGCTGAATGCGCTCATTACGAGCAGATGATTCAGGAAGCAGGTGGTATCGACCTCTTCATTGGTGGTATCGGTCCTGACGGTCACATCGCTTTCAACGAGCCGGGTAGCTCACTCACCAGCCGTACGCGTCAGAAGACGTTGACCACGGACACGCGTGTAGCCAACTCTCGTTTCTTCGGTGGCAATCCTGACAATGTACCTGCTACGGCTGTAACGGTAGGTGTAGGTACGGTTATGTCTGCTAAGGAAGTGCTCATCCTCTGCAACGGCCACAACAAGGCTCGCGCTCTCCAAGCTGCTATCGAGGGTCCTGTAACGCAGATGTGGACTATCTCTGTTCTCCAGATGCACGAACACGGTATTATCGTTTGTGATGAGGCTGCTTGCGAAAGCATCACGCACGGTACGTACAAGTACTTCAAGGATATCGAGAAGGACAACCTCTAATCAGCTACTCTCCGCTGTGTCCCGCAATGGATGTGGGATAAGGTAAAAAGTAAATCGGTTGACAACTCCGCGAGGAGATGTCAACCGATTTTTTCATTGGGGTATATCACTGCTCACCCTTGATTTCGGGTGAGTGCTATTTTACTTGCGCATGGCTAGTGCTACACCAAACGGTTTAGAGTTTGCACAGCGCACGATATTCACAGTATTCGCAATGTTCCTTAGGCCCTCTTTTGGGGTTGGGAGGAAATTCCGTATCAGGATTGATGAGGGTAGCTACGGTTTCTATCAAGCGTTGTTCGAACTCGTCAGCAATCTGGTGGAAGTTCGTGATCTCAATGCCATCAACCGTCGTAAAGGGAGCGAAATCACGTCTGGCCAAACTCGGAATGTAGAAGAGCATGGGTTGAACGGGAGTAAGGGTCGTTTTGGTTATCATCAGCGAATAGATGAAAATCTGCATCGGGTTTTCAGGATATTTCTTTGAACCTGTAGCGACCGAAAAGAAATCATCGAACTTGTATGATGTAGCTGACGTTTTGTCCTTTCCCGTCTTATAGTCAATGACGCGGAGAACTTGCGTTCCGTCAGGAAGAATCGCTTCGTCAAATCGGTCGATATACCCCTTGAAGGTAAAGGGAACAGTGATTTCCTGATTGCCATCGAAGAAGGGAATCGGTAAGACAACCGAATGAACCGCTTCGTTATGGATGATATGTAGTTTGTCTGCTGCCGCTGATTGGTCGGTGAGGGCTCCCGTTTCGTACTGCAAGAGTTTTTTGAGGTAATTGGTGAGTGCTTCTACCGTAATCGGGGTTTGCTGAATGTTTGAGTCAGCTTGTTGGGCACATTCCACAAAGGCTTTCTTGACGATACCTTCCAGTTTGGCTCTGCAGTTTTTATCTTCCAAATATTGCTTCAGCGTAGAGGCATTGATGAAGTTGTCTTTTGCATGCAATTCCTCCGTCAGCAGTTTGTCTGCTGCTTCGTGAAAGACTGTACCGAAGTCATTGGCATTGATAATCGGGTCTTGCGTCTGAGAGCCTTTCAAGTGCATAATGTAATGGAAGTAGAACTTTCGGGGACAAGTGAAGTACACCTTGACTGCCGAGGGCGAGAGTTGCGTGAAGAGCGGTCTTCGCTTCTTTCCTTCTACCAGCGGAACGTGGAGCGGCTTCATGTCGGGGAGGTTGGGCGGAATCGGCGTGCTCACCAGGTTCATACGCTGAATGTGGAATCGGTCAAAACCTTCTACAAGGAGTGCCTGCATGAAGCGTGACATTTCCCCCTTCTGGGTACCTTCGGTAGAATTGTTGTAGACTAATCGCACGTGTTGGGCGCGTTGAATGAGTCGGTAGAAGTAGTAAGCATAGACCGACACACGGCGGTCGGGAGTGGTCAGTCCGTGCATTTTCTTTACCAAGAAGGGGATAAACGAGGTGTCGTTTCCCTTTTGAGGAAGTACGCCTTCGTTGACCGAGAGAAGAAGCAAGTTGTCAAAGTCCAGACAGCGTGTTTCGAGTACTCCCATGATTTGCAGTCCGACTGCTGGTTCGCCGTGAAAGGGAATCGACACGTTACTCATGACCTTGCGCATCAAACGACAGAGGGTGAAGCGGGTTACGTCGAGCACACTTTCACGGGGTGTCTCTGTGTCGGTCGTTCCAGTAAGTAGTTGTTGGAAGCGTTGTGTAATGGTATATGCCTGGTAGCAGGACTCCGTATAGAGTTGGTAGAGCAGTTCGCCTTCTGGGGTGCGTTGTTCCGTACCGTCTTCCCTTTTTACCTTATCCGTCAGGTCATCGATGTGTTTGGATTCGTTATCAATAACTTCAGTCAGTCGGTCTAAGAAGGTTTTGCAAGCACGAAGGCGTTGGGCCGGCGTATCTTGTCGGGTTTTAGTGCCTTGGGTCGCTTCTTTGCGGTCGTCTTCGCGCTCTGTTTCTTCCATCAGTTTGGAAATCGTGGCGAAGATAGGGGTATGCGTAAAGGGAAAACCCTTGGTGATGTTAGCTTCCTTGACATGGGCGGGCAATGCCTGGATGACGGGTTGGAGTAAGGCTTCGTTACAAAGTACCACAGCTGTGCGGCGTGCCTGGTCGGGACGATAGTTTTGGGGGTCGGTTAACCACGTACGGACACTTTCAGCCTGGATGGTTTCAGTAGAAGCACTGACAAACTCCATGCTGCGTTGTGCGCGGTCGGACTCAAAGTTACTGAACGAAACGTCGACCAAAGCATTGGGAAAATCGCTTAAGTTCTTTTCGAGGAAGAAGCCCGCCTTGGCTTCCTGAGTGCGGGAATCCTTATCATCCGGGTTGACATACCAGGTATCGTAATCCCAGTAGAACAAGCCCTTGCCGCTGTTGCGCAAGCGGGAGAAAACCGTATGTTCGGCGCGATCAATGGCATTGAATCCCACTACAGCGATGTGGCTGATATGTTCAGGCAAAGTGGCATGACCGTTTTGCCAGTTTTCAGCTACCTCGCGGAAGAGTTGTCCTTCGTAGGCCAGTCCTTCGGCTGCCAGTTCTTCGCGCAGACTTTGATAGAGTGGGAGCATGACCTTCCATAGCCGTTCGAAGTGACTGCGGAGGTGAGAGGTACTCGCCTTCTTGAAATCACCCGAGAAGCGTTTGAGCAGTTCCGCCTGTTCATCGTCCAGGCAGTCAAAATGTTCCAATTGTGCATAATCCTTGACATCAGCAAAGAGTTTGGAAGCATCGGCCATTTGCTTGTCTACGTCATCAAAGTCAGCAAGCAACTGTTCCCCCCAACCATAGAAGTTGTCAAGCGTTTCCTCGCTCTTCGTTAAGCGAACATAATGCTTGTAGAGCCGACAGACTGTTTCGATCGGGTCGGCAATTTGTTTGGGACTGAAGGTTGAGAAGAACTCTGTAATCGACATAAACTGCGGCGACCATACCGGTTGGTTCGCTATTTTAGCCAGATAGTCGTTGAAGAAGAGGCTTGCACGTTTGTTGGGAAACAAAACGATGGTATGGCTGAGGTCGTTACCAAAACGGTGGTAAAGGTCGTTTGCAACGAGGTAGAGAAAATCTTTCATGGGAGATGAGAGGGGGAAGTACCTCTACACTCTTGTGTAGGTGTTGAAATATGTCTTACATCATTCAGTCAGATTGCTTGCACATACAATCATGCAATTGGATGTATATCTATAATTTTCAGCACCTACTGATTAGGGCAGAGGTTATCATGTTACTATTTGAAGGATGGTAATCGGGAGTAGCGGGCTATGCTCCAACACGCTTATCAGCGTATGGGATATCTGATACTCCTAAACTCAAAATATCGATGACTCATCTTATGAGGCTGCATCGTGGGCAAACCTGGATAAGGTTTGTGATCACACGATACGAAGCGACAATAAGGTGTGTCTTCGATATTTTGAACAAGGAGCATACTGAGCGAAGCGTAGGTGTGCGGGGTTGAGCCGTCAAACGGCACCCGTCCTTACTTCTTCAGTTCCTTAACCTTACTATGTTGGTAATAATGGCTGAGAATGTCGCGATAGCTATATCCCTTGGAAGCCATGACGGCAGCACCGATTTGGCACATACCGACTCCGTGACCCCAACCCGCACCGAGCAGGACAAAGCGACGGGGAACGTGGGTTTGTGGGTCGACCTCATGACGTTCCACGATGAAGGCGGCACTGTAAAGGTGGGTATCGGAAAGGAGACGTCGAATTTCCAATTCCTTGCCAATGACCATTTCCCGTTCTGTGCCGACTACGCGCAGTTTGATGAGTCGGCCGCTTGCCCCGCGTTCTACGGGCTGAAGGTCGACAATGTCACCTAGCTTTTCGTTCAATCGTTTCTCAACGAGTTCGCCCAACTTCTCTTGCGTCAGTTCCACTCGCCAACGGTAATAGTCTTTGGTCTGTTGGTCGTACGTATTGAGTACTTGTGCCAGCAGATGCTCGTCGGTAGTGTGGCAGAATGAGTCGGGTGTCTGGCGAATCCAAGCTTCGGCTTCGCTTTCCTGGGTGAGGTCGGGGAGGGGAGCATTGTCAGCGGTATCGCGAACGGGTGAAAGGTAATCGTAATCAGCCTCATCCCAACATGTGCTGTACCGTTCGGATACCCCACCGCAACACTTCGAGAAGCGGGCATCACAGAGTTTACCGTCGTACATCAACACCTCGCCGCGTGTAGCCTGCACGGCTTCACGTACAGTAGGCAATGTGGCACGCGTAATGCCTTGGTAGCGTTGGCAATGGTCGTCGGCACAAACGTCAAAGAGTTGGTGGTCCGAACGGTCGTGCCAGCGAATCAGTTCGCCTTCGTGGCGTACAAAGCTGAAGAAGGAGGCAGGTTTGTCAGCTCCTAACCGGCGTTGCAACATCTGGCTGTACACCCAACTGCGGGATACCACAGCATGGGTCTTGAGTAATTCAAGGGAAGAAGACGCATTCATTTCCGAAGAAATGACACTTTCGAGATAGTCCTCTACGGGCAGTTCGTTGATGACCACGAGTTTCTCCTCGTCTACAATCAGTCGCAGACATCCGTGGAAAGTTTGCGCCTCGCGTTGTTCCCAGTGGAAGTCAATACCGATGGTTACGTCCTTGAGGGTTAACGTAGCCTGTTCGTCGGCAGGTGTGAGGAGCAGTTCACTGTAGATATTGCCGTTCCACTCTACGCCACCGTCACGATAGACCGCTGTTTGTTCACCACAAACCGTATTGCCTTTGGCACTAAAGTTGCCGTTGAGTGTAAAGTGAAGCTCCGTGGTTTGCATAATGCCTACTGCTACATCTTCACCTACGATTTCGGCCAGTCCCGTTTCTTCTGTTGTGTGCGTTTCCGTCTTTCTGCGTCCACTGTGCAGTTTCTTCGCAATTTGGGACATTTCCCCTTCTGTCAGCGAAACCTCACGCAGGATGTTTTGTGCTTGTCGGGGAGTGATTCGTTCGAAGTCCTCCTCACGCGGTGTGATCAGCAATCCGCCCATGTCGAGTGCCCCCGGACTGACAATGCACTGCGACTTCCCTTCTGCAAAGTAGCAGTCGGGACGGTGCTTGCGACGAGGAAAGACCACCATAATCAGGTAATCTTCCTGAGTCGGTCCGCCTTCCTGTCGCCAAGCCAGGATATTCATGTCGGGTTCCGAACGGCGGTCGTCTGTAGGCATCACCTTGAGCAACTTTTCTAAAAGCAACGGACTGGACTGTGAGGCAGGTCCCTGTACGACAAAAGCGGGACAAGCATAGTCCTTCAACAGGAAGATTCCCCCGTTCTTTGGGTCGTAACCCAAATCCTCCAGTTCCGCTTCTTCCTCGCGTGAAGTCGGATAGATGCGCTCCAGATGGTTTTCGTAAAGTTTCCAATCCCGTTCGATGGGTACGATGCCTCGGTGACCAGCCTGTAAGTGGGCATGATCAGGAGCAGAAGCTCCGCTACGTGCCCCGTTGTAGAATACTAGGTAATTGGGCAGTTGCCAAACCAAGCGGTCGAGGGTGTGAGTGAAGCGATGTACACTTTGCGGCACATGGCGGCGCGTCGGTAGCGTGAGGTGGTGGGGCAGGATGGGGAAGGGATTGACCAATACTTCGAGGCTGCCCATGATCGGCATTTCGCGTTGGGCTTGCGGACGGTTGTGGTCACAAAGGAAGCAAGGACGTGCCTTTACGCTCTTCTTGTCAATCTTAGCCCCCGTGCTTACTATGCGTGACGGGTTGTATTGCACACAGAGTTCACCGTATTCCAAAGGAAGTGTACGGGTTCGCACCTGTTGCTCAAGGGCTTCGAAGCGTTCCTTCGCCTCTTCCCATAGGGTAAGCTGACGATCAAAGAAGGCATTGATTTCCGTTTCATCTGCCAAGTGATTCCAACGGGCAATCATCGCTTGGCGCGTTTCGAGTTCGATGGTGCGCAGCGAGTCTTTATAGAAGTTATTGCGGTTTTGCTTGTCAATGCTGAGTGCTGCATCCGAGTTTCCCTCCCAACGGCGGCAGAGGTAAAGTTCCTCGAAGATACGTCCTAAGCGGAAGTGGCGTGAGAAAGCCAGTCCCAAGGCATAGTCTTCGCCGTAGCTGGTGTTGGGAAATCCGATTTGGCGCAGTACGTCCGTACGGAAGGCGCGTGGGGCTCCCAGTCCGTTAATGCGAAGTGCATTGTTGCGTCCGTTGTCGGGAGTCCATTCCGTGTGTGCAATGAGTCCCGGTGGTAAGGTCTCGAGTTGGAAGTTAACCATGCGGTAACTGCCTATGACCATGGCAGCACGTTGGGTGCGAAAAGCCTCCACAATGCGCGTCAGGGTGTCAGGTCCCGAATAGAGATCATCTGAGTCCAATTGTACCGCATAGCGTCCGCATCGTTCGTCGCGAATGGCTAAGTCCCAACATCCACCGATGCCCAAATCTGTGCGTTCTGGACGAAGGACAACTACTTCAGCACATGCCGCATAGCGGTTGAGTACTTCGGCTGTACCGTCAGTAGAATGATTGTCGACGACGATGACATTAAACGGGAAGTCGGTAACCTGACTCAAAGCACTGTCAACCGCATCACCAATGGTTCGGGCTCGGTTGCGTACGGGAATAATTACACTGGCTTCCACGGGATAGTCGTGGGTATCGGCTGGCAGGTCATCGTATTCATCGGGAGCCAACCACGCACCAATGTGCTTCAAATGTTCTGTGCAGGCACGTTCCATTTCCTGCTGCACCTCGCGGTTAGAGGGATCGACGTAGTCAAATTGCTTTTCGCCTGAAGCACGGAGGTCTGTTTCCGTTTCCTTATAGAGCGGTTCAGGCAAGTGAGCCACTTTCCCTTGGGCACTTACGAAGAGGCGTAACGCATAGAGAGCGGCAAAGCGGAAACGCGGACTGCGTTCACCGCCGAAGAAATGACGTAACGCACTGCTACGGAAGAGCAACAACGAACCAAAGTCAAAGTCATCGCGGAGGGCACCTTGCTGGTAGTCGAGGGTAGGATGGAGCCCAGTCTCGTCGTAGCGGTCGGTGTAGAGCATCAAAGACGATTCGGGTGAGGCTGAACGTAAGGTGCCGTTCGTGTTTTCAGCGACTTGCATCATCCGTTCGAGGGCACGATAACCCAGTTCCAATGTGTGCGGACTGAGGTACATCACGGTGTATTTTGCCTGTACCCTCTGCATTACTTGACGAAGAAACTTCGTTCCGCGCAGGTTGTCCGAGGTAATGACGTGCAATCGTGCATCTTGTTCCGCACGACTTTTCGCCTCCGCCTCATGCGGTCCGACTAAATAGAGACGTTCTACGCTCACACAGCGCAGGATGTCCGTGATGGTTTGTTCGATATGGGGATTTTGTGGCTCGTAAGCCAATATAAAATCAATAGAAGCTTTCATTGTGATAGAAATGGCGTCAATGAGAGATAAAACACGTGTTTCGTTTGGCTGTGCAGACGAAACACGTGCAAAGTTAATTTCTATTTCGACTCAAGTTGCCGAAATAGGGGAAGGATTTCTCTTGTTGTGTGGTGTTTCTGTACTAGCTTCCCTGCTTTTCCGTGTTTCCTTTTCCTTTCCGTTTCCTTTCGCCGACCGTACGAATAAATTCCTCCGTCCTGCCAGACACCTTGAAATAGCTTTCGGTACAAGGTTGGTCGAATCTTGCGAACGGGGATGCGCTCCTTGTTCGGATGAGTTATGAACACCCAGCCTGCATTGTTCGTTTGAGAACATCATAATTGTCCGATGGTGGGTAGAATGACAAAAAAATAGCTACGGAATTGTCATTCTACCCGAAGAAGGACAAATTGCAAAGCAAAAAAATGTCTGATGGCAGATAGAATGACAAATATTCAGTCGCAAAATTGTCCTTCTTCGGATAGAATGACAATTTCCAACATACATCCATGTCCTTGAAGCCTGTCGACGAGCCTGTGAGCAACCTATGAAATCGATGTTTTTGAGCAGATACCCTCATGTAGGTATTGCCTAAGAGAGGCGAAGGCAGTAATTTTGCGGACTTTTGGTAAGAAGCTCCTTTCGTCTTCGTTTGATCTTACCAACGACGGATACGCAAGACTCCCACTAACTTACCGAATAGCAAGTGGGCTTTAAGAGGAAGCCTGTTTTTCAGGTCAGGGAACTTAAGAGCATCGTACAAAGCGACTTTTCAAATCCTACATTCCCAGACCTTCTATCTCTTAACTATACTTATTTGTACAATGAAACTATCCGACCTCCATACGGGAGAACGCGGTGTCATCGTCAAGGTGGCAGGTCACGGCGGTTTTCGTAAACGCATCGTTGAGATGGGGTTTGTCAAAGGTAAAACCGTCAAGGTGATACTCAATGCCCCACTGCGCGACCCGATAGAATATGAAATCATGGGCTACAAGATTTCGCTGAGACGAGAAGAGGCTCGACTTGTCGAAGTTATCAGTGAAACGGAAGCCGAAAAAGACGTACGCTTACACGCGGAGCAACACCTCGAAGCCTTGCCTGCTAAAGCGGATGAACAGGAAGAAATGCGCCTGCAACTCGATCGGCACATGGAGCGCATGGCGGCTGATCAACGACGCATCATCAACGTGGCCCTGGTGGGCAATCCTAACTGCGGAAAGACTTCGCTCTTTAATATTGCTTCGGGCGGTCACGAACACGTGGGTAACTACAGTGGTGTGACGGTTGATGCCAAGGAGGGCTTTTTCCGGATGCGGGTACGCGTTCCGGCAGAACCCGGAGGAAAGGCTGAGGCTACGCGTCGTGGACGTACGGCAACCTGTGCGGGGTGTCAGCTCTGTACGGCCTGTGAGAGTGCGCAACAAACGTGTTCGAACCTTGTCGAGAAAGAATACAATTTCCGTATTGTCGACCTGCCCGGCACGTATTCCCTTTCAGCCTATTCGCCTGAAGAACTCTATGTGCGTCGTCACTTGATAGACCAGACTCCCGATGTGGTAATCAATGTGATTGATGCTTCCAACTTGGAACGTAATCTTTATCTTACTACGCAACTCATTGACATGAACCAGCGCATGGTAGTTGCGTTAAACATGTATGATGAAGTGCGTCGAAATGGGGACAAACTTGACTACGAACAGTTGGGAAGTCTGTTAGGAGTGCCGATGGTGCCGCTTGTGTCGCGAACGGGAGAAGGAGTGCGTCAACTCTTTGAGAAGGTTGTAGCTGTTTACGAGAATCAGACCGACGAAATGTTGGCGCGTCACATTCACGTCAATCACGGAGCAGAACTCGAGCAAAGTATTGATCGCATCAAGTTTATCTTTCAAAAGAACAAAACACTGCGCTCCAAATATTCAACGCGTTACCTCTCGATCAAATTTTTGGAAGGGGATACTGAAGCACAACGTTTGGTCGAAACCCTGCCCGAACACGATGAGCTTGTAGCAGCACGCTACGACGAGACGCAACGCCTTAAGCGCGAATTGCATGACACCGCAGAGAATGCCCTCACGGATGCTAAATATGGATTTATTCAAGGGGCTTTGCGTGAAACCTATCAGCCGCATGTCGCTCCGAGCAAGCACACGATGACGGAACGTATTGATTCCATTGTGACCAATCGCTTTTTGGGATTTCCGTTGTTCTTCTCAGTGCTCTTCCTGATCTTCTATGTTACTTTTGCTTTGGGCAGTTATCCGATGGACTGGATAGATTGGCTCGTGGCGCGTCTGTCTGACTTTGTGGGTTATGCCATGCCCGATGGAATGTTGAAGGACATGATAGTCGATGGTGCCATCAGCGGTGTCGGGTCGGTCATTGTCTTCTTGCCCAACATCCTGATTCTGTATCTCTTTATTTCTTTATTGGAAGATACAGGTTACATGGCGCGTGCTGCTTTCATCATGGATAAACTGATGCACCGCATGGGCTTGCATGGTAAGTCTTTTATACCGATGGTGATGGGCTTTGGTTGCAATGTGCCGGCAGTGATGGCTACACGTACGATAGAAAATCCGCGCAGCCGTTTGATTACGATGCTCGTCTTGCCCTTCATGTCCTGTTCGGCGCGCATCCCAATTTACGTGGTGTTGATCAGTGCCTTCTTCCCCTCCCAGGGCGCTTGGCTGATGTTAGGGCTTTATGCACTTGGTATTTTGGTCGCAGCCTTGGTGGCACGCCTTTTCAGCCGTTTCCTTTTGCGAGGTGACGATCTTCCCTTTGTGATGGAACTTCCGCCTTATCGTATTCCTTCTACGAAGTCAGTCCTGCGCCATACTTGGGAAAAGGGTAGGCAGTATTTGCAGAAAATGGGTGGCATTATTCTGGTGTTCTCCTTGATTATATGGGCTTTGAGCTATTTTCCACGTTCGGAAGAAGCTTCATCTGCCGCCGTTCCGTCTCAGACTGTAAGCAGGGTGCAGCCCAATGATACGCTTGCAGTTCCTGCACAGACAGCTGCTCCAGCAAAGTCCTTACAAGCGAAAACTACGACTGCGCTCACAGAGGTACAAACGCAGACTACTTCGGAGGCTTCTCCTTCCTACCTGGAACATTTGGGACGCTTTATCGCCCCCGTCTTCTCACCGATGGATTTTGACTGGCGTATGACGGTCGGCATTCTTTCGGGTATAGGTGCCAAGGAGTTGGTGGTCAGCACGTTGGCGGTGCTTTATGCAGGTGAAGAAGTAGACGCCGATGCGGCAGCTACTGACAGTGCCTTGTTGACAGCACTTCGTAATTTCATGACACCCGCTTCGGCATTGGCTTACCTGGTTTTCGTTTTGTTCTACTTCCCCTGTATAGCCACAATCGTTGCCATCAAGAACGAAACGGGAGGTTGGAAATGGGCGGTCTTTACGGCCTTTTACACGACAGCCCTCGCCTATGTTGCTTCGCTTGTAACCTTTGTACTGATGGGGTAGAGCTTCCTGCATAGAGTAGCTGAAGTGTAGCAAGCTTTATGCTTGAAAGTAGGGTGAAGAGTTGATGAGTTTATGCGTAAGATTCAGAAATGTATCGTACAATCGCATAAAATCATCAACTCTTCACTCTTTCTCAACCTCTGTTCACCTTATTCCCTTCGCCAATTGCGCATTTATGCGTAAGTTTGCGCTCTCAAAATCGGGTAGGTTTCGGTTAGAAAAGGGATGAAACCTTTTTCTTTTTGTGTTTGTTCAAGTCCCTTCAGGGCTTTTCTCCTTACGCGATTTTCAATCCCATTCGATTACAAGTTAGATTCAAAATCTGATTCCAATGTCTTGTATATTGCATATTGAAACTTCTATGGAAGTATGCTCTGTTGCCCTGTCACAAGATGGGGTATGTCTGCATGAAGAGGTGGCTGAAAACGGTCCTTCTCATGCCCAACTCCTGGCTGGCTATGTGGCTGAGGCAGTATCTTTTGCCGATAGTCATGCCATTCCCATTGACGCTGTGGCAGTAAGTAAGGGCCCGGGTTCATACACGGGACTGCGTATTGGTGTTTCTGAAGCCAAAGGTTTGGCTTACGGTCGTAATGCGCGTCTGCTTGCAGTGCCTACGCTTCAGTTGCTGACTGTCCCGGTGTTGTTGCACGAAGAGTTGCCCGAGGATGCGCTGCTTTGTCCCATGATTGATGCTCGTCGCATGGAGGTTTATTGTGCGGTGTACGATCGTGCCCTTCAAGAGGTGCGTCCTACTCGTGCGGAAATTGTTGATGAGAATTTCCTGGCAGACTTGTTGGCAGAGCATCCCATTTACTTCATGGGGAATGGTGCAGACAAGTGTGTCGATACATTGAAACACCCCAATGCCCACTTCCTTACGGGTATCAAACCGCTTGCCCGCAACATGGCTCCGTTGGCTGAAAAGGCCCTGGCACAGGAGCGTTACGAGGATATCGCTTACTTCGAGCCTTACTACTTGAAGGAGTTTGTGGCTACGAAGAGCAAAAAGTTGCTTTAATCTTGAGAACGGCAATCTTTGTCGAAAGCACTTAGGAGGAGTACTGTGCACGTTGCCGGACTCATGCCTACATTCTCTCATTTGATGAATATTATGACTGATTCTTATACATACAAACGCCTGAATCCCGATACGGAGCATTCTTGCATTTACAATTCGAACCGTGCTCGGTTGAAGATGCCCGCTTACGGTCGGGTGGTGCAGGATATGGTGGAATATGCGTTGACACTCGAAGATCCTAACGAGCGGCAGCGTTATGCGGAAGCCATTGCTGACGTAATGATTGAACTGAAGCCCGAGCTGAAGGATGAACAGGATTATCGCCAAAAGATTTGGAATCATTTGGCTTATATCGCAGACTACAAGTTAGACATTCAGTATCCCTGTGAAATTATGAAGGAGGATGCAGAACATCAGCATCCTCGTCACTTAACTTATCCGAAGAAAAGCATCTTCTTCCGCCATTACGGCAGACTCGTTGAGCAGGCGGTAGATATCCTCAAGGGTATGCCTGAAGGAGAGGAGCGCGATGCGCTGGTTAAGTTGGTCGGGAATCGCATGAAGCGGAACCTTGCTGACTGGAAGGGCGATGGTGTAGACGATCGCAAGGTGGCACACGACATTGCTTTCTATACGGAGGGTAAGGTAAATCCGGACTTCTCGCAACCGGGACAGCAACTAATGCCGATTGGCGAAAACCGTTTCCGTACGCGTAAGAACAAACAGAGGTAGATAACCTGAGCTAACGAATCGTTGCCGTTAGCTCTTTCCTCTTTTCTCTTTTCTCTTTTCCCAAACTTCTAAAACTCTTTCTGCTATGAGTACGTTTGTGATAGAAGGCGGTCACCGCTTGAAAGGTGAAATCACTCCGCAAGGTGCTAAAAATGAAGCCTTGCAGGTGATTTGTGCCGTGTTGTTGACGGCCGAAGAAGTGCGCATTCAAAACATTCCCAATATATTGGATGTAAACAACTTGATTGCGCTTTTGGAACGCATGGGGGTTACGACCCATTGGAATGCAGAGGGAGATTGTACCTTCTGTGCAGCTCAGGTTAACTTAGACTATCTCGATACGCCCGAGTTTTTGGAAAGCTGTGCCCGTCTGCGTGGCTCTGTCTTGTTGATTGGTCCGCTGACTGCGCGTTTCGGACATGCCGTAATTGCTAAACCGGGTGGAGACAAGATTGGTCGCCGTCGCCTCGATACGCATTTCTACGGATTGCAAAAGTTGGGTGCTCGCTTCTTCTATGATGACGATTTGGGTACTTATCACATTGAAGCAGAAAAGTTGACGGGTACTTATATGCTTCTCGATGAAGCTTCGATTACGGGTACCGCCAATATTATTATGGCGGCTGTACTTGCCACGGGAACGACAACCATCTATAATGCTGCCTGTGAACCTTATATTCAGCAACTTTGTCACATGCTCAATCAGATGGGAGCCCGTATCTCTGGGATAGCTTCCAACTTGTTGACGATTGAGGGTGTCAAGGTGCTTCATGGAGCCAAACAACACCGCATTCTGCCCGATATGATTGAGATTGGTTCGTTTATCGGTATGGGTGCCATGGTGGGCGACGGATTGACCATCCGTTGTGCTGGTGTGAAGCAATTAGGTATTATTCCTGAAGCCTTCCGCCGATTGGGTATTCAACTTTATATCAAGGGTGATGACATCTTGATTCCTGCACAGGAACATTATCAGATTGAGTCGTTCATAGACGGTTCCTTCATGACTCTTGCCGATGCTCCCTGGCCAGGATTAACCCCTGACTTGTTGAGTGTCTTAATCGTAGTGGCAACCCAGGCACGCGGTTCGGTATTATTCCATCAGAAGATGTTTGAGAGCCGTCTCTTCTTCGTCGATAAACTGATTGAGATGGGTGCGCAGATTATTCTTTGCGATCCGCACCGTGCAGTGGTGGTTGGTCATGACAACCAGATTCGTTTGCGTGGCCGCCGCATGGTTTCTCCCGATATTCGTGCCGGTATCGCTTTGCTCATTGCCGCTTTGAGTGCAGAAGGTACGAGTCGCATTGACAATGTAGAACAGATTGACCGTGGGTATGAATGTATCGAAGAGCGACTTCGTAGACTCGGTGCTCATATTGAACGCATTGATTAAAGTGCTTCCCCTTGAATAGGGTAAGCGGCAGATTGTGATCTATCGCGTCTGCTCTTCATGTCTTCCACTCTTTCAACTAAAAAACTTTTCAACTCCTCAACTTCTCTCTATGATTCGTAACGAAGAAGTTTTCAAAATAGGTTATATCAGCAAGCATCGTGGGTTGCGTGGCGAGGTTGAACTTGTCTTTACGGACGGTTGTTTTGACACCGGCACTGCCGACTACTTGGTGCTTGATATGGATGGCATCTTGGTACCTTTCTTTTGGGAAGAATATAGCTTTAAGAATCAAGATACTGCTATTCTCAAGCTCGAGCAGATTGATACCGAAGAACAGGCACGTCGTTTGGTCGGGCACAGTGTGTTCTATCCTAAGGCGTGTCTTCCTGAGGTCGAAGAGGGAGAAGCTACGTTGTCTTCTTATCGTGCTTTAACCGGATTCGCTGTAAGTGATGAACAAGGAACACCGTTGGGTACGGTTCTCCATGTTGACGATTCGTCAGCCAACATTCTCTTGACGCTTGAAACTCCTGATGGGCGTGATTTGATGATTCCCTTTCACGACGATTTCTTGGTTGACTTCGATTTGCACGCACGCACGTTGTGTCTTGCCTTGCCCGAAGGCCTCCTTCAACTCAATGATTAACCTTTCCAGCGGAAGGGGTGCTCCTTTGCGCTCTGTCAGTGTGACGGAGTAAATGAGGTGCACCTCTTTCGTTTGTATTATTCTGTAAATACAATTTCATGAAACGCATAGCTATTCTCGGATCGACGGGTTCTATCGGTACTCAAGCCTTAGACGTCATCCGTCAGCACCCTTCTGAATTTGAAGCCCGCGTATTGACTGCAGGCAGCAATTGGGAACTGCTGGTGAAGCAAGCCCGTGAATTTCATCCTGATGCCGTTGTTATTGCCAACGAATCACATTACGATGCGGTATGTGAGGCGTTAGCTGACTTGCCTATTAAGGTTTATACCGGAAGCGATGCTCTTTGTCAAGTCGTAGCATCGGATAGCATCGACCTGGTGCTTACTGCCATGGTCGGTTTCGCAGGCTTGCGTCCGACTGTAGCCGCTATTCAGGCGGGTAAGACGCTCGCGCTGGCCAACAAGGAAACGCTCGTTGTAGCAGGTCGGTTGATTCGTAATCTTTGCGAACAGCACCGTGTAGGCATTCTCCCCGTAGACAGTGAGCACTCCGCTATCTTTCAGAGTATCAATGGTGAAGCACACAATCGGGTGCGTCGCATCTTGTTGACTGCTTCGGGCGGACCGTTCCGTCACTTTACGGTTGACCAACTTCGCGAAGTGACTCCCGCTCAGGCTTTGCAGCATCCCAATTGGAAAATGGGTGAGAAGATTACCATCGATTCAGCAACGATGATGAACAAGGGTTTTGAGATGATTGAAGCTCGTTGGCTATACGATGTGAAGCCGCGCGACATTCAAGTGGTAGTTCATCCTGAAAGTGTCATTCATTCGGCTGTAGAATTTGATGACGGTGCCGTGATGGCACAGCTCGGTACTCCTGATATGCGGCTTCCTATTCAGTATGCTTTCAGTTATCCTCGCCGTTTGCCACTCAATGGTGAACCGCTTGACCTCTTCTCTCTTGGTGCCTTGCATTTTGAACGTCCCGATGAAGAGCGTTTCCCCTGTCTTCGTTTAGCTTATGAAGCTATTGAGCGGGGAGGTAATATGCCTTGTATTCTGAATGCTGCCAACGAAGTCACCAATCTGGCTTTCCGTGAAGGCAAAATCTCCTTCTATGATATTTCAGACTTTACAGAGCGTGCCATGAAGCAGATGTCCTTCCTTGCCGAACCGACACTCGATGAACTTTTCGAAACTGATGCGCAAACACGTCAGATGGTAGAAGCATATTGTGTTCGCGGTTAGAGCTTGTTTGTGACCAAGTTACAGTGATTTACGCTCCATAAAGACTCTTCTAAGTAGTAACATCTTCAAACATTCCGATTCCAGTGGAAATTTTTCTCATTCGAGCTTTACAGCTCATCCTTTGTTTTGCCCTCTTGATTCTTCTGCACGAAGGTGGGCACTTCCTTTTTGCCAAACTCTTTAAAGTCCGTGTCGAGAAGTTTTGTCTCTTCTTTGACCCTTGGTTTACGCTGTTCAAGTTTAAGCCCAAGAAAAGCGATACAACGTATTGCCTCGGTTGGTTACCTCTGGGAGGCTATGTGAAAATCTCGGGCATGATTGACGAATCTATGGACAAGGAACAGATGAAACAGCCTGTTCAGCCTTGGGAATTTCGTGCAAAACCAGCTTGGCAGCGCCTCTTCATTATGATTGGTGGTGTTCTTGTCAATTTTGTGCTTGCCTTCATCATCTATGCAGCTGTGCTTTTTACGTGGGGACAAACTTATGTACCCATTGAGAAAATGACGCATGGATTTAAGTTCAATGAGCAGGCAAAGGAAATGGGATTCCGCGACGGTGACATTTTGCTCGGTACGAATGAAAAGGACTTTGTAAAGTTTGACGGCAATGTTTACCGCGATCTCAGTACGGCTCAGTTTGCCAAGGTCTTGCGTAACGGTCAGGAAACCAAGGTCTACTTGCCTGGTGAAATCAATATGCTTGAAATGATTAAGGAACAACCTCGCTTTGTTGATGTGTTGGTTCCCTCGATTGTTGACAGCGTTACGGCAGGTACTCCTGCGGCTAAGGCTGGTGTTCAGCCTGGTGACCAGATTGTGGGAATGAACGGTAAAACTTTCGAGACGGTCAATGACTTCAGCCTTGTACGTGGTACGATGGATGATGTGCTTGCCGCCGCTTCTCCCGCAGACAGTGCCCGTTTGCAAAATGTGACCTTGTTGGTACGTCGTGCAGCTACACCTGCTCAGACAGATACACTTCAGCTGAAGTTAGGTAAGGATTACGTATTAGGTGTGGGATGGCTTACCCCGATGAAGGAATACGAGAAGGTCACGAAGACCTATACATTCTTCGAAAGTATTCCTGCTGGTATTGCTCATGGTTGGAGTGTACTGACGGGCTATGTAGATGATCTCAAGTACCTCTTTACTGCTGATGGAGCTAAGAGTGTTGGTTCATTTGGCGCCATTGGAAGCTTGTTCCCTGCGACTTGGCAGTGGCCCGTTTTCTGGGAAATGACTGCATTTATTTCGCTGATTCTCGCTTTCATGAACATCCTGCCGATTCCCGCCCTTGATGGTGGTCACGTCTTCTTCCTGCTTTACGAAGTCATAACACGCCGTAAACCCAGTGATGAGTTTATGGAACGCGCTCAAATGGTCGGTATGATTCTCCTCTTTGCTTTGATGGCACTTGCTGTCTTCAATGACTTCCGTAATTTCGTGTTCTAAATGTGGGTATTGGGTTGAAGTCCTTTTCTCAATGGAAAGGCCTTCAGCACTTCTAACAGGTTAGCAATTTACAAGTACTCATATATAATAAACGTCCCCGTAACCTCTTTGGGTTGCGGGGACGTTTTGTTTAGAAGCTTCTTGATTTCGCCTTGCTTAGTTTACAAAGTTCCAGGACAAGCCGATACGGAAGGTAAGTCGGTTGAGCGGATTGTGTGGTACGAGGAAAGGCTTTCCTGCACCCGATGAATAATTAACGTGTGAGGCCATCACGTAGAAGCGCGTGCGTTTCAAGTGGAAGTTGGCATACACGTTGACAAGGGGATAATTACCGACTTTTACGCGGTGTTGACTGTCCTGCACGACATATTGTCCGATAATCGGAGAGTAAGCCGGTGCATAATAGGGGGTGAAGTAAGTGAGGTCGGCACCCAATTCAGTTTGCAACACCTTGGCTATGCGAAAGAGGAGGTAAACATTCGTATAACCTGTGAAAGCAGGAAGTGGCATCACGTCTTTGTTGGTTGTTGCCTGATACGTCAGTTCGTTGTCCCAATGGAATACGCCCCAATGGAAATTTTGATTGAGCGTTAAGGCAAGCAACTGCGTGTTTTTACCAGCCTGTTCCACTCCGACTGCATGGCGATAGCCTGTGAAGCCATCTTTATGTTCGAAGGGGGTAAGCGTCTCCTTGAAGTAGAGGTAGTTTTGAATGTTCTCCAATGAGGCTGTCAGTGCTGTTTGGCGATAACGCAGGGTCGCATTGACGCGTGCACGGAACACTTTGTTGAGGTCCGAATGGTCCCACCAAGCATTGCGTCCGCGATAGTGGCGGAAGTAGAAGGATGGACGCTCGTTGCGCACGAAACCATTGAACTCAAAGTGTAGCGAATCGCGGCGAAGAGGGATGTGGAAGTTGGCATCAGCTTCGACATTGAATTCCCCCCAATCGCTTCCTGTCGTGCGGATTTCACCCAACACGTTATAACGTACGAAGCGTGATTGCTGACTAAGAATCTGTCCGCCAAGAGTGATATAATTCTCTTTGAAGTGGGTCTTCGTCTGCTGACGTTGAGCGTAGGGAAGACGGAAGTCAAAGGCTGCATACTCGTGTTTGGCAAAGAGTCGAAGTCCCATCTTCATCCATTTATTGAAGCCTTCGTGGAGTTCAATAGCGAATGTATTCTCAATGCTGAGGTGGTGCGTGCGATCATTGGCCGAGTCACCGGGCAAAAAGAAGTCGGTAAAGTAGCCAGGGTTTTCCGCATTATTTCTTTCGTTCGAAAGAAAGCGGCGCGTGTTGTCGTCTGCGCGGAAGGTGTGGATGAAGGAAGTTACGGGGATAAATTCCGAACGAATGTCGAGTGAGTCCGAAATAGCTTCCTTGTCTGTCTGGGCAAGTTGTCCATCCGTAGTGCCTTCAGGCAGTCGCGGCAACCGGGGTTGCACCTTGGGTTGGTTAGCGAGCGAGTCGGTTGCCGAACCTACGCTGTCTGTCAGTAATTGAGGGGTGACAGGCGCAGGATGTGCCTTGCGATATTCCTCAGTCCAGGGTAATTGGTCCTGGCGAAGCAGGTTGCCTTCCGCATCGCGGTAACGACGGAACCCAAGACTGTAACGATGGGTGAGGAAGACTTGATTGCCACCCAATTTGTTCCAGGCACGTGCCAGGTTGATCGGCATATCGGCCGTACCGTATTTGGTCGGGAAACTTTCGGGGCGATTGACATAGTCATCGTTTTCGATGCCACCATTTTCGCGCGTCTTGAGTTGGGTATGTTGCACCAAGGCATGCATCTGATATTGGTCACCTCGATAAGAAGCATAGAGCGTACCGTCGAAGTGAGCTGTTGATTGTCCCTGGTAATAGCCGCGACCATAGAGGTAGTCGGCCTTAAATCCCATACCGAAACGTTTCCCCGCATTCACTGCAAAATAGGCGCGGATGCGGTCTTCCCCGTTCGTCTTGTTACCACAAGAGTGGTAAGTGAGGTTGGTAAAGGGTGAACGTGTATTGGTAAAAAGCAGTTGGTCTACGCCCTTGAGAAAAAAGTCGTAAGGCAGTTTAAAAAGGAAGGGATTGGTTTGCATATTGGCTCCCTGGTCTGTAAAGAGACGGCTGATGCGCGGCGCTCCAAGATTACCCAAGAAGTTATAGCGTCCCGTCGAGCCAGAGGTAAAATTCTCGTTTTGAAAGCCGTGTGGGATGGTGTCATATTGTGCCGGACGAATGTCACCAAAGCGCGGATTAATTGTCCAAACATAGATACCCTCGGGTACATCGGTCGTTTCTGTAGAGTCGCTGCTAAATCCGCTGCCTCGTTGCTGCGGATCGTTGAAGATGGCATCGCGCACCTGAGGGGTGAAATGCTGTGCCTGACCTGTCAGTGCTGTGAACAGAAAGAGGGAGGAAAGAATAGGGAATCGTTTCATTGATACTTCTCAATTAGGGGGGCAACGGTGTCATCACCCAGTTGCTGCGCTTTGTTTAGAGATTGTATGGCTTCAGCCTTTTTACCCTGTTCGCCGAGTACGATACCGATGATTTTGTAGCAATCCGGATTTTCAGGCAATTCCTTCAGCAAGGCGCGTGCAGCTCGTGCAGCCGTGTCAAGTTCGCCGATGCGTAACAGCAGATAAGCTTCGTCCAGCCGGTAAGGAAGGGGAGTGGCAGACTGAGCAATGGCAGAGTGTAAGTCGTCGAGTGCCTGTTGATACATACGTGCCTCGACTTCTGCTAGGTGACGCAGGTAGTAGAAGCGTTCGTTGAGATTGCGCGGACCGACCAGCTTTTCATATTCGTTGTAGTCAAAGACCGCTTCACGGAAACGCTTGGCTTGAATCAATCGTTGGGCTCGTTCGAAGTAGAAGTGAGCGTGGCGTGCATTAGCGGGTTGGGGCAAGTGGGCAATGCAACTGTCTAACAGAGCGATTACCCGTGTCGAATCCGTACCAGTACGTTCAAGTGCGCGTGCAGCAGCAAAGAACGTTTCGTAAGAAGCAAATTTTCGGTCTTCACAAGCACGATTGAAGCTTTCGTAAGCACCAGTATAGTTTCCCTGTGCATAGCGGCAATTTCCCTGTTGCATCAAGTAGAGCGTGAAGGGATGAATGGTGTAGGCCTGAGTTGCTTCTGCTTCGGCACGGGCCAAGGTCCACGTGGGGTAGACTGGAAGCGTGTCGCCCTTAGCCACTACTGTTTGGTAAATCAGTTGACTTAAGCTGTGGTGAACGGCATCGAGTTTGGTACCCGTTGTGTCTGCTTCAGCTTTGGCGAAGGCTGTTTGGAAGTCGGCATCTGCACCCGCATAATCCTTGAGTGAAGCTCGGAAAGAAGCTCGGTTCATGTAGCCATCGGGCAGAGTGGGGTAGGCTTCCACAAAGTCATTGTGAGCTGTTTGCAGACTGAGTGTGTCTGTCTTGGGAATCATAAACAAGTAGGCCATCGCTTCGCTCGATTTGGCTGGTAAAGCTTTGGGAATGTGGATGGCACGAAGGTCATTGCTGAAGGCTGAAGTTGGACGTATGGTCAATTCGTTGAGAAAACGGGCATCGATGGCACAAGCCGTTGTAGCTGATGCATTGACATTGCGCTGTACGACCGCCATGAGATTGCCTGCTTCGTCTATCAGCGGACATGCCATCAGCGAGGCATCGTTGGCCGCACTGACCTGGTAGTAACGATATTGATTGAATGCCTCATCGCCGTTGACCTTGACTGTTTGAAGTGTTTTTTTCTTATCCGAGGAGTAGCTTACAAGTTGCCAGTCACTGCCTGTTGTTCCAGCTGTGTCTGTCAGTCGGAAGAAATCCGTCGGTTTGGTTTGTGAAGTGCTGAACTTGACTAAATCAGTGGTCGCGTCACCGCCCAAGATACGTACGACTTGATGCTTCTTTCCCTTTGTGTCTATCACTTCTGCGCGTGCAGCGTCACGTAGCAGCGAGTAGGAAGTAGCGGCATGACCTTGTGCGTCAATGTAGAAAGCTGTGCCCGAACGGAGCAACTTTCCGTTGGCATCGTAAGCAAAGAGGTTGAGCATCGCCTTGTAAGCCTCTTTAGGCATTACGTCGGCAAGCGAAGTATAGGGAGCGACAGCCAACAGGGCTGTAACGAGGAGTGATTTATTCATATTGCTTAAATAGATGGGACTGTATGTCTGATGTAAGGAGGTGATTTGAATGAGGTATATCGTGTGTCGTCAATGCAAGGGTGTTAAGCGATGCGGATGCGGAGGACGGTATGTTTGCCTCCACGTGGGTCTTCTCTTTTCGAAAGAAAGCATCCTGAGTAACTTTGCGATTTGTCTTTCTACAGGGAGAAGGACAAATTGTAGGCTGAAAAATTGTCCGATGGGAAGTAGAAGGACAAAAACACAACCAGAAATTTGTCCTTCTACAGGGAGAATGACAAATTATAGACTGGAAAATTGTCCGATGGGGAATAGAAGGACAATTTTTAGTTTGAAAATGCTTGGGCGAAAGTTTTGCCAGTGCTTCTCCACAAGCGAAAGAGCCGGGGCTATCGTTGTAGCAAGGCTTGCGCATTGTCGATAGCCGCCTGTGAAAGTTCAGCGCCAGAGAGCATGTGAGCAATTTCCTCAACCCGTTTCTGTTCGTCTAATGGAACAATGTGGCTACGTGTTACGTCGCCAGTATCTTCTTTGTAGACTTTGAAGTGGTGGGTGCCAAGTGCCGCGATTTGTGGCAAATGGGTAATGCAGATAACTTGGCAGTGGGAGGCAATGTCGCGCATGACTTGTGCCATGCGTTCAGCCATGGTGCCTGAGACTCCCGTGTCAATCTCATCGAAAATAATGGTGGGTAAATTTTTGCGACGGGCAATGAGTGCCTTGAGCGAAAGCATGAGACGAGCAATTTCACCACCAGATGCAATTTGACTGACATCTTGGGGAGGAATGCTCTTGTTGGCAGAGAAGAGAAAGACCACCTTGTCTGCTCCTGTTGCGTCGGGTTCGGGGCGTGGCGTGATGGAAATTTCTATTTTGACGTTGGGCATCCCCATTTGCTGCAGAGCTGTAGTCAGCTCTTTTTCCGTCGTTTGAGCTGCACGGCGTCGTCCTTCTGTCAGTCGGGCCGCAGCAGTATTGCGCATAGCAGTGAGTCGGGCCACTTCTTCCGTTTGAAGGCGAATATCCTCGTCTACATTTTCGATGTCACTGAGTTGCTTACGGATTGATTCCCCTACAGCAAGCAGTTCTTCTACAGAATCAACGCGGTGTTTCTGCTGTAATGTATAGAGTGTATTGAGCCGCTCTTCGATGAAACGCAAGCGTTCGGGTTCATAGTCAGTTTGCTCAGCCAATTGTTCGAGTTCCCCCTCGATATCTTCCAATTCGATGCGGACACTGCGCAGGCGTTCGGCAAGCTCTTCGGCTTCGGGATGCTTGTCGGCAATGTTGCGCACAGCATCAGACGCTTGGCGAAGGTGGTGTGTCATGCTGAAAGTATCAGACTGAATCAGTCCTTGTGCCGTGTAAAAGGCTTGTTTGATGTCCTCCGCGTAACTTAGGAGATTTTGCTCCTTTTCGAGTTCCTCCTGCTCGTTGGGCTGGATGTTAGCTTCGTCAATCTGGTTAAGCTGGAATTGCAAGTATTCTTCGTCACTACGTCCCTGCGCTGCCCGCTCTTGGAGTGCTTTGAGGCGTTCGATAGCTTGGCGGCATTGGTTATACAGGCATTTGTAGGCGGCAAGCGGTTCGGTTTGTCCAGCCATTACGTCGAGTGTTTCAATTAAGAAAGACTCGTTACGAATGAGCAGATTCTGGTGTTGCGAATGGATGTCGATAATCGCTGTACCAATCTCTTTGAGCTTGGCAATTGCTACCGGAGTGTCGTTGATAAAAGCCCGACTTTTGCCCGATTGCAACACTTCTCGGCGAACGATGCATTCCTTAGGGTCGAAATCAATATCGTTGGCAGCAAAGAAGGGTTCGAGATCGAGTCCGTTGATGTCGAAGGAAGCTTCGACCAAACATTTCTTTTCTCCCGTCTGGATGGCTTTCGCATCGGCTCTGCCACCGAGCAGGAGGTTGAGTGCGCCGAGCATGATACTCTTACCGGCACCCGTCTCGCCTGTAATCACCGAAAAGCCCGGCATCCAGTCGATGTCGAGCTGTTCGATCAAAGCGTAATGTGAGATGGTGAGATGATGAAGCATAAATCCTCTTATTGATTGATTTGTCGCCAATAAGTGTTTTGCGAAGGATTGATGCGCGAGAGGGTTTCGACTATCTCTTCCTTCTCCTTCGCATTGCCGTGGCCTTTATAAATGGAGAGAATCTCGTCGCGTTTGTATTCTGTAAAGATTTGGGGCAACATACTCATGGACTTGTTGTCCTTGGCCTTTCGCAGAAGAGTGAGGGCTTCCGAAATGCCTGCTCGACCACGTTCAGAGTTTTCACTCATCACGTCCAGTCCCTGGCGGTAGTAAGCATATTGCAGTTTGCGGAAAGGCTCCATACCTCCGTCAAGCAAGTCGGTGATGAGAGCGTGGCGGTTTTTAGAGTCATCAAAAGCCTTCCAACCTTTTTGCGTAAGCCCCTGTGCATTGGTAACGATGGTTTGTGCCGTCTGGAAATATTCCGTACCTCCCATGGGAGCCATGGCATCCATATCAAACCCGATGAGCAGGTAAACGTAATAACCGAGTACGGCAGTGAGATTGTTGTCTATGACATCCGGACGAAATTCAATTTGATCGTACTCTTGATAGTTGAACTGAAAGTTCGGGTCATTGAAGGCAAAGGTCGTCGTCGTATAGGTTGAACCATAAACGGGGCGCGTTGCCTGTACGTTAAGGGCGCATTCAAAACTGTTTTCGGAAGTAGAATACTTCTTGACCGTAATGCTGAAGTTGCATTGAATACGTTCGTTGCGCTTAAACTGCAGGTTGGTCCAATGTCGGTCGTTTAGGAACTGTTCAAGAGAAGTTTTGAGCGTTTCAAAGACCGAAGTACTCGTACCCTGTACCTGTTGGTGATTGATGGTCACACGCGCATCAAGCTCTTGAGCAAGAGCCTGTAGCGGCAGGAGGGGCAGAATTGTGAGAAGTAGACGGGCGAACATAGACGGAATATATTGGCTGAATGGGAGTAGAGTAGGAGTGACAAGTTTAAAGGTAGAGAGCAAGGAATCTGTCAGTAGCTTGTTGGGAGATTTCGGTTCCCTGTGTGACGTGATGAATCTGCTATCTTCTATCTTGTGGCTTAACGCGTTTGCAGTCGTTCTGCCATTTCCTTGACGATATCTTCCGCGACTTCCAACTTACTTTTCAATGGGAAAGGCTTTTCTTCTCCTTCGGTCGTCAGAATCGTAATCTTATTTGTGTCGTGGGCAAAGCCTGCACCAGCATCCCGAAGGGAGTTGAGCACGATGAAGTCGAGGTTCTTGCGTTGTAGTTTGCCGAGTGCATGTTCACGCTCGTTGTTCGTTTCAAGTGCAAAGCCTACGAGACATTGGTCTTTGCGTTTCATCTGTCCCAAACAAGCAGCAATATCTTGCGTAGGAACCAAGTCGAGATGAAGTCCGCCAGAACCTTCCCGCTTAATTTTTGTTTCAGCCGTTTGAGCCGGCGTAAAGTCCGCTACTGCTGCACAGAGTATCGCCGCATCAGCTTTAGGGAATAAGCGGGTAGTGGCTTCGTGCATTTCGGCTGCACTGACTACGTCGTGGCGGTGGATGCGTTCATGTTGGGTCGTAAGGGCTACGGGACCGGAAATGAGTTCAACCTCAGCTCCTTGTTGGGCACATACTTCAGCCAGTGCGAAGCCCATCTTTCCAGAGGAATAGTTGCCAATGAAACGTACCGCATCAATCTTCTCGTGCGTAGGTCCAGCTGTAATCAAGATGCGCTTTCCTGCTAAAGGCAAGGGACGTTTGGCTTCAGCAAAGAAGTTCTCGAGCACGTGAAAGATGTTTTCCGGCTCTTCCATGCGACCTTTTCCTACTAAATGGCTTGCCAGTTCTCCTTCCGTAGCCTCAATGATGTGATTTCCGTAGGAACGGAGCGTAGCCAGGTTTTGCTGTGTTGCTTCGTGGCGAAACATATCCAAGTCCATGGCAGGAGCTACAAAGACCGGAGCTTTCATCGAAAGATAGGTAGTGATGAGCATATTGTCAGCAATGCCGTGTGCCATCTTGCCTAAAGTTGAAGCTGTAGCCGGTGCAATCACCATGGCGTCAGCCCAAAGACCCAGGTCTACGTGACTGTGCCAGGAACCATCACGCTGGGCAAAGAACTCCGAAATCACAGGCTTTGATGTTAAGGCCGAAAGGGTGACCGGAGTGATGAATTCCTTGCCCGCCGGAGTGATAACTACTTGCACTTCAGCACCCGCCTTGATAAAAAGGCGGATAAGTGAGCAGGCTTTGTAGGCAGCGATACTGCCTGTAATACCTAATACAATATGTTTGCCGTGAAGAGGAGAAGTCATAGGGAAGTAGAGATTTGAATGCGAAATAATTAACGTTAGATACCTCTCAGTTTGATTCGCATAAATGCCTGTTTGGTATTTTGCGTAAAGTCACCTTGCATGACCCAATTGAAGTAGCCTGGATCGCGTTGCAAGACTTCGGCTACAGGGCGACCGCGATATTTACCAAAGTTGATGGTTTCGACATTCTGATCGTTGTAGACAATGCGTCCTGCAAGATCCACGTTGCGGTTGCGACGAGAAAATTCAGCGAGAAACGCCACGTTGTTTTTCAATGTATCGGCATAGCGATCCAATTGGGCTTCGAGAACTTCCAATGTTGCCCGTGTATCGGCTTCAGCCGTGTGGGCATCTGTCAAGTCTTTGTTGCAGTAGAATTTGTAAGCACTCGTTAAGTCGCGACGTTCCATCTTGTGGAAAATGCCTTGTACGTCGACCAGGCGGGCTCCCGTTACATCGTAGTCTACTCCTGCACGGATAAATTCTTCAACCAAGAGCGGAATGTCGAAATGATTTGAATTGAATCCGGCCAAATCACAACCTTCGAAGTCGCGAGCTATTTCAGCTGCTTTCATCTTGAAGGTCGGACAGTTGGCTACATCTTCATCGTAAAATCCGTTGACAGCCGAAGCTTCTGCACTGATATGAATCCCTGGATTAAAGCGTTGCGTGACGACTTTTTCTGTACCATTAGGTAAAACCTTGATGTAACAGAGTTCCACAATGCGGTCGGTTGCGATGTTCAGTCCCGTAGCTTCGATATCAAAGAATATAATGGGACGAGAAAGTTGAAGTTGCATAGAAAGAGGAGATAAAACTAACTGAACGGCGTACTCCGCATGATGAGGGCACTATTTCGTGAATAGAAAGTCCCAGTAGGGAGAAACGTCGTTCAGTTAACAAGTAGTAGAATGTCAGTTTGTGTGTGAAGGGGAGAGGACTACCTTATTTCCAAAGTTTTAGAAAAAGGAATCCTATCATTCACCGTAGGTAGTGCGCTTTAGTCTGTAAAGATTGAAGGCATAATCAGCATGATTACCTCTTCGTTCTCTTTTTGCTTGAAAGGCATAATCAGTCCTGCACGGCTCGGGTCAGACAGTTCAAACTTGATTTCGTCTGCCTCAATGTTTTGAATTAACTCGAGAAGGGTAGAGCCCTTAAAGGCTATGCGCATAGGCGCATTCGAGTAATCACAGAACATGGTCTCTTCTGCAGACTTTCCGTATTCCATATCCTGGCTGGAAATCTTCATTGTGCTGTTCTCCAACTGGAATTTGACAAGGATAGAACTGGGGTTGGCACAGACCATTACACGACGCAATACGCTGATCAAGGCTGCGCGATTAACCGTAACGATGTTCGGGTTGTTTTGAGGAATGACCATGCGGTAGTTCGGATATTTACCATCAGTCAAACGGCAAATCATGGTGAAGTCCTGGGTGCTGAATACAGCTCCCTTGTCCGCAAAATTCATGGTCACGTCGTTTTGTTCCTTGGCAAGCATGCTGCGGAGCAAAGATGCGGGACGCGTATTGAGGAGGAATGTTCCCTCAACGGGTTGTTCACCGATGTGGGTCTGCGTCAATGCCAAGTGACTACCGTTGCTAGCCACCATTGCCAACATGCTGTTGCGGATATCAAAGCAGATGGAGTTCAATTGAGGACGGAGTGTATCGTTAGCTACGGCAATTGAAGCGCGACCAATACCGTTGTTGATGAGTTGGGCATTGATTTGCAGTGAAATCTTCTTCTCATCGTCTAATGAAGGTAAGGGATATTCTTCTGCAGACTGAGCCATCAGTCGATACTGACCATTTTGGTAAACGATGGTCATTTCGTAAGACTCCATGTTGATATAGAATTCCAGGGGTTGTTCCGGAATTTCTTTGATGGCGTCTTGAATTGTTTTGGCGTTGACCGCAAAGGTTACATCCGAATCACACTCGTTGAGCGTAAGGTGTGAGATGATAGTCGTATCCTTGTCTGAGGCTGTAATCGTCAATGATTGGCCTGCTGTGCGGAAGTGGAAACAATTGAGGATGGGTAACGTGTTCTTTGAAGCGATAACACGACCGATCGTGTTGAGATGATTCGAAAGCGTAGTGCTTGAGATGACAAATTTCATGGAGAGGCTTGTTCGTTTGTTTTTGAATTGAGGGCAAAAGTACTCAAAAAAAGCCGAGAGCTAGAAGAATACTTTTGCATTTTCAGTTAAGACGAAAAGAAAATACTAATTTCGCACACTGAAAAAAGTAAATATCTAAATACAACATATCATTATGGAAATCTCTGGAAAAATCATTGCAGCGCTTGAACCGCGCGGAGGTGTATCACAACGTACGGGTAACACTTGGAAGTCTCAAGAGTTCGTTATCGAAACCCACGAGCAGTATCCGAAGCGTTGTATGTTTCGCGTATTCGGTGAAGATCGTTTGCGTGACTTCAATATTCAGGTAGGTGAAGAGCTCACAGTTTCATTTGATATCGATGCTCGCGAATACCAAGGCCGTTGGTATAACGACCTGACTGCTTGGCGTGTTCAGCGCGGTGTCGTTGATCCTAACGCTCCCGTAGCCGGTATGTCAGCTGCAGCAGCCGCTCCTACTGCCGCACCTGCTCAAGCTGCCATTCCTTCTCCTTCAGTTGCAGCAAGCGAAGGAACAGCTGACGATCTTCCTTTCTAACTTCCTTAGCCTCTTAAGGCATAAGCGTTCCTTTTGCCCCGAATCTAAGCCTCTTCCTGCTTGGTTTCGGGGCAAAATGTAAATACACGTATCCTTTCCGATTTATGCGTTTGTTCATCCGAATACTGAAACTTGTCGTTATCCTCTTTCTTGTCTCGACGGTATTGATGGTATTGTATTATCGTTGGCGTCCCGTTTCATATACACCGTTGATGCCTATACGTTACGTACAGCACCTCATAAAGGGAGAAGTCCAACCCATTCATCATGAGTGGGTTCCGCTGGACAGTATGTCGCGCTACATGCCCATAGCAGTAATAGCTTCCGAAGACCAGAATTTTCTACATCATCATGGCTTTGACTTTACGGCCATTCAGCAAGCCGTAGAAGAAAAACGTTCGCGGGGCAGGGTAAGAGGAGCAAGTACCATTAGTCAACAGACTGCCAAAAATGTTTTTCTGTGGCCCAGTTCTACTTGGATACGAAAAGGATTTGAAGCCTATTTTACGGTCTTAATCGAACTTCTCTGGCCGAAGGAACGAATCATGGAAGTGTATCTCAACAGTATTGAGATGGGACCTGGAATCTATGGAGTACAAGCGACAGCTCGTCAGCATTTTGGTTGCAATGCCAGTCAATTGCGTCGTTCCGATTGTGCCCTTATTGCCGCTACTCTTCCTAATCCGAACCGCTATAGTTCGGTCACTCCTTCTCGCTATATGCGTAAACGTCAGAAGCAAATTTTACGTCAGATGAAGCATATACCGCTGTTCCCGATGTCTTCCAAGTAGCAGAAAGGAGTCGCTACCTGTATACAATACGGGGTTATAAAGCATCCCTTGATGAATGGATTATGAGAAAAGTCTCTTAATTACCATATTCGTCAAGACGTGGCTTTATAACCCCGTAGGTGTATGTAGCAAACAGGTGCTACTTTATCCTTCCAGTATTTCTTCCAGTGAGGTGATAACCCGATTAGGAATACTTTCATCGCGTTCTACCTCTTCCCATTCTTTCCCTTTGAACCAAATGGTCTGGCAACCCAATTCATGGGCGGGCAGAATATCTTTCGTATAGCTGTCTCCCACCGCAATACACTGTTCAGCTGAACAACCCGAAGCGGCTACGCCAAGGCGGAAAATTTCGGGATTAGGTTTGCGTACCCCTACCGTAGCACTTTCTACTACCGCCTGGAAATAACGGTCGATGCCGTAAGTGCGGAGAATAGTCGGCAGATTGCCATAGAAGTTGGATACAACGATTAATGGATGGCTTTCTGCCAGTTGGGCCAATACATGAGCTGAGGCTTGTACGTGTCGGCGAGCATAGTTGTCGCAATAAAGAGCTACACGATCAGCTAATTCCCCTGTAGCGGCCAATGAATCGGGAAGGAGGGAGGTATGCTGTCGCAGGTATTCCACTTCCAGCATGGTCTTCTTACGCAACAAGTCAAGGAAGTCATCGGTTGGACGGATGTAAGGATGGCGTGCCAATGCACGTTCCGCAAAGACATAAGCCGGACGAAAATCTGCGTCAGCTAGGGACAATCCTGCTTCACGAAAACCTTCATGGAGTACATAGAACCAATGGCGAGCAGCAGTATCAAGCGTACCGCCGTAGTCAAACAGATAGGCTGTAGAAGACATGGAGAAGGGTTTGTTGGTTATTGAGTTTGGGAATAAAGGGGATTTCTTGTTATTTTGGAAATAAAGATTTGAGTCTAACTTGAATATGTATTGACTCGTGAGCTAAGAGTAACAGAGAGGACAAGCGATCATTATGAGTTGGTGACTTCTTCTTCTCTCATGATGCGCTTGTTGCCTACTTTGACCAGGCTGACCCCAATAAAAATCCATACAAGCTCACGTACACGTGTGTAGAGGCTGGTAAAGATACCAATACCGGGGGCACTGATTCCGAGGATTTTGACAATGAGTGAAAGTCCGCCTTCACGAGCTCCAAGTTGCATCGGAAGGAAGAAGAGTAAGTTACCGACCAGCGAAGAGAATGCCAGTACGAGAATGCCATCCCAGAAAGTCAACTGAACGCCCAGTGAACACAAGATGAAGTAGTATTCCAACGAGTTGATGACGCGTGCAACGTATTCGTAAAGCAGGGATGTATAGAACGCACGAGGTTGAGAATGCAGGTACGCAATGTTTTCATCCACTTGCTGCATCTTCTCTCCGTTCTTTTCGTAGAATTTGTTTGCCCATTTCTTTACATAGGGCAAGTATCGAAGCGGCTGAAAGAGCTTGACGATAACGCCCCGTTTATAGCAGAGATGAAATACAAATAGAACGGCAATCAGCACGGCTGTGAATATCCCAAAGAGAGTCCACAGGAAAGGAGTCATTTTCTCTGTATAGACCACTGCAAAGATGATGGCAGATGTACTCCACAAGCAAATGTGGGAAAGAATGTGCATCATCGAATAGAGTACTACCGAAGACATGGCACGGGGGATGCCTATGTATGAGCTCAGTTCCATTACTCGGTAAGGGCCACCACCAAAACCGAAGGGAGTCGTGTAGCTGAATGCAAATCCTGAAACGGTGAGCTTGTAGGCGTGACGAAAACTCAAGTGCTTGTTGTGAGTGCCACTATTGACAATCATCTGAAATGCCAAGGCATTAAAAGCGTAAACAAAGATCCATATGCCAATGACAGCTGGCAAATAGAGTCCGGCGCGACCCAGATTTTTCGTGAGTTGCGTATAGTCGAGGTCAAAGGTGCAGAGCATCACAATGATGGCTGCAATGCCGAAGAGTAAAAAGAGATTTCGGTAGAGCGGTTTCAAAACAGAATGTTTTAGGGCATTTCAAACAATGCCGGTTACAGAGTCGGTGAGTTTAAATGTTCATTCAGCAAGCATTGACTTTCTGCATCAAGTGTTTCTTGAACCATTCTTTAACTGCTTATGAAATCGCATTGGTCTTTTAGTGAATGGAGTGTGAAACTGCTGATGCAGAAGGACAAAGGGAAGCGTTCCTCTTATTGCTTCTCAAGCGTAAGGAGCATTTTCTTACACAATGATTCGTGACGCGAACGCATATAGAAGAAGAGCACGTTCATGACCGTGATTTCAAAAACGGGATAAAGCCAAGGCTGATTGGCTAGTATGGCCAGATAAAGCACAATGGCACGTGTATTGAACGTCAAGATATTTGCGTACTTCATCAACGGCAAACTGCCTTGACGGAAAGCATCGCGAAATGCCTGTGGAACAGCCTCTTCTCCATATTTATCCAGTAAAGCTACGCGTAGCCGTTGGAAGGCAGGAGTCATTTGTTCTTGCGAGTGAGTATAGTTGCCATAAAAGTAAAGGAAAACCTTCCATGCCCCGTCTTTTTTCCAAGTCAGACGATACCATTCTTCGCGTAAGCTACGGAAGTTATCCAGTTCACTGCCGCGTTTTCCTTTCAAGAAAAACAAGTGAATGTTGCGGTAATAGTCGGCCAACTGGCATTGCTTTCCGTGACAGATAAAACCTGCAAAGGCACAGAGCAACCAGATACCGATACCCCAGTGCATATCCATTCCGGGAATAGGTTGACCTTGTAAGCGAAGGCAAATGGCCGCATAAATCGTGAAAAACCATAAGTCTCCAGCAAAACCATCGAGGATGCGCCCCCAGCGGGTCTTTTTTCCCGTGAGTCGAGCTATCTGTCCGTCGGTACTGTCATAAATGTTGGCCCATACGAGCAACAGAATACCGATGAGGTTGTATGTCAGGTCCGGAAAATAAAACAGCACGCCTGCCGCCACTCCGAGCAAAATGCTCAAGATGGTTACTACGTTGGGGTGAACGTCAAAGTGATTGAAGAAATTGGCCCAAAGCAAACCGAGAGGGCGAGTAAAGTGAATATCTAACCATTCCTCTGTGTCTTGCGACTTGAGTGAAGAGCTAAATTGATTTTTATTTTCAGCCATGAGTGGTGGTTATTAGGAAACTATGATAAGCAGGTTGGGGGGGAGAGAACCAGTCGCATCATCCATTCGAAATTTGTATGGATGGAGATGGCTGAGTTGTATAGGCGTATAAGGTATTTTCAACCTTGCGGTTTGGATGAACGAACTTGGGGGGCATTAAAGCTTTCGCTAAGAAATGCAACAAGCAAAGCCTGTAAGACAGTCTTTTACAATTTCAGACCGCATTCGTTCATCCCATCGCTTTCAGTCTTTGAGCAATAGCCTTTGCGGCCTCTTTGCGACAGGCAGAGAAACTGGGCCAGTCGTTGAAGTCAATAAACAGGAAACTACCATCCTTACGGACAATGGCATCCCCGCCATAGATGGTAAATCCCGTGGTACGGGCAGCCTGGTCTGCAGTTCTTTTGAGTTGTTCGAGGTCGAAAGCAAAATGTTGAGGAGCACCGTTATGTTCCTCTAATCCAAATTTGGAGTAATTCCCCTTATCCGTAGGGTAGGTGTGGAAGAAGAAGTCAGTACCTTCTACGCCATAGAACTTCACCAAGTCTCCCTCCGCATGTGCTACGGCAATTACTTGCTTCACGTTTTGGCTCTGAAAATGGGCAAGGGCTTCTTCCCACTCGTCTGCTGTAGCCAGGTAGCGGACATCTCCCGCTTTCTGCGCACAAGTGTCGCCTCGTTTCAGCCAAAGCGGAAACTTTAGTGAGGCAGGCACCTCAGGTATACTTTCAGTTGAAAGAGTCAGCACTTGAGTCGTAGGTTGTGGTATGCCTGCTTCCTTTAGCGAAACGACTAATTCATGGCGCGTGGCTGCCAGCAAGGCTTGTGCCGAGTTAACAACGCACAGTCCCTGTTGCGTTTCGGCTTCTGCCAGGTCAGTTAAGACGTCACGGCCTCGTGCCATGGAAAAAACCAAGTCAAATTCGCTCAAGTCGACCGCTATAAAGAGGTCTTCATTGATGACTGAAACATCATTTCCGCCGCGCAACATTCGGCTTGCCACGGCAGAGAAAATGGCTCCGTCACGGTCTACGGAGTTAGGGCTGAAACGGGGAGATCGCCCGATTCCAAGAACTTTCATGTAGAGGGGAAACTTACTTTATTGAATGCCTTTAATAAATGCTTCTGCTTTGAGAATATCGTCTGCATGATCTACGTCGAGAATTTTACTGAATGGGCAAGCCTCCAGTTTTAATCCGTCAGCAACCAGTGCACGTTGGAAGTTGCGCATGCGGCTTTGTCCACTTTCCATACAACGCTGAAGGGTGTCCAGTGCGACAGGACGCAGACAGTAAATGCCACCAGATATATAATGGTCTCCTTCATTTTGGTCGTGAAATCCAGTAATACGCAGTGCGTCGTCAGTTCCTACATAGAGCGGTTTTTCGTCATCTATGAAGTCTGTCACCGCCATACATCCATCTGCTTCACTTTGAAGGAAGTGGGAAATGTAGCGGCTAAACTCTTCTTCGCGGAAGATGGTATCAACCGTAGTCAGACAAAAAGGAGCATCTGTCAAATAGGGAGCCAGTTCAGCAAAGCTGTGCATTGAACTGGGTGTACTTTTTACCACAATGCGCAAATCGTCAGCTTTTCCTTCAGCCTGGAGTGAGCGTAAATGCTCATAGGTTTGCGGATGAAGCGTATTGACAATGATGCAGATTTCCTCAGCTCCGTTATTTCTGAATATACGAATGAGGCGGTCAATCATGGATTCACCGCCAATGCGAACCAGAGGTTTAGGTAGGTTTACCCCCTCTTGTTGTAGCCGCGAACCTTCGCCCGCAGCAATGATAGCATACTTCATTTTACGCTGTACCTTATTTCTATTAGAGGCTATAAGGTTACGTGCAGACTGCTTTCTTTGATAGCTGTATGCGATGGCTATGTCCCCTTGACTTGTTAGGGAAAAGAAGCAACGAGAACAGCAGTCTCGTATGACTTCTCGAATCGTCATCTCGCTACCACTGAAGCCTGCCTGTTTACCACATAACCTTATAGCCTTTGCTTTCTATTTACGGTCGCTCCTTCCTTTCCTGATAAATCTTCGGCAAGGGATTCGCGTGAGCTTCGTCGTAAATCTTGCGGTTTCTGTAAATGTCAATGGCCATGTAGATGGCTTGACGGAAAGAATCCGGATTGGCTTCTCCTTTTCCCGCAATGTCATAAGCCGTTCCATGGTCGGGAGAAGTGCGTACCACGGGGAGCCCCGCAGTAAAATTGACACCACTACCTTTGGCAAGTCCCTTAAAGGGAGCTAATCCCTGATCATGGTACATTGCTAAGATACCATCGAAGTAGCGGTATTGCTCCGCACCAAAGAAACCGTCTGCCGCAAAGGGACCGTAGCAAGCGATTCCTTCCTCTGAAAGTGTTTGGATGGTCGGACGGATAATTTCTTCTTCCTCTTTTCCTAAGACACCGCTGTCTCCAGCATGGGGATTGAGGGCCAACACAGCGATGCGTGGGGCTGAAATCTGAAAATCTCGACGAAGCGACTGGTAGAGCAGTCTGCCTTTCTTTTCAATCTTCTCTTGCGTGATAGCCGTAGCCACTTCCGAAATCGGTAAGTGAGTCGTAACCAACGAAACACGCATGAAGTCATTGCAAAGAATCATCAGCGGTTCGCTGTCTGTCGTACCTGTACGGTCTTGCAGGTATTCTGTATGGCCTACAAAGCGGAAGTTGCTGCTTTGAATACTTGCTTTATTGATGGGGGCCGTCACGAGCGCATCAATGTGTCCCGCTGTTAAGTCGTGAACGGCTTGCTCCAAGGATACGAATGCCGCGTGCCCAGCGTCAGGACTTTGCTTCCCAAATTCAACAGGAATTTCTACATCCGAACAATTGATAAAATTCAGTTGGCGGGCGGTTGCTTCAGCCGCAGTCGGAATCAAGCGATAGCTGAGGTTGATGCCCAGTGCTTTACGATGTTGGTTGACGACTTTGGCACAGCCATAAACCACCGGTATGCAGAAGTCAAACATACCTGTGTCAGAAAAAGTTTTCAGTATCAGTTCGATACCGACACCATTGGCATCACCTTGTGTGATACCGATGCGTAAAAGGGGAACCCCTGCTTTAGATTGGGGTGTATGGGTGTTTTTATCGGGCATAGGAGTCTTGTTAGGGGTTAGTGGGAAGATGAAATGAGCCTAAGAAAGGATAAAGGGGACTGTAGGGAAACAAATCCTTTGGGTGTAAAAGAGCAAGAACTATCATTTAGCTCCTTTCAGCGGGTCGCTTCCCTCCTTCTATTTTCGAGAAAGAGAAGGAAAGAATCCTCCTTGGTAGTCTTCCTTTTTCTCATCAAGGTTTTCATCCTTGGTGCTTGTTTGCTTCTTGTTGAGCAGTGCTCAGCAAACCGCAGGCCGCAAAGATGTCTTGTCCGCGAGAGGCACGAATGGTAGTAAACAATCCGTGAGCCGTAAGATAATCGCGGAAACGGGTCATTTGTTCGTTGCCAACGCCTCGCAGAGGCGTGTCTGGAATGTCATGGAAGCGAATCAGATTGACGCGGCAATCCAAATCCTTTAAGAGGTCGAGCAGGGCATCTGCATGGCGCAGGCTGTCGTTCAAACCATCGAATACGATGTATTCAAAAGAGAGGCGGCGTTGTTTGGTTCCCAACTCATAATTGACCGAGGCATCTGCCTTCCGGCAGAAATCATACTGCTTGAGCACATTGACCACATCTCGGATGCTAAAAGCTCGTTCGGCAGGCATTATTTTGGCACGCTCTTCAGGAATCGGGTGATGCAGGCTGATAGCGAGGTGACAAGGGCTTTCCTCTAAGAATCGAATCAAGCCTTTAGACAATCCCACACTTGAAACCGTAATTCGTTTCGGACTCCACCCATAGCCCCAGTCGGCCATCAGAATCTCTGTAACACGGAGCACGGCGTCTAAGTTGTCAAACGGCTCACCTTGTCCCATGAAGACAATGTTTGTCAACCGTTCAGCCTCAGGCAGAGAGTAAAGCTGGTTGAGAATATCGGCGGCAGAAAGAGAGGCCACATAGCCCTGTCGTCCGGTCATGCAGAAAGCACAGCCCATTTTGCAGCCCACCTGACAACTTACACAGATAGTACCACGATCCCCATCGGGAATAAACACCGTCTCGATGTAATCTCCCTTGGTCGTTGTATAGAGGTACTTCGATGTGCCGTCCATGGAGTGCTTTCCTTCCACAGGTTGAGAGGCTCCAACGGTATAAGCAGCTTTCAGCTTTTCGCGGGCTACCTTCGAGAGGTTTCTCATTTCCTCGATTGAGGTAACACGTTTCTTATAAAGCCAGTCAGCCATTTGTTTGCCGACGAAAGCTGGAAGTCCCAGTTGGGTTGCAATTTGCTTGAGTTCTTCAAGCGTATGTCCTAATAGAGGAGTCAGATTGGGCATGTCGTTAGCGGGTCAATCGCAATATGCAATATAATAAAAGCCGGATTCGTGCACACGGAGGTGTCACGCGAATCCGGTTAGTATGAGCAGTTAGAATTACTTTCTGTAAAGAAGCCAAGCGCCAGGGAACTCGCCACGGAGTGCGTCACGAGACTGTGCGGCAGAAGCTTTGTCGTTAAAAGAAGAAGCAATGACGCGGAACCATCCCGTCTTGCCGTTGATTGTTTCGTTAGTTTTAACGACACGAGAGTCATATCCTTGTGATTGCAGGCGTTGTTTCTGGTCTTCCGCATTAGCTTGCGTCACGTAGCTTCCTACTACCACGCTGTAAGTCTTAAGTGGATTACCACTGATAACCGTCATATCGCCTTGAATCTCACGTACATCGCTGTGATCTTCCTGTACCGGCGTAGTTGACGGAGCCACGGGAGTAATAGTGGTCGTGGGCTGAACAACAGTTTCCGTCGTATTCGGAGTAACTACTGTTTCCTGTTCATTTTGCTTGTTGTTGTCTTGAGCCATGGCCTGTTCGTAAGCTTGGCGGTATGCGCTCTCACGTGATTTACAACCCGTGAAAAGTACAGCGGCAGAGATGCCGAGTACCCAAACCAAATTCTTCTTCATTGCTTCGTGTTTATGTTTATTCTGATAATATGATCTTATCGCTTTGTGGCAACACTTCTGATTGGTTGAGACAGAAGGTGAAAGTAGGGAACTAGAACCTGCAAGGGTTTGAAAAAGTTCCCGCCAGGCCACAAATCGGAGCAAAATTACAAAACCATTTGAGTTTGTTTGGTGCAATGCGGTTAAAATGTTTGTGGTAAGTAAAGTTTGCTCCCTCAAGTTCAAAAAAACAGCCATTTGATTTTGTGCATTGAATTTTATGCGTAAGTTTGCGACGATTATTAACCCTCTAAATACACTACCAATTATGAAAGGACTTAGCATTTTAGCAGCTTTTTTGGGTGGTGCCGCTGTAGGCGCTGCTTGTGGCATTCTCTTTGCACCTGAAAAGGGTGAAGATACTCGTGAGAAGATTGCAGACGCTATCCGTAAGCGTGGCATCAAGCTCAATCGCAAGGAAATGGAAAGCCTCGTAGACGATATCGCCGACGAATTGCAGCCCGCAAACGACTAATCCCTCCTCCTCTGCATAACGTAAGGTTATAAGAAAACAAGGTTCATCCAGCTTCTTTGCGAGTGCTCGTGAGCCTTGTTTTTTATAACCTTATTTTTTTAGTTCCGGGTAGAACGGAGTTTTCGGTATGATTTTTTTGAACCTTCCACTTTTGAGGGTCGGTTGTGACGACGACAAGATTGTTTCGGGTATCCTGTAGGATAAGGTTGATGACTTGAATAATTCATCTCATATACTTATTGGTTGTACTTGTTTCGATGCTTGTTTTACCTAACTCGTCACGCTGTTGTTCTTTTCTGCCCAGTTTCGTTTATCCTTTAAAGATTACGTCCGTGTTATCATCTGATCAAAATATCGAATTGCTCAGCCAACTACTGGCTGACATCAAGAAATATCTTGAGTTGCGCGGTGAGTGCATGAAGATTGATTTAGTTCATAAGTTGTGTAAGTTGTTCACAGCTTTGGTATTGGGTGCAGTCTTTTTCCTCATCGGAGCGTTGGCCTTATTGTTTCTTACCTTCTTCTTGGTTGATTTCTTGTCACCCTATGTGGGAGGTGAAGTAGTCAGCAATGCTCTCATCGTTGGGATGTATCTGCTGTTGGGTTTACTCGTTTATGCGAAGCGTCGTGCTTGGGTTGAAACTCCCTTGACGCGATTCATTGCCCGCACCATCCTGACCGATCCGTTTAGTAAATCAGCCGAAGGCGGTTCTTCCTCCTCCTCTTCTTCTCAATCTTAAAGCTATGAAGACTAACAACACCTCCTACGATCAAGCCTATTTACAGAAGCGTCGTGCCGAGTTGCAGGCTGAAATGCAAAAAACGCGTGAATCGATTGCTCTTCAGGCTTCTCTTCTCTTTACTCCCGCCCCTGCTACTACCAAAATGCAACATTGGGTGCAACAGGCCGAACGAGCCGTTGCGGTATATGACGGTGTGATGACAGGGTACAAACTTTTCCAGAAGTTTCGTTCCGTCTTTGTTGGAAAGAAAGGACGCAGAGCGCGTTCCAAATAAAAGATTTCCGTTCGTACGACTCCCTGTTAGAAAATCCTCCCATTTTTCAGCTTGTTTCAGTTGAAGATGCGAGGATTTTTTTGTTCCTATAGGCTACGAACAGAATTTCTATTGCGTGCTTTAGGGCAAGCACTGGCCCCTGTACGTTGATGGTTGGAGGAAGAATAGGGTAGGGAACATCGTTATCTATGGGAATGTCAAGGGAGAGTGAGTCTTCCTCTATAAGGATTCATCATTGGCTGCAGCACGCTTTGATGAAAGTTTATGACAGGTATTGCCTACAGATTTTTCATCCACTATATGTCTTCCTATTGTCAAGGGTTATCTTTGCCCCACGCAATCTCCTTAGCAATTGTCACATTACTGTAACATACGATACCGAACTTTGCGCTTTCAAACTTTAAAATGAAGCCAGATGGGTAAGAATAATTTCAGTCAAGACTACGTAGAAAGAGACATCAGCTGGATGTATTTCAACTACCGCATCCTTCAGGAAGCCGAAAAACAATCAATCCCTCTTCTTGAACGACTCAGTTTCTTAGGTATTTATTCCAATAACTTAGATGAGTTTTTCCGAGTGCGAGTGGCCCTGCTTAATCGTATCGCTGAATACGATGATAAAGAAACTCGTGCCGACCGACAAAACGCCTTACAGACCCTCAAAGCCATCAATAAGCTCAACACACAATATGCGAAAGAGTATGAAGCCGCCATTCATCAGGTGGAAGCTGACTTGGAGAAGGAGAATATTTATATCTTGAAAGATACAGATCTGGATGAAAATCAGAAAATCTTTGTTCGCAACTACTACTATCACAAACTCGACGGGTTTATTGCACCTGTTTGGTTCTCAGCTGTAAAGGACCTCAGTACCGAACCCGACGATTGCATCTATTTGGCGGTTAAGATGCGTAAAGAAAGCGACAAATCTCATCCCGAGTTCGCATTACTCCAGTTACCTGTGAATCTGATTGGGCGATTTGTTCGACTTCCAGACAAAGATGGCAAGTCTTTCATTATGTATATTGATGATGTCGTGCGTTATTGTTTGCCGCTCATCTTTGCGGGTTTGAATTACACGGTGTTCCAAGCCTATGCCTTTAAGTTTACCAAGGATGCAGAGATGGAAATTGACAACGATTTGCGTACCGGACTCATGCAGAAGATTTCAAAAGGCGTCAAGAGCCGTAAGAAGGGACAGGCACTCCGTGTCATTTATGATGCCGGCATGCCGCGCGACCTTTTGAAGCGTGTTACTGCCAAGCTGAATGTCGATAAGCTCGATACGATCATGGCAGCCGGACGCTATCAGAACCACAAGGACCTGATGAGCTTCCCCGATTGCGGACGTACCGACCTTAAATATCCGCGTTGGCAGCCGTTGATGAAGCCTGAGCTGATGGGAGAACAATCTTTACTTGAGGCTGTTTGCCACCGCGATCGTTTTATCCACGTTCCCTACCATGATTTCGCTTCTTACATCCGTTTGCTTCAAGAAGCCGCCGTACATAAGGAGGTGAAGAGCATCAAGACTACGCTTTACCGCCTGGCCCGTGAGTCTAAAGTCGTTAAGGCTCTTATTAACGCGGCGCAAAACGGCAAACAAGTCACCGTGGTTATCGAGTTACTGGCGCGGTTCGATGAGGCATCCAATATCAATTGGTCCAAGAAGATGCAGGACGTAGGTATTCATGTTATCTTTGGCGTGGAAGGACTGAAAGTGCATTCCAAAATTACGCACATCCACATGCGTAAGGGAGCAGATATCAGTGTCATCAGCACCGGTAACTTCCACGAAGGCAATGCCCGCGCCTATACAGACTATATGCTCATGACTGCCAATCGCAACATCGTGCGCGACGTGGCTGAGGTTTTCAACTTCATCGAGCATCCCTATCTGCCCGCCAAGTACAAAGAACTTTTGGTCTCGCCCAATGAAATGCGCAACCGTTTCATCCGTTTGATTAACGAAGAAATCAAGAACCACAATGTCGGCAAACCCGCTTATATCCGCATCAAAATCAATCATATTACCGATCCAGGTATGGTTAAGAAGCTGTATGAAGCATCTGCCAACGGTGTACCTGTCGAATTGGTCGTACGAGGCAACTGTTCACTCGTGACGGGCTTACCCGGGAAGAGTGAAACCATGCGCATAACGGGCATCATTGACCGCTATCTTGAACATGCCCGCATCTTCCAGTTCTGTGCGGCTGGTGAGGACAAGATGTTTATTGGTTCTGCCGATTGGATGCCCCGCAATTTGAATAACCGTGTAGAGGTCGTAACCCCGGTTTATGATCCGTTGATCAAGGAAGATTTGAAGCGTGTGATCGACTATGCTCTCCAAGACAACATGCAAGGCCGTTGTGTCGACGGTACCGGTCGCAATTTGCCCTGGACCACGACCGATGCCACACCCTTCCGCTCCCAGGAAGCCCTCTACCAACACTATGTAGAAACCTTGCAACCTGTTGATGCGAATCCGCAGGAAGTAGAATAAGGTCGTTTCTCCCCAAGTCGTTCGTCTACAGGGAAACTTCAAATCGTTGCAACCAACGAGTTTACGAGTTATTATTGTGGGGTGGCATGATGGAATGCCACTCCACATTTGTACCTTTGCCACGCTTGCATTGCTGCAACCAGACAAATCTTTGTGCCCTTCGCAGGAGAAACCCATTCCAACAACCTTTATAATGTATACCGCTTATGGCAAGAATCAATTATGCAGCCATTGACATTGGCTCCAATGCGGCTCGACTGCTCATCAAGAGCATTGACCGTGAGGCAAACGATAAGAATAAGTTCAAGAAGCTTCTGCTTTTGCGTGTTCCCCTTCGCTTAGGTTTCGACATCTTCAAGAATGGTGCATTAAGTGACAAGAAAGCCGAGAAATTGCGTCGTCTGATGAAAGCCTATCGTCAGATGATGAAGCTTTACGATGTTGCAGACTACCGTGCGTGTGCCACCTCAGCCATGCGCGACGCGACCAATGGGCCAGACATTATTCGTCGGATATATAAGGAGACGGGTATTAACATCGAAATAATTAACGGTAAGGAAGAAGCCCGTATCGTGTACAGTAACCACATTGAGTGTATGGCTGACCGAAAAGGAGCTTACGTCTATGTAGACGTAGGTGGTGGTTCGACCGAAGTCAATTTCTTGACGGATGGATGCCTTCAAAGCTCTTCTTCCTATAATATTGGTACTGTACGTTACTTGACAGGACAGGTGCGAGACGACGAATGGCTCCGGTTAGAAGAAGATATGCAACACATCGTCCAGGGATTAGACCACATCAACATCATTGGTTCGGGTGGTAATATCAACAAACTATACCGCATGGCAGAGGTCAAGGACAAAGAGCAACAACGTCTGCCCATTTCTTCCTTGCGCCAGGTTTACGAGCAACTTAAGCCGTTGAGTGTTGAGGAGCGTATCGAGCAGTTTGCGCTCAAGGAAGACCGTGCAGACGTTATCATTCCTGCTGCAGAAATCTTCCTTCGCATTGCTTCAATCGTTCGTGCCGAGTACGTCCACGTTCCGGTTATCGGTTTGGCAGATGGTATCATCGACGACCTCTATGCCCAGCGTGAAACACGCATACCTCAAAAGCTCGGTTAAGGTTCCTACTTGAGTCAATGCTTTCTTCCCATCGAGGAAAGATAGCCTATCCACTTCCCTCATAATCCTGCGAAAGCGCGCCGAACGGTTTCTTCTTTGGAAAGATCGTTCAGCGCGCTTTTTTAGGTTCATCCCGTTAAAGGGACGATTTCTGTATCTTGATCAAGCAGTTTAGCGGGCGTTCTTGCGTAAAAAACGTTGGGCCAGGTAGCGACGGAGAGGTTCGTCATGCAGTTTCCCATTGCGCAAACCATGGCCACCATGAACCAGGAAAAGTCAATCACCGTGCCATCCCACTGTTAGTGGCCTTGTAGCACGGTGTCCAGGCATTTTCGTGTAGCAGACGAATTAGAGATACAGAAATTTTAAGAGAGCAAGCAATGCAATGGCATACGACATCAGTCCCAAGTCCTTCCACTTGCCGCAGCCTAAGGCTATCGTTACGTAAGTAAGAAATCCCAGGAGAATACCGTTTGCTATTGAATTGGTAAAGGGCATCATGATGACGCAAATAAAGCAAGGCACCGCCGTGCGATAGTTGGTAAAGTCAATGCGGCTGATGCCTGCCGTCATCATCAGTCCTACTAAAACCAGTACAGAAGCCGTAGCCTGTGGCGGAATCATCATAAACAAGGGAGCAAAGAAGAGGGCGAAGGCAAAACAAATCGCAGCTGTGAATGCTGTCAGTCCGCTGCGTCCGCCCGCACTGATACCCGAAGCACTTTCCACAAAGGTCGTTACCGTGGAACTGCCGAGTGCGGCTCCCAGTGTGGTGCCCACTGCATCGGCCATAAACGCCTTATTCATGTTGCGGATACGGCCTTGCTCATCGACCATGCCTGCCCGTTGACTCACCCCAATGACTGTACCGATGGTGTCAAACATATCGGTAAAGAGAAGGGTGATGACACAGATAAACATATCGATGCTCAAGACTTCATGCCACTGAAATTGCAAGAAAATCGGGCGAATAGAGGGCGGCAGACTCGTTATGCCGTTGAAGGACGTCACCCCTAAAGGAATGCCGATGAGTGCCGTAAGCAGGATGCCGATGAGGAAGGCACCGCTAACCTTCTTGACTAATAGGATAGAGGTCAGGATGAGGCCAATGACTGTGAGCGCAACGCTCGGATTATTGAGGTCACCCAAGGTAATGAGTGTGGCAGCATTGTCTACAATCAGCCCGCCGCTCTTCAGTCCCAAAAACGCCAGGAACAAACCGATACCTGCCGAGATGGCGTGGTGCATGACCGAAGGAACCGTGTCAACTAACTTCTGTCGAAGTCCCGTAATCGTAAAGAGGATAAAGAGTAAACCTTCCAGAAAGACGGCTGTCAAGGCAAACTGCCAGGTATAGCCCATCAATAACACAATTGTATAGGCAAAGAAAGCGTTCAAGCCCATGCCCGGAGCCAGCACAAAAGGCAGTTTGGCATAGATGGCCATCATGAGGGTCGCCACAATGGCAGAAAGAGCCGTCGTAGTAAACAAGGCACCCGGGTTCATACCCGTTTCAGCTAGAATGGCAGGATTCACAGCCAAAATATAGGCCATGGTAAAAAAGGTGGTCAGTCCGCCGATGATTTCCTTTTTGACGGTCATGGTGGATGCGTCGAAGCCGAATAATCGGTTCAACCAGGTGGAAGTAGTTGATTTCATGTACAATAAATGGAAGTCGGTATCCTGTGCCGACTCGATAAGGAGGAATAGGGGAGAGGGTTACATAACAAAACCCCGGCTTCGGAAAGTCGAGGTTGGATAGAGTTGCATTTAGCTTACACCAGCAGGAAGAAATCCCGTGGAGTAAAGGGCAAACATCTCCTGTCTGCCGTCAGTAAGGTGTAGTAAAGAAGGAAGTAGGGAGCTGCTAAAGCCCCCTACTTCTTTTGTATGAGAACAAACCCAAGGGTTTGTAGTGCGTGCGTATTTTATTTTCCTTCGGGGAAATCCTCAGCCAGCGACTCGAGAATCTGCCAGCACTGGAAGAGTCCGCGAGGTACATGGAAACAACCTTTCCACTTACCACCCTTCAACGGAAGGAGTACTTCGCCCTGACGGTTCAAGTAACCATACCATTCGGGGTATTCAGCGTCTGTGAAGTGCGTCCACACGTAGTCATGTACACAGTTAAACCATTCCAGACAGCGCGGGTTGCCCGTCAGACGGTAGCCTTTGATCATCGTAATCAAAGTTTCAATGTGTACCCACCAGAGTTTTTGGTCCCACTCCAGTTGTTGACAGGGACGGCCGAGGCGATCCATGAAGTAGAAGATGCCACCGTGTTCTTTATCCCAGCCGTATTCCGCTTCATTCAGCGCAATCTCTACGGCCTTTTCAATCAATTCGGGTCGGTTCAAACGCTTACCAAGGTCCATGATAAACCACATGGCCTCAATCGCGTGTCCCGGGTTGAGCAGACGACCATCAAAGCAGTCAACCAACTCGTTGTCCGTGCCCAAATGTTCCACAATCAGTCCGAGCTCCGGACGGTAGAATACATCCATTACCTCGTGCACGCACGTGTCAATCGTTCGCTGCAGGAACTCCGGTTCGAGCAACTGTTCGATTTCAAGTGCCACGTTGCAAAGAATCATCGGCAAGTCAAACGACTTCAAGGCTCGTGCGCCCGGAGCCGCCTTATTCCATTTACCCTTGGGATTTTCCACCTTCGAAAGCACGATGTCAAAGGTGCGCTTCGCAATGTCCGCATATTCTGCGTTGCCCGTAGCGATACTGAGCTGTCCGAAGGCAATCACTGCAAACGTGTAAGAGAAGATGTTGTAAGGTTCAACCAGGGGATGTCCCTCGCGGTCCAGTGCAAAGTACCAATTCAGGTTGCCATCGTGACCATATTTCTTGAGGAACTCCGCTCCCTGAATGGCACATTCGAGCCATTCAGGACGCTTTTCTACCTTGTTGTAGAGTGTGGCAAACATCCACACTTCGCGGCCTTGAAGCCAAACGAATTTATCTGTGTCGAAGACCGAACCGTCTCGGTCAAGACAGGTGAAATAACCACCCAATTCCTTATCTTGTGACTTTTCAAGCCAGAAAGGAACTACTTTGTCGAGCAATTCTGTACGATATTGTTCGGCGAGCTTTTTGAAGTCTGTCATTGAAGTAATGATATTGTTAGAAGTAAGAAAATCTTTTGAGCGCGAAGGTTGTTTTAGGAGATGCGTCTTTCCCAGGTCAAGCCGCTGAGGTCGCGGTTGTCCTTATAAAAGAAGGAGCAAATGTAGCCGACAAGTACAGATACCGCCATACCAACGAAGCCGTAGAGCAGGAAGCTTACCGGTGTCAGGTAGCGGAGCAAGAATACAGCCGCTACACCTGCAATAAACCCGCGCAAAGCGGCCTTACCGCCGATACGGGGGAAGAAAATTCCCATCAGGAAGAGCCCGCCCAAGCCACTGGAAAGTAATCCGAGGATTTCTTGGAAGAAGTCGAGCAGAGAGAGGATTTCCCACGTCGCCATCAGCAGTGCAATGCCCATACCTAAAAGTCCAGACATCAGACAAGCGCGGCGCGCCACCTTCAGCATCTCATTGCTTGAAGTAGCCGGACGCCAACGTTTATAGAAGTCAATACTGAAAGCCGTAGCCACCGAGTTGATGTTTGACGAGATTGTACTCATCGTAGCGGCAAAGATTGCTGCAATCAGCAAACCTGCGACTCCCTGGGGCATTTGGCTCATGATGAAGAAGGGGAAGATCGTATCACTCTTCGTCATCGTGTAATCTAATTCAGTCGGGTGCGTCTTGAAGAAGGTGTAAAGTCCAGCACCGATGGCAAAGAATGCAATTGAGATGCAGACACTCATCACACCGTTCATCAGGATACTGTGTCCAGCACTGCGTTCATCCTTGGTGGTCAAGTAGCGCTGAATGACTGTTTGGTCGGAAGTGTAAGATATGAGGTTGTTAGCCATGCCACCGAGGAGAATAACCCAGAAGCTGGCCGTTGTGATGTCAAAGCTCCAGTCGATTAAGCGGAACTTGTCAGCCGCCATACCAATATCTAAGAAGCCCGAAACCCCACCTTCCGTTCCATTAACCAAGTAAATCACAGAGAAGATGGC
>OIID01000050.1_pt1 | contig 51123 bp, 35 predicted proteins | sample 1582991 | NCBI WGS metagenome assembly OIID01 (sample SAMN02675048, study PRJEB24791) | human gut metagenome, SKBSTL034 | isolation source: stool | host: Homo sapiens | place: USA
ACGTTGTGGCTGGTATCCGTACGCCACAGCAGATTACGCTCGAAGGCTCACGCCGTTGGGCAGAACTTCAGGGTATTTCTGAAGAAGATCGTAAAGCAAACTATCCTTCTATGGAAGAGGCTATGCCCGAGATTTATCGTCAATTAGATGCCATCCAGACGAAGCTCGAAGAGCACTACCACGATATGCAGGATATGGAGTTTACCGTTCAAGAAGGTAAACTTTGGTTCCTCCAAACGCGTAACGGTAAGCGTACGGGTGCTGCGATGGTAAAGATTGCGATGGACTTGCTTCGTCAAGGTATGATTGACGAGAAGACGGCTATCCAGCGCTGCGAACCGCAGAAGCTCGACGAACTTCTCCACCCCGTATTCAGCAAGGAAGCTTTGGCTAAGGCTAAGGAATTGACTCGCGGTCTTCCTGCCAGCCCCGGTGCTGCATGTGGTCAAATCGTATTCTTCGCTGACGACGCTGCTAAGTGGCACGAAGACGGTCACAAGATTGTAATGGTTCGTATCGAAACTTCTCCTGAAGACCTCGCTGGTATGGCTGTAGCAGAAGGTATCCTCACGGCTCGTGGTGGTATGACTTCTCACGCTGCTGTAGTTGCTCGTGGTATGGGTAAGTGCTGTGTCAGCGGTGCTGGTGCGATCAACGTGGACTACAAGAACCGAACGGTTGAAATCGACGGAGAAGTATTGCACGAAGGTGATTACATCTCATTGAACGGTACAAATGGTCGTGTATATAAGGGCGAAATCAAGACTCAGGCTGCTGAGCTCTCTGGTGACTTCGCTGCTTTGATGGATCTCTGCGCTAAGTATACGCGTCTCCAGGTTCGTACGAACGCTGATACGCCGCACGATGCAAAGGTTGCACGTGACTTCGGTGCTGTAGGTATCGGTCTTTGCCGTACGGAGCACATGTTCTTCGACGCTGAGAAGATTGTTGCTATGCGTGAAATGATTCTCGCAGAAGACGTAGAAGGTCGTAAGAAGGCACTCGCTAAGCTCCTCCCCTACCAGAAGGAAGACTTCAAGGGTATCTTCCGCGCAATGGACGGCTATCCTGTAAACGTACGTTTGCTCGATCCTCCTCTCCACGAGTTTGTTCCGCACGATACGAAGGGTCAGGAAGAAATGGCTCAGGCAATGGGCGTAACGGTTGAGTACATCCGTCAGCGTGTAGACAGCCTCTGCGAACACAACCCGATGTTGGGTCACCGTGGTTGCCGTCTCGGTAACACGTATCCCGAAATCACGCAGATGCAGACTCGCGCCATCCTTTCTGCCGCCATCGACTTGAAGCGTGAAGGTTTGGATCCCCATCCCGAAATCATGGTGCCCCTTACAGGTATCCTTTATGAGTTCGAAGCTCAAGAAAAGGTTATTCGCGATGAAGCTGCTGCCCTTTTTGCAGAAGAAGGTATTGAGATTCCCTTCAAGGTAGGTACGATGATTGAAATTCCTCGTGCAGCTCTTACAGCAGATCGCATTGCTTCACGTGCGGAATACTTTAGCTTCGGTACAAATGACTTGACGCAGATGACTTTCGGCTATTCTCGTGACGATATTGCAAACTTCCTCCCCGTTTACCTCGATAAGAAGATCTTGAAAGTGGATCCCTTCCAGGTACTCGATCAAAACGGTGTTGGTCAGCTTGTAGAAATGGCTGTTAATAAGGGCCGCTCTCAGCGTCCTGACTTGAAGTGTGGTATCTGCGGTGAGCATGGTGGTGAGCCCTCATCCGTTAAGTTCTGCCACAAAGTTGGCTTAAATTACGTTAGCTGTTCTCCCTTCCGCGTGCCCATCGCTCGTCTCGCCGCGGCCCAAGCCAGCGTGGAAGAAATGTAATTATCTATCAGATAGATAATTAGCAAACTATAATAAGAGGTGGAAATCGTTGATTACTCAATGGTTTTCACCTCTTATTATTGGACAAATACATTGTATATTCAGGTATTTATTTTGACAGATTGTTGATTTCTGATTGTATTCCATCTAGAAAACGAGAAGCGTGCGCTCCATCCATTTGGGTATGATGGAATTGAAAGGAAACGGTGAGCGTGGTCTTGAAGAAGCCGTGTTTGTATTTTCCCCAGATTAGAAAAGGATTGTTGAATATACCGCTATACATGCCTACTGCACCATCAATTTCATATTGTGTCAGAGCAGAGGTGCCAATCACCATGCTGTTTGTCAAATCATGATTGACGCAACTGTCTGCGACCTTTTGGGTCAGCTGAAGATAGTTTTGATTGAACAAGGAGAGGTCCTCAGAGAAAGGAATGTCACAAGAACTGACTTCTCCTTCTTTGTTGGCTACAATGGTATTTACGGCTATGCTGTCGTATTGCATCAGTTTGCCACCGACGGGAAGCAGATAAAACTCCTTGATGCGACAGGCTGCCTTGCCGATACAGTAACACATGAGCATATTGAATTTCAGTCCTCTTTTCTTACTGACTTGAACGAGACGGGCCACATGGAGCATTTTAAAGAATGTCACCATGGGCATGGGTGCGTTTATCCACATTTCGAATGCGAATGCTCTGCTAGTTTCTAGTGGGTTTACTTCTTTCATCATCACTGCTTTTGGGGTGCAAAAGTAGTGATAGCATCCCGTCTGTGATAGAACAAAAGGGACATTAAACGGGATGGGTGAATAAGTCTGAGTATGGACTTGTCATTTCAAGAAGTGACCTGGGAGTATATCCACAGTGCTTTTTAAATTCGCGAATATAGTGCGATTGGTCTGCATATCCGCTAGCTAATGCGATTTGTGCATGGTTTATTCCTGTACTTTTCTGATGCTGTAAGAAAGACAATGCTTTTTGCAGCCGAACGATATGCGTGTATTCTTTGGGGCCCATGCCTACAAACGTCTTGAACTCTCTCTCAAACTGTTTCCTGCTGAGACAAGCCATGGATGATAATTCGTTTACAGAAACTTGTGGAGTCTTCAGAATCTGGGCAAGAGGTTCGTTTATTCTTTGAAATTTATATTCAGTACCCATACGCATAGTAGAAGCCTGTGAAAGCAGCCACCTTTCGATGTACTGAATGCACAGATTGTTGTCTTCGCAGTCTAAAATCCGTTTGGATAATTCAATCAAGCTCTTATTCTCAATATCAAATCCGGATACCTCCTGATTATAGAAGGAAATGGTAGGTATATTCAAGAACAAATTCAAGGTATGTGATTGAAAGACAACAACAATCATTTCAGTATGGCCATTTGCATAGATGTGGGATGAGAAATTGACTTGTCCGCTGATAGTGAGGGTGTCTTGCCATATTCCCAATTCAGGTATAAGCAATGGAGTCTTTTTGTGAAATATGATTTGCGGACAGCCAATAGGAAAAGTAAAGGTATTTAAAATCTGGTCGCTTTTAAATACCCAATAGTATCTAATGTATGGCTGCAATGCCTGGCATGGTTTGTAAAAATGAAAGGTGTCTTGAATCATTTCATATATAACAGCTTAGGATGGTCATGGGATTAAAAAATAGAAAAGGTTATCTATGGTGAATAATCCTTTTCCTTGAATGACTTAACCATATCCTTAAACGGATAAGGGGCCATGAGGTACTTCCGATTGGCAGACTGCAATGATGGGTTCACCCAGTGCATCTTCAATGGCCATCAACTTATCGAGGCTAAAGTTGTAAGTACCTCGCATCCATCTGCTGATTTCGGACTCTTTCTTTCCCAGACGCAGTGCAAGGTCTTTCTGTTTCAGACCTTTCGCTTTCAGTATCTCGTGTATTCTGTCCACGATTTTGAAAGACAAATCGACCATGTGCCTGATTTTTGGATTCACCTTCCGGCGTCTCGCTTCGATGGGATTGCTCTTTTTCATCATTTAGGTAAGATTTATTTTATTATTTGTTCAATCCGGCTGATTATTTCAGGAGCGTGCATCAAGGGCTCGCAATCGTTCATTTCGAAGACGGTTCCGTCGGCAAAGATACAGAACAATTTTGCTTCTTTGTACTTCAATGTGCAACAGGGTTGTTTGTTGTCTTTTTCCTCCCAATAAACATGGAGTTGCTTGTGCTGTTCTATTTCATGAGAAAGATAGATGGGTCTTCTCAGATATTCTGCCAGCATCGTCCGGATCTCCACGAATTTCTGCAACAAACGAAAGAAGTGGATTGCCTTGAATATTTCCGAGTAATTGGCAATTTCATTCGCTACCGGTGTGTATTTACATGAGCGGATGGCATAATCAATCGCCTGTGCCCGTTTGGTGGTATCCATCAAGATATTTCTCACGGAAGAACTGATTCTTCTGATAGTACCTGGCGGTTTTGTCATAACCGGGTAGAACTTTCTCTACAGCCGGGCGCAATGCTTCGTAGGTTTCGTAATTCGTACGGGCAAAACGGTCGGCCAGATGGTACAGAAACCAAAGTTCGATGCAGGGATGGCTTTCGATAAAGATAACTCCCTGCTTCTTGTATTTTTCTTTAGTTGCCAGATAGAGGTTGTATTGCTCCTTGTTGTTGACTAGCGTGTCCGTATCAATGACCAGGAACAACGCATCTGCCCGTTCCTGCGGCTTCTTCTTCAATTCCTTGTCAATCAGTTTCAGATTCTGCTTGTAGGAACTCCGGCTATTCTTGGGTACCTCAGGTACCATGGAGAAGCGGAACCGGTTGTTTGTTCTCAATCCGTCAAAGTAGAACCATTCCGTAAAGCCTTCCCCGTAGATTTTGATTGTATATTCCAATGGTCTCATCTGTTCCATACCTTCCCTTTTAGTCATTCATAAAAATGCTGCCCATATTGGGCTTGGCGCCGAGTTTGCCTGCACGGTAAGCATTCAGGATGGACACTTCCTTATGCAGACCGAAATCCTTGGCACGATAGACTTCCGTAGCGCCCGACTGGTTCTTATTGGCAAAATACACCATATCCCTGCGGATGTACTCCTCGTCCAGCAACATGAGGTTGTGGGTGGAAAAGATGAGCTGCCCCCTTTCAGAGTTGACCAGGAAGGTTTTCAGGATGTGGGTGAACAGGTCGTAGTGCAACGAACTGTCCAGTTCATCGCATACCAGGATCTGCTGGTTCTTCACCATGGTATAAAGCAAGGCCGAGAGTCCGTACATGCGGTTGGTTCCGTCCGACTCATCCATATTTGATAAATCTCCGGTATAGAAAGGAGTCTGGTGGGTGAAAAACAGTTCCTGCTTGGCCAGGTTGTCGGTCTGCGGTTCAGGCAAATGGAGAACATGCGCAATCTGTCTGACTTTTTCGAGTGTTTCTGCTGCCACTTCTCCTTTTTCTTCCTTGATATATAAGTCCGAAATGTTGAAGTCTGCCTTGTTCAGCATTTCACAGATAAACTTTTTACTCTCGCTGTCCAGACGTACCACATCGTTGGCAAACTGTTCCAAATCCATCCGGTTGTCGAGCATGGGTAGGATCGTTCTTTCCAGATATGCGCACAGATTGTCGAACAGCGCATTCCTTTCCACATTGGCATTCATGTAGGTGGCCAGCACACTCATATTGGGCAGGCAGTTGGATTCCACGAAAAGCTTTTGCGTAGCCGTCAGCTTCAGCAAGGGTCCGAAAGAGATGGTGGAGTTGCCTTTTTCTTCTATCCATTTGCGTTCAAAGAACAGAGCACGGCGGCTGTTGGGATAGAAATAAAGTTCCTCCTTGTAGATTCTCACTCCGTCCATTTCCACAAAATACTCATAGCGGATGTCGCCGATATAAAATATCAGCGTAAAAGAGGAGCGCTGGTTTCGGCTGTCCGCATCCATCAGGAAAGGTGTCAGTCCCGTACCTGAAGTGCTTTTGCGCGGACGATTCAACAAAACGTAATAAACCAGCCACACTAAGGCTTTCAGCAGATTGCTCTTTCCGGAGGCATTCGGGCCATAAATCACTCCCAATTTGGATATGCGTACATTCTTGATTTTTACCACCGCATATTCTTCATAGGTCTTGTCAGCCGAGGCTGTAAAGTCCAATGTCTGTTCTTCCCTTATTGAGAGGTAGTTTTTGACTTTAAATTGTAGAATCATATTCTTATAGCGTTATTTTCGTAAGATATTTGCAAATATAGGCATTAAAAAGAAGAATGGCTAATCTTATCACTGTTTTTATCCGGCTGGTTGGCGAATTTTTGATGAAAAATGCTGTGATTTGAACTTTAACATCTGCCAAACGCTATTTTACTGCTGAAAAAGTAGGATGTTTAATGTTTAATGATTAACTTTGTAGGTGATACAAGGCGTGTATTAAACGCTGATAGTTATAATTGAAAGTAGAAGTAATATTATTAAACAATCAGTGAGGTAGTGATTGGTAATGTTGCCATCCAGTCATTACGCTTGAAACAAGAAAAAAGACTGTGCTCATTTGTGTGTACACTAAAAAGGCCACAATTCAGACGAGGTTGCGGTTGAAGTCCATACACTTCACATACACCAGCTATTGTATGGGCTGATATACAGCATTCAATTGCTGCCGTCCACGCTGCAGTTGTAGAATTCTGAATTTAGGCCGATTTTAGAGCGAAGAGAACGTAAAACGCATACACTATACATACACTAAATCAATAAGTTAGTGATTATCAAATGCGTTTTGAGCGGCCCAAGCTGCCGTTGAGGAATAACTCTGAATTAGCTTAATTTTTATATCAGGCTGTAACTCATTGAAATACATGAGTTACAGCCTGAGTTGTTCTTATACGGTTCGTACACTTGACAACGGAAACCACGCCAAATGTGCGTACTGGCTTACTCCCTGCTTACACTAAAATTGATGTTGCTTACACCATCAAAAAAGCCTATGGCAACGTAAAAAAGAAAGGCTTATGACAACTACATTAAAAGTAATCGTAAGGAAGCCGCGAACGGACGGCCTTTACGCAGTGTACATCCGAATCGTACACAACCGGAAACCCGGATACATCAAGACCAACAAGATTGTCGATGCGGATCATATCTCTAAGGAGAATGAACCGACTGACCCTGTCGTTAATGAGTATTGTTCAATGCTGGTACGACAGTACACAGACCGGCTGAACAGAACCAACACTTCACTTTGGTCTGTCAGTGAAATTATAGAGTATCTTCTCAAAACGGATGAGGAGGTGTGCTTCTTCAGTGAGTATGCCCGTATGTTCATCCGTCAGATGCGGGCTGACGGACATGAACGCAATGCCAAGAACTATCAGCTTGCAGTGGCACATCTGGAACGCTATATGGGAACTACACGAGTTATGTTTGGGCATTTGACTGCAGCCGTCCTCAAAAAATGGATCAAAAAAGGATGGCATCCTCTGTGGGACTGTCATCCTTTCTATAGCTGGCTTCGCCACTTGGTTGGGTGTGGACTATCAGTGGCGAGGGATTCTGATGATGGTGGTGTTCCACCTGCTGAGGAACGTCAGTAGATCTTCTTTTCCCTCCGGTAGAAAGGCGCAACTATTCTGTGCCTTTCCGCTGATGATGCACTATGGGATAGTTGGCGCTTTGCTGGCATGTCTGGTGATTGCTCGTTATGATGGAAAACGCGGGTTCATCCATGGCAAGGTGGCGAAGTATGCGTTCAATCCGGTGCATTTGCTCTGTTTAGTAGGATACATCGTTCTCTTTCTATAAGCCATTCATTCCGGTTTCCAGACAAAGCAGTTGCCGCTTGATTTCCAGACCACCTCCATATCCTGTCAGTTTACGATTGCTACCAATCACCCGGTGGCAAGGAGCGATGACGGAGAGAGGATTGGCATTGTTGGCATTGGCTACTGCACGGATGGCAGCAGGTTTTCCGATACAGCAAGCCAACTCCTTATAGGTTTGGGTGCTTCCGTAGGGAATCTGTAGTAATTCTTTCCATACACTCCGTTGGAAATCAGTTCCGGAAAGCAGAAGAGGCATTTGAAATGCAGTTCTCTTTCTTGCAAAGTATTCTTCCAGTTGGGATTGAGCTGTTTCAATCACCTCGCTTGTTCCTTCCAAATAGGTCGCAGAAAGTCTGGTCTGCAGCCGTTCGTCAATCCGTCGGCCATGTTCAGTTGTTGTGCGCCAGTCACACAGGCAGAGCCTGTTTTCAAAAGAACCCAGCAGCAATACCCCTATAGGTGAGGCATAAGGCTTGACTATAATCACTCGTTCTGCTCTCATATCCGTTTTGTTAGAAAAAGGAACCAACCCATTCCACAATTTTTACTGCGGCCAATACCATAGCATAGATAAGTCCGCAGAGAATAACGATTAGAAAAGCCATACCTACCGATTTCCGGTCTATCTCCTGCATGATGGCTCTGTTGCCCTCCACATACCCCTTTATCATGGCCGCATTTTTTGTAAATGCTCGTTTGAAGACATCACCGACTACTCCTATATAAGGAATAATACCGATGAGTACATCCAGAAGGATGTTGCAGACAATGGCCAGTGTCAAGGGAATGCTTCTCAGTTTGACAATGCTCAGATAAAGATAAGGCACTGCAAAAACAGAAGTCAGCGCATCACCGAAGCCGGGCAACACCAAACCTATCAATGGATCCAGCAAGCGCCGGTCCATCCATTGGGCTATCGCATGTACCAGCTTGTACGATGCCGAGTTCTGGATTATTTCCTGCTTCTCATTCGTCATCATCAGGATTGGGTCTTCTTTTCTTTACGTAGTTCCTTGTTGATACTTTGTACAATACTATTTCTGCAGATGCTTGATTTCATCGCTGTCTTTGGCATACTGATCGGTAAGCTGGTAAGTTTCTTGAATGGCCGCCTTACGTAGCTCTTTGACGATGCCTCCCTCAGGAATGAGCCTTTCACTTTGCCAGTATTCCACCACCCGGTTGACCATGGCAGAGCGGAGTGCCTTTCTGGTTTCCGCACTTAGTTTCTTGAACGGAAGTTCCTGTACACATTCCGTTTCACCGGGGATAAGCGGACAGTCGTTGGCTGTATCATACTGTGATCCGAAAGCCATGTAGTCCTCCCACAGACCGAAGTCTTTCTCTGTCTTCACAAAGGAAGCAGTCTCTACCTTCTTTTTGTGTTTCTTCTTAGCCATATCGTATTTGAAATGTCAGGATTCTTCCTCTCTGATAGCCTGTGCCAGTTGCTCGAAGCTGATGCGTATTTCATCACGCACCTTTCTGAACTCGGTGATGATTTCTTCCGGTGTCCCCGTGAACGCATCGGGGTCGTCAAAGCCGATGTGCAGTCTGTGTCTGACTTCACTCCTGAAGAGCGGACAGGTTTCACGGGCACCTCCGCAGACCGTGATGACATAGTCCCATGGTTGGTTCAGATAGCAGTCTACCTGTTTCGGATAGTGATGGCTCAGGTCGATGCCTATTTCCTTCATCACCTGAACAGCCAGGGAATGAACTTCACTGGCTGGACGAACGCCGGCTGAATGGATTTTAAACGAAGGTTCCAGTTGTTGCAGGATGCCGTGAGCCATTTGGCTTCGGCATCTGTTTTCGGTACAAAGTATCAGTATTTTCATGATTGAGGGATGGAATGTGAGGGATGAAAAGGACAATGCTTTCCGATACACTGGTTGTTAGCGTCGGAGCGGTGGCAGACAATGGGTTTCATTTCCAGTGTGACACCCTTTGTTTCTTGGATATATTCGGCAGCCGCCTGAAGGGACAAGTAAGAGTTACGCTTGCAGCAGCGTGGACCGCCCACTTCCCCGTTTTTCAGCAGCGACCGGGCCGTCATCAGGTTGCTTTGTCCCCAGGATTCCTGAGTGAGCGGGGTGGCACCGGAGAGGATGGACATGCACATACCGGTACTGATGGCAGCCCCGCAGCTTCCCCAAAACCCGCAGGCACCACCCGGCACCTTTTGTCCCCGTGCCAACATTTCCTTCAAGGCCGTCAGTAGCTCAATTCACCTCCGGCATTGCGGTAGGCGGTCAGGAGGGCAGCACCCACCAGCGTATGATGTTCTGGTCCGTGCATGTGGCAGAAAGGCAGGCTCATCAGGTGGTCCAGTATTTCGACAGGATTTTTGGATGTTTCATTCAGACAGTAACCGATTACGGCATCCATTCCCTTCGTATGGCATTCGTTGCAGACATAGTGTCCGTTAATGCAGCGCGTTTGGCTCATTTCCTGTCGGTGGCAGAGTGCGCACTCCATCAGCGTTTCCGTTTCCAGATATTCCAGCGGAGCCTGGCATATCAAGCATTCTTCTTTCATTATATAGTTGTTTCTTCTTCTTCTGAGTTGTTTCAGTAATGACACGAAGTTCGTAAAAAGTATGGAAATGAGCAAAGAAAGGTGCTTTTTCTTTGGCCTTCCAAGCTACAGATACTGTTTCTTCACTTGTACCACTGCTTGTATGTATCTCGGGTCTTCCGCATAGCCAATGGCACGTAGCCATTTCAGATAATCTACATCGCTGGAGTTTATCCAGTTCTTTTGACCATACCGATACTGCACCTTGGTATAAGTAAGCCCGGACACTTTCCATCCAATGGTTGAACTCATAGTACTTTCTGGTTTTGGTCTTGGTAAGACCAAACAGGTTGTGCCTGTCCCAGCAGAGCGGTGAACGGAATCAGCCCGTTTCCAGAATGGCTTGTGCCAGTACAATCTTTGGGTGTTTGATGCCGTTACGGATGATTTCCTGATAGAGATTGGAAATAGTGAGTGCAGGCAGTGTTTTAGCTTCTTCCAAGACTTCTTTTGTTGGCTCCATTTTTGGGGACAATTTTTATAAACCTACCATAATAATACCTTTTAGGTTCAATGACAAAATCACCTGCAATGACATTTTCCTGAATATAGTTATGCGATTCATTTACAAATGATTTCATAAGATCCTTAACCTTGTAGTACACCTCTTTGGAAATGAACACTGCATCAGAAGGGATATCCCCATTATTGTCATATTCGTCTGGATATTCCCACCCATGAACCATTCTTTCACTTATACCAATGGAATAAGCATCAAGAGCTATATCCCTGACTTCATCGATAAGATAGATAGTAATCGGTTCCTCTTTAGTGGAACTTTTCAGTATAAAGCTATCTCTCGGTTGATACTGTGATACTGTCTCCAAAAGTGTGTCTTAGACCCCTAGTAACTGAATTGGTTCATACATGCTGAAACTATAGATAATTTTGAGCTATCACCCATAGAACCATTGAATAATTTGACTGATGCTTCATTATGAACATTGGATCCCAACATAGACTTAAACATAATATGAGGGTGGATTCAACTAGAATCCACCCTCATATTATTACAATAAGTATATGCAGAATTTTAGCAAAGCTTACGAGCGCCGTCACCGATAACAACATCAATTACAATAGGCTCTTTACCAAACTTCTCCTTATATGCTTTTTTAGCTGTTTCAATGAAGTTCTCATAGAGGTCATCGCTTACGAGGTTGATTGTGCAACCGCCGAAGCCACCGCCCATGATTCGAGAACCCGTTACGCCACAACTGTGAGCTACCTCATTGAGGAAGTCAAGTTCGGGGCAAGAAACTTCATATTCCTTGCTAAGACCGTAGTGCGTTTCATACATCTTTTTACCAACTTCTTCATAGTCACCTTCTTCCAATGCAACGCAAACTTCGAGTACGCGATACTTTTCACCAATCACGTACTTAGCACGCAATGCATCTTCTTCGCTAACTTCTGCACGGACTTCATCCAACATGTCGTAAGTAGCATCACGAAGTGAACCTACCTCGGGGTGGTGCTTCTGAATAGCTGCTACAACATTTTCGCAGCTCTTGCGACGATCGTTGTAAGCAGAAGAAGCCAAGTCGTGCTTTACTTGAGAGTTAAGTAAAACAAGCTTGTAACCCTGCGGATCAAAGGGGAAGTATTTGTATTCCAAAGAGCGGCAGTCCAAACGTATCAAGCTACCTGATTTACCAAATACAGATGCAAACTGATCCATGATACCACAGTTGCAACCGATGTAGTTGTGTTCCGTAGCCTGACCAACCTTAGCCAAAGTAAACTTATCAATTTGATTCTCGCCAAAGAGATCGTTCAATGCAAAAGCATAAGTACTTTCGAGAGCAGCAGAAGAAGACATACCTGCGCCAAGGGGTACATCACCAGCAAAAGCCGTATTGAAACCTTCAACAGGCACGCCTAGCTTCATCATTTCGCGGCAGACGCCGAAGATGAAACGGAAGTGCGTAGCAGAAGGACCCTGCTCGTCGTCCAAAGAGAATTCTACATAATCCTTCAAGTCAATAGAGTATGCGCGAACCTTGCGCGTACCGTTCGGCTTGATTTCGGCAATAACGCCTTGCTGTACAGCACCTGGGAACACGAAACCGTCATTGTAGTCGGTATGTTCGCCGATAAGGTTAATACGACCGGGTGAAGCATATACTGATCCCGTGGTGCCGTCAAAGTGTTCAATGAAACGGCTTCTTACATCTTCGATTGTTAATTTCATGAGTTGTAAAATATATAGAGGCAAAGCAAGAGCGGAAGTTGAGGAGTATAAGTTGCAAAGCAGAGAGTAGGGGAGAAGCCCCTTTTTTATACCCATGTTCAGCCTTCACGCAGCAAATTCCTCTCTCACTATTGCCTGGAGGTTAGTTAATACGAATTATTCTTCACGCTTAGTTACGCGGCTACCTACCAAAGCATAGAAGAGGAGGTAAGCTGCGCAGAATACGACTACCCAGAAGCTGTTGATATAACCTACAGCGTCAGCTACAGAAGCTTGGATGAACATCATCACAGCGCAACCGAACACCATCGTCATAAAGATACCGCTGGCGATAGCCGTGTATTTGCCAAGACCTTCAACGGCCATGTTAAAGATAGCACCCCACATTACAGAAGTGCAGAGACCTACGAGGAGGAAAGCAAAGATACCAACCGGTACATCCTGCCATACCATCGTGAGGCTACCCCAGTCAACCCCCGGGAAGCTTACCTTCACGTCAACGGGAGCAAACATACCGAATACGACCAGAGCGATGGTCAACGTCGAAACCGTGGTAATCATGGCGCGGCTGCTCACCTTGCTACCGATGCTGGCACCTACGAAACGACCAATCAACATCATGAACCAGTAAACAGCAACCAACATACCTACTGTAGAAGCGGGGATACCATCGGCAATGAGATACTGCTGTACAAAGTTAGGCACACCAACTTCAATACCCATGTAAAGGAAGATAGCCAAAGCACCGAGTGCGAAGTGGCTGTGGCTCATTGCGCCCTTGATGAGGTCTACGCGAACGGGAGCTTGTTCGGGCTCTTCGATCTTCGTAAAGAAGATTACGACGAATGCGATTGCGAAAATTGCTAAGGCTATCAAGAGTGCGGGCGTAGCGTCCGCAATTTTAGCCTTCGAAGCATCAGCTATGAGCGCACCCATCAAGATGTAGCAAGCTACAGCTGCAGAAGAGTTGAACACACCACCAATCTGAATCAACTGGTTACCAGAATTTCCACCGCCACCAAGGAGGTTGAGCATCGGGTTAACTACGCAGTTAAGGATACACATGCAGAGACCAGCGATGAAAGCACCTACAAGGTACACACCGAATACAAGACCTACATTGCCTTCCACGGGAATCTGACCACTGTACCACTGAATACCAATACCCAGCATACCTACAATGAGACCGATAAGCGCCGTCTTCTTGTAACCAAACTTAGCGATAAGCATACCAGCGGGGATACCCATTACCAAGTAAGCTACGAAGTTACCATAGTTACCAATCTGAGCGAGTACGTTTGAGATTTCGCCCTGGTTCTTGATGATGGTTGCCATCGGTGTACAGAGGTTCGTCACGAAGGCAATCATGGCGAAGAGCGCGATCATCACGATGATGGCTCCCCACTGTTTCTGAGAATTACTCATGTCGTTTAAAATAGAAAGATAATTAGTTAGTGATTAAATAGATGTTCGAATATTAGGAGATTAAAAAAGCGTACGCTACCAATATACCATAAAAGAGAGGTTGAGTTCGAAGGTTGAGTATCAAGCATTGACTTTCAGCATACACTTTTACTTCGAGACCTCATGGGCTGATCATTGGTAAAATTTGTTTTAAATAGGAAATCACTGTATCGGCTAAAAGTCTCGGAGTCTTGCGGCTAGTCCAAGTACTTGTTCAGTTGAACCTTTCGATTCGAACCCGAAGCAAAAGTACTTCATTACCAACTCTTTTAACCGATACAATGTCGTAAATGTCAGTTTATTTTTCTACGCCAAACTTATAGATTGTCTTTTGCGTATATACCTGTCCGGGTTTCAGAACTACGGGCGGGAAGTAAGCGCGGTTCGGACTATCGGGGAAGTGTTGTGCTTCGAAGCAGAGTCCTGAGCGACGTCCGAAAGTAGCTCCGTGCTGACCCTTATAGCCGTCAGCCCAGTTGTCAGAGTAGAATTGCACGCCTGGCTCCGTCGTGTACACTTCCATCGAGCGTCCACTCTTCGGTTCTACAATCTTAGCTGCAAAGGTCAGTTCGCCCGGTTCGTTTTTATTGAGCACAAAGCAGTGGTCATAACCCGCACCATTGCGAATCTGTTCATTGTCCGTGTCGTCAATGAAGTCGCCGACACGGTGAGGAGTCGTAAAGTCGAAGGGAGTACCTTTTACGCTACGGATTTCGCCCGTAGGAATGCTGTTTTCATCAATTGGAATGTAGAAATCTGCGTTAATCTGGCAGATAACGTCCTCACAAGTAGGAGTAGGATTGGCAATACCAGCGAGTGAGAAGAAACCATGGCTAGTCATGTTGACCACCGTCTTCTTATTTGTAGTACCTTTGTAGTCTATCTTTAGTTCGTTGTCGTCACTCAGCGAATACATGACGGTCATCGAAAGTTCACCAGGGAAGCCTTCTTCGTAATACGCTGAAACATAACGGAGCACGAGCGTACGCTCATTGATTTGTTCTGCATCCCATACGCGGGCATGGAAACCGGTAGGTCCGCCGTGCAAGTGATTGGGACCGTTGTTGATGGCTAAGTTATACTCTTTGCCATTGAGTCTGAACTTGCCATGGCAGATACGGTTGCCGTAGCGACCAACTAAGGTGCTCAAAAAGGGTTCGGGAGAGTTGATGCAATCCTCGATGTTGTCGTGTCCTTGAATCACGTTTGCGTACTTGCCATCGCGGTCTGGAATCATAATCGCAACGAGTGAACCACCGTAATTGGTGACAGCCACCTCCATTCCGTTCGCATTGCGAAGGAAATAGAGGTCTACCTCTTTGCCTTTTATGACTCTTTGGAAATCTTCTTTTTTAAGTCCACTGAGAGACTGTACATTGTTTTCCATGATAATGAACGTATTTAATAAATGAATATGTGCTATTCGCTTTGCAAAATTGAAGAAAAGATTTTGAATCTCCAAAGCCTTGCATAAAAAATATAAGGGAAGATTTTAGCGATTCTTTTGCGAAATGTCATTCCGTTGTCAACCTTCTATCCTTCACCACTTGTTGAACGCATTCATTCGCTCGCGAGTTCGAAGTTTAATTTTTACTCGAGCAAATATTACTTATAGATTGAATCTGACGAATAAAGGACATTCCTGATTCCTTTCAGCGGGCTCGTATTTGAAGCCCTCGTAGGCAAAGGCGGGTAAGTCTTCAGGCCTAGAGATTCGTTCCAGCAAGACGATTCGCGCCATCGCCCCGCGACACGTTTTTGCCCACACCGCCTGTGTACGTCGCTTTCCGTCCTTTTCCACTTGAAAGACGGGGCGGACAATCTTCAGTTCTCGATTCAAGCGTTTCCAATCTACCAAATGCGTAAACTCATCGGGAGCCAGCCACACTAAGCAACCATCATCGGCCTTCACCGCCTCCACGAGCAGCTCGGTCAGTTTCGGTCTCCAGTATTCAAAGAGCGTTTTTCCGCCAGCAGTGGCCAATTCGGCACGTCCCTCTAAGCGGTACGGATGAATGCCGTCCAACGGACGAAGCAATCCGTATAGGAAAGATGCTATCCAAAGGTGACTTTGAGCATAGATTAAGCTATCTAAATCTATAGTGTTGGCATTCAAGTGTTTGTAAGCTTGCCCGTTGTAGGCAAATAAAGCCGGAATAGTTGGTGATTCACACTCAAATGCTGCAAAGCGTGCATGATTCTGGCGTGCAATCGTCTCATTGCATTGATAGAGCGCTTGCAGTTCATTGGGCGTGTAAGCCTTCAAGTCGTTTACAAAGCAGCGAGCTTCCTGCTCAAAAGCAGGTTCGCTTAATTCGGCAAGGGGCAACGTGGGTGATTGGTCGTGCATCAGCTTTGCAGAAGCTAAGAGTAGTTGCATGGGATGGGGTCTGTTTATAGGGTAAGCCGGAATTGTATTTCGCATCATCGCTTCGCGCGTGTTCACTCGTTTTTTAAACCGTAACACGATTCAGCAATTAAGCAGTTAAGGAGCAGATTCATCTCGTTCACTCAAGAGAAAGGTGCATCGAAAAATCTATTTTCAGCAACAGCTACGATGTTTTTAGTACACTTTTCAGCTTACATACTTCTCTCGTGGGTGAGTAAACCTGCTTATCCAAAGGAGGCTCTGAAGCAAAGAAGTTGTGCCTTTGTTTCAGAGCCTTTGCATGAAATGTATTTGTATTTGAAGTTCTCGAAGAGTTAGGGAACCAAGTACTTGTCGCCTGTATCCTTTACGATGACTTTCTTGTACGCATCGCTATAACCTGGACGTTCTGGACGAGCACCCAGTCCGTCTGGAGTCAATTCAAATTTGCCATCTTTCTCTGGTCTTATTGTTTGGTCATTATACTTCACTACCAAGTATTGTCCCAACTGTATCCAGCGGTTCAGCATCTCGTTGGCACAGCGATTAGAGAAATCCGTCAAATATGCCTTAGCGCGAGCTGGAGCTTCCTTCAGCAAAGTCAACGCTTTTTGGTCGACAGTAGCTACATCCTTGATGTACTGACCTTCCAACTCATTCCGAACCTTCTCCAAGCTTGGGAACAATTGATTATAGCGCGGGTACGTCATGTTTGAAACCCAGTTTTGAATCCAGAAAGCCGACTTCCAGGAGAAGGTAACTCCGTCTGCATCCTTCGGATCGTAGCAAGCAGGTGCCTCTTTGGCTGAGCAATACACCGGCGTATAGGGTACCATGTTCGGATCATCGTTTCCGTACCATACGATGCCACCTACTGCGTCGGGCAGTTGCGGTCTGATTTGTACCACATACGTACCCGCAGTCTGCTGTGTTGAGATGGGACGTTCGTTAAAGTAACGCTTGCCCTCACGTTCCCACTCCAGCGGCGTGGGACGATACGGTGCACCGTAAGGACCTGCTCCTGCATCCTTCGTTACGTCAAAGGGGGTACCTTCGTAATGGTCACGCATCGAGTGCATCACGTCTTGTAACGATAGTTTCTGCTTCGGCTTAAAGTAAAGCGGCATTATCTCTGCCTGACCGATGTGACGACCGTCTACAAAGTCCAAATAGCGATCCATACCCTTCACCCAACGGTTATAGAAGCTCCATACGCGTGCCTCGCAATAACGTATTGCGCCAAAGTCTGCAGGTGCATAAGCTGATGAAAAAGAGAAATCTTCATCCTTACCATTAAAGTAACCCTTCTTACGAGCAAAACTGATTACGTCTTTCGAACAAAGCACATTTTGCTTATCCTTTCGGTTAAACTTATGAATGCGACTGTGATTGGCATGACAGGCTATGCAGTCATCGGGAATGCGTACTGTCACCCATACGGTACCCTTTTCGTCCGCACCCTTACCAATCATCTCCAAAATCCAGATTTCGTTTTTGTCTACAATCGAAAAGCTTTCACCGCTCGAAGCATAGCCATATTGATCGACCAAACTCGTCATTACCTGGATAGCCTCGCGTGCAGTTTTCGAACGTTGCAACGCAATCGTCATCAGGCTCACATAGTCAATGATACCCTTCGGATCCATCAACTCCTCTCGACCTCCGAAGGTCGTTTCCGTGATGCCTACCTGGTGCTCATTGATATAACCCATCACCGCATAGGTATGCGGAGCTTCCGCTATTTCACCGAGGTAATGATTCGTATCTCCGTCTACCACGCGGCGCATGGTGCCAGGAGCGTGATCCGCAGCCGGGAGGTAGAGCAAACGGCCAAACATGCCATAATCATCTTGGTTGTAGGTAATAAATGCCGAACCGTCCGTCGAAGCCTTCTTGCCGACCAGAAAACTGGTGCATGCTTCGCTGGGAACGCTGCCTGCCAAGGTAGCACATAGCGCAAATGCCATTTTACCTAAGAATTGTTTCTTCATGTAATGTATAATATAGGAAGAGTTAGATATTAAAATCTGAGGTTATAAAGTTACGTTGGGTGTAAAGTACTACTGAGGAACATGGATTATTCGTAAGTTCAACAGAAATGCTTATCGAATACTTGTTATCCTCTACTTTATCACCTTGCCTCCTCAATTTTTGATGAGTGAAGAAGCGTAACTTTATAACCTCATAATCTCACAGCTACAACAATGTTTAGCACGCCTTGAAAGACATGTCCAAACCTTTTACCGAATGCGTCAATGCACCTACCGAAATGTAGTCGACGCCGCATTCAGCATAATCGCGAAGTGTATCGTAAGTAATGCCGCCGCTCGATTCCGTTTCAAAACGATGATCAATCAGTTCGACAGCCTTCTTCGTATCTTCCACTGAGAAGTTATCCAACATAATGCGGTCAGCACCACCGTGTTCCATTACGTGGCGAATTTCGTCAAAGGAACGGCACTCAATTTCCACTTTCAGATTCAGTCCTTTCTCCTTCTGATAAGCGGCACAACGATCCAGTGCATTGGCAATGCCACCCGCAAAATCCACGTGGTTATCTTTCAGCAAAATCATGTCGAAGAGGCCGATGCGGTGATTTACGCCGCCACCGATTTTTACAGCTTCCTTTTCCAGCATACGCATACCTGGAGTCGTCTTGCGCGTATCAAGCACACGGGTATTCGTACCTTCCAGACGCTTCACGTACTTCGCCGTCATCGTCGCGATACCGCTCATGCGCTGCATCACGTTAAGCATCAAGCGTTCCGTTTGCAACAACGAACGTACTTTGCCCGTGACAATCATTGCCACATCGCCTGGTTTCACGTGTGCGCCGTCTTCCATGAATTGTTCCACCTCCATGGTGGGGTCAAAGCGGTGGAAGATTTCCTTCGCGATGCGCATACCTGCCAAGATGCCTTCTTCCTTAATGAGGAGCTTTGATTTACCCATCGCATCCTCAGGGATGCAACACAGGGTGGTATGGTCGCCATCACCAATATCTTCGGAGAATGAAAGGTCAATCAGTCGGTCGTTGAGTTCGTCTACAGTGTACATAATATAATATAATATAAATAAAGTTTGTTGGTCGATCGAAATCGTTGATTTATAAAAGAAAACCAGTCATCCATAAGTAGGTGGGTAACAAACTAGTAACAAAAGTGCATTACTTTTGCCTGTTGGCTGGCTTTCTAGGAGCAAAGGTAGAGATTCTATTTTAATAGGCAAATCAAGCTTCTGGCTATCTGTTGCATCTAGTTGAAGCTAACCACCTTGAAAAGGGCTGCTTAATCATCCTGCCTGTCATGGGGAGGAATAACTCCTCTTGCCTGTAAACTTAAAGTCCCCCGCATTCTTCTTCACAAGGTGCGGGGGATAATACGATAACGGCCAGCTCTAAGGATGGAAGAGCTGGCCGTTCTTATTGGGTGTTCGCACCTCGGGGAGGGAGTGGAGGAGGAGTGAAGGGGATGCCCTCGGTGCGAACGGTGCAAAGGTGGGCATATATTTTCGGGTAATACTCATTAGTGCAAAGAAAATGAGTGCTCATTGAATATTAATTGAAGTAACACTAGAAGTAGTAAGAAGTAGTGACTAAGTAGTAAGGGAGTAGTATGGATTTAAAAAGAAAACGGATTCAGCCACTCTGACTGAATCCGCTGTATTTGTATGGTATTTATGACTGGAGGATACCACAATGGTACGTATGATTGGGTGTTACCACAATGCGACTTTGCCACCTGTTCCAAGATCGAGAGTGGCGGTGGCAATGCCTAATGCTCTGAATACTTTGCTCATGGTGGAAAGGGTGATGGAGCTTTTGCCATTCTCCAACTTGCATATTTGGGAGCGTTTTACTCCGACTCTTTCACCTAATTCCTCTTGTGTGAGGTTTTGTTTGAGACGCTCCTTTTTGATTGCTTCTCCAACAAAGTAGGCTTGGATGTCTTCTTTGAGTTGTGCTTCCATTGCATCGCGCTCGGGTGTGCCGATTGGACCCCATACTTCGTCTACGACTTCGCTGAGTGGAGTTAATTGAATCTTTGCCATGGTTATTTGTTTTTTTCGTTGAAGTATTCTTTTTTCAATGTTTCTGCTTTTTCGATTTCTTTCATAGGGGTTTTCTGAGTTTTCTTGATTATACCATGAGTGGCTATTATCAAGGCCTCGGTTTCTGTATCCCAAAATGCAAATAATCGATAGCATGTTCCGTTGAAAAGTGTACGGAACTCCCAAATATCTGAGTTCTCCAGTTTTTTGAAGAGCTCCTTATCAATTTCTCCTTCTTGAACTTTAAGGAGGTTATAGGATATTTTCTTTTGCGCTTTTTCAGGTAGGGACATTAAAAATGTCTTTGCTGATTCCATTAACGCAATTCTGATTTTTCGCTTGCTCATTGGTTGGATTTTTCTGATGGCGCAAAGATAATAATTGTTTCCAATTTAGCGAACAATCGGGTTTATTGTTCCTCTTCTGCCAATTGTGCCAGTCGGGAGGAGAGGGTCTGCTTGTCGTCGGTGATGGCCATGTCGACGGTGGTGGCTTGCATCTTGGGAGTCGTGTAGTTGAGCAGCTTGAGTTCTGCGTCGATTCGGTCGCGCGGATCGAGGGCTTCCATGTCGAGGTCGTATTGGCTGCGGCCTGTCTCGGGGTCGGGGGTGAAGTAGAGCAGGGAGTGCTCGCGAAGGAAGGTTTTGAGGGGTTTGTCTTTGTTGGGGGTGCCTGCGGTTCTTCCACCGAGGCGACCGCGTCCGTCATTTTTTTGTCTGGGCATGAGGGGGGAGGAGTTAGGTGGTTATGGAGTTTGAATTGTAGCGATGTTGCGACTTAGGTGTAGGTGGGGCGGCGGGGACGCTGCTTGTACAGGGCTTTTTCGCGCACATCTTGCAGGAGGGTGGTGGCGTGGTCGGCATATTGTCCTGCTTCTTCTTTGTTGGTGATGGAGTACCATCGGGACAGGATGGCGTGGACGAAATAGGCTTGAAGACTTTGCTGCATGGTGGGAAGGTGGGCGGTGTTGAAGGCTACACTGACGTTGAGAGATAGGGTGTAGGTTTCGGGGGCTAGACTGTCGGAGGACAGGAGGCTGATGAGCGACTGGGTGGCTTCGGCACGGGCTTCTTCGAAGTAACGGGTGAGGATGTCGGTGTCGGCACGGGTGGTGCTGATGCGCTCGTAGGCACTTGCATCTGCTGTCATCTTGGCTCCGGTATAGCCTGTTGCCTGGCGAACTTTCTCGTTTATTTCCTTGCGGTTTACGGTGAGTTGAATTTGCATAATGATGTGTAGGGTTTAGTGGTTGAGGAGGTTGATGTTGATGCCGATGCCGACGTAGGGCTGCATGCCTTTGGGTGTGTAGCCGTAGCCCGCTTGGATGCCGAAGCTCCAACGGCGGGGGCGGGCGGCGGGCAGGGCAGTCTGGCGCACGATGAGGGTACGGGGGTAGACTTCGATGCTGTCGAGCTGGGGGCGGTACCCGCTCACCCAGGCCGTGTAAGCCGTGTCGCGGTACACCTGCTGCGTAATCGGGAGCATCACCGTTTGCGCGGTGTCGGGAAAATGGTCGGCGGCGGGCGGGACATCGGCGGAATCTTTTCCAATGTTTGCAAGATTGGAAGAGTCTGCCGCCACCTTGACCGTCACGTACCGCACCACCTCTTCGCGCACGGGAACGGGGCGACTGACGCGCAGGGTGTCGCGGATGATGAGGGTGTCGCGGCGCACGGCGTGCACGGCCGATTCGGCGCGGCGACGCGCGCACGGCCGATTCGGCGCGGCGACGCGCGCCCACAATCAGACGGCAAAAGGCGTAGGCGGCGAGCAGGAGCAGGAGGTGGAAGAGAAGGATGCGAAAATTTTTCATGCGGCTGGACTTATAGTGTGCGGCTGGAAGTTGCTTTCCAATTTTTTAGACGTATCTTTGCGGCGTGAAAAGGATTCTTACAGCATTCCTCACTCAGTTTTACATGCCTATTATGCGATCATTTTGCGTGCGGCATTCTAAACCTAGAGTGAGAATGCTTTTCGATATAAGGAGTACATCGTGCTGATGTGCTCCTTTTTTTTTATATCAAAACCACGCTTTTGCCGTTCAGAACGCGGAAACGGCCTGCTATGACCAACCGACTACCATGATGTACTCGCCGATAAACAACGAAGGTGCGACTCGTACACATGCCCGAAACTTTCTTTAATACCTTGGTGTTGCTGACTATGCCGCGCGGGCGGTAGAGGACGGAGTGTCTGCCGTCCATGCCTGCACACCGTCGGTAGTACTGAGTGATGCAGGGGATTTTCCCGTTGGCAATCAAGCGTGCTTCTTTCAGCGTCAGCGGGCGCGGTGGGAGCAGGCGCAGTTCAAAGTGACCGCCTTCTTCTTCGCAATAGACGAGCCGGCTTGTCTGGCAAGGCTGGTGATATTGGTTGAGATTGACAAGTCTCAGTGGGATTGTATAGTTTGACAGATCCCAGTGGTCAGGGGACATTTGCTGCTTGTTGCAAACGATGATTACAGGGTTTACCCCGTCAATTTGGGTGGCCATGCTTACGGGGACGAATCTGTTGTAGCCATTCTGGACATCTGCCAGGGTCACTTCCGTAGCTGTTATGAGACTCCTTGTTTGTTCGTTATACAGATTGACAGGTTCGGAGAATGTGAGCTTTGAAGTGATATCGTATGCAGAAATCTTGAACGGATAGGGATGCTTTACGTAATAGGCAGAACCTGGGAATGCTCCGTACGGAACACGACGACCGACCATGAGATAGGGCTTTTTAATTTTCTTGCGGAGTGCGAGGTGCTTGTTCTCCAGCTTCTTGATGCAATTTTCGAGGCTGTCCGTTCCACTTGTCACACCAGCGGGGATGGCCACCAGCTTGCGCATGACGGGGTGGTAGGCGTAAGGCACCATCGTTCCGTTCGTGAAGCGCATGTACAGCTTGTCGGCGCGTGCCACCCCGTCCTTGTTGTACATTTCGGCGGTCGGCCAGTTGTTGTAGTACTTCGCCACGCCGTTTTCAATAGTCTTCGCCACAAATACATTCTGCATTTCGGCGTAACAGATGGCGAAGTTCAACGACACGCTGGCTTGTTGAATGTTCGTCACGGAAGCTTCCACATCCGTAAAGGCCACGATGCCCACGTCCTGCACCTTGTCGATGCGCTTAGCCTGCTGACCGATGGCGGTGTTGAGCTGGCCGTCCTTCTTTTCAAGTTCGTCGACCTTCTGGATGTAGGCCGAACTTTCCACCTTCGTGCCGATGGCCGCTTCCATGTTGTCGAGCCGTTTGTAACCAGCTTCGCCGTTGGGGATGATATAGCTGGAGAGGACGCGGAGTTGTCCTTGGATAATCTTCCCGGCTGAGTTCTTTTCAAGTCCGATGATTTCGAAGTGCAGGATGTAGAGGTTCTTCGTGTCGGAGGCGGGGAAGACGCCTGTCACTTTATCGCCGACCTTGGTGTCTGGTCTGTTGGCCGCATAGGGTTCTATGTACCATCTGTCTTCTGTGCCAATCTTCATCCATTGTTTCAATTGGGCATCCTTGTATCCGTTGTTTATCCATGAGAAGACAGCTTTATGTGCCGCGTTCTTCGCGTCTGTTGCGGCAATCTTTTGGTCGACGGTGGCGCGGTCGTAAACGGCGGAAGCGTCGGCCTTGGTCTTGACGGTGGATTCCAGGGTGTCGAGGCGGGCGGGTACATCGGGGATATTGGCAGGCAGCTTGCTCGTGTCGGAGATGGGGAGATAGGTTTCATTGCTTCCTTTGTCCGTGAATCCGTCGGGGTGGACTGCCCAGGGGGCGAGGTATTGTTTCTCGATTTCGAGGTCGTTGCCTATCTGGATTGAACCGTGATAGGTCGTGCCGCCGCGCAGGTAGAAGATGGCACACGACTGGTTCCGGTCGGTAACATTGCTGTAGGTCGTCCTTTTGAAGAAGATGGGACTGGCGCCTTTCACGTATTGATTGGCGTTGTGCGTGACGAGCGATTTTGCGACATTCGCACCCCATTGGGACGGATTGCATGTGACGCGCATGAAGGCATAGAAGCCACTACTGTGACTTGCCCAAGGCGGAATCGGACCCGCCCAGCCCCACAGGTGGTGTTTGATGGTCAGCACATTGGTGGGAAGGTTTTCCGGAAGTATGCACGTCACGGGGTACCACGTGTTGGGGTCGAGCGCAGCGAGGTCGATTACTTGTATGGGTGAGCTGTCGTCGGTGATGGTGCGTCCCATCATCTCGCCGTTGAGGACGATGTAGCCTTCGGTGGTGTAGTAGATGGTGTAGGGGTCGCCCTGCATGGCAGCGGCGGCGGTGCTTCCGACATCGATGCGGAAGTAATGACCTTCGAGGTCTTTCCAGGGCTTGGTGGGCATGGGGTGTTTGAGAGTTTGAGTTTAACGAATTGACAATGTTGCGAGCTGACGAATTATCGATTTGAAGAATCAGTCGTAGGAGGGACGGGTGGGTCGAGAACGCTTGTAGAAGGCTTTTCGGGCGGTCTCAAGCGCGGTTTTGGCCAGTGCGTCGTAATCGCTTGCATCGGCCTTGTTGGTGATGGTGAACCAGTCGGCGATGGCGCGGGAGACGATGTACTCGTGCAGGCCGCCGCCAAGGGAGTCGATGGCTGACTGGTTGAAATTGCTTGGCATGGTGAATGCGAGGCTGAGCTTGGTGTCGTTGTCGACTTCTTGCTTGATGCGGTTGTTGGTTGTGGTGCCTTCCTCTGTGAGGTATTCGCCAAGTTCTACTTTGAGTTCGGCAAAGGCATTGGAGATACTGCGGCGTATCTGATAGGAATGTTCTTCGTCGTCGCTTGCTTGCATGTTGGCGGCGGCTTCGTAGTCTTTGCTGCCTTCGGACTTGCGACTGATACCCGTGAGGTGGGTCTTGTTTTGGATGTCGAAGATGATTTCTTTGACTTCGAGTTCGACTTTGATAGTTTTCTTGCTTTCTGCCATGGTTGTTTTAATTTGTTTGTGTGAAGAGCGGACTCTCACAAGTTATAGTTTGGCGGCAAAGTTGGGTGGTTAGTTTTGCATTGTAATTATAAGTATTGTGTTACTAATCGATCAGGTAAGATATGATAGGAAGTATAATTGGCGGGGCGATGAAGCTTGGTGGAGGTATATTCGGTGGTATTAAGGCGCGGAGGGAGGCGCGGAAGGCGAAAAGACAGATTAGGGGACAGCTGAAGGAGAATGAGGAATGGTATAACAGAAGATACAATGAGGACGCGACGCAACGGGCGGATGCGCAGTTAATGATGTCAAAGCTGGATGAACAGGTGAGGGAGAGGAACCGTGCGGCGGAAGGGCGTGCGGCGGTGATGGGGGGAACGGAGGAGGCGATGGCGTCGGCACGTGAGGCGAATGCGGAGGCGATGGCGGATGCTGCGGCGAAGATTGCTGTGGCGGGGGAGGCGCAGAAGAATGCGGTGGAACAGCAGTACCAGCAGAACAAGGCGGCTCTGAACGAACAGCTGAACGCGCTGAACGGGCGGACTGCGGCGGGAATTGCTCAGGCTACGATGGGGGTGGCGGATGCTGCGGGGAGCTTGGGTGGGGTGATCGGTGACTTGTTCGGGAAAAAGAAAGAGTAGGGGATATGCGATTTTGGGGCTGGCTGGATGGTGATGTGTCGGCTGGAAGGGGGGATGGGATGGGTTAGAAGGGGAAGAAAGGGCTGTCGGAGGATTGGTTCAATGTTTTCAGTATGTCAATAATTAGTCACGAATGACGGATAATAAGGATAAGAATAATATGGTGTCGGCTCAGCCGCCTGTGCTGACTGAGGAACAGTTGCAAATGGCGCGTGGTGCGCGTGGGTATGTGCCGACGGAAGCTCCTGTAGAGAATAAGCCTGCTTCGGCTGCGGTGAACGCGGATGTGGCGCAGCCGGAGTATGGCAGCTTCGGGGATATTATCGGGGCATTGGAGCAGGATGCCGCGCGTTACAAGGCGGAGACGGATGCGCAGAAGAAGGCGAGGGAGAAACGGGAGAAGTGGCAGGGGGTGATCGGGGGGATTGCGGATATGGGTAGTGCGCTGGCGAATTTGTTTTTTACGGCTGGCGGTGCGCCGAATATGTACAATCATGCGCAGGGGATGAGTGAGCGGAACCGTGTGAGGTGGGAGAAGGCGAAGGCTGAACGGGAGGCGAACAGGGAGAAGTATCTGGACAGGCTGTATAAGTTGGCTCAGATTAAGGATGCTGAGGACGGTAAACTGAGGGTGTTGGAGCGTCAGCGGAAGGCGGACGAAGAGGCGAAGGAGCAGCGTGAATGGGAGCGCGATAAGTGGGAACGCGAAATTGCGATCAAGGAGGCGAAGGCGAATAAGGATGCAGTACTTGCAGACTTACGTGTGCAGTATATGCAAGGGAAGATTGACGGGGTGGAATATGCGAATGCCATCAAGGCTGTAGAGTTGCAGCATGCGCAGTCATACTATCGCAACAGGGCTTCGGGTGCCGGTAAGAAGGGGAGCGGTGGAGGAGGCAACGGAAGACCTGGGGAATTTCCGTGGTATGATCAGGACGGGAATGTTCACTATGCACACTCGAAGGCAGCTGCAGAGGCTAATGCACGCGTGGCCGGGACTCTCATAGAGGATGAGCATTCGTCTACGCGAAAGAGCGATGTCTTTAAGATTGATCACAAGGGTAATATGAAGAAGACTGGGGAGACTACGTCTACGACGACAAGGGCAAAGAACCGCCCGATGACCAAGGAGGAGGTGGAGAAGAAGTACCCGAAGAAGAAGGGGAATAGTGTGGATTCAGCAGTGGTGACTATTTGATAATATGTAGTACTATTCAAAAAGCGACATTATGCCATTACAGACAAAGAAACTCAAATTGATATACAACGCGCTGCAAAACGATGGTTTCGAGACACAGACGTATGATGAATTTCAGAAGTATTTCACAGGAAGAGATCACTATGCCAACCGCAAGAAGGTGTATGATTTCTTGATGGAAAACGGTGCTTCTGCGGAAAATATCGGTGGAACGTATGAGGATTTCATGAGCCGACTTCGTACTCCTCAGACTGTTGGTGCAGTTCCCCTGACGGAAGATAAAAAGAGACAGTTACAGGCAGACATGGACTTGATGCAGGCGGACATGGACTTGACTATGCGTCAGGCTGAGCTGGATATGCAAGATGCGCGGGAACGAACTAAAAAACCGCTGAATGTCCGTAAAATGAACTTGGCAGGGGGTAATAATGCATTCGATAATTCGCGTGTTCGCGAGCGAAAGAAGGCTCGTTACGACGGCGGGGAGAAAACGGTGTATGTTACTGAAAGCGGGAATGAGTATGGTTCGCGTGCGATGGCAGACGTTGAGCAGGGGCAGCTGGACGAAGCCCGGTTTATGAGGGAGAATAAACGGGCGTATCTGATGAGGGAGAAGGAACGGATTGAGAGGGAGATGAATCAGCGTAGGGGGGAAGTGAAGAGGGTTGAAGAAGAGGAATATAAGAAGATATGGGATGGCCCATTAAAATATCTTAGTTCAATGCCAAGGGGAGGTGGTGTTGGATTTAATCCTTCTGCTGATAATTTAGGTGTGTGGGGAGACAAAAAATATAAGACGCTAAATGCTCAGCTCAAGCAAGTTGAAGATGCTCTTGCTACGCTTGATGAAGCAGAGGCAGGAAAAAAGAGTGATGCCTGGATTGCTGATTCATCGAATGCGTGGGAGCGAAATGCCAAGAAACTGGCTGGATTTGGTGGCGGTGCCTGGAGAGGACTTGCTCATTCTGTCGGGAAGATAAGTACTTGGGATTTCGGTATTACGGACATGGAGACGAATAAATCTGTACTCGATGCTGCTAATGCCGTGGATAAAGGCACTGAAGCGACCAAGGAGGATCAAGAGCTGCTTGATTTGGTTGCGTATAAAAATATGGTGGAAAAGGAGAGCGAACCTTATCTTGGTTACGGCTACACGGCTGGTAGCATTACAGGTGAGTCGCTCCCGTTTATGCTTGAGATGGCGATCAACCCAGCATCGGGTGTGGGTAAGGGTGCCATGAAGGCGAGTATGCGAGGCATGCTTAAGAAATACGGGAAGGAGAAACTGAAGAGCAACTTCAAGAAGTATCTGCTTGCCAAGGCCGGTGCGAGAGTTGCGGGTGATGTGGCAGGAGCGCATGCCATGGCGTTGACTACGGGACAGGGGCGCGTGATTGCGGACACGATGCGCCGGCTGACGGGCGATGTGCAGTACGGCGTGAATGATAACGGACAGATTGTGTACAGCGGACGCAAGGTCGATGTGGACGGATTGGCAGAGGCTTACCTCAAGTCATTCGAATCGCAGGCGATCGAGAACCATTCTGAGATGCTCGGTGAGTATTTTGCCCCCCTTCTGACGCGTGCTGGAAAGGCGATCGGTAAGCCTATAGGCAAGGGACTGGAGAAGCTCCGTCTCGGAGGAGTGAACCGGTTCATTGAGGATGTCGGTGCTTCGAAGACAGCCAAGTTGATTGATGATTTCTCGAAGAAGACGCAGTGGAACGGGTCTATTGGCGAATACGCCGAGGAGGTTGCTGGCGGCATTGAGAATGCTATGATTGTCGGTGACCAGACGCTTGACACGGATGAGCAGACGGGTGTATTCAACCTGGAGAAGAATATTGAGACTTTCCTTGGTGTGGGGCTGATGGGTGGTTTCATGTTCGGTGCGAAGCTTGCCAGTTACCGTGGCCCGAAGCGAGGTGCGTTGCAGGAAATGGAGGCGGCAGGCAATCGCGTTGACCGCGCTCTCGGAGGTAAAATGCAAGCCCGTGCACAGTGGGGAGAGTGGCGCAGCAAGCTTCTTCTTGGCAATGAAGAAGAGAAGAAGAATACGCTGCGTGAGATTATGGATAACGAGAAGCTCCCGATTCAGTTCCGTAACGCGGTGGCAGACTTCTCACGCGCCGCGCAGAAGTATGAGGGTCTGTGCCGAGCTGAGCAGAGCAAGCGTCTGGAAGGGACGGCTGACCCCGTAGGCAGTTCGCTGGACGATGCTGCGGATGCTGGCTACGAGCTGAATGATCCGCAGGAGATGACGCGCACCAGACTTGCGCTGGAGAACGAGCGTGAACGCATGGCGGCGTATCTTGGCGTGGAGGTTGACCAGGTGGATGCTACGGTCGGCGAGAACCTGTTTGACTATGTTGACGACCTGCGTAATCGAGGCGTGACGGGTGAAGAGCTTAACCGCGTGATGGATTATGCACGCGCCCGTTCCCGTTACGAGGGTATGCAGATGCGTCTGGAGGATGACACCAACACGCGTATTGACAACGTACACGCCAATATGGCGCGGTATGCGCACCGAGAAAATGGTACCGTACAGACAGGAGCCGTCAAAACGAAGGACGGTTCTCGCCCTGTGTGGATTGTATCGGGCAACCTGGTGTTTGAAGGCGAAGGCAAAAATCGCAGCGTTAATCCGATGAAGAGCGACGAATCTATCTTCGTGATTGATGCGAAGACGGGTCAGGTGGAAATGCACCCTGCGACGGATTTCGTCTCCCTGGGCGAACCTGTAAGCGCGGAAGAAGTCAACGCTTATTACGAGTCCTCTGTCCGTGAACAGATGAAGAAGGCGTTCGAAGCGAATACGCATGCCGAACTGTCGGAAGAGAAACCTGCCGAAGACGGCGAACTTGCTCCTGCGAACGAGACAGAAGGCGCGGCGGTGGAACCTGCGGAAGGGAATGCAACCGAATCTACAGCAGAGAATGCAACCGAACCTGCGAAGCCTGCCTATGAGGTGGGTGACGTGGTGACGCTGGAGACGGAGGAGGGTCCTGTGTCGGTTGAGGTGCAGGCTGTTACGGCTGACGGGGTGGAGGTGAGAACGGATGAGCCTTGGAGGGGACAGGTGGTGCAGGTGATTCCTACGGAGGAGTTTGAGGGGATGATGAAGAAGCCAGTTGTGGAGGCTGGAGTCGGTGAGGAGGAATCATCGGCTACTGAATCCGACCGCTACACGGAGGGAAGTCCTGAACGTGTGGAGGCTGGAGACAATTTGATTGTAACGGATGAGGAAGGTAATGACCGTTCGCTGAAGGTTGTTCGCAGGGTATCAATGAAACCTAGTGAGAAGGGCGGGCTTGAACCGCAGGAGGATGCTAACGGTAAGATTGTGGAACTCGTGGATGATGCTACGGGCGAAACGGTGAGAATGTGGGACTCTGAGCTGGCTGAACGTACGAAGGGGTATATGCGTCCTCAACAAGGGGTGATGCCTTCTCCTAAATCGACGGAAGGTGAAGGCGTGGAACAGGCTGAACAAGCTGCACCAGCCGCTGAACCTGCACAGCCGAAGCGCAATGAAATCCCTGTGGACGAGAAAACGGGTGAGCCTGTCTATGAAGCGGCTGACCCCGGTGCGGCATGGGATGCTTTGGTTGAAGAGGCGGAAGGTGACGAGGAGCTGGCTATGGAGACTGTCAATGCCATGGTCAGGGACATGGAAGAGAAGGTGAAGAAGGCGAAGAATGCCAAGCTTCGCGCAGGTGCGACCGCCCACGAAAAAATGGAGGCTCAGAAGGAACGCAAACGACGCATTGCAGAGGCTGAGGAACGGCTTGAATCCTGGAAACGAATTGCTGGTGTGAAGGCGGAACGCGCTGCGGCTGCTGAAGCTTCTGTTGTGGAATCTCCTGTTGCTGAGTCTCCTGCTGTGGAGTCTCCTGCTGCTGAATCTCCTGCTGCTGAATCTCCTGCTGCTGAGTCTCCTGTTACGGTAGAAACTCCTGCGGCGGAAGATGCCACTCCTGTACAGGAAGGAGCGCAAACACCCGTGCAGGAAGGAGCGCGAGGAGGTGTGCAAGTGCCTCATGCAGACTCAGCCGGGCAGGAAGCTACGCAGGATTCTGTAACGGGAACAGCTCCTGTGGCGGAGCAGACAGGTACGACTCCGAAGGGGGTTGAAGCTATTCCTACGCGTAAGAACAATAAGGGAGAAGAGGAGGTGCTTTATCACAAGGTGCCTGTGGCTCGTACGATGGCGGACTTGTATGACGGGGGGGTGGATCAGGAGGAGATTGACGGGTTTGTGGAGGCGAACTCGGCGGAGGCAGCGCGTGAGGTGAAGCGTATTGAGGGGAAGAAGCCTAAGATGACAACGAACAAGGCTAAGTATATGGAGGCGAAGCGTGCCTGGCAGGCTGAACTGGACGAGGCAAGGGAGAAGGAGGCTTACTGGAAGGAGGTGGGGAAGGAGGTGAAACGGGTTACGCACCGTGATGAAGCCCCGGTGTCTGCTGAAGGCCGTGGCCATGAAGCTGCACTTGGTGAAGATATGCCGAAGGATGAGCCTATGGACGTGTATGAAGTTGTGGCCAGTGCGCTCGGTCGTGGACGTATTAAGATTACGCCTGAGAGTTTCCGTGCGGAAACGGGTTATTCGGTGAATGACCAGAAGAAGTATCCTGGTATGGTGGCTTCTGCTGAGAATGGTGGTGTGTCTGTGGAACGTGCAGCTGAAATGCTGATGGAGGATGCGGATATGGCAGGTTTCCCTTCGGATGATTACACGATTCGACAGGCGATTATTGATGTGTTGCAGGATGGTCATCCGGCAGGTTACATTTCACGCAGACGTGAGGAGGCTCGCCGCCGTGCTGCTGAACGCGATGAGCGTGAACGGGAGGAGTACTATCAGGATCGATATGGTATGAATGCTGATGACGGTATGGCTTATGAAGAGACTGCTGTACCGAACGCGCTGAATCAGTATGGCGGTGTGTCGGAGGATGAACTTGCGGCTCAATCGGCAGAGGCTGCAGAGGCTGAGCGTATGAAGCGCGAGGAGGATGAGCAAGGGAACAGGGGTGAGGAAGGTGGCCAGCAAATGGCGGGCAAAGAGGAAGGTGCTGGGAATGAGGCTGCTTCGGAGGTGGAGGAAATGCCTGCAGCACATGAACCTGCCGTTGATTCCTCTATGCCTAAGACTTCATTTACTCAAGATGAAGCCGCCGATTTTGTTGATAAAATGGAGGCTCGTGCTGAATCGGTTCCAGAAATGGAGTTGACGATTGAAAATTGGGATTCTCTGTTTGGTGAAGATGGCAGGGTTGAAACTCCTATCGGGGAAGTCAAGATGGGGGAAAACCAATTTGCCAAACTGATGCGCCAGGGTCGTAATGGAAAATTGGGCATGATTAAGCCTACTCTTGAAAGTCCCGATATTATTATCGAACAGGCAAGTATGGCTAAAGAAGGTGATGTTACGGAAAGACCTTCCTCTTATCTGTTTATCAAAGCATTTACTAAACCAGATGGAGAACGTTTCTATTATTTCACCTCAGTGAGCGTCAGCAGGGACGGTAAGGAAGTAATCATTTCCAATCAAGAAAAAAGCCGCAACAAGATATTGCGGCTTATGACTGAAGAAAGTGTGATTTGGCGCACTCCGAATGATGCGGCTACTTCTTCGGCTGAGAAGCAAGGTTTGGACTATGCTCATCCTAATAATGCCGAGGATGAAACAAAGGGCTCGGGAATAACTCCTCAAAGCACTTCTTCTGCTGGCAAAGTTACTGAAAGTCAGGAAACGGAGCAAGGGAATGAGGTTGCTTCGGAAGTGGAGGAAGGTGGTAAGCAAATGGAGGGGGAAGAGAAGACTAATACGTTTTCCTTGAGTGAAATGGATAGTGGTAAAGGCGGTAGATTATACCAGGATGCTGCTGGTAACACTAACCTTGTGTCTATCCCCAATGAGGTTTTTGAAGCTATGGGAATGTCACCTGTTCCCTTCTCGTTGACGGAATCTATGGCGGAACATGTGCTTAAACATAAGACAGAGCTGGGATTAAGTAGTAAAGAGGATGCTGTCAGATACGTAGTTGCTGTGATGAAGAATGCAGATCATGTCCGTGCTGGCGACAAACCAGGTTCGTTTGTATTCTCTGTTGAAAATGGTCGTCGAAAAGTTGGGAAACGGGCTATTGCTGTTCAAGTGGATGGAAGTAGTGGTAAGTTCCTTGGTATTAGTACTTCGGGGAATGAACGCGTAAGCAACTTGCAAAAAAGACCATTGCTTTGGGAGAAGGGCGTGAATGAGACTTCTGCTACAGGTTCCGCTCCTGCAAATGTTACTTCCGAAACAGCTGAACAAAACGGCGGAGAGCTGGACGGCAACGCATCAAACCAAAGTAATGATCTTTCTGCCGACAAAGTTACGGAAAGCAAGGAAACGGAGCAAGTCGGCGCACGGGTTAAAGCAGAGGGTGAAGAGGCGGAAGTTTCCAAGGACGAAACTCCCAAGGAGTATAAATATAGACGGAATTCTGATATCGATACGCTGCCTGATGGGTATTTGCGTCTTGGGAAGGACGAAAGAGGATTTGATGTAGCGTTTTATGACCATCCGCTCAGCAGGAAGGAGGTTGAACGCTTCCATATGGGTCCTATAACTGAGTCCAATGAGCTGGTAGGGAAGGTTTATGAGGTTACCAGAGGACTGGTTACAATTACTTATCGCGTGGTTGGGGCTGAAGATGGGTTCGTATTGTTCACGGATAATGGTTCTTTCGATTATAGAACGCTTCCTTATTACAAGTTCATGGATTGGGTGGTGGCTAAAGGGAAGGAAGTCGGAACGGAAGTTAAAGCTTCGGGCAAGGCTCGTGAGGCTCGCGCCAAGGATGGTACACAGCCTGTGAGTGAATCGGAGGCGGGGCTTCGTGATGCGTTGGTCGATGTGGCTCGTGCTGCTGGCGTTGAAGTGGTGACGGACAGCAAGGAGGGGCAACGGGTGCTGGATGAGGTGAACGGGAAGGCTAGAAAAATGGCATTCGGCGAGGAATATGATTACAATCAGTTCCCAGTAGGTCGTGTTGAACCTGAGCTTTTATCTCGGAGTGTTGAAATTGTACCAGCTGAAAGAAATCATGGCTTTGCTAATTATGACGAAGCAAAGACGTGGGCGAAAGACCATATCGTACGAACGCTGACCAATGAGGAAAGTGGCGGAAAGGGACGTGTGAAAATAAGCGGGGCTGCTGTTGGAAAGTATCTTTCAGAGAGTGCAGTTGCGAAGAGTGATAATCGTGATGTTCATTTAGCTGTACTTCGCGTGTTGCCTGACGTTATCTGTAAAAGTATTGAAGTTGAAACGACTCCCGACTTTAAAAAGGATGAGAATGGAGTAAGAAAGGCTGGCAATGAAATCAACAAGGATGTTCTGATTCACCGTTGTTATGGTGCTGTAGAGATTGATGGGCAGGTCTACAGAGTAAAGGTTACGCTTAAGGAATATAAGGATGCAGTCAGAGATAATAAAGCCTATTCGTATGAGGCAACAAAAATAGAGCTGCTCGCAGGAACTTTAGTTGGTGGAAATAAATCCAGCAACCCCGGTACGAACAGCTCTTTATCTGCTGCAAAGTTACTGAATGGTGTCATGATGTCCTACGATTCAAGCAAAAATGTGCTTGATGAGAGCGCAAAAATGTCGGCATTGGTTCGTGAACACCGCGTATTCCACGGCAGCGGTGCGGAGTTTGATGCTTTCGACCACAGCCACATGGGCGAGGGGGAAGGTGCGCGTTTCTTCAAGACCGATAACGGCGAAGCTTACGGTTTTACGGTGGGCGGCAAGGTTTACCTCGATCCGAAGATTGCTACTACTGAGACGGCTGTGCATGAGTTGACGCACCTTTGGGCTGACATGCTCCGTAAGGAGAACCCGAAGGAGTGGAAGCATGTGGTGGAACTGATGAAGGGAACTCCAGTATGGGATGAGGTGAAGGCGAAATATCCCGAGTTGAAGACGGAGGACGAGATTGCGGATGAAGTACTGGCTCACTACAGCGGTCGTCGCGGTGCTGAACGCTTGCGTGCGGAACAGCAACGGCTGGCTCGGGAGGAGGGCGTTTCGATGCTTGACCGTGCGAGTGCGGTGGCTGCGATTGAGCGCGTGAAGGACGCGCTGAACAGCTTCTGGAAGAAGGTGGCTGATTTGCTTGGCATTCACTTTAAGAGTGCTGAGGAGGTGGCTGATGCTGCGCTGGCAGACATTCTGAACGGACGGGTGAAACTGACTGCGGCTGAGGGCATGAAGGAAGACAGGAAGGAACTTGTGGCTGTTCACAACATTACGAAGGATAAGCTGAAACAGGCGATGGAACTCGGCGGATTCCCTATGCCGAGCATTGCCATCACGAAGGCTGGTGTGGGTCATACTTCTTTTGGTGACATCTCGTTGGTATTTGACAAGGAGAGCATCAATCCTACGGACAAGCGGAACAAGGTGTACGGTGAGGATGCATGGACACCTGTGTTCCCGGGTGTGGGATATAAGCTGAATGACAAGAAGACAGCCGAGATATACCGCAGAGCAAACAATGTAGCCCGTGAAAAGGATTTGCCCTTTTACAACCCTGCGATGTTCCATCCCGACAACTATATTAATAAGGTAGGTGCGAATGGTGTTACCGATTTGGTGGAGTACTTCAAGAACAGCTATGATGCAAAGCAGATGTATCTTGCGGAGATGGGGAATGCCGTCACGGAGTATGTCAAGCGCGAGGAAGAGAAATATAGTCCCAAGCATATTCGCCTGTATGAAAAGATGCTGGAGGAAATCGGTCTTGAGAGATTGCAAAATGAGAGTCTCGAAGAACTGAGAGACGAGATAAAGCGTCTGTATAAAGAATATGGGGATGTAGATATAGACCAAAAGCCCCAGCGTGTTGAAAGAGCTTACCTTGACGGTGCCAAAAGAAAAGCTGTGGACTATGCCCTGCACGGGAACAGGAATGTTGTAGACGATGTATTTGCAACTCAGAGGGAAATAGACGGGCGCATAGACCAGCAGCAATTTGAGGAATGGCTGGGAGAGATGTTCTCTGGCATTGTTGAGAAGAAGGGAGTCCGTAACGACAAGGACGCATACACTCCCTCGGGTAATGCACGCAAGTGGGAGCAGCTGTATGACGAAATAACCCTTGACAATGTAGTGGCTGCCATGCAGAAGCAGGCTGCCAAAGGCGGAGAGGGGTTGTTTGGCAGAAACATATTCGGTTCGGCACAGGCCGAATATAAATCCATTGATGAGATTCGCAAGGCTGCTAAGGAGCGTATCCGCACCATAAATGAAGAAGAATACCAAACTCAGAGAAGTGCGATTACCGACCGACTTTCCGCAATAGAGATTCCCGGCTCGGGCAGCGGTTTTTTGGGTTCAATGGAAATGGAACAGCATATTCATGATGCCGTGTCGAAGTCACATACGGCCAAGGGTATACACAAAAACCTGAAAAAGTTTTATCCGGGCATTACGATGGAGACAGCCGAGGAGATTGCGGACATCGTGCAGGATATTCAGCATATGAGTGCACGCTATTTTGAGGCCAAGCCTTATCGGGCTGTAGGTTTTGATGAAGTGAAGCTGGCTGTAGTTCCTTCGGACATGGATGCTGCTCTGAAAGAGCGTCTGGAGCAAATGGGTATTGAGGTGAGAACGTATGCCTCTGGTGACCAGGCTCAACGTAAGCGGGTTGTAGACGAGGCTACGGAGGAATTGCGTATCCGCTTCCAGCTGGTAGGGGAGAAGGGGGAAAAGAATATGGTTTCTCCTTTGGAAATGTCAGAGGAGGAAAAGCATGAGCGTGGGGTACAGCTGGTTAATGCTCCGGCGGTTGATGTTGCGAGTGGCCAGATTGTGAAGACCGATAATATGTCTGCGCGGAAGGCTGCTGAACAATGGTGGGGGGAACACGTACCCTCTCCTTTGCATTATCAGACCGAAATAGGAGAAGTTGTAATCGATGACAATTCTATCGGTAATTCATTGGCACACCGATATGGCCAGGCAAAGTTAGATGCTATCACCTCACTGGAAGAAGGGTTTGTAAATGCAGTATATTTGGGAAGCATGAAGGATTTTTCTCGTGATGGCAATGTATTCAATCACTATTTTGCATATCCCATTAACTATGATGGAAAAAGAAATTATGTGTTCTGTCGGGCTTTGAATGATGCGAATGGTAACCGTCTGTATGTTCACGAGGTCTTTGTCGCTGATAAAATAGAAAAGGGCAATACCCTTCAAACCGCAGCGTCACAGCCTCACGGAGGTATTGCCCTGTACAAGGATATTCTTGCAAATGTCCTTGATGCCGCAAAGGTAACACAATCTTTCGATAAGACAAATGTAGACGTGTCCTTGCTTGACGTTGACGGCAAGCCCATTGTGGTGAAGGCTGAGGATGGTAGTGTGGAATTAAATTACAACACTTGGCAGGCGGAGAAGGAGCAGGCTGTGGAGGCTTTGGGCGGTGACGCTGCCGGTGTTGAGGGGCATGTGAGCCTTGGAGAAGACTTGGAGGCTGTGAATGTGCGGTTTAATGAGCAACTGAGCAGATATGGACGTGGCATGATGGATGCAAATGAGGTGTTTCATCTTGGTAGACCACATGGTGTAATGCAACTATTCTTACCTAATATTCCTATCGTAATGCGTCAGCGTGTAATAACGAAGGGAACTGCAAAGAAACATGAAGTTGATGTTCAGGCTATTATAAATATGCCACAACACCTGTCAAACCCTGTTTTTGTGTTTCAGCGCAGTAAAGATACCTTAGGAGTGCTTACAGATATGAGAGACCGTAACGGAAAAAATGTCTGTGTAGCAATTGAATTGAAGAGACAAATTCAGAAAGGGGGTGACTATTTCGAAGTAAACGATATACGTTCATTTCATGGAAGAGAGTTTAAGAACATCGTGGAACCGATTGTAAAGAATGATACGTTGAGATGGGTAGATAAAGCAAAAGGTCTCGCTTATCTCTCCTCAGCGTCACAACCGGTTCAGCAGGAAATAGATAAGCAAGACCTTGATTCTGCCGCAAAGGTAGTGGAAGAATTTGAAAATCCGAATGTTCAAGGTCAGGAAACTGATGATGCTTCCTACCGTGAAGTAGAGCAGGGTGAGCTGCTTGATGAGCTTCGCAAGGCTTCGAAGGAGGGTCGTACGGTACGTGTATACCGCACGATGCAGGTGATTGACGGGAAGCTTTACAGCCCGATGGCGAAGAAGGTGGCGGGACAGGAAACGAGTGAGATTAAGTTCCGCTGGGAGGCGGCAGAGGAACACCCGGAACTGGCACGCAGGGGGGACGGCAGCAAGGCGATGCCGAATGAGGATAGCTTCTACATTACGATTGACAAGGGACAGGGCAAGGGTGCGCTGACGGTGGCTTACAATCCGTATACGCACACTTCGCGTACGGTGCTGAATGACCAGTTCTCCAGTGCGTTTGTACGTCCGAACCTGGTTGTGGTGGAGGTGGAAGTTCCCGAAAGCGAACTGGAGGGACTCTACAAGGCTGAGAAGGCGAAGGACAGTGTGGGCGAGATGTCCTGGCACAGCGGTGCGGTGAGCGGTAAGCTGGCAGAGCTGGGCAATCCGCGCAAGGTGATATTGAGCCGCTATGACCGTCCTGTGCGTATTCTGACGAAGAAGGAGGAGGCTGAGTTGATTGCCAAGCAGCTGGAGGGTACGGGCATTGCCATGCCTTACAACCTTGTGACTCCGCAGGTGCGTGAGGAACTGGAGAAACTGGGTGTGAAGATTGACGAGAAGCCGAGTGGAAGCGTGAGCAAGAATGCTTCGTTTGGCAAGGCTGAATATGTGACGGATGAGCAGATCGAGGCGATGAACGGGCGACTGCAGGCGAATGCTGTCAGTTCGCCCGAGGCCATGACGGAGGCTGCACGGGCTTTGTCTGAGCAGCTGGGCGTTCCTGTTGAAATCGTGACGGATGTGGACAGCATTACGCACCCGAATGAGGCGGTGGAGGTGAAGCGCAGGGGGGCAAAGGGATGGTATGACAAACGGACGGGAAAGGTGGCGATTGTGGTACCGAACCATTTGGACGTGGAGGATGTGGCGGCTACGGTGTTCCATGAGGTGGTGGCGCACAGAGGGTTGCGTGAACTGGTTGGTGAGCAGGGCTACGATGAGTTCCTGATGGAGGTGTTCAATCATTCGAAGGCGGATGTCCGCGAGCGTATGATGGCTTTGGCGGGCAAACACGGCTGGGACATTCCGAAGGCTGTGGACGAATATCTCGGTGGACTGGCAGAGCGCGGTTTTGGAGACTTCAGTGAGGCAGAACGCGGTATGTGGACGTGGCTGAAAGAGAAGGTTCTGGAAGCTATTGACAAGTTCATTGGTACGCTGAAACTGCCTAAATCGGTAAAGTTGGGGGACAACGAACTGCGTTATTTGTTGTGGCGAAGCCATGAGAACTTGAGAGCTGGCCGTGAGGGCATGGTGAAACGTGCAATGGATGTGGCCAAGCGGTATGAACTCGGACTGCTGGAGAACGAAGCTGGGGAACGGATGATTGACGGGCTGGAAACTTACCGTTCTGCGGAGAACCGTGGGAACACCCGTGCGCTTCCGATCCGTGAGCGTGCGAAGGCTGTTGCGCATCTGAAGCCTGTGCTTGTTGAGCGCAATGAAATGAGCAAGGAGGAGTTACGCCAGATTTACAATGCACTTCCTGACGCGGTGAAGGACGGTAGAAGTATCTCGTTCTTCCATAGTGCGTTCAAGAAGAATTACAAGGAAGGTGGATTGTTTGCGCAGGTTCTTCCGAAATTGAATGAGATTCTCAAAGGTTCTGTTTTTGCTTATTCTGAAAAAGATAACCGGGGAGGCGAAGTAAGACCTGACGGGACTGTACATAAGTATCACCCCAATGCCAATGCTTTTGATAATTATGTAGGAAAGGTTGAGATTGATGGGAAAGAGTATTATGTGCGCATAACCGTTCAGGAACAGCAAGGGCAAGTAGGAACGCATTCGTTCTTTGTAACGTCTGTGGATGTATACGAAAAACCCGTCAATGGTTTGTCGGTACCGAATTTCCCTTCGGGCGAGAGTGACCATCAACGGGTTGTGGATGCAAAGTTACGACAATTCTTTGATGAAGCAAGACGCGAAGACAAAGCTTCAGAGGAGGAAGACTTGTACCGCACGGCGTATCATGAAGCAGCAGCCCGTGATGCGTATGAACGCAGGGTGAAGAGCGGTCTGTACCAGTCGCGCGAGGCTTTGCAGGACAGCATGCTGGGTCTGCGTACGGCGATGGAGGAGGTATTGAAGGCGGAGGGCAGCGGGTATAGTGGTCGTGTGGAGGACATTCCCGGCTTTGAGAATGCTTACCTGGGCGAGAACCGTCTGAGCAGTGTGAACCAGGCAGAGGTGGATGAGTTCGGCAGACGATTGTTCAAACCTCTGCTTGAGATTGCGGCTTCGTTCGGCAGCTCGAAGGAGGCGCGTCAGGCTTTGACGGACTACATGATGGCGAAGCACGGACTGGAGCGCAACGCGCTGATGCGTGAAAGGGCGAAGAAGAAAGCGATGGAAGAGCTGGAGGGTGACGCGCTACAGAAGAAGCTTGACTCCATTGAGAAACGTGACTTTGCCGGTCTGACAGCCTTGACGGGAAAGAAGAAGGTGGTGGATGCGGAGCAGGCGGCGCGCAAAATGGTTGCCGACTTTGAGCAGGCTTCGGGTCAGAACGGTGACCCCAACCGGATTGATAAACTTTGGAAGGCGGTGCGCGGTGTGACGGGAGCCACGCTGAAGAAGATGAAGGATTCAGGTCTTATCACGAAGGAACAGTTTGACGAAATCAGCGGTATGTATGATTTCTACATTCCCCTTCGTGGCTTTGACGGGCAGACGGCTGAGGATGTGTATGACTACCTGGGTCACGGTGGCAACGGCAGTGCGTTTACTTCGCCTATCAAGAAGGCGGAGGGTCGCAAGAGCAAGGCTGACGACCCGTTTGCCTATATGGCGGCGATGGCTGAGAGCGCGATTATGCAGGGAAACCGCAATGTGCTGGTGAAGCAGAAGTTCCTGAACTTCGTTCTGAACCACCCGAGTGACCTGGTGAGCGTGAGCGACTTGTGGCTGCGTTATGATTCTGCGGCTGGCGAGTGGCGTGTGGCTCAGTCGGGTGACATTGTCGGTACGGAGAAGCTGGAAGAAGGTGACAGCCCGGAAGAGGTGGAACGCAAGATGGCGGTGTTTGAGGAACGCATGCAGGCGGAGGCGAAGGCTCACCCGAAGGAGTACAAGCGTCAGAAGGAGCATCCCGAGATTCCGTACCGCGTGGTGGAGAAACAGGATTTGCGCGAACATCAGGTAATCGTGAAGCGAAACGGCAGGGACTATGTGCTGACGATTAACGGCAGTCCGCGCGCGGCGCAGGCGTTGAACGGACTGACGAATCCGAACCTTGACGTGAGCGGCGTGGCAGGTACGCTGATGAACGGTGTGCGTAATACGACCAACTACCTGTCGCAGGTGTACACGACCCGCAACCCGAACTTCGTCGGTTCGAACTGGGTGCGTGATGCTGTCTACTCGAACATTATGGCAGGCTTGAAGGAGGACAAGAAGTATGGCTTGAAGTTTTCGAAGGCTTGGTGGGAAGCTAATCCGGGCAGCATGAGCAAATTGTACTATCTCTATGAGCAAGGCAAGCTGGACATGAATAATGAGAAGCAGCGTCTGTTTGCGGAGTTCATGGCGAACGGCGGCGAGACGGGGTACATGAGTTTCCGCCAGATTGAGGAACGCAAGAACGAGATTGAGCGTCAGCTGAAGCTTTACGGCGGCAAGATGTCGTTGAAGAAGGGTTGGAGTGGTGCCTGGAATCTGGTGGACTATGCGAACCGCGTGGTGGAAAATCAGTCGCGCTTTGCTGCCTACATGGCGAGCCGCAGAAGCGGACGCACGATAGACCGCAGTATCTATGACGCGAAGGAGATTACGGTGAACTTCAACAAGAAGGGTGCGGGCAGTACGTTCTACAACGCGAAGAATCAGACGCTGGTTGGCAAGGTGGCCGGTGGTGTGTCGGGTATCGGTCGGTTTGGCTTTGCTTTCTGGAATGCGGCGATACAGGGTACGACCAACTTCGCGCGCTTCGTGAAGCGCAACCCGAAGAAGGGTGTGGCTGTCAGCCTGGCTACGATGGCACTGGGCTATGCAGTACCTCTGTGGGCCTCCATCTTCCATGACGATGATGACGACAAGGAAGGCAGCGGTTACTTTGACCTGCCCGATGCGGTGAGAAGAGACAACTTCGTGTTCCGCTTCCCCGGCATGGACAGCTGGATTACCATTCCGCTCCCTGTGGAATACCGCGCGCTGTACGGCCTGGGTGAACTGACGGCCACGGCCATGTACCGTGCGTCAATCGGTATGCCTATGACGGCAGGTGAGATTGCGGGTCAGGCTATGGGACAGATTTCGCAGCTGATGCCTCTTGACTTGTCGGAGGGCGGCGGCATGGACTTTACCTGGGGCGCGAGCGGCAACTTTAATGCGCTGGCTCCTTCGGCGGTCAAGCCTGTGGCTGAAGCCTGGACGAACAAGAGCTGGACTGGGCTTCCTGTCTACAAGGATACGCCTTATAACAAGCAAGACCCTGAATGGACGAAGGCTTTCAAGAACACGAATACGTTCCTGGTGAAGATGTGCAAGCAGCTGAACGAGTGGACGGGCGGTGACTCGGTGAAGGGCGGCGCGGTGGATTTGAACCCTGCTGTGATGGAGCATCTGTTGAAGGGCTATCTTGGCGGCTATATGCAGACGGCTAACCAGATTGGCAAGCTGACTGGGGTCTTTGGTGATCGCGAGAATGAGTTCCGCAACTGGCCTGTGGTATCGCGTTTCCTGCAGGAGGGTGACGAGCGTACGAAGTGGCGCGCGGTGACGGAACGTTATTTCAACCTGAAGAAGGAGGCGGAAGAGACAGACCGTCAGTTGAAACGCTACAAGAGACTGACTGAACTGGGTGAGGACCATCAGGCGGACATCGATGAGCTGATTAAGACGGACGCTTACAAGCGTATGGAGGTGTATGACTTCTTCGAGAATGACATCCAGAAGATTCAGGATGTGTTGAAGCGCAATGACTTGAGCGATGAGGAACGCAAGCAGGTGGAGGGGGAATTGAATGAGATTCGTCTGGAGCTGCTTAAGGCGGTGGATGAGCTGGGCAATCTGACTGGACTGGGTACGGGACGGCTTGGAGCTGTGACAGGTGATTTGTTAGCGGAATAGGAATCTCTGGTGTATTGAAAAGAAATACGGCTGGTCACTGAAAGGTGGCTGGCCGTATTTGTGTGTGTGGGCGGGGTATGCGAAGTGGCGAGATGGCGCGTGTGCGTTTCAAATGATGAGTACATGGAACGGGAATTTAGACTTTCCTATTTAGGAATGTTTCTGTATCTTTGCAGCCGTAACATGTATTTCTATGGAAATAAGATTCAAGATTGTTTATACGCATGAGGCAGCTTTGTTCTTGAGGTCTTTGCCACAGAAGGTTCGGGAAAAGATTGAATACAATCTGACCAAGAGTCAATATGTAATAGACAAGGAACTTTTCAAGAAGTTGGAAGGCACGAACATTTGGGAGTTCCGTACACTTTATGCAGGTAACTGTTATCGTTTGCTGGCTTTTTGGGACACGGAGAAGGAAGCGTTGGTTATAGCAACACATGGCTTTCAGAAAAAGACGCAGAAAACGCCTCGCAAGGAAATAGCGAGGGCAGAGGCTATCAGGTTGGAATATTTTGAAGACAAGTCTAAATAAGATTGATATGAAACTTTATACTCACGAAGAAATGTTGGATGAGACGTTTGGGGTTAAAGGAACTCCGAGACGTGATAAGTTTGAAAGTGATATAGAGGCTTACCTTATTGGTGAGGCTATAAAACAAACGCGCTTGAAGCAGCAGCTGACTCAGAAGCAATTAGGGGAACTGGTTGGTGTACAGGAGTCACAAATCTCAAAGATTGAGAGCGGCAAGAGTATTACATATTCCACTATCGTAAAGGTTTTTAAGGCGATGGGTGCGAAAGCGGCTACACTTGATTTAGGCTCATTGGGCAAGGTGGCTCTTTGGTGAGATTGTGGTATGGAAAATATAAAATAAAGGAAGCACTCCGTGCCGGCTTTAAGGGCTGCTATGTGAAGAAGGACTTCCAAACCATCGTCACTGTGGGCGATAAGAATCCTCAGAACCTGCGCGATGAGGATGAAGTATAGCTCCAGTTCTATGATGATATATCCCTCAACAAGTTATAATTATGAACAAGACATATCATATCCCCACATTGCCACTGCTTTACGATGTAGAGTCGAAAGCAGTATTGAAGCAATTAAGTTCAGCCCATCGACGATTGGCTGAGCTGAAAGGTATAGCCGAAACCATTCCAAATGAGCATATACTCATCAGCACATTGACCTTGCAGGAGGCCAAAGATAGTTCGGAAGTAGAGAATATTGTCACAACACAAGATGATCTCTACAAGGCTTCGATGGACATACATCAAGAAATGATAAACGCAGCCACGAAGGAGGTACTGAACTATCGTGAGGCTATCCAATTTGGATTTGAGTTAGTGCGTAGAAACAAATTACTTCGCAACAATGACATCAAAGCTATACAAGAAAAGTTGGAATACAATAGAGCCGGTTTTAGAGTTGTTCCAGGTACTACCCTGAAGCGTTCAGATGGTGAGACGGTCTATACACCTCCTCAAAACGGTGCCGAAATCAAGAACTATATGGATAATCTTGAACAGTTTGTCAACGATGATGAGATGTGTGATTTAGACCCATTGATAAAGATGGCTATCATTCATCACCAGTTTGAGAGCATCCATCCTTTCTATGATGGTAACGGACGAACAGGGCGTATCATCAATGTGCTCTACTTGGTAATGAATGAATTGCTGGACTTGCCGATATTGTATCTTAGCCGTTACATCACGCAACATAAAGCCGAGTATTATCGTTTGATTCAAGCAATTCGTGATAAGGATACTGAAAACGCCGGCGAATGGGAAGCATGGATTCTATTCATGCTAAAAGCTGTAGAAGCCACAGCCCTCGAAACCACTCAAATGGTTAAGGGTATCTCTCGACTTATGACAGAGTATAAAGTGAGATTGCGTCCTCTTTTTGAGAAGCAGTATAAGCACGAATTGCTTAACAATTTGTTCTTTCACCCCTATACCAAGATAGAGTTCTTGCAAAAGGATATGATGGTAGGCCGACAAACGGCAGCCAAATACCTTGATAAAATTGTGGATGAGGGCTTACTTCAGAAACTCAAAATGGGACGAGATAATTACTATGTGAATATACGACTTATGGAGTTGTTTATGAATCATAGTGATAATAATACCCATCATGTTGACCTCGTGGAATCGAAAACGGAGTAGAACGTGTCGACGAAAACGGGATTTGGTTAACACGTCTGGAAAACGTGTCGAAGAAATCGGCTTTTCATTAACATGTTCCGAGTATGTGTCGAGATTGCGACTTAACGAGATAACGACATGGCGAGTGTGGACGGTTGGGCGAAACTGCGTAAAAGTGTGCAAAGTGTAAAAATGAAAATCCCAGCTGATTATCAAATATCAGCTGGGATTTGTTGTTTATGGATGCGCAACTGCGCTAAAGTGCGCTGAAATGTGTGCGCAAAGTGCGTTAAAGTGCGAAGGCGGTTATTGCTGTGTGCGCAAGGCTTGCTGTAGCTGGCTGACGGCTTCCGGGTTGGCTCCCTGTGATGCTTGTTCAAGCTGGGATTGTAGTTCGGGAGAGAAGGGAGCTTCCTGAGCTTTGGCAGAATCGGCAGCCTGCTGCGTGGCTTGCTGTTGCATGGCTTCCTTCTGTGCCTGTATGGACTGCAGGAGCTGGTCGGAGAAGGGGAAGTCTCCGTTCTGGAGGAGCTGTTCGAGCGAGATTTGTCCGCTCTGCCATATCTGCATAAGGAAGTCGTTGGCCATGGCGCGGTAGACGGGGGTGGCCTGTGAGGGTACGACGTTGAGGTCGAACTCAACGTCCTGAATCTTCTCGGGGTCGTACTCGACGGACATTCCGTTGCGGCCTACGATGTTGTAAAGACGCTTCTGGTCGTAGAATTGCTGCATGTTCTTCACGTCCTTGTAGGCGGCATCCTTGACAAACTCCTGGAAGGAGTCGAGCAGGTCGAGCAGGGAAGTGGTGGCGTTTTGTGTCTGCTGGGAGTATAGTGCCGCACTCATGCCGGAATATCCCTGCTTTCCCTGCAAGGCTCCGTTGACTCCGCTGATGTCTTCGAAGAAGTTGATTTGCAGTTGAAGCAGCTCCTGTATGCCGATGTGGGTACTGTTGGAGCTTACCTGCTGCGGGGCGGGAACACCCGGTTTGGCCTTGTAGACGACAACGCCGTTGAACTTTGTCCAGGTGTCGGCAAAGTCCTCGGGAGACATGTGTTTGGGAATGGCATCCTCGGGAATGAGCAGTACGCCCTTAGCACTGGCACGCATGATCCAGTCATAAAGCGTGATGAGTCGGTTGGTGTAGCGTTGCTGGTCGATGATGTCGGAAACGAAGGAGTGGATTTCGCCGTCGATAAATGGATAGGCTTTGACTACGTAGGGATGAGAGCGGTGTTTGTAGGGTGTTTCGCCTTCGGCTAAGATGTCACCAAAGGGAGAAAGAAAGTAGTAGTACCAGTAAGAGTCCATGAACCATTCAGCCTCAATCAACGGAACTTCTTCCAGTGGCATGCCAACTTCTTGCGCTCGCTGGAGGCGGCTTTGATTCTCCTGCGCTACGAGCGTCTGATAGTCTTGTTCGTCGACTTTGAAAATGTCGCCGTTGTTGTAGTCGTGACAACGGAAACGCGGCTTTGTCTCCTTGCGCCAAACTTCGATTACACGGCAGAGTGTGACGTTATGCGGTACGAGAAAGTCGATGTTGCAGTGTTCCCGAGAATAGCCAAAGTGTTCCCAAGCGGTATAAAAACGCCCAGAATCGCGTGCTGTGCGGTAGATTTCGGCGAGTCGGAAGTAATCTTTGGGTGACCGAGCGAACTGCTGTACGACTTGTTCGAAACTGACATCGTGGATTTCGCCGATGAGCGAACAGTCCCATGCACGGAAGTCGCGCATGTGGTTGTCGATGAAGAAGTTGTTGGGCTGTACGTAGTCGGTCCAGCAGTCCATTTTGTCGTTTCGCCACCCGTACCATTTTTTGTGAACGATGAGTCCAGAGATGAGGAACTCTTCCATGGTTCGGGCGTAGATTTCGTTCATTCGGTTGAGCTGCATGTTGTACTGCAGCACGGTACTCATGGTTTCGGCCTGTTGCTGTTCTTCGCGGTCGCGTGCCATACAGGTAGGTTCGGTGGATTGCTGCCGGAATACGCCGATGACGTTTCGGACGAGTCGGTGAATGAGGTTGTTCTTGAGCGGTACGTTTCCTTGTTCGAGGATATATTGCTCCTCGGTGATGGTGCGTCCGTCCACGCAGATTTTGTCCCCCCACTGGTCGCCGTAGTTGTAGCGTTTGTTTCGTTCGCGGTCGTTGCGGAACTTGTTCATGGCCTGATAGTATGCCTGTGCCTGCAAGAGTACATCCATGGCTCGGCGGTTTTCGCCACCTGGTTCCTGCTTGCTGGCCTGTACGCTGTCGAGCTGGGCAGGCTTTACTTTACTGAGTCTATGCAAATTCATTGTCTGTTTTTTTTGATTTGTTGAGGGACAAAGGTAGATGAGAAGTCGGGAGGGGGCAGGTTATGTTGTGGGATTATGGGGAGGTAGGCGAATTGACGAGGATTTATCCAATTGTGGCAGCGGAGATAGCTTTGTGACGGAGCTTTCCGGTATTACAATTTTCACGGCGGATGATGGTTGGGAGTTCCATTTCGTTGTAGCAGATGTGGAGTCCGATGGCGCGGGTCATGAGGAGGTCGTCGTGCGCTCCGATAACAGCACCGAAGGAGCCGTTGGGCTTTCGTTCGTAGACCAGCATTTCGTTGAGGGCACGCTGGTCGCGCTCAATGTAGGCCGCTTCGCGTACGACCTTGATGAGGGTGGAGATGATTTTGGGCTTTGTGGCCACGTTGGTGTGGAATCCCCATTTGCGTGGCATGCCCTGGCGTATTTCGTCATCGGACTGGGGACGGGCGTAGAGGTTTGGGTAGACTCCTACAATCTGACTGAGGATGTAAAGGGACTGGTCACCGTCGACCATTCGGGAGCGGTCGTGAGTTTCGAGGGTGTTGCTTTCGATTACTAGCAGGGAGTTGTTGTAGAAGGCAGCTATCTGGGCGGCTTTCCACGCAAGTAAGTCCATGTCGATGTGTCCGTACCACTGGGCTACGACGGAGGGTACACCCCCGTCTATCATGCACAGGCGGTCGAAAACTACGATGACACTCCAGTCAGCCTTGGATGAACGTCCGCCAATGTCGACAACGGTGAGGTAGCGGTCGGTGATTTCTTCTTCGTCATCGGTTTCGGGTAGAGACCAAACCCACAGGAGTCCCTGGTTGTCCTGATGGAAGCGCAGGTTGAGCAATGCGTTTTCTCCTTCGTCGGCATCGGCATAAATGTCGCCTACATAGATGGGGGCGCGGCAGGTTTTCTTGAGCGCGTCTACCTGGTATTTGTCGAATACGTTAGCTCCGCTGTTGACGAATGCTTCAATGGCATCGGACGGAAATTCAGCGGCAATTTTTCCATGGTCGCTGTATTTGGTTCGTTCGGTGATATACCAGTTGATCGCTTCGAGTGTAGCACCTTTCTTCCATAGCCACCAAAGATATTTCCCGGGTTCTTCGCGGTCGGAGGGGATGTCGGCATTATTCCGGTTATCCCATAGCCACTGGGCAAAAGATTCCAGTTGTTCCCGGGAGTCGAACTCTTTGCGGTAGTTTTCGATTTCGTACCATGCTACGAAGAAGGCTGTGAACTGTGAGGTACCTTTTTCGGCTGCGAGGTATTCCTTATGGAAGAATGTACCTACGCCGTCGGCAGTAGATTCGTAGACAATCATGGTGTAGGGGCGGAAGAGAATACCCGAAGTGACCGAACGGATGAGGTCTTCGGGGTGTATCTTTTCAGAGTCCTGGAAGAGACCTACTTCGGAGAAGTGCGCGAGCGCGTAGTCACCGGAGCGACCCGCATTGGGCGACTGAGAAGAACCAACGGAGATGGTGCAGTTGCGTTGCGGTATGCGCTGTGTGTTGTCGGAGTTACCGTCCCATACGAGTTTTTTCTCGTTTTGGTCAAAGGCTTCACCGGGCTTATAGAGCAGATTGATAGGATAGGCATCGAGCATTTTGCGGTACATGCCTTTGATTTTCTCGGATGCGCTGTTGACATGTGCCACGATGATTCCGTTGAGCGAGGGTCGGTGTACGAGTTGAAGCCATGCCATGTAGAGGTCAGTCTCGGTTGAACCTCCCCATTGTCGTGCCTTACACATACAGATTCGGATGGGCTTTCCAGCAGTTCTCATGTCTTCGAGTGCGGCACAGAACTTGCGCTGCGGGAAGTTGAGTCGGAAGAGGCAGTCGGGCATACCCGGGTCTTTGTCCTTGATATAAACCAGTGTGGCGCACCAGTATGGAAAATCATGCAGGCATCTCAATCGGGTATAACGCTGAAAAATATTTGGATAAAAGTTTGAGTAGTCTAGCCCAACAAACATTTCAAGATTTTGAAGTATTACTTATAAATGACGGGAGTAAAGACAATAGTGCCGCCATTTGCAAGAAATACAGCTTGAGAGACCAACGTTTCAAGTTGTTTAATAAAGAAAATGGTGGTTCCGCCTCTGCCAGACAAATGGGCATGGATAATTTATGCGGTCGTTACTGTATCGTATGCGATGCGGACGATTGGGTAGAAGCCAACATGTTGGAACAACTTTATTTGGCCACAAACAATGAGCAGATAGATATGGTGATTTCGGATTTCTTCGTTAACTATGATAATGGTAAACAAAGAATCATATCACACAAAGGGATAGATTTAAAGCAAGAGAGTCTTGTTCGTGGGCTTTTGTGCCAAAAAATTATGGGTAGTACAAACAATAAGTTAATAAGGAGTGAGCTCTTTAGAAAATTTCAGATTAGCTATTTATCCGGCATCAATATGGGAGAAGACTTGCTTGTTGTGCTAAAATTACTCCAACATCCCCTTTCCATCACATATTGCAAAGGTGCATATTACCATTATTTCCGTGCCAGAAACAATGGTAGTTATACAAACACTCCCAATGCTTCAATTTTCTACCAATTAGCAAAAGTTAATAAATAGAAGTATGAACACTTTTCGCTCAGCGAATATGAGGAAGAGTTATTTTTAAGTAGTATTAATTTGGCTTTTATCGGATTAAGAGCAAAAGGCTTATCAAAAGAAGAATACAGAGCCTTTTTGCTAAAGGAATTGCCTCTGCAACGACTCAGAAAGCATTCATGTAGTAATCTTAAAACATTGTTGATACTGATTTCCTCAATTAGCTATCCAGCCGCCAAAGCAGCATTAAATCTCATGTATCGCTTTGTTTACAAATAATAATTATGCTTAGAAAACTATCTGATGGCTCAATTTTAATTCTGCCTATTTCTCCAATATTGTCATTCTTGTTGTCTCTGAATAATTTAAGGAACAAACTGAATGGATGCGTATTTGTCATATTCTATGCATTGTTTGGTTTTGCACATAGCTTTTCTGACCCGAGAGCTGACTGTTACAGGAAAATGGTGGCATTTGAAACCTTTGCGTCTACTACAACTATAACGGATATATGGAACGATTTTTTATCAGGCAACACATTTGATATTTTCGAAGGGATGTTGTTCATTGTTTGCAGCAACATCACTACAAATATTAAGGTTGTATTTTTTATCGTAGGATTGATTGGAGGTTTGTTTGCATACTTGTTTCTCTCTAAGATACAGAAATATATGCAACTACACTATGGTAATAGGTGCACCTATATAATCACAATATTGTATGTGCTATTATACAATCCCG